>Ga0315294_10002738_pt1 | contig 19200 bp, 12 predicted proteins | sample YL17G13_40_MG_FD_203626 | JGI IMG/M metagenome (GOLD analysis project Ga0315294, IMG submission 203626) | Sediment microbial communities from Yellowstone Lake, YNP, Wyoming, USA - YL17G13_40 | ecosystem: Environmental > Aquatic > Freshwater > Lake > Sediment | place: USA: Wyoming | collected...
AGCAGTCAAGGAACTTGGTTACAGAATAACACCGCTTTCTACTGGGGTATCCAGGACAATAGAATGGTTAAAAGCAAAACAATAAGTCGCTGGAATAATAATTTAACGGATCATCTTAAAAAAACGTTAGGGATGACAAGCTAACGCTGTCCTGTCAGTTTTTCTTTGCGGTCATAGTTTTTATCACCAGTTTAAGGAGAGTTGTTTTGTTAAAAACATCCTCTTTGTAGGTGAATTCTGTCTGGTTGGTATAGTGCTTCATAATTGAATTCAATGCTTCCCTTTTTTCTTCATCATCATTAACAATAAAAATGTCACCCCATCCTACGACACTGCTGTATTTCATGCTGAAATCACAGGCTTCCCTGCCGCTTTTAAGATCATGATCAGTGTCCATCTCAAAGCATACATGGTTATTCTTTCTGATCATGTCTATTTTCCTGCCATCACCGGCGGAATGGAAAAAGAGCTTCTTGTCAGCTCCTCCGCGATAGCCAAAATTCATTGTGACAATGTATGGGATATTATCATCCGCCAAAGCTATTCTGCAGACATCACAACGTGAAATTATTGCCTCGATCTCATCAATTCCGTTTATTTCCCTTTCTCTTAGTCTCATAATTATTATCTGTTTTCTTATTTTTTTGACACTTTCTGTCCTTATTTTGCAGGGTGAAAATACCTGAAGTATCAGGAAAGCCTAAAATTATTAATTAACAATAAAGAATATTATTAACTTTGCCCGATTCTCAAAAATGTTATAAAATAAAAGTAAATAGTATGGGAAAAGGTGATAAAAAAACCCGGAGAGGCAAAATAATTCTTGGTACTTATGGTGTAAGGCGCCGCAGAAAAAAAGCTGATAAACCGGAAATAAAGCAAGTCATTCTTCCAAAGGAAAAAGAGATAAAGGAAAAAAAACCGCTTAAGGAGAAAAAAATAATCCCTGAAGTCAAAGAAGTTGTTGAAATTGCCGAAGTTAAGGAAGTTAAAGAAGTTAAGCAGGTAAAAGCTGTTAAAGAAGCAAGCGAACCCAAACCGGCAAAAGCAGTCAAAGAAGCCGATGAACCCAAACCGGCAAAAGCAGCAAAGGAATCCAAGCCTGCTAAAGAAGAAAAAAAACCGGCTCCGAAAGTAAAAGCTGTGAAGGAAGTCAAATCCGCAGAAACTGCTGAAACCAAAGAGGTAAAAGGATCAAATGAAAAAAAGGAACTGAAAACAACCAAGCCGGCAAAAGAGAAAAAGGAAGTAAAGGAAGTAAAAGAATCCAAACCAAAAAAAGAGAAGAAAGCCTAACTCTGTTTCCTTACTACCAGCCACTTATAATCATCGGGATCAATCCGGGCATTGATGATGACTGGTTTTTTAAGTGAGAGGGCCTCATTAACAGCAATTCTCATACTTTCTTCTGAATCAGCATTAAGCACCTTGATTCCAAAGAAATTAGCTGAATCAAACAGATCTCCGGAATAAAGGCTTGTACCGTTTGGAGCAAGGTTCTGCCATGATTGTTTCAGCTTGATCAGATTCAGTTCCCCATCAGAAAGGACAACTGTTATAACGCTAAGATTGTATCGGCGGGCAGTAAGAATTTCACCTGCTGTCATAAGAAATCCTCCATCACCTGTCACACATACCACCGTCGACCCGGGACAAATAATTTTAGTAGCCAGTGCGGCTGGTATTCCGAAGCCCATTCCCGACCATCCATTTGTCATAATAATGTTCTGTTTGCCTGAAGTGTTCCAGTATTGGCCTGCAAGATGGAGGTGAGAACCAACATCCACGGTCAGCATTACGTCTGCGGGCAGCTCCTCCTGAAGAACCTTAAAAGCAGTAACTGGTCCGAAATGATCTGTAAATCCATTAAACACAGCAATTGTTTCATCACGAACCGACTGAACATCAGACCTGTTGAAGATTGAGGAACCATTTTCCATTCTTTTCAGAATGCTGAACCACTCATCAGGATGACCTGTGAACCTTGCTACGCGGGTTAATGCCGGCATATCCGTTTCGGTTGTATTAAACTCAACCAGAGGTACATCCGGCATCCATGATTCATAGTTATATTCAACCGGATCGTAACCAAGCCCGATTACGAGATCAGTTTCCCTGAAAATATCTTCCAGGTAGTCGCTTAAGGCATGAAACAGAACGCCGGCATAACATGGATGATCTTCAGGAAGAAGGCCTTTTGCCATAGGGGTCAGGACTACCGGGATCCTGATTTTATCAAGCAAAGCGGCAAGCTTACTGCCAACTGCATACCGTGCAGAAGTCAGCCCTGCTGCAATCAATGGCTTCCTGGATTTTTCGAGAAGAGAAATTATTTGATCAGTATTATTGCTGTAGACCTTGAGACTTTCATCTGCAGCATAATAACTGACAGATCCGGCTTCGCAATTGGAAATATCAGAAGGCAGACCTATATGGACTGGTCCGGGATATTCTTCCGTGCATATTTTCAGTGCTTTAACGATGACGTCAGCTGTATTGTCAGGTGTAAGCCTGAAGGTTGCTTTTGTCAGCGGTTCAAACAACTTCTGATGATTTATATTCATCTGGGTGGTCCGGTGTATCATCTTATTATCCAGTTCGCTCGTAAGGATAATTACAGGTGACCTGTCGAGGAAGGCACTGCCGGCGCCTGAAGCCAGATTAACTGCACCCGGGCCAAAGGTTGCATGGCAGACACCCGGGATCCCCGTTAACCTTGCTGAAACCGTAGCCATAATGCCGGCTGCTGCTTCGTTTGCTGTGAGGAAAAACTCGATGCCTGCTGACCTGAAACTTTCCATGTAAGGAATGGAAGGGCCTCCGGGAACACCGAATACATATCTTACCCCGTTTTTATATAATTGATCAGCAATGTATTCAGCTACAGTCATATTAAATTGATGATTCACAAAGCTATTAAATTAAATCCTTCAAATCCCTGAGGCGAATTCAAATTCTATTAAATTTATCGGCATCTTTTAAAATTAACTCTGATAGAAATGAAAACAAATAAAACGGGAATTCTGATTACGGCAATTTTAATCCTTTCAACATTTCCTGCCGCACCACAGATGTTGCCCGATATCTATAAAAGAGCTGATGATCTGGCAAAGAATACAGCTGATAAGGTTTTCTTTGGAAATGTGCGACCGGTGTGGATCGGAAAAACAAACAGTTTCCTTTATGAGAATTTCACCCCAAACGGAACTGAATACATGATTGTTGACGCGGAGAAGCTCTCAAAGAAGAAAGCTTTTAACCGGGAGAAATTTGCGTCGGCATTTGAAGCCGCTACCGGTAAAAAAGTTGAACCAGGTAAGCTCCCTTTAAGAAATATTGTTTTTTCAGATAAACAGGGAAGCTTTGCTTTTACTTATGACAATTACAATTGGATATGCAACCTGAGAAATTACGAGATACTTAAGAGGGAGAAGGTAACCGACCGCAGCAGGCCAGGAGGATGGGACTGGGGTTTCAGGGACGAGCTCACAAATGATCCTGTAGAATCCCCTGATAAGAAATGGACAGCTTATATAAAAAATTACAATGTTTATATCAGGTCACAGGATGACAAAAAGGAATATCAGCTAAGTTTCGATGGTGCCCTGGGTGAATATTATTCATCATTCATAAAGTGGTCGCCCGATTCAAGGAAGCTTGTCGCGTATCGTCTGAAACCTGCTGAAAAACATATGATTTATTATATTGAGTCTTCGCCTGAGGATCAGCTGCAGCCAAGACATTATTCTTACGAATATCAGAAACCGGGCGACGCTATACCTCAAAAGTATCCCCAGCTTTTTAATATCGAATCAAAAAAGCATATTAAAGTGGATGATTCCCGGATTCCTAATCAATACTCAATAAACGATATTAAATGGAGCAAAGACAGTCATTACTTTACTTTTGAATATAACAAACGCGGCCATCAGCTATATAAAGTGATTAAAGTAGATGCAGCCACAGGTGATTCTAAAGTAGTTATCAATGAGACATCAACTACATTTATAGATTACAGTGGGAAAATGTACAGGTACGATGTTGAGGAAACAGGTGAGATAATCTGGGCATCGGAGAGAGATGGATGGAACCATCTTTACCTGTATGATACAGACAAAGGAGAAGTGAAAAATAAGATCACTGCAGGAGAGTGGGTAGTCAGGGATGTGGCTTATGTTGATGAAAAAAACAGGCAGATTGTATTTCAGGCGAGCGGAAAGGAAGGAGGTGACCCCTACTTCATTTATTATTACCGCATTAATTTCGACGGGACAGGTATGATATGTTTAACAGAAGGCGAAGGAAACCATGATGCCGGTTTTTCACCTGATCACAAATACTTCGTTGATACATGGTCGACCGTTGATACACCCCCTGTTTCTGTTCTTCGAAAGGCCGATGGCGGATCACAACTAATGGTCATTGAAAAAGCTGATATAACCGGATTGCTTGAAACAGGCATCAGGCTCCCGGAGGTATTTGTTGCAAAGGGAAGGGACGGCATGACAGATATATGGGGAATAATAATAAAACCTTCCGGTTTTGATCCTGCAAAGAAGTATCCCGTAATAGAGGATATTTATGCAGGACCTCACAGCAGTTTTGTTCCAAAGAGTTTCAGAGTGGCAGCAACCAGTATGCATCAGCTTGCTGAGCTCGGTTTTATAGTTGTTAAGATCGATGGCATGGGAACTTCAAACCGGTCAAAAGCATTCCATGACGTATGTTGGAAAAACATTAAGGATGCCGGTTTTGAAGATCGGATCCTGTGGATGAAGGCAGCTGCTGTCAAATACCCTTATATGGACCTTGAAAAAGTCGGTGTTTACGGGACATCTGCCGGAGGGCAGAATGCTGCTGGTGCTGTACTTTTCCATCCTGAATTCTACAAAGTGGCTGTCGCGTCGTGCGGCTGTCACGATAACAGGATGGACAAGATGTGGTGGAATGAGCAGTGGATGGGCTGGCCGGTTGGTGAAGAGTATGCACAATCGTCAAATGTCGACAATGCCTGGAGACTTAAAGGCAAACTGCTTCTTATAAACGGGGAGATGGACAACAATGTTGATCCGACCTCTACTATGCAGGTTGTCAATGCATTAATAAAAGCAAATAAGGAATTTGAATATGTATTCCTTCCCGGTGCAAAACATACCAGCGGGGGTGTTTACGGAGAAAGAAAACGTCGGGACTTCTTTGTAAAAAACCTTCTTGGCGTTGAGCCACCTGTCTGGAATATGGTTGAGAAATGATTTTTTTCTGATATTTGCCACCTTATAATTTCAAGTGTACAGTAAACGGAATACAATATTCTGGGCAATTATCGCCTGCCTGCTTTGGTCAACAGCCTATGCAGGAATAAAGCTTGGACTGCAATATGACACTCCGTTGCATTTTGCGGGATTAAGGTTTGTAATATCCGGATTAATGATCCTTCCTTTTACTGTAAAACCAAAGGTCTATATTAAAATGATAAGAGATAACCGGAAGGTCGTCTTATCAGTAATGGTTCTCCAGACACTTGTAAACTATTCCATGTTCTATTTCGGATTGGATCTTGTTCCCGGCGCCCTGGGGGCAGTTATTGTTGGATCTCAGCCACTAGTTACAGCCGTTGTGGCTTCAATGATGCACAAAGAGGAAAAGCTATCAAAAAACAAGATTGTCACTATAATTTTTGGCATCTCAGGCGTAGTTCTTATCAGCGCGGGCAGGCAGGCATTCAGAATAGGGACCGCATTGGAATTCCTTGGTGTGATTCTTATCCTCGGTGCCAATATTGCCACTGCAACAAGTAATGTGATAGTTTCCCTGAAAAGCAGGGGAATTAATCCGTTTGTTCTCAGTTCCTTTTCGCTTGGAGTTGGAGGATTGATTCTGTACCTGGCATCATTTCTCCTCGAAGGGACCGCACAGGTTCACGGACCGATCGATTACTGGCTCGACCTGATATGGTTAAGCTTTATGTCGGCATTCGCATTTTCATTATGGTTCAGGCTTCTTCAGAGACCGGGAGTAAAAGTCTCAGAGTTAAACCTGTGGAAATTCATCATTCCGGTAGTCGGAGCAATTTTGGCCTGGTTGCTTGTTCCGGGTGAGAATCCCGAATGGCTTACAATATGCGGTATAATAATAATAACCGGCTCACTTATCCTGTTTTTCTTTAACAGCAGGGAAGCAGGCCGCAAACCGACTGAAGATAAATGAAAAGGAAACTTACAGCTCTAACGGCTTATTCCATATTCTGGTTAATCTTCTTCTGTTTTGCCAGACTATTTTTTCTCATTATTCACCATAAGGAAGCCGCCGGACTTGGATTCGGAGTACTGGCAGGAACATTTACTCACGGGATTAAGCTCGATATTTCAGCCACTGCATATATTCTGGCAATCCCATTGCTGGTTATGATCCAGGCAATTTGGTTACAGGGAGAATGGTACAGGCATTTTGTCAGGTTCTATACCTGGATAATACTTTTAATCTCCTCGGTTATAATTGTTGGAGATGCCAAATTATATTCCTACTGGGGTTTCCGCATGGATTACACACCCCTGCTTTATCTTAATACACCGAAGGAAGCAGCAGCATCTGTAACTACGGGCCAGATAATTGCATTCTGCCTTACTGTTATTTTATTAACAGTAGTTTTTGGATTATTATATAACAGGTTAATTGACAGAAGATTCTCTTACTCTGAAATAGTAAGGTATAAATTACCGGTTACTCTCTTATTTATCATACTTCTGGGTTCACTGATAATTCCAATCAGGGGAAGGTTTGGACTTGCACCGATAAATGCCGGTACTGTTTATTTCAGTGAAAATATGTTTGCAAATCACTCTGCAATAAACGTGGTTTGGAATGCCGGAAGTTCTTATTTTAACAGGAAACCTTCGGTCAATCCCTATTCGTTTGGCGATTTAACCAGATCCATAGCGGTAAGGGATTCACTGACCGTAAAATCTGATAGTTCCGAAAGAGTCCTGAACAATGCAAGGCCCAATATACTTTTTGTTATTCTTGAAAGCTTTGGCGACTTACTGGTAGGCCCCCTGGGAGGTGATACGGCAACTACTCCCTGCATAAACAGGCTGTGCAGTGAGGGTCTTCTTTTCACAAACTTTTATGCATCAGGTAACCGCACTGATAAAGCATTGCCTGCAATACTGAACGGCTATCCGGCCCAGCCGGCTGTTTCTGTTATTAAAGAGCTGAAGAAAACCAAGTCGATGACGAGCCTCGTAAAAATATTGAATGGCTCAGGCTACAACAGTTCGTTCTGGTACGGAGGAGATATAAACTTTGCAAATTTCAACTCATTTTTGATCATTTCAGGGTTCAGCCAGATCATAACAATGGAAAGTTTTAATCCCTCAAATTACAATTCAAAATGGGGAGTGCACGACCATGTACTTTTTAAAGCCCTCCAGGATTCAATGGAAAGAACCAGAAAGCCATTCTTCAGGGTTGTTCTTACTCTTTCGAGCCATGAACCTTTTGCGGTACCAATGGAACCTGTTTTCGAGGGGAAGGACGACCTGACAAAATTCAGGAATTCAGTTTACTACACTGATAAAACGGTCGGTAATTTTATCGCATGGGCAAAGACAACAGAATGGTGGAAAAACACTCTGGTGGTACTTATTGCTGATCATTGCCGCCGCAATACACTGGATGATCTTGTTTTTTCACAGAAGATATTCAAGATCCCCATGCTTTGGCTTGGCGGTGCCCTGAAGGCAGGTGGAAAAAGAATTGAAAAGCTTGGAACACAGGTCGATATTCCCGTCACACTTCTAAATCAGCTTGATCTGCCGGGTGAGTTTCCTTTTGGGAAGGATCTGTTGTCAGACAAATCTAATTCTTTTGCCTTTTATGTCTACAATGAAGGATTTGCATTCATAACCGACAGCTCTACTTTTATTTATGATCATAAGCTTGGAGCGCCTGTTCTTAATTCAGGTTCTGATCCGGAGATAAATGAAAGGCTTGGCAAGGCATTTCTCCAGGTTTTATATGATGATTACATGAAGAGATAACTGGTTCCTGAATTATCTTCTTCCGATTCCATCCCGGGTAATATTATATTTTCCTGAATACTTTTAACCTGGTAAATTGATTAAATTTGTATGTATGGAGGTAAGGCCTGTTAAGATATTTTCCAGCCAGGATTCACCCCGGTTAAGGTTTATTGCTGATCTAATTCTGAATGAGATCCTGGGTTTGTCATGGGAAATAATAACCGACAAACGAAAGCTTGGGAAATTCCCCGTGATTAACTATTCTGAGGAAAATGTAGCCGGTTCTTTCAGGATCAGTCGTGTTAATCTTCTGTTCGACAAAGGGATCAGTCCGCAGGAAATTTTTGTAAGTGACTGGAAAGGGCTTCCTGTTTTCTTTCAGTCATCGGAAGGCTCAGACATGCCTTTTGATATTTTTGCTGCCTCATTCTTTCTGGTTTCCAGATACGAAGAATACCTTGAATTCGAGCCTGATGAATTCGGAAGGTTCAGATCGTCTGGTTCACTGGCTTTTAAGCACGGATTCCTGGGAGTTCCTGTGGTGGACCTATGGGCAAAAGAGCTTGCAAAATCACTTGTAAAAAAATTCCCGGCACTGACATTCAGACGAAGTGAATATAATTCACTTATGACCTTCGATATTGACGAAGCTTTTGCTTACCTCGGTAATAACCTGATAGGGAATATCGGAGGATTAATACACGACATTGCTTCCGGATCAAAAAATGCAGGTCATCGGTTCAGATGCCTGACAAAGGGAGAGATGGATCCGTACGAGGTTTTTGAATATATGATTGAATCGGTAAACAAAAACGGGACTGAAACGAAATTCTTTTTCCCGGTTGGGTATCGTTCGGAATACGATAAGAATCCTTCGTGGAAGAACAATGATTACCGGCACCTGATCATCAGAATTGCCAATAAATTCAAAATTGGTCTTCATCCCTCTTTCAAAGCTTCAGTAAGCCTCCCGCAGATAAATGCTGAGCTTAAAAGATTAAAAACTATCACCAGCCAGGATTGCCGGTTCAGCAGGTTCCACTTTCTTAGGATTATTATGCCTGAATCTTACAGAAATCTAAGCGGTGCAGGCATTAATGAAGATTATTCAATGGGTTATTCTGATGGGCCCGGATTCAGGGCAGGAATTGCAAGATCTTTCAGGTTCTACGATGTTACAGAAGATAAGATTACGGATCTGCGCATTTTCCCATTCATGGTAATGGATGTTACACTTTTCGGACACAAGAAACTAAGGGCCGAAGAGGCAAAAGAAGTAATCGGCAATATGATAGTACAGACTAAAAAAGCCGGCGGACTGTTTATAAGTATTTGGCACAATACATCGCTTCTGGATGCTCCGGAATGCCGGGAATTAAGAGAGCTATTTGAATTCACCCTGAAAGAACAAATGACCTGAAGGATATTTTAAATTAACAACTTTATAAACCACCCCTCACCCCCTGACGCTTTGGTCAGGGCAGGCCTCCCGGGAGGGGATTTTTTTTTATAGCTTTTCAAGTTCAATCTCTTCATCATCCCTCACTTCCACCATCTTCCCGTTTTCACATTTGATTGTTCTGGCATTGAATTTTTTGACTATGGTATAATTATGGGTTGCAATTATTACAGCCCGTCCTGTTTTGCTGATATCCTTAAGTAGTCTGATAATACCTTCAGATGTTTCAGGATCGAGATTGCCGGTTGGCTCATCGGCAAGGATTATTTCAGGATCGTTGAGAAGGGCGCGTCCGATAACCACACGCTGCTGTTCCCCTCCTGAAAGCTGGTGGGGCATCTTATATCCTTTCAGATTAAGTCCGACTTTTTCAAGCACTTCATTTATGCGCTTTTCAATTTCAACGCTATCCTTCCATCCGGTAGCCCTGAGAACGAACTCAAGGTTGTCATTTACCGATCTGTCAATCAAAAGCTGGAAATCCTGAAATACTATGCCGATTTTCCTGCGAAGGTAAGGGATCTCCCTTGTCTTTATCTCCGAAAGGTTGTATCCTGCCACAATACCCGTTCCTTCTTTAAGTGGCAGCTGGACATTAAGAGTTTTGATGAGGCTTGTTTTCCCGCTCCCGACCTTTCCCACCAGGTACAAGAATTCTCCCTTGTTCACATTTAGGTTAACTCCGGTTAGAACTAAATGATCCTGTTGCCAGATATTGCAGCCGGTCAGTTCTATTATTTTGTCGGATGATTGGGGATCCTGCATTTCTTGTCGGTTAGCAGTGCAAAATAAAAAAAGAATTGATAAATAACATTTATATGTTAATAAAATCAATAATAAAGGCCTGAAGCCCCCGTTTTATAATTGTATTTTTACCAGTGCTGAAAAGAATCGGTTTTTGTTTTATATGGCTTATTATTAATTTGTTATTGACTTGGGAAAATTCCTGATGCAAAATACATTATATGCATAATAGGCCAAAATATATTAGTTATGAACAGTAAAAAAGTATTATTGATTTTCAACTTCCTTTTTATCATTATCGTGAAGGTCATGTCGCAGGCTTCATTTTCGGGCAATGACCTTGGTTCGGATTTCAACAGGGCGATGGACCTGTTTAATAAGGAGAAATATGCTGCAGCAATAAGACTTTTTGATTCTTATATTAAGAATGACAAGGATAATAACAGTATCCATCTGATCGAGGCTGAATACTTTGCCGCTCTCTCGGCACTTAAATTATTCAATCCTGATTCAGAGTACAGGATGATAATTTATTTGGCAACACATCCTGAGAGTCCGAAAATCAACGAAGCCAGGATCTCCCTCGGGGATTATTTTTATCAGAATAAGAGCTACAGGAAGGCTTGTTCTTATTATGAGGTCGTTAACAGGTATGAGCTGGAAGGAGATAAACTGCCGGAATACTTTTTCAGGTATGGATATTCTTTATATGTGAAGGGGGATAAAGCCAAAGCTCTTATGATGTTTTCTGAAATAAAGGATATTGACACGGAATATACTGCCCCGGCAGTCTATTATTTCTCTCATATAGCCTATGAACAGAAAATGTATCAGACTGCACTGGAGGGTTTTATGAAGCTGAGGGATGATGAGACTTTTGGCGCTATTGTGCCGTTTTATATTGCCCAGATCCTGTACCTGAACAAAGATTACGACGGTATTCTTGAAATCTCACCTGATCTTCTTAAATCGGCTCCCAAAGAGAGAGCAATAGAGATGTACAGGTTTATAGGAGATGCCTACTACAACAAGAGTAATTACCAGGAAGCGCTGAAGTATCTTGAGCAATATGCTGCCGGAGCAAAAGCCAGCGAAAGGGAAGATAAATACCAGCTTGGTTTCTGCTATTATAAGACAGGCAATATAGATCAGGCAATAAAGACTCTTCTGGGAACAGGAGCAAAATCGGACATCCTCAGCCAGAATATTTGGTTCGTACTTGGTGATTGTTACCTGCAGAAAGGAGATAAGAAAAGGGCCCAGTTTGCTTTCGGTCAGTCTTCGAAGATGGATTTTGATAAAAAACTGAAGGAAGAATCACTCTTTAATTATGCCAAACTGACATACGAAACTACCTCTTCTCCTTTTGGTGAAGCTATTGCTGCATTCCAGGAATATATCGACCTCTACCCTGGATCTGATAAAATTGAGGAAGCATATAATTATCTTGTTGGAACCTTCACTGAAATGAGGAACTATAAAGCAGCCATCTCTGCCCTGGATAAAATAAGAAACAAAGACAGCAGGCTTGAGGCAGCTTACCAGAGAGTAGCATTCTTCAGGGGTCTCGAAATGTTTAAGAACATGGAAATCGAACAATCAATCGGTCTTTTCGATAGATCACTTAAATATGAAAAGTATAGCAGGGAGCTCCGGTCAAGGGCAATTTACTGGAAGGCAGAAGCGGAATACAGGATCGGACAATACGACCTGGCCAAAAATGATTATGAGTTGTTTATGGGAATTCCCGGAGCCATGTCTCTTTCTGTGGCTGATCTGTTAAAGTATAATCTGGGGTACGCAAATTTCAACCTGAAGGATTACAACAGCGCTCTTGCTCAGTTCAGGGCATTTGAATCCGGAGTTGCCGGTACAAAGCCAGAAATACAGATTGACACGAAACTCAGAATAGCTGATTGCTATTTTATAACAACAAATTATCAGCAGGCTGTCACTTATTACGACAAGGTTATTGACTATGGGAAAGCTGATGCAGATTATGCTCTTTATCAGAAGGGATTCTGTCTCGGGCTTACCAAAAACCAGACAGGGAAAGCGGAAATACTGACTTCACTTACTACAAAATATCCCTCCTCTTCCTATATTCCGAATGCAATTTACGAAAGGGGGAGAGCCTACCTGGTAATGGAGGATTACAGACGGGGCGAAGCTGATTTTATAAACATAATTGCAAATTACCAGTCAAGTCCTTTTATTCCACGGGCTATTGTCCAGCTCGGATTGCTTTATTACAATCAGGGTGAGAACGAGAAATCAGTTGCCCAGTTCAAAAAAGTAATTGAGAACTACCAGTCAACTGCGGAGGCCCGGTATGCTCTTACGGGTCTAAGGAATACTTATGTGGAAATGAATGACGTGGAGAGCTATTTTGCTTATGTCAAAACTCTGGGATACGGCGATGTGAACATTGCTGAGAAAGATTCCCTGCTTTATATGTCAGGTGAGAATCTTTATATCTCGGGAAAATGTGACAGGGCTTCGGAAGTATTCAGAAATTACCTCCGTGAATTTCAGTATGGAAGCTTCAGGCTTAATGCTCAGTTTTATCTTGCTGAATGTCTGAACTCTTCAGGAAAGAAGGATGAAGCGCTTGGTCTTTACAGGGAGGTGATAAAAACCCCGAACAATCAGTTTATGGAGCAGGCGCTTGTTGCAGCCTCATCAATACTCTATGACAATGATGAGTATTCAGCTGCATTTGATTACTATGAAAGACTTGAAAAAATCACTACAGCCTCTGAAAATAAGCTGATGGCCCTGAGAGGTCAGCTGAGATCAGCTTACCAGGAGGGTGACGCTCAGAAAAGCATTAAGGCTGCTGACCGCATAAAAAATTCATCAAATATGCCTGAAGAGTTGAACCGTGAGGCAATATTTATAAGTGCCAAAGCCCACTATAGCCTTAATGAGTTTGATGATGCGCTTAGGGATTTCAGAAGGACGGCAACGGAAGTGGTCAGCATTGAAGGAGCTGAATCGAAATACAGGGTGGCTGAAATCCTGTTTAAGAAAGGGAGCACTGAGGAGTCTGAAAAAATCGTTAATCAATTTATTGAAAAGAATTCCCCGCACCAGTTCTGGATGGCAAAGATGTTTCTCCTGCTTGCAGACATTAGCATCAATAAAGGCGACACATTACAGGCAAGAGCAACCCTTCAGAGCCTCAAAGAGTATTACACTATCGGCAATGATGGAATTCTTGATGAGGTTAAAGCGAAACTTGCCTCCCTTGATGAAGTGAATTGAACTGAGTTATTAGAAATCTTGAAATTGAGCTGATATGATAAAAAGAAACATTATCATTTTTTTCCAGATAGTTGTCTTTCTCGTACCTGTGAAGGCTCAGGTAAAAAAGGAAGAATCGGATCTTAAAAGAGAGGTGACATTGTACAATCCATATAAGCCTTCGCTTGCTGATGCCAAAAAGAAAAGCTATCTGCCTGAAATCAACGATACTGCAAGGGTTTATCCGGTTTTTAATTATGAAGTAAGATCAAAACCATTTAATCCGACCTATTCCATAAGCACTATCAAATCGGCGTCGCTCCTTTCCGACCCTCTTCCCAAATTATATAAAAGCTATGTAAAGATCGGGATAGGGAATAACAATACACCTTTGGCAGAATTAAGTGTTACTAATCACCGTTCCAAAAAGGGTGCTGTCGGATTCTATGCAAAACACTATTCTTCGAACGGAAAAGTGACCCTTGAAAATAAGCAGAAGGTCTTTGCTGGGTTTATGGATAACGACGCTTCACTGTTCGGGAAAAAGTTTTTCAGCAAGAGTTTCATTGATCTTTCAGCAAATTTTAAGCAGAAAATAAGATATGCGTACGGCTATAATACTGAAGAGCTTTTTGAGTTTATCAAAAAGGACATAAAACTCAATTATTATGACGCCGGAGGAAAATTTTCCCTGGCATCCCTTAACCTTGATTCAACGGACCTTTCTTACGATTTAGGCCTCTCTTATGACTTCTTCCACAATACAAGCGAGAAGACAATGAACCATGTGGGTTTTGCCGGAAAAATGTCCAGCCTTTATCAGGGTTTTTATGTCGGATCAGGACTGAATATAGATCATTACACACTTTCAGAATCGCTTGATCTTGAGCCTAAGTACATTTTTTCGGTGAGTCCTTTTTTAAGGAAAAGCACCGATCTGTGGAATTTCAATCTTGGCGCAAGCTTATCAATTGAGAAGAATCTTGTAGATAAGGCAAAAGTTTATTTCCATCCTGATCTTAAATTTGGCTTCAGCATTGTTCCGGAATACATGAGATTCTTTGCCGGATTGAGCGGGAAGCTTGAAAATAATGAACCATTAAATGTCATTTCGCAAAATCCTTACATGGTACCGGATGGTTCAATTTTCAGGGTTCCCAACACTAACCACGCACTTATTATTTCTGCAGGATTAAAAGGGAATAGCGGACTTGGTGGCAACTACCTCGCGTCCGTTTCTTACTCTCTTATCAACGACATGCTCCTTTATTCAAATATTGTTTATCCCGATACGGCAGGATCAATTGAAAGAGGTAATTACTTTGTAATTACGCCTGATGATGCTGAGGTTCTTAATTTCCACGGGGAATTAAGTGGAAATTTCACCAAAAGACTTTCATTCAACACATCAGTAAATTATTACCAGTATACACTCTCTGTGAATCAATACGCATGGAATAAGCCTGACTGGGACGGCAGGTTTGGATTGTACTACAATCTCCGGAACAAGGTTATTGCAGGGGCTGAAATCACTGCTCTTGGAAAAAGAAAGCTGATGATCAGCCAGAGTCCGACCGGATGGATGACATTGACACCTTCCGTGATCGAAAAGCCAGTGCATGTAAACCTCGGATTCAGCGCTGAATACCGTTATACGAAAATCCTCTCATTCTGGTTTAAAATAAATAACATCTCCTGGAATCGATATTATGAGTGGGCTTATTACCCTTCACAAATGTTCAATTTCATGCTAGGATTCAGCTACAGTCTCTAGCTAGGATTCAAGACCGCACGACCGCACGACTGTTAGACTGCATGACAATTTTTAAATGTTAATTTCTTTAGCAAATTGTGCATTACTTTTAACTTGTTTTAACTAAAAAAGACAGGTAAAAAAGGTATCTTTGTCGGGATTATTAAAATTCATATAATCAGTAGTTTATAAAGGGGAAACAATTGCTGAAAACACTATTGAAATTAATAAAAAAATGTTGTTGTAATTTATTGAACGATGAGTGAAAATGAAAAGAAATTGCAGGAAGAAGCTGAATACTCTGCAGAGAGTATTCAGGTGCTGGAAGGTCTTGAAGCCGTGCGGAAAAGGCCTGCAATGTACATTGGTGACATTGGGGTAAAAGGGCTGCATCATCTTGTATATGAAGTTATTGACAATTCAATTGATGAGGCTCTCGCAGGGTATTGCACACATATCGACCTGATTATACATGAAGACGGCTCTCTTACTACAATTGATGATGGCCGTGGGATACCGACAGGATTACATGAAAAGGAACAGAAATCTGCCCTTGAAGTCGTGATGACATTGCTACATGCCGGGGGAAAATTCGATAAAGGTTCCTATAAGGTTTCAGGCGGTCTTCATGGAGTCGGTGTCTCATGTGTAAATGCATTGTCAAGCCACCTCGATGCCATAATAATGAGGGAAGGCAAGATTTTTAAGCAGGAATATGAAAAGGGCAAGCCGGTCACTGAAGTTGAGGTAATAGGAGAAACCGATAAATCGGGGACAACTATCAGATTCAAACCGGATGCAACAATTTTTCAGACAACAGATTTTAATTTTGAGATATTATCGGCAAGGCTGAGGGAACTGGCATTTCTTAACAAAGGGATTTTACTTACGTTAAAAGACGAAAGAGAACTTGTTGAAAACGGAAATGGCGGCAAACCGCGTTATGAAGAGTTTCGTTCGGATCTCGGACTTATGGAATTTGTTGACTATCTCGATTCTAACAGGGAACGTCTTATAGAAAAGCCTATTCATATAACATATGACAAAACCGATATACCTGTTGAGATAGCCCTTCAGTACAATAATTCTTTTTCTGAAAATGTTCATTCTTATGTGAATAACATAAATACAATCGAAGGAGGTACTCATCTGGCTGGTTTCAGAAGGGGATTGACCCGTACCCTTAAGAAATATGCTGATGACTCAGGTGCCACATCAAAATTGAAATTTGATATTAACGGAGATGATTTCCGTGAAGGACTTACTGCAATAATATCAATAAAAGTCGCAGAGCCCCAGTTTGAAGGTCAGACTAAAACAAAACTGGGAAACTCAGAGGTTATGGGAGCAGTCGATCAGGCAGTAAGTACAATGCTTACGAACTACCTTGAAGAGAATCCGAAAGATGCTAAGATTATTGTTCAGAAAGTTATTCTTGCCGCAACTGCACGGCATGCCGCCCGTAAGGCAAGGGAACTTGTCCAGCGCAAGAATGTCCTTTCAGGATCAGGGCTTCCCGGAAAGCTTGCCGACTGTGCTGACCGCGATCCCCAAAAGTGCGAGATATATCTTGTTGAGGGTGATTCAGCGGGCGGAACTGCCAAACAGGGCCGTGATCGCAGTTTTCAGGCTATTCTGCCCCTTAGGGGAAAAATTTTGAATGTCGAAAAGGCAATGCAGCACAGGATATATGAAAGTGAAGAGATTAAAAATATTTTTACAGCTCTTGGTGTTAATATCGGAACGGATGAAGATAGTATGGCACTTAACATTACAGGATTACGGTATTACAAAATAATAATAATGACTGATGCCGATGTCGACGGATCGCATATCACAACACTTATAATGACATTCTTCTTCAGGTATATGCAGGAACTGATCAAAAGGGGCAACCTATTTATTGCAACTCCGCCTCTTTACCTGGTAAAGAAAGGTAAAGCTGAACGATATTGCTGGAGCGAGGAAGAAAGGGTAGCTGCAGTTAACGAGATGGGACAGGGAAAGGAGTCAGCCGTAAATGTTCAGAGATACAAAGGCCTTGGTGAAATGAATGCAATTCAGTTATGGGAGACAACAATGAATCCTGAAACAAGGACCCTCAGGCAGGTCACTATAGAAAGCGCTGCCGAAGCAGATCATATATTTTCAATGCTTATGGGCGATGAGGTTCCTCCCCGGCGCGAGTTTATTGAAGCCCATGCAAAATATGCCAAGATAGACGCCTGATTAGCTTGTATTCAGAAAATATTTATCAGGAACCAGAATTACCTGTTTAATATTGTTTCGAGGAGTATCTCCTCAATTCCTGTAATTATTCTTTTAGAAGAGCCTGAAAAATTATTAACTAATATGCTGAATGCCATTTCATTGCCAGAAATGGTTTTAAAATAGCCTGCATAGTTCTGGACCCTCGTCATTGACCCGCTTTTTGCCTTAAGATTCGAATCAAAAACCGGATTCTTAAAATAATTCTTTAATGTTCCCTCCTTGCCTGCATCAGGCAGGGAGTTATAAAACTCAGTGAAATAGCTTGCTTTTCTTTTCATGAAAAGCAAAATTTCTGCAAGTCCCCGCGAGGTTAAAGCATCCATCGGCGACATCCCGCTACCGTCTTCAAGGAAAATGCCGTCTGAATTCACTCCTGAATCTTTAAGGAACCTGTACAATACCTCAATGCCAGCTTTGGTTGTGCCCTTATTGACATATGTCTTGCCAATCTCTTTTATGAGATGCTCAGCATACAAATTCACGCTTTCATGATTAAGAACCTCAATAATATCGCCAAGCGGAGGAGATATAACTTCAGCAATAATCACCGGCTCATCACCGGGGAGTTTCTTCTCAATTCTTGTCGTCGAAGGGTCGCCGGAGACAGCTATTCCGGCAGAATCAAGCATGCTGTCAAATAATTTAGCCAGTAGCAGGGGAGGATCCATTATTGAAGCATTAAGCACATAATCCTCCCTGTTGACAGGAATTGATCCTGCAAGCCAACCGTAATCATTATAAGGGGCTGAAAAAACATATCCTTTATCAGTATTGCCTGAAGCAATAAGCTGATTCGATAGTTCATGCCTCCACTGATCAGGTACAATTGCGGTAATCTCCGGGATGGACCCATCACCTGAGGTTTTTAAATGAATTTCAAACTTATTGTCATATATGGATAATCCGTAAGCTCCTGCCCCGTAATAATTTCCGGCATCTTCCCAGAGCCATTTTGCCGGGACTGGCTGGTAATCATACCTCGAATCATCGACTATTATTCTTCCTTCTATCTTATTTATCCCCAGCTTCCTGATTTCAGTGATCCAGTTTTTCAGGAAATTGCGGTAATGATCCTTAAAATATTCAGATCCAAGTGCGGGATCGCCTCCTCCTTTGATTACAATTTCTCCGGTAAGTCTGCCGGTCCGTTTATTTAAATTTCCGGTATATCCTATTATGGTTTTGAAACGATATTCAGGTCCAATCAATTCAAGAGCTGCTGAAGTGGTAACAAGCTTAAGGACAGAAGCTGGAACAAGACTTTCTCCTGGATGGAATTCATAAACTGTTTCTCCATTTACAGCGTTTAGAATGCAAAGGGAGACTGATGAACTTACCATTGAAGAGTCGGCTAATAGTAAATTCAGAGCCTTTTCCTGGCCTGTCAGCAAAATAGAAACAAGCAGAAAAAAAACTACCAGGAGTCTTTTTGGCATAAAAATCAGGATTTGTTTTGTTCGAGCGTTGATAAGAGTCCGCAGGCCGCATTAATATCCACTCCTCTGCTTGACCTTATTGTAGCGAGAATTCCTTTAGCATTTAGGGCTTCCCTGAAAGCAATGGTTGCTTCAATCCCCGGACTTTTGAGATCAGACCCGGGGAAAGGATGGAACCGGATAATATTTATTCTGCATTTAATTCCGTTTAGGATACGTGCAAGTTCCTTAATATGGCGGGGAGAATCGTTAATCCCCTCAAAAAGAATA
>Ga0315294_10002740_pt1 | contig 19197 bp, 13 predicted proteins | sample YL17G13_40_MG_FD_203626 | JGI IMG/M metagenome (GOLD analysis project Ga0315294, IMG submission 203626) | Sediment microbial communities from Yellowstone Lake, YNP, Wyoming, USA - YL17G13_40 | ecosystem: Environmental > Aquatic > Freshwater > Lake > Sediment | place: USA: Wyoming | collected...
CTCCCTGGTCGCGATCTCGACCCGGCCGCCGCCCGGCATGGCATCCCGGGCGTTCATCACCAGGTTCACGAGCACCTGCTCCAACTGGCTGAGATCGATGACGCAGTTCCGGAGGCCGGAAGCGAGGTCGGTGCGAAGACTCGTATGTTCGCCCAACAGGTGCGACAGCATCTCGGTACGCTCCGCGATCGCGGTGTTGAGGCTGACGACCCGGGGACGGATCATCTCCCTTCTTCCGAATGAGAGGAGCTGGCGGGTCAGCCGCGCGGCGTCGCCGGTCGAGCTCCTGATGGCCTCGATCCACCGGCGGGCCGTCGCATCCTCGCCCAGCCGGTTCAGGAGGAGGTCCCCGTATCCCGCTATCACCGTCAGCTTGTTGTTGAAATCGTGCGCGACGCCGCCGGCTAGGTGTCCGATCGCCTCGAGCTTCTGTGACTGGAACATCCGCTCCCGCTGTCCGGTGATCATCGTCGCCTGGGCTGATACCTCCTCGTTAAGGCGGGCGTTCAACCCGGCCAGCTCGTCGCGCGCGGCAACCATCCGCTCGTAGAAGAGCGAAAGGAGGCCGGCGCCGACGATGGAGAGGGCCCACATGCCGGAGACGTTGATGAGCACCGCCGCGGTTGCAGGTGCGCCGTTCGGGGGCACGAATCGATCGTGCATCACGATCGCCCAGCCGGCGATCACGCCGCAAACCGAACTGGAGAAGCCCAGAAAGCGCTCGAACGGCAGGAGGATCATGCCGACGAAGAGCAGGCAGTACACCTGCGCGATCTCCATGTTGAGTTGAATGAACCAGTCCACCCTCGCCGTCTGGAAGAACAGGGACAGGACTCCGAACGCCATGTAGACGTAGATGGTATAGGCCGTCAAGGGTCTCCCGCTCCTCGCGAGCAGGTAGAGGGGCAGATGCAGTGCCACCCAGACTGCCGCGGCCGCCTGCACCGGGGCCGCGTGCTCCGGCGGGTAGAAGCAACTCTCGCTTCCGAGGGCGATGAAGAGCGCGCCTAGCGCGCTCACCACGAGGAGGATGCCGAAGACGGTCCGTCGCAGGCGGTCGATGTCGACGACTGCGGCAAGAAAGCCCGCGTGCCGCCAATCCGGCCATTTGCGTGCCTTCACAATTTCCCTTCGAGCTTCAGGCTCCAGACCCGCATCGTCGTTCCGTACCAGAACATGATGATCATGTACCCGATGTGTATCTCCCAGCCCAGCCCCAGCGGCGACTTGCCCATCCCGAAGTTCACGTTGTAGTCCCAGCAGTGCAGGAGGATGCCATAGGACCACTCCGCCAGCGAGCCCATGAACTGGATCGCGATGGCATCGCACAGCAGGACCCGCCAGTCGATGAGGAGGTTGCGGTGGGGCAGGCGGAAGATGACCTTCCCGAGCCAATCCGAGATCAGGATCGCGAGCGTGAACGTCGTTCCCCAGCCGATGAGGGCCAGCAGGGGGATGTCCTTCCACGCGACGACGTTGAACTTGTCCGGCAGATACGTCCAGTACGGCTCGGTCAGGAACTCCCACTGGATGCCGAATATCCACCCCATGAGGAACTCCTCCATGAGGTCGCGCTTGAAAAAGGCCTTCGCGATCGTCCAGACGAGAACTGCCGCGAGCACCGATCCGAGCTCGTACTGTGTGGGCCATCCGTTGCCCTGGAGGTGAATCTGACCGGTCAAGGCCAGAAGCGCCAGCGACGCGATCACGATCACGGCCCACAACCTCAGCCACGGACGGTCCTTGAAATACCTGACCACCGCGTGCCACCACGACTTGATATGTGCGTTCACGAGTTTCCTCCTTCTTTGCCTCCAGCTACCCGGTACTTTGCCTTCCGGCCCGCCGCGTAGAACCTGCCGACATTGGCCGCGAAGACGGGGAGGGCGGCCACGGCCCGCCCTCCCGCCACCGCGTACTTCCGGTTCCTGCGGCCGAACAGAAGCCGGATCTCATGGTACAGGAGCGTCCCGTAGGCGGAAAGGAATGTCCACACCACGAGTCCCAGGTGACCCCGGTTGTTCCGGAGGACCGAGGCGATGACATCGGGCTTCCCCGCGCAGATCCCGACGAGCCGGTTCAGTGTCTGGAGGCGGATCTTGTCGCGGAAGGCCTCGTTCTTGAGGCGCGGGTCGAGCCCTTCGCCCGCCTCCGCGAACCCGATCCAGTCCCGGTTGACCGTGCCCGGAGTCTCCCCGGGAGCCAGTTCCATCGCGCCGCCGAAGAGCTCCTCGATGGCCTGCGAGGCGCGCTCACGCGGGTCGATGTCGATCCGGCACAGGTGGCGGAACGAGAGCCGGTTCCGTCGGAGGGCGAGATCGATGACCCCGGCGAGCGCCGAGGCGTTCCGGGCCAACGGGCCGAACGCGCAACCCGTGAGTCCGCTGTAGTGCAGGGCGGAGGCGCCGGCCAGGAGGACTCGATCCCCGACGCTCGTCCGGCGGCTGAACCGGGCCAGGGGCCCGGAGGTGTAGAAGGCCGGACCGTGGCCGAAATACGTCTTTTCCACTTGATCCTCCCGGAACCCGTCGAGGACCTGCGGGATTCTGGCCGCCATATCGTCGATGAGCGGCGCCAGCGGCGCCGGACGGGCCGTCCGCGTGAAGTAGTAGATGAGGTCGCCCCCGTCGCAGCGCCCGGGCACGCAGTCCGTGAACCGCTCGAGGATGGGCTGGACCAATCCAGCCCGGGACGGTATCTCGTTCTCGAATGTCGCGCAGATGAGCCCCATCGGCCGGCCGGTAACCGGGCTCACGATCCTCGGCAGTCGCACGTTCGTGCGAACCCCGAGCATGTTGTAGACCGACTCCGGTTCCAGCCCCCGGGTCATGAGGCGGCCCAGCGGCGAAGTCCATCCGGTGGCGTCGATGAACAGCCGGGCCGCCACGGTGCGCGGACCGTGGACGGCCGCGTACTCGACGCAGGCGGAAGTGCGCGTGACCGCGGCCAGCCGGGCGGGGCAGCCGGTCCGGACGGCGAGCCCGGGGGTCGCCGCCAGGGAGGCCAAGAACCGGTCCTCGTCGAGGGAGAGGTTCAGGATCTCGTCGAAGTGGTACTCGCGTTGCCGGGACGGTGCGGCAGACGAGTCGTAGAGCCGGAAGACGCCCTCGGTGAACTCGCCCGTTACGAGCCCGTCCCAGACAGCTTCCGGAAGCGCCCCGGTGGCCTTGAGGTCGTCGAACTCGGGCCGGGACACGTTCCACGTGGCGCCGCAACGCAACTGGGCGCTCCGCTCGAGGACGAGTGTCGAGTGGCCGCGTCCGGCCAGCAGGGAGCCCAGCAGGATGCCCCAGGGGCCGCCGCCGGCGATGACGACATCGTACGATTCGCCGGCCGGCCGCTCATTCCGGGAGGTGACAATGATCCTGGCGCGTCCGAGGAGGCCGGCCCGGATCTCCTTGACCGGCAGGCAGGCCGGGGGCACGCATTGCCAGAATCGATCGTAAGCCTCGACCGCCTCCCGGTCGATCATGATGGTCCGATGCTAGCATCTCTCATGGTCAACCGGGAAGCCTGACGGAAAGTCACAGCCTCCCGGTCAGACCGGATTGGCGCCGGGGGCGTACTGGGCGACCCCGTCCGGCCGTCCCGGACTCTCGCCGCCCTGGTGGGGCCGCAGGGAGAAGACGACCGCCGCGGGCCTGCCCGGCGCGCCGTCGGCGCGGAGCCGGCCGCCCATGGATTCCACCGCCCGGCGGCAGAACCCGAGCCCGGTGCCGTCCACGGGCTGGAGCGACCCGGTCCAGCCCGCGGTGAGCCGGACCTCGATCCGGATCTCGGCCGCGGCGTCGTCCCGGTTCAGGCATACGTCGACCCGGCCGCCCTTGGCCGACTGCGTCACCGCCGTGGCCAGCAGGTGGTCCATGACCCGCGCCAGGCGGGTCGCGTCGGCGGCGACCGGGCCGACGCGGGAGCCCATGACCAGCCCGACCGTGACCCCGCACCGCCGGGCTTGCCGCTGGGCCGCGTCGACCCGGGCGAGGGCGAGATCCTGGAGATCCACGGCCGCGATCCGGGGCGGCTCGGACCGCTCTTCCGCCCTCGCGAACGCCGCCGCGCGCGCCAGGAGGATGCCGGCTTCCTCGAGGGCCTCGAGGCTTTCCTCCAGGCGGCGGCGGGCCGCGTCGTCGATGCCGGGTCCCTCGAGCGTGCCGCGGAGGGCGCGGCGGGCTTCCGTCAGCGATACCTCAAGGTTCGCCTCGAGGGGACCCGCGAGGTAGGTCCGGAATGCGGTGGCGAGTTTCAACCTCGCCACCTCGTCTTCGAGCTCCGCCTGGGCACGGCGGAACGCGAGCAGACCGCCGATGCGCGCGAGCAGTTCGGAGCGGTCGACGGGCTTGGACAGGAACTCGTTCGCCCGCAGTTCGAGCCCGCGCTGGCGCGCATCGGCATCGTCCATGCCGGTCACGAGGATGACGGGCAACTGCTCCATCGGCCACCGGGCGCGGAGCCGCTCGAGCACCTCGAACCCGTTCAGCCCGGGCATGTTGAGGTCGAGGAGGACGATGTCCCACCCGCCCTCCTCGAGGCGGTCGAGCGCCTCCAACCCGCCCGTGGCTTCGGTGACGGCGCATCCCATGGGCTCGAGGAGCGTGCGCAGGAGCCGGCGGGACCGTTCGTCGTCGTCCACGACCAGGAGGCGGGGCTGTCCGACGAGGGTCATGGTCAGACGCCGGCGGCCGCCGGTCGCACCGCGGGGGCGGGGAGCGGCGTGGCGGCGGGCAGGGACACGTGGAACTTCGTGCCCTCCCCCGGGAAGCTCTCGATCCAGATCCGTCCATGGTGCAGTTCGACCAGCCGGCGGCTGATCGCGAGCCCGAGCCCCGTGCCCTCGCCGCTGACCGCGCCCACCTGCCCGAACTCCTCGAAGAGCTTCCCCTGATCTTCGGGAGTGATGCCCGGCCCGGCGTCGGCCACCGTGATCCGGACCTCGCCCTTGAGCGCGGCGGCCGTGATCGAGATCCGCGAGTCCGGCGGGGTGAACTTGATCGCGTTCGAGACGAGGTTCAGGACGACCTGCTTCATCCGCCCGAAGTCGGCGTGCATCTCGGCCGAGAGGTCCCCGGACGGCACCAGCATGACCTTCCGCTGGTCGGCCATCGGCTTGGCGACCGTCAGCGCCTCGGCGAGCACGGACGCCACGGAAACGTCCTCGAGCTTGAGCTCGATGGTCCCCGCCTCGATGCGGGCGAGGTCCAGGAGATCCGCGATCATGGCGCGCATGTGCTTGACCCCGCCCCGGATCTCGCCGACACTGCCCGCCTGTTCCGGGGCCAGGGCGCCCTGGGCTCCGCTGGCGAGGATGTCGGCGAACCCCCCGATCCCGTTCAGCGGCGTCTTGAGCTCGTGCGACACCCACCGGACGAGCCGGGACTTGCGCTGGTTGGCGTCCTCGATCTCGGCGAAGTGGAACCGGACGAACCGGCCGATGGCGAGCAGGGAAACGGCGATGACGACGGCCATCGCGACGCCCGCCAGCACGAGGACCGCGCCGAGCCGGGATAGGGCATCCGTGACTCCCGCAACCATGACGGCCTTCGGGAGCTTGGCGGTGACGGCCGCCTCGATGTCCTGCGAGATCCAGTAGACGGCGCCCAGCGTCAGCAGGATGAAGAGCCCGATGAAGAGCCCGACCCGCCGGATCTTGATCATGAGCCGCGGCCGGCTGGACTCCGAGAGCGCGCCGCCCACCATGGCGCCGATCGCGGCCCGCTGGGCTGCCAGGGTCTTGTACTTCGCCAGCCGCCTCCGCCGGGCGGGGCTGAGCCCGAGCTGAGCCCGGCTCCGGACCCGGAGTTCCTCGCGATCCAGAGGCTTCACGATGAAGTCGTTGGCCCCGGTTTCGACCGCTTTCAGCCGGTCCTCGCGGGTGTTGGAGCTGGTCAGGACGATTACGGGCACGTCCGCGATCGCCGAGATCCCGCGCAGGCGCTTGATGGTCTCGTACCCGTCCATGTCCGGCATTTTCAAGTCGACGAAGATGAGGTCGGGCTCCTGCTGGGCCTTGGTCAGCGCCTCGGCGCCGCTCGCGGCGGCGTCGACATCGTACCCTTCGGCGGCGAGGAGCTCGGCCAGTAGGCTGCGAAAGGCGTCCTCGTCGTCGACGATGAGAGCGCGCGGGCGGTCGGTGCCTGCCATCCCGGCAAGCATGACGGGTGAGTCCCGGACGCGTCTGCCGGGGTTTCTCGTCCGTTCGTGTAGGGCTTTCCCTACGACGCGGGCTCCGTGCCGCCCGGTCACGCCGGGGGCAGGGGCCCGACGTTCCTTTCGGCTCCATGGCTGACACAGCATGCGATAATGAGTCAGGTGACTGGGGGGCATTTCACTGGGTGGGGGAATGATCAAGGCGGGAAGAGAATCACGCGGTGAATCGCGCGATGCCGGGAGCGCGATGAGCGAAGCCGACCTGCGGTCGCTCGCCCGGTTTCCCGACGAGAACCCGTCTCCCGTCTTCCGCCTCGGTTCGGACGGCTCGGTGCGCTGGGCGAATCGCGCGGCGGAGGCGATCATGGTCCCCGCGGCCGGCGACGCCGGGATCCGGGCCGTCCTCCGGGACCTCGCCAGCCGGGCCACGACGGCGGCCGCGCCGATCCTGGACTCGATCGAGATGGCCGGACGCGTCTTCGCCCTCCATGCCGTTCCGGTCCTCGATGCCGACCACGTGAACGTCTACGGCATGGATGTCACCGATCACCGCCACGCGGAGGAGCGGATGCGCGAGCAGGCCGGGCAACTGCTCGAGCTCTCGGCCCGCCTCGCCCAGATCGCCGAGGCGGACCGCGCGGACTTCGCGCGGATGCTCCACGACGCCATGGGCCAGAACCTGACCGGCCTCAGCTTCCAGCTCCACGCGCTCCTGGACGGCTCGCCGCCCGCGGCCGACCCCAAGGTCCGCGAGCGGCTCCTGGACTGTCTTTCGATGGTCAACGGCATGGCGGACGCATCCCGGGAGCTGGGCGATTCCATGCGGCCCTCCGTGCTCGACGACTATGGACTGGAGCCGGCGATCCGGGCCTACGGTGACCGGTTCGCGGCGCGGACGGCCCTCGCCCTCCGCTATCGGGTCGTGGAGCCGGCCGGACCCCGGCTGGTCCGCGCGGCCGAGATCGCGATCTTCCGCATCGTGCAGGAGGCTCTGACCAACGTGGCCCGGCACGCGAACGCGACCGAGGTCACGGTCTCGCTGGACGAGATGCCGGGGCGAATCCAGATCGAGGTCGCGGACAACGGCGCTGGGTTCGATGTCGCGGCGTCCCGTCACGAGGCGGCCGGCGAGCGCCGCCCGTTCGGCATTCTCCTCATGCAGAGGCGCGCCGAGGCCGTCGGCGGCTCGTGCCGGGTGGTGTCCCAGCCGGGCCGGGGGACGCGCGTGATCGTCGAGGTCCCGCGATGACCACGGTCCTGATCGCCGACGACCACGCCGTGGTGCGGGACGGCCTCCGGGCCGTGCTCGAGGCGGACGGGACGTTCACCGTCGTCGGGAGCGCCGCCGACGGCCGGGAGGCGGTCGAGCTGGCGCGGAAGACGTCCCCGGACGTGGCCGTCCTCGACGTCGCGATGCCCGTGATGGACGGGATCGAGGCGGCGAAGAAGATCCGGAAGGCCTGTCCGAAGACGAAGGTCGTGATCCTCTCCATGCACGCGGCGCTTGCGTATGTGAGAGAGACGGTGCGGGCGGGCGCCAGCGGATACGTGCTCAAGGAGTCCGCGGGCGCGGAGCTCATCGAGGCGATCCGCGCGGCGGTGCGGGGCGAGATGTTCTTCAGCCGCAAGATAGCCGAAGCGATGGCCGGCCGCCTCGTCGGCGGCGCGCATCCGGCCGGCCTCGCGGCGATGGAGCGGCTCAGCGACCGCGAACGCGAGGTCCTCAAGCTCGTGGCTGGGGGGCTGTCGAGCAAGGCCATCGCCCTGCTGCTCAAGGTCTCTCCCAAGACCGTGGACACCTACCGGAGCCGGGCGATGGTCAAGCTCGGCGTCGACAACCTCGCCGGACTGGTCAAGATGGCGATCCGGGCCGGGCTCCTCCCGGTCGAACCCGAAACGGAGTAACCGGAACCGCGTAGGGGAAGCCCTACACGCGGGCTCCAGATTCCCCGGCAGACGCCTCGGCGGCGTCGGAACACACTCCTTGAGGGGCGCGGCACGTGCCCGCCCGTTGGGCGGTCCGACGCCGAACCTCGGCATCAGGGCCACCCCGGCCGCCTCGGCCGGGGGGATGACAGCATCGGAGAAGGGGTATGTCGTACATGTCACCGCGCACCGTCCCGGATGAAGCCGCGAACCGCGCGATCCTCCGCTTCGAGGTGGGGCCTCTTCGGTTCGGCCTCCGGACATCGCTGGTTCGGGAGCTGGCGCGTGCCGTCCCGATCGTTCCCCTGCCCGGCGCGCCCCCGGTCATCGAGGGAGTCGTAAACATGCGCGGGACGATCGTCCCGATGCTGGACCTGCGCGCGAGATTCGGCCTGGACGCGCGGCCGATCGATCCTGACGACCACATGATCTTCTCGAACGCCGGGACGCGCGTGGCCGGGTTCCGCGTGGACCGGGCGATGGACATCGTGTCCGTGCCGGAAGAACTCATCGACGCCGCGCGGGCCGTGACGCCCGCGGCGGAGTATCTCGAGGGGTTCGCGAAGCTTGCCGATGGGCTGGTCCTCATCCACGATCCCGCTTCCTTCCTCTCGCGGGCCGAGTCGTCGAAGCTCGACGAGGCGCTGGGGACGGTGGCCGGGCCGGACGGGCCTCGATGACGGTGAAGGCACTCGTGATCGACGGCCGCGAGGACATCCTCGCGTTTCTCGCCGGCCGGGCGGGGCTCGTCTTCCCCCCCGGCCGAGCCGAAGCGGTGCGGGAGGGGATCAACCGCGCGATGACGCGGGCGGGCGCGGCGGACAGCGCGTCCTACATCCAGGATCTCGCGTCCAGCCCCGTCGCCCTGGATGACCTCATTTCCGAGCTCGTGGTCGGCGAGACGTACTTCTTCCGCGATCCCGCCCAGTTCGACTTCCTCCGGCACGACGCGATTCCGAGCGTGATGGGTGACCGTCGGCCGGACCACGTGCTCAGGGTCTGGAGCGCCGGATGCGCGTCGGGCGAGGAAGCATACTCGCTCGCGATCCTCCTGGACGAAATGGGGGTTGGGGTGCGGGCGGCCATCCTCGGATCGGACCTGTGCCGGTCGGCGCTGGTGAAGGCGCGGCAGGCGGTATACGGCGACTGGTCGTTCCGCGGTGCCGTCAGCGAGGCGATCCTGGGGCGCTTCGAGCCGAACGGCAATCGCCGGCGCCTGTGCGACCGGATACGCGAGCGCGTTCGGTTCGAGTACATGAACCTGGCGTTGGACGTGTACCCGTCGTTCGCGGCCGGAATCTGGGGCATGGACGTGATCATGTGCCGCAACGTCCTCATCTACTTCACGCCCGAGGCGGTGGGGGCGACCGCCCGCCGGTTGTACGACACGCTGGGGTCTGGCGGCTGGCTTCTGACGGGGCCGTCCGATCCCCCGCTCCAGGGCCTCGCATCCTTCGAGGCGGTCATCACGCCCGGCGGGACGGCGTACCGGCGGGCGCCGAGGAGCATCACCGTGGCCGGCTGGGATGCTGTCCCCGCCGTGGCGGCCGGACCTTTCCCGATGAGCGTTGAAACGGCGGTCCATGAGGACCCCGTGTCTTCTCCCGTCCGGATGGAGGCCGTGGCGGAGCCGGACCCGGCCACCCGGGTCCGCGAACTGGCGAACTCGGCGGGCCTGCCGGCGGCCCTGCGCGAAGTGGAGGAGGCGACGCGGCGGAGCCCGCTTTCGGCCGAGCTGGCGTTTCTTCGTGCGGTGCTGCTGGCTGAACTCGGGAGACTTGCTGAGGCCGCCGCCGTCGCCCGGATCGCGCTCTTCCTGGACCGGACGCTTGCCGTTGGACACTTCCTGCAAGGGACGATCCTGCGGCGGCTCGGTGACCTCGACGGGGCGGCCCGGGCGTTCCGGAACGCTCGTGACCTCGCCGCGGGGCGGCCGCCGGACGAGTCGGTTCCCCTCGCCGACGGCGAGCGGGCCGGGCGGCTGGCCGAGGGCGCGGCGGCTCAACTCGCCATGGTCGGCGCGGCCCGGAGGGCTTAGATGAGCACCGGTGACCCCGCGCGGGTGAAAGCCGTGATGGAGGAGCGCGCCCGCCGCCTTGCCCAACCTTTGGCGCACGACCGGCCGCGCGGCGAAGCCCTCGAGCTCGTAGCCTTCGGACTCGCGAACGAGCGGTACGCGGTCGAGAGCCGCTATGTCCGCGAGGTCGTCCGGCTGACGGACCTCGCCCCGGTGCCAGGGGCTCCCGAGTTCCTGGCGGGGGTTGCCAACCTGCGGGGCGAGATCCTCGCGGTCGTGGACTTGCGGCGGTTCTTCGGGGTACCGGCGCGGGGCATCACGGACATGTCGCGGCTGGTCGTGCTGGGGGGAGAAGAGGCCGAGTTCGGAGTGCTCGCCGACGCGGTCAGCGAAGTAGTGTCCCTGCGGCGGGAGGATCTCCTGGACCCGCTCGCCCCGGCCACCGGCATCGGCGGGGAGTTTCTCAAGGGCGTGACGAGGAATGGACTCATCGTGCTGGATGGCGCGGCGCTTCTCGAGAGCCCGCGCCTGGTCATCGAACAACGCGAGAGCTGAAATTGGCGCCTGAACGCGCCGGGAGGAAGAGAGAAATGCCCAGGGAGATTCCGTGGTCGCGGACGATAAGCGTGAAGTTCGGAGCCATCATGGCCGTCCTGCTGGTCCTGGCGCTGGGGCTGGTCGGCGGGAACCTGCTGATCCTGTCAACCATCCGGGGAGATGCGGCCGCCATCGATCTGTCGGGGATGGGCCGGACGCGGGCGTTTCAGTTCATGTACCTGGTACGCCGGATCGCGGAGGGGGGACCTGAGGTCCGTACCGCAGCCATGCCGGAACTCCAGGACGCGATGGAGCGGATGAGCAAGCGGTTCTCGGCTCTCCGCGACGGCGACCCCGCCAGCGGCGTTCCTCCCGCACGCGATGCGGGATTGCTCAAGATGATCGCCGAGCGGGAGGGGCTTTGGCGGGACGAGATCAAGCCGGCCATCGACTCGATTCTCGCCTGCCGGTCCCGGCGGGAAACCGAGCCGAAACTGGCACTGCTGGAAACCTCGCTCCGCAAGTACCTGAAGGACGTCGACGAGTTCACCCTGGCCTACCAGCGGGTGACCGAGGCGAAGGTGAAGCTGTTCGAGCGGCTCCAGTTCGTCTTCCTCGGGATCTCCCTGCTCGTCTTCGCGGGGATCCTGGTGGTGACACGCGGCATCGCCGGGCGTGCCCGGCAGCTCGCGTCCACCGCGGAGCGGATCGCCGGGGGTGACCTTGCATTGTCCGCTCCGGTGTCGGGAACGGACGAGCTCGCCGCCCTCGGCGAAGCGTTCAACGCGATGACCGCGAACCTGCGGCGGATCATCGAAACAGAGAAAGAGGCACGCGCCGGGCTCGAACGGCTACTGACCGCGATCCGGGAGACCGCGAGCAGTGTCTCCTCCGCGACGGCCGAGATCCTGGCGGGGACGACCCAGCAGGCGTCCGGCGCGCAGGAACAGTCTGCCGCGGTGGCCGAGACCGTGACCACGGTGAACGAGGTGCTCCAGACCTCGGACCAGGCCGCCCAGCGGGCGAAGGCGGTGCTCGAATCGTCCCAGCGCGCGGCCGAGATCGGCAAGGCGGGGCGGAAGGCCGTGGACGACACGGTCGCGGTCATGGGCACCGTGAAGGAGCAGGCCGAGACGATCGCGGAGAGCATTCTCGCGCTGGCCGAGCAGGCGCAGGCGATCGGCGAGATCATCGCGAGCGTCAACGACATCGCGGAGCAGACGAACCTGCTGGCGCTCAACGCCGCGATCGAGGCGTCGCGGGCGGGCGAGCAGGGCAAGGGCTTCGCCGTCGTGGCCGCCGAAATCAAGACCCTCGCGGACCAGTCGAAGAAGGCGACCGGCCAGGTGCGTCAGATCCTGGGCGAGATCCAGAAGGCCACGAACAGCTCGGTCATGGTCACGGAGGAGGGAAGCAAGAGCGTGAACGCGGCGATCAAGGTGGCGAACCAGGCGGGAGAGACGATCCGGACGCTGGCGGACACGATCGTCGAGGCCGCCCAGGCGGCGGGGCAGATCGCGGCTTCCGCGGGCCAGCAGGCCAACGGCATGACCCAGATCCACCAGGCGATGAAGAGCATCGAAGTCACGACCAGCCAGAGCCTGGCGTCCGTCCGGCAGGCCGAAAAGGCGGCGCAGGACCTCAACGCGATGGCGGGGAAACTGAAGACTCTCGTGGCGGCGTACGAGGGCTGAACCCGAGTGGACCGCGAGGAGCTCACCCGGCGGCTGATGGCGACGTTCCTCGCCGAGATGGACGAACACATCCGCACGCTGAACGCCGGGCTCGTCGAGATGGAGCGGGGGGCGGACCCGGCGCGCCGGCCGGAGCTGGTCGCGGAGCTGTTCCGGGCCGCGCACAGTCTCAAAGGGGCGTCACGCTCGGTCGGCGTGGCACCTGTTGCGGAAGCGTGTCACCGGATGGAGGAGATCTTCGCGAGCGTGCGCGACGGATCGCTGACGCTCAAGGAGGAGCAGTTCGCCCTGCTCTTTTCGGCCGTGGACTCGATCCAGGACGCGGGATCGAGGCTCCGCGAGGGCCGGGACCTCGCCGGGGCACAACTGGCCGAGGTGACCGGCCGGCTCGATGCGGTGGCCGGCCTCCCGACGGGCCTCCCGCCGGCGCCGGCGACGCCAGGCGTGGCCGGCCTCGCCCGCGCGGTCCGCATCCCGGCCGCCAAGCTGGACCGGCTGCTGGATCTCAACGGCGAACTGCTCGTCGCCCGCCGGCGGGGCGAGGCCCGGACGGTTGCGCTCGAGGCGTTGCGCGAGTCGGCAGGGCACTGGCGCGCCGAGTGGCGCGGAGCAGAGCGGGCGATCCGGAAGGTGGTTGCGGGAGGGGCTTCCAGGATCAATGGCCGGAACGGCGGCAGCGGGGGCGCTCCGGTCGCCGCGTTCCCGCGCCGCGCGGCCCAGGTGCTCGAGCGCACGGGGGAACGGCTCGAGAGGCTGGAAGACGACCTCGAGAACCTGGCGACGGGGCTGACCGGTGACCGGCGGGCGGTGGACCAGGCCGCCTCCCCCATGTCCGACGAGGTGCGGCGGGCGAGGATGCTGCCGTTCGCCGAGGCCTGCGAGGGATTCGACCGGATCGTTCGCGATCTCGCCGCGGCCTCGGGCAAGCTCGTGGACCTCGTCGTCGAGGGAAGCGCGACCGAGCTGGACCGGGCGGTGCTGGACCGGCTCAAGGACCCGCTCGTCCACCTGGTGCGAAACGCCGTGGACCATGGCATCGAGCCGCCGCAGGATCGCCGCGCCGCCGGCAAGCCCGACCGGGGGCGGGTTGCCGTTACCGCGGCGTTGATGGGGTCGGATGTCGAGATCACGGTCGAGGACGACGGCCGGGGGTTTGACGCGAAGGCGATCCGGGCGGAGGCTCGCAACCGGCGTCTGCCCGTGCCCGAGACCCCGCAGGACCTCGTCCGGCTCGCCTTCCTGCCGGGTTTCTCGACGGCGGCCGCCGTCACGGAGGTGTCCGGCCGCGGCGTCGGGCTCGACGTGGTCAAGGTTGAGGTCGAGGCCCTCCACGGAGTCGTCGAGTGCACGACCGAGCCCGGCCGCGGGATCCGGTTCTCGCTCCGCGTGCCCCTCACGCTGACCGCGATCCGGGCTCTCCTGGTCTCCGCCGGCGGCGGGGTCTTCGCTCTGCCTGACTCGGGCGTTCGCCAGCTCCTGCGCGCGGGGACGGCGGATCTCGGCTCCGTGGAGGGCCGGGACGTAGTACTCCTCGGTGACGGGCCGGTGCCCGTTTGCTCGCTGGCAACGACCCTGGGGTTGCCGGCGCGGGAACCGGCCAGGCCCGGCGGCAGGCTTCCCGTTGTCGTGCTCGCCTCCGGCGAGGCGCGGATGGCGTTCGCCGTGGACGAGCTCGTGGCCGAGGCCGAAATCGTGGTGAAGGGTCTCGGCCGCCGGCTGAAGCGGGTGCGGCACGTTTCGGGCGCGACCGTCCTGCCGGACGGCCGGGTGGCCCTGATCCTGAACGCGGGCGAACTCCTGCGTTCCGCGGCCGCGGCCGCTCCGGCGGCCTCGCTGTCTTCCGCGCTGGAGGGGCCGGCTGTCCGGGCGCGCAAGCGCCTGCTCGTCGTGGACGATTCCATCACCACCCGGACCCTCGTCCGCAGTATCCTCGATGCCGCCGGGTACGAGGTGACGGCGGCCTCGGACGGCGCCGAGGCCTGGCGGGCCCTGCAGGAGTCGGGCGCCGACCTCGTGGTCGCGGACGTCGAGATGCCGCGGCTGGACGGCGTCGCGCTGACGCAGGCCATCCGGGCCTCGAAGCGGTTCCGCGACCTGCCCGTGGTCCTGGTGACGGCGATGGAGAGCGAGGCCGATCGCGCCAGGGGGATCGAGGCGGGCGCCGACGCGTACCTGCTCAAGAGCGCGTTCGACCAGGCGCGGCTGCTCGAAACGATCAGGCAGTTGCTGTGAGGGCTCCCGCGTGATCCGCGTCCTCGTCGCCGAAGACTCCGCCACCATGCGGGAACTGCTCGTGGCGGTGCTGACGTCCGATCCGGAGCTCGTGGTCGCGGGAGAGGCGAAGAACGGGCTGGAGGCGGTGGAGATGGCCAAGCGGCTCCGACCGGACGTTATCGTCATGGACGTCCGGATGCCCGTCATGGACGGGCTTGAGGCCACGAAGCGGATCATGGTCGAGGTCCCGACGCCGATCGTGATCGTCTCCGGGAGCTTCGACATGCGCGAGATCGAGGTCTCGATGCACGCCCTCCGGGTCGGGGCGCTCACGGTCCTGCCGAAGCCGCCGGGTCCGGAATCGCCGGAGTTCGCGGAGGCTGGCCGCCACTTCGCCTCCACTGTGAAGGCGATGGCGCAGGTCAAGGTCGTCCGGCGGTGGCCCGAGCGACCGGGAGCGCCCGGCCCGGTCGCCGCGCGCGTGGCGCGGGCGGAACGGGCCCGCGTCGTCGCCATCACCGCGTCCACGGGGGGCCCGGCGGCACTGAGCCGGCTGTTGTCCGGCCTGCCCGGTGACCTGCCCGTGCCGGTCCTCGTCGTCCAGCACATGGCTCCCGGGTTCGTGGGGGGGTTCGCGGCGTGGCTCAACTCGGTCTCATCGCTCCGGGTCAAGGTGGCGGAGGATGGCGAACCGCTCGGTCCCGGTGGCGTGTACCTGGCTCCCGACGGATGTCACCTGGGAGTGGGGGGGCAGGCGGCCATCCGGCTTTCGGCCGAGGCTCCAATCGAAGGATTCCGTCCGTCGGGGACACACCTCTTCAGGTCCGTGGCCGCGAGCTTCGGTCCGTCGGTCCTCGCCGTGATCCTGACGGGGATGGGCGAGGACGGCGTGGCCGGGCTGCGCGCGATCAAGGACGCGGGCGGCCGGGTGTTCGCCCAGGACGAGGCCAGTTCGGTCGTGTTCGGGATGCCGGGCAAGGCGGTCGAGGCGGGGCTCGCGGATGCGGTGTTCCCGCTCGAGGAGATGGCGGGTCGCATGCTGGAGGAGGCCCAGGGATGAAAGGGCGACCGGAGAACACTCGTATCCTCGTCGTCGAGGACAGTCCGACCCAGGCGGAAGTCCTGCGGGCGATCCTGGACGCGGAGGGGTATCGGGTCGAGGTGGCGCGTGACGGCGAGGAGGGCTGGGGGCGGTTCAAGGCCGGCGGCATCGACCTCGTCCTCTCGGATGTCGTGATGCCCGGGCTGTCCGGTTATGACCTGTGCCGCCGGATCAAGGCCGATCCCGCAGGCCAGGATGTACCCGTCATCATCCTGACTTCCCTGGCCGATCCCATGGACATAATCCAGGGGCTGGAGGCCGGGGCCGACAACTTCATCACCAAGCCCTACGAGGCCGGCTATCTCGTGAGCCGGATTGCGGGAATTCTCGCGGCCCGGGAAGCAGTCAAGGACGGGGGCGGGGAGGACAAGGTCCGGATAGGGGCGAGCATCTCGTTCCTCGGCCGTTCCGTGACCATCACCTCGGCGAAACAGCAGATCCTGAGCCTCCTGGTGACCACATTCGAGGAGGCTGTCCGCAAGAGCCGGGAGCTGGAGGCGAAGCAGAAGGAGCTGGAACAGACGAACGCGCTGCTGGAGGAGTACGCGAGGCAGGCGAAGGGACAGGCGCGGGTGTCGAGCGAGAAGTACGCGATCCTGCTGGAGCAGGCCAGCGACGGGATACTCCTCCTCGACGAACAGGGCTGTCTCGTCGAGGCGAACCGGCAGATCCTGTTGCTGACCGGGTTCAGCCGGGAGGACGCTGTCGGGAGGCACTACCTCGCGTTCGTCCCCGAGCCGGACCGGGAGCAACGGGCGCACGACTTCCAGGAAGTCCTGGCCCGGGGAAACTTGCGGGTGGACGCGATGCGCCTGCTCCGGGCCTGCGGCGGGACCGCGGTGGTGGATCTCGTGGCCACGGCGGTCCGGCTCGAAGGCAAGGTTCTCGTGCTCATGATCGCGCGCGACGCGACGGAGCGGGTCGCGACGGAGCGGCGGTTCGAGGTCCGGCGCGCGGCCGCCGACGCGCTGGCCGGGGCCGCGTCGTTCGACGAAGCTGCGCCACGCCTCCTCGAGTCCATGTGCGTCGCGTTGGGATGGCATTGGGCCGTCATCTGGCGCATGGACGAGGCGCGGAAGGGGCTCGTTTTCCAGGCGTCGTGGGCACCCCCCGGGATCGACTTGGGACCGTATCTCCGCGATGCCTCCGCCGCCGTCTTTGGCCGGGGAGACGGCCTGCCGGGACGGGCGTGGGAGTTGGGGAAGGTGATCTGGATTCCGGATATCAGCCGCCAGGAGGAGCTGGCGCGGAGCGCGCCGGTCATGCGCAGAGTCCTGGACGCCGGGATCCGGATGTCGGTCACGATCCCGATCGTCTGCGAGGGATCGGTCGTGGCCGTCATGATCCTCGGCCGGCGCGAGCCGGGCGAGCCCGACGAGCGACTGATACGGACTTTCATGAACCTGGGAGACCACATCGGGCAGTACATCGACCGCAAGCGGGCGGAGGAGGCCCTGCGGGAATCGGAGAACCTCTACCGGACGCTGGTAAGCGCCCTGCCGGATGCGGTCACGATGACCGACCTGGAGGGCCGGGTTCTCTACTCATCGCCGCGGGCCCTGGAACTCTACGGGTTCGCCGGGCTGGAGGAGACGATCGGGATCAAGTCGTTTGAGCTCATCGCGCCCGAAGACAGAGAAAGGGCGGGGCGCAACCTCGGCAAGACGATCGCGGAAGGACGGATCGAGAATGCCGAGTACGCGTTGCTAAGGAAGGATGGCACCCGGTTCCCCGGCGAACTCAGCGCGGCCGTGGTCAAGGATGCCGGGGGCAAACCCAAGGCTTTCATAGCGATCACGCGCGACGTCTCGGCGCGCAAACGGCTGGAGGAACAGTACCGGCAGGCGCAGAAGATGGAGGCGATCGGGAGGCTCGCGAGCGGGGTGGCCCATGACTTCAACAACCTGATCACCGTGATCATGGGGTTCTCCGATCTCCTGCTGGAGAAGGTCACCGAGGAAGGAGTGATCCGGCAGAGGATCGGACAGATACGAACGGCGGCCGAACATGCGGCGACGCTGACGAAACAGCTCCTCGCTTTCAGCCGCCGGCAGGTGCTCGAGCCGCGCCGGCTCAATCTCGGGAACACGGTGGCGGGGATGGAGCAGATGATCCGCCGGCTGGTCGGAGAGAATGTCGAGTCCACGTTCAAGGTCGATCCCGCCGCCGGGATGGTGATGGCCGATCCGGGCCAGATCAGCCAGGTGGTGATGAACCTGGCCGTCAACGCGCGCGACGCGATGCCCGACGGCGGCAACCTGTTGATCGAGGTCGCGAATGCGGACCTGGGCGAGACGGATATCGGCGCGCACTCCAAGGTGAGCCCCGGGCCATACGTCATGCTGGCCGTGAGCGACACCGGAACGGGGATAGACGCCGAGACGAAGGCCAGGATCTTTGAGCCGTTCTTCACCACCAAGGAGACGGATGCGGGCACCGGGCTCGGCCTCTCGACCGCATTCGGCATCATCCAGCAGAGCGGCGGCACCATCTCGGTCTACAGCGAGCCGGGCCGGGGAAGCACTTTCAAGGCGTACCTGCCACGCATCGATGGATCGGTTGCCGCCGCCGCAGAGCCGATAGAGCCTGAGGCGACCCGGGCTCGGCGGAGCACGGCCACGATCCTCGTCGTCGAGGACGAGGCCGCCGTCCGCGAGCTGGTCCGGGAGATCCTGGCCGGTGCCGGCCACCACATCGTGGTCGCGGCCACTCCCGAGGACGCGATCGCGCTGACCGGGGAGCCGGAAGGACGGGCGGATCTCCTGCTCACGGACATGATCATGCCGGGGATGACGGGACGGGAGCTGGCATCGCGCCTGCAGGCGAAGAGCGCGGATCTCCGGGTGCTGTTCATGTCCGGGTGCACGGCGACGGCGGCAGGCGGACAGCAACTGCTGTCCCCCGGTGACGCGTTCATCCAGAAGCCCTTCGCCCCGGCCGCGCTCCTCGAGAAGGTCCGGGAGGTGCTGGCATGAGGAGCCGGGAACAGATGGAGGCGGCGGAGACTATGGCCGCGTCCGAGGCGACCATGGGGAAGCTGTTCGAGGCCATCGATGACGGGGTCCTGGGCACAGACGAGGAGACCAGGCGGTTCGTGACGGTCAACGCGGCGATGTGCCGGATGCTCGGGTACACGCGGGAGGAACTGCTGGAGCTCGGGGTGCAGGACATCCACCCGGCGGAGGACATGCCCGTGATCGGAGAGCTGTTCGGGCGGATGGTCAGGGAGGGCGTGTCGTTGCCTGCCATACTGCGCGTGAAACGGAAGGATGGCTCCGTATTTGACGCCGAGATCAGGGGGAGGTCCGTCGTGCTCGGGGCGCGAAACTGCCTGTTGGGAGTCTTCCGCGACATCACTGAGCGCCGGCGGTTGGAGAAGGTCGAGCGGGAGAGCGCCCGGCGCGCGGAGGCGGTCTTCGCGCAGGCGACCACCGGCATGTCCATTGTGCAGCTTGACGGGAAGTGGCTGCGCGTGAACCAGCGGCTCTGCGAGATGGTGGGGTACCCGGCGGAGGAGATGCTCGGGATGGGATACCGCGACATCACGCACCCGGATGATCTCG
>Ga0315294_10002741_pt1 | contig 19190 bp, 36 predicted proteins | sample YL17G13_40_MG_FD_203626 | JGI IMG/M metagenome (GOLD analysis project Ga0315294, IMG submission 203626) | Sediment microbial communities from Yellowstone Lake, YNP, Wyoming, USA - YL17G13_40 | ecosystem: Environmental > Aquatic > Freshwater > Lake > Sediment | place: USA: Wyoming | collected...
AGGAGTTGGAAATTATTTTGTGCTATATACACCATGCACCGATTACAATGTCACATACCAAACAACCAAATATAGGCCATACTCTGCCACAAAAAGGGTTCAGTTTGATGTAGGATGCGGTGACTTCAATGTATGGATAAGGCTGATGAATGAATACCAATTCAACATACGGGTTGTTGATGACGTTAATGCACAGCCAATAAGCGGTGCAAATGTCAATTTCGGTGGTATGCTCAAGCAGACAGGCATAAATGGATATGCAAACTACACGATATACCCGATAATTAATGAGTCAATAGCTCAAAGATTGGAGGTCATAGAAGAACCAATGACTTGCATATACCATATGGATGCATCAGGAACAAGTGTAAGGACATACAGCACAATGACAACTAAAACAGGATATAAGACTGATAGCAGGATAATATCCCCTGCCGAAATAGTAGGTGGAAGGATTGTATACTATACTGAAAGGCAGATAAACCTGAAGGAAAAGGGAACTATACTTACAGTCAGGCTCATAGATAGCAGTGGTAATGAAATCATTAACCCAATATTAAGCTCGGTAACTACTGTTACAGGTTCACACTCAACATATGTAATCAACACGGTAACAGGTGATATATTATTGCAGAACTCTGCCAATGGTATGCCTGTCCAATTCTACCTTGGCGATAACAGGACAACATTCAATGTCACAGTCAATTTCACTTATGTTGATTACAAGAGTTCACAAGTTGTAACAGTCCAGACGGATGTGCCAAAGCTGATATATGTCAGGATTAACCAGACGAAGACTCAAATGGTATGCAACAGCAATTTAGATTGCCCAACCAACTTCTGTGACAAGAATTACTGGTATAAGCTTGAAGGTTGCATAAATGGCAAATGCCAATTCAAGCAGCCACCAGACTATTGCGCTGTCGGATGTGATGCGGAGTATGGATGTTATAGCAGGAAATTCATACAGACATGCGACACAAGGTATGACTGCAACTCATCATGCCTTACGAATTGGAGGTCGGCAATGGGACTATGCAGTTCTGACGGACACTGCATACAGATAGATAGGGTATGTGAGCTTGAATGCCCATCGCCATACGCAGGAAGGGGATGCAACGCAACAAGCGGACTTTGCTGCGAGGATGAGATATGCTATGAGGAAGGAAGGGAAAGGCATAGATTCCTGCTTTCATACCAATACTCATCAGTAAATGACCTAATACCTGAAATTAAGACCTTATCTCCTATTGACTATGACTACACATGCGGAGTTCAGAATAGGGGTGAAAGGTTCTGCCTTACAGGTGTCACGATACCAAGCAGTGTGGTAGGAACTATAAGGACATCGAAGACGACTGTATCCTCAACCCCTGATAACTGGCAATTTGGATTTGATGAAAATGGAAATTACAGGTTCTATGACATGGCGATTGAGTGCGGAGTCGCATGTAAAGCCACTTGGGAATTTTGCAAATATGGTTGTGACAAGGAAACAACATATTGCAGGCATCAGCCACTCGGAGAGGCAAATATAACTGAAAAGTATGAAATAGACATATACAAGCCACTGCCAATCGTAGAGAATGCTGTAAATGCAAGCCAATTGAAGTCTTCTGGGCTTGGATTCCTTTTGCTGTTCTCAACGCCAATATTCATTGTCACATTGATAGCGACATTAATAAGCATATTTGTAGGTATTAAGACAAAAGACCCGTTGATTACATCAATCGTATTTTTGGCACTGTTGATGGTATTCTCATTGGTAGGACTATTCCCAATATGGCTGATAATAATACTGATTATAATAGCATCATTTATCTTCTCTAAAACGATAATGGGCATATTCGGGAGGGGATAAGCGTGAACAAACTTGAATTTATACTGTTCTATACAATATTTATTTTGTTCATGGTTCAAATAAGCGGAATGGCTGGACAGTCATTGCTAAAAGATATTCCAGCCTTCAAGAATGTGCCGACAGATGCGACCTCATTGCTTAACCCACTGACAAACATGCAATTTTGGCTTGGTATGCTTACTGTAAGCAGCGATTACCAGATACTTTTCACGTTAATACTGCTTCCACTGATAATAGGGGTTGTATGGTCAATAATAGAGTTGGTTCGTGGTATATGATGTCAGGAAAGGCCATAGTAGCTATGATGATGTGCAGCTTTCTGATTCTTTTAGCCCCACTTATATCAGCAAAAGAGGTAAAAACAGTTGATGGATACATAACATTCATTCCTTTGGCGCAAGACACCACAAATGGATATGATTATGCAATAAAGTTCAACCCGCCTGACGGAATATCGGAAATTGTAAGCATGATTGTGACACTCAAAGGGGATTTTGACTCCAATATAGAAATAAGTCTCCTTTTAAACAGTATGACATGCCAGCCTGAAACATGGAAAACACCATCAATTGCAGCAACATCAGGAGAAAAAAGCGTAAATTATGCGATTATGTTTGACTGCACAGCAAATATCAGGGATTTCAAAGGTGGTGAGATACCAGTGAACATCAAAAGCCGAGGCATATCAGAGAACCTTATTGCCACATACAAGCTAACGTATTATAATGACCCAAAGCCGTCAGAAGTGGATTTATCAGAAAAATCCAAAACACTTTTCAATACAGTTCAGATATTTGGAACTGAATATATTAGTGGTGATGAGGGAACTGTGTTTTTGCAGTTGCTTGACAGCAACAGAAACCCTATCAATGACGGATATTGTGAATTGACAACCTACTATCCAGATGAAAACAAGACGAAATGGCTTGATAATATATACATGGAATTTCTTGAAAATGGCATATATTATAAGGACTTGATAATTCCGAGCAGTAAAGGAACATATATAGTTAACGCATATTGCTTTTATGCAGATGTGTTATATGAATTTAAACTTCCTTATAACGTTAGTTATGACCCAACATCAACACTTATAGACCAATCAAATGTGCCTTATAATGTAAAAGATACAGATTGTGTAGCGTTCAAAACAGAAAATGGGAATTGGCAAGAATATATATTCAATAATATGGAAATAGGCAATATAAATTTATTAACAATTACGTCATTGGATTTGATTTGGGTTGGTGCAAACGATAAATCAGGTGGCAATTATCTTCAAGCATGGAATTTCACAAGCAGTTCTTGGAAAAATATTGGAAGTGGTTTTGATAAATCGGCAGGTATGACACCATGCATAGATAACAGAGGGATAAAAAGGACAATAACAGATAATTTTGATGATTTTGTGAATGGAAATGTTATGAGATTCAGAATGTGGGAAAATACAAAAGGCAAAATATATACAGATGAGGCAACAATAATCTTTCATAACAACGGCTCTATCATTACGGACATAAGAGGTTCAGCCGAAATTCATGTATCAGACGCTTTGGCAAACCTTTCAGTCAACATAAATGCCAATGTGACAAAAGAAATCATAAGAGACATATGGAATTACAGCAACAGGACAACAATATCATATGAGATTATAGTGGGTGGCACTGAATACAACTCTGGTGGAAAGGGAAAGGTATACGCACAGTTTTTGAGGACTACTTCAGGAAGCTCAACCCCTATAAGCGATGGCACATGCAACATAACAATGTTCTACCCAAATAATACGAGGTTTGTAAAAAATAAGCTTATGAAATACCTGAATTTAAGCAATGGAATATACTATTACAACTTCACTGTTCCAAACCTTATTGGCGTATATGCTGTTGACGTTTTTTGCAAGAAGGCAGGCGTTCAGACATATTCTTCAGACACATTCCATGTTGGCGAATGGGCTAATCACATAGCAAATTTGACACTGAACGTGACGATAAATATATCATCAATTGAAAATCTGTTAAGGCAGCATAATACATCTATATGGAATAAGCTATATAACATACAGAATGAGTTGAGTGACATAAGCATAAGCATAACAGACCTTGAGAACCTGATATACTCGCATAATATGACGATAATGGACTACCTGTATGATATGAATAGGTCGCTATGGTATGAGATATATAACTTACAGATAGGCTTGATAAACATAACAAACATAACACTGACACTCTTGCCAAACATGACAACGATACCGAAGGATGTATACCTATATTTTGATGCAGTTGAAGAAAGGCTTATACACAACCATGACTACTGCATATCAAACAATACGGTTCACAGGAAGGAGCTTCTTACAGAAAAGTGCGTATCTGGCGACTGCTTCAACGTAACAAGGAATGTTGATGAGGTATGCAACTATGGATGCAATCAGGGAGTGTGTATGCCAGCACCATACATTAAGTATACATGGGTATTGGTGGCTATAATTGCGATACTTGCATTTTTATGCGTCATATATTACATATCAAGGAGAATATAACTATGCCAATGCATAGGTCATACCTGTATCCAATAATGATTGTGGTATTCATAGTTGTTATACTGCTCATACAAAGTGTGCCAATATTTGACACATTTGATAAGAGGCTTGTCGGTCTTGTAGCATCTTTGATACTGTTTGGCACAATAATTCTGGCTATTTCAGAATGAGGAAGCTTGAAAAGTGCCTAAAACTCTGGCTCAAAGATGGCACTTCTGCCCATATTGTGGATTGAGCATACACCGAGACACAAATTCCGCAAAGGAGATACTTACCGAAGGAACTTCGGGAATTTACGCCTGTGGAGATGGGAGTTCCACTCTTGCAATGCTTGAGCGTAGCCCGTCAAGGAAGCAGGAAGCCACTCAACTTGTTGGGTGGTAGTTCACTTCCGAGTGAACTTGGTTTTCGCAAGCTCAAAAAAGTCCTTCTCCAACTGCTTGTAAGGCGTTAGCTGATGAAGAAGCAGTGCCATATGCCAGTAAATAACCACATGCCTTATAAGCTCGCTTATGGTCAACTCGTTTGCTGCTGAAAAATCCCTCAAGAACTCATATAGTTTGGTATTAACCCTTATTGTTATTCTCGCCTCTTTTGCATTTGACATACATGATATTAACGGGTAGGGTTTAAATTGTTATGCTTTGTCTGACAAAATAATATATACCAGCACGTTAAAGCATAACTACAAATTAAACAAGGGAGGTATTTAAATGTCAACAATAGAACTCGCAAAGGCCAAGTATGCACGAAAGATGGCAACTGCTGGGGCAAAGTGGAAGCAGGGAGTGACGGGCAAGGCTGAAGCATATGCCGAGGGAATGGCTGCTTTCGGTGCGCCTGTCGGTTCTGTAACGAGGGCTTCATACTCTGCTGGCGTTGAAGCTGTAAGTGCAGATGCATTCCAGAGGACTGTCACTGGCAAGGAAGAAAAGTGGGCGAGGAAACTTAAGGCTGCGGTTTCAGTTTGAACCATAGGCGTGGATTATATCCACGTTTAGCAGTTCAGGGGTGAATATATGGCAATAACTGAAGCAGTCTCCAAGCTCAAGGGCATAGCTGAAGCAATTAAATCAGCGAAATCCGATGAAGTAACCGTCATGGATGTAGGTGATGTCGAAGTAATAAAAATGGATGGCGACATCATAGCTACATTACCTAAAGGCAAAGATGTTTATTTCATAAGCAAGGGAAAGTTTCCAATATCAACGACAACGGTTAGGAAGCTTTCAGACACAATTGCTGAAGAATAGTATTGCCAATATTCTCATTTAAATATTGGTGATGACTATGCCAAACAAAATAGTGTCAAATAGCACTATTGCGATTTCTTTATTTTTAACAATGTTACTAATGTCAATAACCGCAAGCGCAAAGCAGCTTGATAATCATGGAGTATATTGGAAGTCAAATAACACATGCAATGCGCTGAACAGTAATATGGGAATTAGCATATACCCATGCAATGCTTCGGTATATTCCCCAATAAATATCACACAATTGGTTAATTTGAGTTGGAATGGGGACACTGACAAACAAATAAACTGGTTTTTTGCCTATGACAACAATCTTACAGAATACCATGCGTATATCAAACAAAATACATCATATAATAACGGCTCATATGAATGGCATGAATTGGATGTGAAATATGCAGGATTCAACAATACTGGCAATAATTGGGAATACTACATCGTTGAAAATGAGACGCTTACTGCTGGCAAGATATATGAGCTTATGTGGGTATTTACTACACAAAATGATGATAAAAATGGGATGTGGAGAATATTCAGCAAATACAATGAAATGAGCTTTAATGATGCAATAGCAGGAAATAACTATACATTCCTTGACCCTTGGTGGAATGAGCTTACATTAGAGAATAATACTATTGCCTTGTATCATTTTGATACTGGTTCAGGAACGACTGCATATGATGAAACAGGGGTATATAATGCAACATTTAAGGCAAGCGGTGAGCCAGCATGGACTACTACAAGCAGATTTGGAAGTTATGCTGTCAATTTTATTGCTGCTGATGGGGATTACATAAATCAAAATGACCTTCTTGGAACAATGCCACCAAACGGAACTATTGAATTTTGGTTTAGGTCTAATAAACCTATGAATGATACCACAGATGCAGCAACATTCTTTCATAAGATAACTGATGCCCCTGCTGAAACACTGCTTGAAAAAAGAGGTTCTTATGATTCTGAAAGAAAGGGTAAGATATGCTTTTGGATTTCAAATAGTGGTGACGGTTATTTTGGTGCTTGCACAAATATTACGTCTTGGGATGCAGATAAGTGGTATTATGTCATGGTAACTTGGGGTTCAAACGGCATGAATGTATACATAAACGGCACTTTGTCAGGTCACGATGCATACACAGGCTATATGAATGGTGCTAATAGATATGCATTTTGTATAGGAAGCCAAACATCAACTTATAGATTATGGTTTGATGGAATAATAGACGAATTTAGGGTATCTGATGTTCAAAAAGTCCCACAAATGGCTTCTACACTCAACATCACAATCTATAATCCACTAAACACCACATACACGACCACTTCACGACCTTTGGAAGTTTCAGCTAACGCAACCGTAAGCAATTGGTGGTATAAGCTGAACAGTGGCTCGAACATCAGCTTCACGCCCAACACGACCATAATGGCAGCCATTGGCTCAAACCTACTCATAGTCTATGCCAATAACAGCGCAGGCAATGTATATTCAAGGAGAGTGGATTTCACTGTAACCCCTCCTCCCATAGTTAAGCCACCATTAAGAATAGGACTGTTTTCATCAGCAATTATAATATTGATGATGGCTATTGGATTCGTATTGCTTTTGCTAAAGACAATGCTTGACATCAATTCTTCAGATGAACTGATAAACAAGTCAATATTCATATTGGTTGCATGTTTGGCATTTGTAAGTGCGGTAGGAATAATACTTTCATTATAGGAGGCATGTTATGGCAAAAGAATTTATATTATGGTCTGAAACGGCAATAGGCTCTATATACAAAGATGATGATGGAGAGATGTATGTTTATGATAAGCACAGAGGTATTATTGTGGGGTTATCCGATGCTGTTAAAGGAAAAATCATAAGAGTTAAGGAAATATTAGGGGAGGAAGTGGTTTAACATTATAAAGATAGGAGGTATAATATGACAAGTCCAGAAGAAGCAAAGAAAAAGTGGATTGAAAGGTGGATTGATGGAAACTAATAACTAAATAGGTTATTAGCCATAATCGCCACTTATATAGCCAAAAGTCCAAATGAAGAATACCCTGAATTTCTTGCTGAAAAGGAAGAAATAGTCAGGATATTGAGAGAGAAAACGCCAGAGCTTCAGGGATATGCGGAAAGGTGGTTTGAAGGACTGCGTGGATTAGTGGAAGAAAAGCCAAGTAGGGTGCTTAAAGAAGTGGTTTAACATGGGCATAATATCAGGGTTGTCGGCAGAGGAAGAAAAAAGGCTGATGTTCGAGATTATTGGAGACATTGGTAATGCTTGGTCAGATATGATGCTCCCAACAATAGCGTTTGATGTGCCAAGCATAAAGGAAAACATACTGAAGGCTAAATTGAATCTTGATAGGCTGGTCTAATGACTCAATTGACGAGTATGCTACACAGGGAATTAGTGAAGTTTGAAAGGCCAAAGACTATTTTTAATAAATTGACGTATTTAGAGGAACAGTCATTAGTATATGGTGCTGTTAAAGACGTTCAAGTCAGTGCTGTATTATTATATCCAGAATTTGCAGGTCATATGCTTGTATCGCATATTTCAGAGAAAAGGAGGGCTGATGAGGCCAAAAAGAGACTGATTACGGCAAAAAGCAAATTAGCACGATTTTTGCCCTAATTGTCCGACAAAAGTTTATATAGTATGTATATAAATCATATAAATAAATTAAGCTGGGGTAAAGAATGAATTTGAAAGGCATACTGCTAATGGGCATTTTATTTTCATTGGTAGGAGTATTGCCAGTTTCAGGTGCTTTACAGGTTACTTGTGACAAGGGCTTTTACAGTGTGCTTTCTAATTTCGAGGCAATATGCCAAGTCAATACGACAGACAATGTTGATATAAATGTCGTTTACCCCACACTTGTGCCGAACCTTGATGCAAGCATACTTGTCCTTGACAATATAAGCAATACAGCAAGCGTTCCTGACTTATCATGGGGTTTAGACAACATAACCTGTGAATCTGATGTATGGTCGCTTGTAAATATCACAAATTCAACATATTATTGTCCAACTTCAAATATTACTTTGAAGTGTATAGGTCTTATTGATGGCAATAGCACATGCCAATATAATACTACTATAATAAGCGGATACCACGATGAGACTACATACAACGTTGATTACGCATCAAGTCAGACTGAAAGGTTAGGTGACAACCAATTCAGGGCTAAAGGTATAAACAGCGTGTTTGACAGCACATATTTCAAGATAGTATCTTCCATACCAATAGGTTCAATAGGAAAGTTCAGCATTGATGTAAATACTTCGACTGATTCTGGAAATCTTGACCCTGAATGGTATTCAGATTGGAAGTATAGGAAATGTATCAATATATGGAAGCCGAACATAGGCATACTATACAACTTCACGACTAACATAACCCTTGATACAAAAGCACTTATCACAGCAGGACATATGGACTCGCAGGGCAAGAGCATAAGGGTGCTTGAAGGCCAGAATGGTCGTGAGCTAAAATGGGAGTGGGATGATTATGCCTATTCTATGGGTGGCACTAATACTACAATATGGGTGAAACTTAACAACCTCACATCATCAAATTACACCGTCTGTGTATACTACAAGACGAATACGACAGGTCTTGGGTTCGGCAACTCCACAAACACCACGAAGGTATGGAACACATCAGTCTATTCTATGATATGGCACTTTGCCAATGCTAATGGCGTTGCGAAGGACAGCATTAGGGGCATTAACCTTGATGACCCGACATATCCGCTTAAAACAGACCCGAACTCATGGGTAGATGGCATATGGGGCAGGGGTATAGGTGGCTATTATCAAAATGGAATAGGCTATTCAACAAAATTAGCAGGAACGCCAAACACCAACATACTTGGAGCAATGGCATGGTATTACCCGACAGTGCAAATAAATGGAGTTACATCAAAGTGGTTGGTTGGTGAATATCCACCTTGGGTTTTTGTAGCCGACCAGAACTCAAATCCAGCAAGGGGAGAAGGTGGCGTAAACTTTGACATGGTTGCAGGCGTATGGCAGGGAAGTGGTGATACTTCAAGCAAAGCACTATACCATCTCAATTCATGGACTCATATATTAGGAATGCATAATGCTACTGGAAGCTACATATTCCTTAATGGCACAAGGTATTCCTTCAGGTCGGTAGGTGCTTTGACACAAAACAATGCAAAGGTATTGATAGGGGTTAGGCTGACAAACAAGGCAGATGAAATCCGTGTAATGTATAGGAAGATACCATATAACTGGATTAAGGCAGCTTATGGGGTAAGTTCATTAACTGGTGCTGAAGAAGCACAGCCCATAGTCGGCTATCCAATTGAGTTCACGAAATTCACAGGTGGAAAGGATAATATCACGCTTCCAACAAACCAGACAACGAGCTTCTTCGTAGCACCAAACGCAACTTACAGCGTTGTAAGTATTGACATAACAGGACTTCCTTCCTCTGCATACCCCCTTAACCCGAAGGTCTATGTCGCAGAGCAGCTTGTATGGTCATACACAGGCAACTACTCATCAACAACCACAGTAAATATAAACGCAAGCATAATCAATGCTTGGCTTGTATATCACCCAAGCGGTGAGATACCAGTAACATTCACAGCCAAAAATACTGCACATATGCTACTTGATAACCTTTATGTCAAGGGCATATCAACGAAGCCTGTAACATACTGTGATGGAACGCAGTATTATGACCCCATTAGTAACACATGCAGGCTTGGAACTGTCACCATATCATCACAGAAGGATAAGAACTACTATTCCTTCAGGACAAGTGCCACGACATCGAACTGGTATTCAACAGACCCATTCAAGTGGGAGAGGGAGAACCAGAGCAAGCCTGTCACCATAACAGTGGATTTCAAAGTCCCCAACCATATACTAAACGTAAACGAGACCAATGCCAGAAGGGTGTCAATAGACTTCAACAAAATAAGCCAATACACCAAGTATGACATATGGACTTCAATCACCGTCAGGAAGGACTTTTACATCAACATCATGGGTGACAATGTTAATGACTATGTTTTTGTAGGCATACCAGCACCGAGGGAAGTCTTCAAGGATATGGTATCATACTATGGCTGGACATACGACAGCACAACCAAGACGCTTACTATACTCAATGTCCCGATGTCACCTCACCATTTCTACCTGACATTCAGCAATAGGGTATCGCTTGGAGGTTTCTCGGCAGTATTTATTGCACTGCTGATGTCAGTTGGATACATATTGATATTATTGAGAGAACTGTTTAATGTATCCGATGGCAAGGATATGGTAGATAAAATGATATTCGCAGTGATAGGTGCATTTATTCTGGCTGCTGGCATAGGCATAGTATTCGCAGTGATAGTTTAAGGTGGTTACATGCCTGATGCTACACAGCAGTTGTTTGGGACAGCCATACCAGTTGCGGTAGGTGGTCTTGTTACCATATCGCTGCTGGATATGATGTTTAACAAGATGAATAATGGGGAAAGTAAGTATAAGCAGGTGGTGTAAATGCCATTCATGGGGAAAGTAGTGGAAAAGGGAAAAATAAAGGATTTCAGAGGAACTTGGGGCAGTGGACTTGCTACACTTGTCATTGAAGATGAGGGTGGTTTGATACACAATGTATCATGTGAAAATGCGCCAACGGTAAGGGCATTGGAAGCAGCATTTGGCAACATAATAACGGAAGGTCATACGGTAAATGTTTCAAACCTGAAAGACAGGGTTATATACTACGAAATGACAGATTGGGGGACTCTCGCAGGGTTTGTGCCTGAAGAAGAAGCACCAATTGAGCTTATTGAAGCATATGAAAAAGATAAGAAGCATATATCAAAGAAAAAGCTAAAGGAAGTGGTATGAATGAGGAGTATTATACAGCCATACCCAATCATATGCATACTTGGAATTTCATTATGTCTTATGTTTATAGTTTCGGCAAATGCAGCTATGGTCATACCTAATTCTGATATGGCAAAGGATAGGTCGGTAGCACCGTCTAAATCGCCAGTAATATCCGACAATTGGGAGCTTGAAAAGGTTGATTTCATACATTACGCAAAAAGTTCAGGTATAGCACCCAAGGGAGCAACCCCTAAATGCTACAACCTGCTTGGATACAAGTGGAAGTCATTGCCAGTAAAATATACCATAAATCCTACTAACCCGTATGGACTTACGGAGTCATTTGTAGCTCAAGCTATAAGCAATGGCGTGGATGAGTGGGACAGATATACTACGCAAAATCTGTTCTATGACACGCAATATATAGACTATGGTGCAACATGGGGCATACTTGACACTAAAAATGCACTTGTTTTTGGTAATTACCCTGACGATAGGGTAATAGCAGTCACAAGGGTATGGTTCACTAAAGGTAAGTCAATAGTCGAGTTTGATGTTATGTTTAACACAATGTTCAGGTGGGGAGATGCCACCAACCCACCAACAAACACTTACTGTGCCGAATGGCAGACTCAATGCACGTCATGGTATTATGACTGCACAAGGTGGGATAACATTACATATGAAAATGGGACTGTTGTAAATGAATGTGTTGAGTGGCAAGAGGTGTGCGGTAGCTGGCAAGATGTGTGCATAAGGCAGGTGACAGAGCAAATACCTGTCATGGACTTGCAGAACATAGCAACACATGAGCTTGGTCATGGAGTAGGTCTTAATGATATATATGACAGCCAATGTTCAGGCGTAACCATGTATGGATACTCTAATTACATGGAGGTCAATAAGCGGACATTAGAGAAGCCTGACATAACAGGGCTACAACAGATATATTGAGGATGTGGTATGAATGTTTGAGCTAATAATTGACGGTATTCATGTGGCAGACTTTGTGAATAAGGACTCGGCAGAGCTTGGCAAATTGATTGCCTATGGATTTAAAAGTGCAAGAAGCATAAAGTTAAAGGAAGTGGTATGAATGACGATGGAATACGGGATTGTAATGGATGATAAGCCTCCATATAAGATAAGCGGAGTGCTACGCTTTGATACTGGCAAGGAATGTAAATTAACAAAAGAAGAAATGAACGAACTTGATGATTGGGTGAGATTGAGGATTATACAGTATGGTGGTAAACTCACAGAGGTGGTATGAATGGAAAAAGGGGTGACAAGTAGCCAATTCATAGAAAGAATGGAAAAAACAGATAAACAACCTTTTGGAAATGAGCAAGTCACGGGATTGACGGCGCAACAGTTTGAAGATATAGTAACAAAGGAGGATACCATATCTCAAACAGTAAGGGATTTTAAGGAAGCAGGATTGACAGAATTTTCTGCTGGCTGGTCAACAAGAATGCTAATGCAGGCACAGATGGAAATGTCAAAATTGGCTTCGGAAATTCAATCAATGGTTAGTGGCATTGCAGGTGGGGAGTCAGAAGCAGGAAAAATAAGTAGAGATATGGAACGGAGGTCAAGGCGTAACTTGGGATACATAGGGTAGTAAAAGCTTAAGGAAGTGGTTTAGATGCCGACAAAGGAAGAAATATTGAAAAAACATTATTGGAGTCCAAGGGAATGGAGTTTTGTTGCTTCAATTTATTTTGGTATACCAAAGATATTGAAGGATAAATTCAACATGGCAACGATAGACTTGGCTGAAAATGCAAGCGACCTTTCTAAAGATGAAGCTCTTTTTATATCGTCATTTGATTTAGACTTGGCAAGGGAAGGCTACAAGCCAATTCTCACAGAAAAGGCAAGGAAGCAATTAAGGAAGGTGACTTGAATGATGTCACAAATTCCATCTAAAATAACTGATAATAATAGGGACAAGCAAATATTAAGGGCAGGAATGATAGCGGAGCTTGATGCAATAAACCTTTATGAACAAATGTCCGATTTCAGCAGTAATGAGACAATGAAAAATGTCATACTTGATATTGCAAAAGATGAGAAAACACATGCAGGGGAGTTCCTGTATTTGCTCAAAGAATTGGACAAACAACAGGCAGTGGAAAATGAGAATGCAGTAGCAGAGGTTATGAAATTAAAGAAGGTAATTTGAATGGTATTCATGGCAGTAATGAAGAAGCATAAAGTCGTTTGGTTGGAAGGACAGGATGAAGGGAAGTGATAAGAATGGTATATGACCCAAAAGATATTGTCCCAAAAGATATGGCAGTATTGTTTTATAGGCTTGGATGGAAGGACAGGATGAAGGATTGGAGCAAGAAAAAGAAGCAGGAAGTTATTAAGGAAATGAGTGACATATCCCTTGAAAAGCCAATCACAATGATGCCTGCTGTGGAAGTGATAGAACTCAAAACTGTGCCTAATGAAAAGTTTTCTGGACTTCAGATTTATGCTGGCATGATTGAAATAGCACAGGATTTAGGTATTCCAGTAACGACAGAAATTGACAAGATGGTTGAGCTTTTATACAGGGGAGCTAAACCAAAAAAGGATAAACTGCTGAAGGAAGTGGTATAAATGGAAAAACCATATGAAAACCCATATAAAATTGAAAAATTTGTGATACCGAAAAAAACAAAATTTGCCAACAGGATTTTAAGCGATAAAGAAGCCAATATAGTCCTTAATATTTTAAAGGGTGAATTTGAAACCATGATGGAAGACATAGACTATTATACTGATTCTCATGGAGATATAATATTAGCTCATTCAAATGATGTTGAAGAAAAACTTGATAAAAAACTTAAGGAAGTGGTATAATGGCTGAACAAGAAATGCCTGAAGGATGGAAGACAATCAAAATTGGAGACATACTTACAGTAAAGCAGATTAAGGAAGTCAAGGATTACCTTTTGAGTAAAGATGCCACAACCGAGGGTTTAAAGGAAATTCTTAAAAAACATGAGAAGGAACTGCTGGAAAAAGGGGTGCTTCCAGATTACTTGGCATATTACCTGTGGTATGCACTAAAAACGAGGTATGGTGAAAAGCTTAAAGAGGTGTTAAGATGAAACATACATTTGAAGTAAGTATAACTAAAGTCGGCCTTTTTAAGCCCATAGTTATTGGTGAATTTGATGTATTGGATGAGGAAGATGCTAAAGGTGAAGCAGCACTTGAAATTGGATTGCATGAAAGCAGATTTTTCAATGCTGATAATATAGACTTTGAATTATCTGTTAAAAAGATAAAAGAGGTGGTATAGATGGTAATCCCCCGTCACACAAGCAAGAAAGTTGATGTGAATGTAAAAGGCTCAAGGGGTGGAGACCTTGCAGTAAGGACAACAACCTTTAATGAAATAGGCATTATTGAAGGGAAGCCAGCAGAGACAGGCATTTACTGGAATATTGAGGATTTTGATAAGGTTATTAATGCCTTGAAAGAAGCAAAACAAAGGCATATGGGGCAGGTGATATAGATGGCTGAAAAAGATGTTGTGGAAGAAAAAAAGGAAAATCTGACAGTAATATTTCAGAAACTACCTTTTGGAGATTTGAAGAAGGGAGAAATTGACCCACAGGTAGCTAAAAAAATACAGCAATGGATTGATGGGGGAAGTGAAGTAGCTGTTTATAGGAATGTGGATATGTCAAGCCCTGAAATTGGCAGGCTTGCTTTCTTAAAGGTCGGAAAGGGTGCTATACTTAATGTTGCACCTGAAAGGATGCCTGACAATCCTGTAATCCCTATTGCTTGGAGATATTCGCTTCAAAGGGTGATTAGAAGCAAGGAACAACTCAAGGAGGTGTTATAAATGGTCACAGGTTTAGTTGGGTTTGAGGACATGACGGCAGAGCAGAAACAGATAGCCAGTGAAATCCATGAAAAGGCAAGGCAGATGGAAAGGATAAAGAACATAGGTATGGGACATGCAAGGATAGCCATGATAGAGGAACTGACAAAAGAGCCTACATCCATAGACTATATGATTGAGAAGATGGAAAGGCTTTTTGGATGCAAAATAAAGGAAGTGGTGTAGATGCCAATATGGGATATGTCCAAAACCGAGCTTGAAAGGTTGGGGAAGGAATTAAAAAGTAAGTGGACAGGAAAAGAGGAAAAGCCCATCAGTAGAACGAGTAAAGTTTCAAAAGCGTTCATGTTTGGTAGGGATGATAGTTTAGTATTAGTTATTCCAAAGGAATTTGAAAAGGAATTGGAGCTTATAAGGGAAAAGCCATTTACTTTATATTTCCAATCATATCTTGATGATAAAAAGTTGGTTTTTGAGAAAATTAAACTCAAGGAAGTGGTTTGATGACAGATGAGGTCACATCTCCAATAAAGTTGCCAATCGTAATAATAGATGATAAGGAATATACGATAGATGATAAGTTAAAAGAGTTTAGGCGAGTTTATCGTGATAGCGAGGATAATTTACAGATTGAGTTTATACCCTTCTTCAGCAGTAAGGGAAGTGAGTTAAGAAGCAAGATGGCATCTGCCAGCATTGTGAGGTTGAAGCAGGTGTTATAATGCAGGATACAGTAGAAGCGACAGAAGGGTATGAGATTTCAGGTATAAGGGCAATATGCCCTGAACACGGATTTCAGAAAAAGGTTAAGACAATGCCTGTTGATGATACAGATATTTTCGGCTTCTATAATACCTTTGGGCTTTTTTGTCAGATTTGTGGTAAAGAGTGTAAAATAGAAAAGCTGGTGGAGGTTATTTAAGCGAATAACCTATATAATACTCATGGCAGTAGAAGATGGCATCAGGAAGGCATCAAACTATATAATAATGGCTGTATTTGCCGTAGTAGGCTTTTTCGTTATGCTATCGTTTATGTCGTCAGTTTCCTTTGTCGGTAATGCCTATGGGTGGGTATTCCCTGTCGTAACTATCATAGCCTATATTTTCTTCATTTATTTCGGATTCAAGAAAGCGGGCAGTTAATTTCATATGTAAAGAGGACTCGCGCACATCATGGTTGAAATATGGCAGTTTTATCATGGTATTTAGTTATCCAGTCATACTTATATATCAGTTGTACTATATAGTGGATAATATATATATGCTCTAGTGGATAACATATATATAAATGAGTGGACCATATAATTAATATGAACATAAGTACTATGATAAAATACGGGCGAGCTGGCGAGCTGTTTTGATTTCACATGAAATAAAATTTACTTCTGTCTTCAGGACTTCTGCTTCAAGGCTTGGGTTATATTAATTTCATATGTAAATAAAAATACGGGAAAGCTGCCTCCTATTAATTTCATATGTAAGTAAAAAAACAGCGTTGGGTTATGGGTTTAATTACTTATGTAAGGATTAAACTTAACCTAAACCTCACTTCTTTAACACCACTTTTCGGTAGAACACCGATTCCATTATATCCTGTGCCATTTCCACGACACAACCACACGCAATAAATTGTTCCTTGCAGACAGGGCATCTTGTATTGTCGTCTGCTTCATGCCATAACTTTGTTAATTCCTTCCATTTATTAATTCTATCTTGATTAAATTTACTTATTCTGGAACATGCTTTTATTTTCCCTCTCCATTCTAAATGAATAAGAGCCATAAGGTAGTCTTTCATTCTATCGTCAAGCGGTAAATCTTCTGCATAAGACAGCCAGCATACTATACCAGCTTTATCCATGTCTGAAAGATTAGCATTTTTAATTTGCTTCTTCAGGGCTTCAATTATGTCATAACCTTTCATTTTAAAGACCTTCTCGCTTCCTTTAATTGCTCTATTATGGATTTAACAGCATCCTCTAAATCACTTTCATCATCAAATTGTGCGAAGTCTGCGCCTGCTTGGTTGTCTATATGCCATTCAGTAAGCAAGTTAAACACTTTATTTATATTTTTTATTGTCGCTTTCATATTAAACGCCCTTTATATCACACCTAATATTAGCCATATCAGCGCATTTTTGGCAGAATGGCTTATCCTCATGCCAAACGATAAAGTCCTCATGGTATCCATAGCCACAGCCTACACAAAATATTATCGTCTTTTGCTCGTTATTATGTAGCATCATCAAACACCTTATCTCCTAAATCCTTTGCATAGGCCACAGAATCAGTTATATCTTTTCTGTCTTTCATTAAACCCACTATTCCTGATTTGAGAAGGTCTTTGCCTGTCATTTTTTGCTTGTCCTGATGCAAATTATCAAAATCCATTAAAACTTCGTTGCAGGTTTCACATTCAATAGCTACATTTTCGCATGTGCTTAATGCTGGATTATGATAATGGACACAAACTATCTTATGCCCTATATGCGCCTTCAATTCCTCAAAATTTCCAACTGACATAATATCACATCTGACTTATCCTATATACCTAATATCATTACCCATAAGATTTACCTTTGAATTAACTATCATTTCATCAAGTATATCCTTTGGCATGGTATCAATAAGTTTCTTAATAATTACTATATGCGTATCTATGGCTTCATCCATGCTTACATCAGCCATTTGAGTTAGGCACTCAAATATCTCCTCTAAATGGCTATTTATCTGTGCCTTCAACTTTTTTGTCCTCATACCTCTCTCTCCATTTAGTCATGCCACCGTTTTTAGCCTTTTTGCGTATGATGGATAGCCTGCACTCTACCGCATGGCAAGACCTATTGAGTAGTTTTGCTATCTCGCCAACAGGCATATCCCGACCTGCCATATCAATAAGTTTCCTATATTCTTCGGGCTTCCATACAGGCATCATTTTGGGATTATGCTTGTATATCTTCTTATTGTGCGGTTTCTCTACATATGAAATTTTTAGCTTATGCAGCTTTACCCGAACCGCATTATAAGTCCTGCCCAACTCTTTTGATATGCGCTTGTAGCTTTTCCCTTCCTCATTTAGTGTCTTTAGCCTATCTATTTCTTCCTTTGTCCACCGCTTATTGCCACGTTTAGTCCTTCTTTTCCTTTTAACTGACTTATCTTCCTTAAAAGATAGTTCATAACCCCTGCTTTTCTTTCCCTTTGTTAGAGGTATGATAGCACACATAGCCTTCTCTTGGCTTATATGCCCTTCTTTGTAAAGTTCTACTATGTGTTCTATCTTCTCAAACGAGTTCATCACATCATCTCCTTTTCTATTGTATATATTATAACGCATAGATTTATAAAGATTTCTATGCCCTTCGGGGGATGATTTTTATTTCATATGAAACTTTGAAATGCCTGTCCATCTTATCTTTTTATTTCATATGTAATATAATGTCATCATTCCTTCTTGTGCAGCGTTTTAGTCATCTTCCACATGAATATAACATAGGCTATGATGATGGCAATAATCCATATCTTGCCACCCAATAAACTATAAGCATACAATAATAATACTATGCCTGCTACCGCAATAAATATCCACTTTTTAATTCCCATCACTATACCTCTTTAAAGTATCTATCACGTTATCAACATCCTTAAAGCTTCCATCCAGCCTAAAGACTTTGACACATTCCCTTACGTCTTTAGAGTATTTCAGAACCTTTTTGGCTATGTATTCGGCTATATCTTCCTTTGCGCCTTCCCTTTTGACAAGCACGTTTTTACTGACATGCAAAAACTCATCATCACTATAATCCTTAAATTTC
>Ga0315294_10002743_pt1 | contig 19184 bp, 18 predicted proteins | sample YL17G13_40_MG_FD_203626 | JGI IMG/M metagenome (GOLD analysis project Ga0315294, IMG submission 203626) | Sediment microbial communities from Yellowstone Lake, YNP, Wyoming, USA - YL17G13_40 | ecosystem: Environmental > Aquatic > Freshwater > Lake > Sediment | place: USA: Wyoming | collected...
GTTCTTGAGTTCATTGCTGTGAAAAAATAAATCTTTTTCTTCACCATCGGGAGTAATAAATCCAAATCCTTTCTCTATAAGTTTTTTTATTGTTCCTTCCATAATATGATTGATTATAGGTTAATTAATGTTTTAAGGTTTTACCCTAAAGTTTAGTTTTCCGACGAAGTTCGACTAAATTTCATTAGACAACTACTTATGTACATAATGTTAGCATAAAAAAACAAATTGGTCAACTACTCGTACTCATATTTTTTAATAAACCATTTCTTAACCAATTGGACAAAAAGTAAGTAAGTGCTAACCATAAAAAATAATATCAAGAAATATAATGGTGGCGGAGTCACGAATCCGAATAATTTCGCCAAAGGAGAAAAGGGAATAACTATACCAACTGTCACTATCAGGATTGAAGTGAAAATTAAGAATTTACTTGGCTTACTTTCGATGAAAGGAATTTTTCCCGTCCTGATAATGTAAACCACAAGAGTCTGAGTGCATAGCGATTCTATAAACCATCCCGTATGAAAAAGTTCTGGATTTTTAAAAGCATGGAAAACAAAAAGCATAACTCCATAAGTAAGGAAATCGTAAAGTGAACTAATAGGCCCGATAATAACCATGAATTTCTTAATGTAATTGACGTTCCATGGTCTTGCTTTTAATATATATTCTTTATCGACGTCATCCGTAGGTATAGCTATTTGGGATAAGTCATAAAGGAAGTTATTCAAAAGAATTTGTATTGGTTCCATTGGTAAAAATGGTAAAAATATACTTCCTCCAGTCATACTTAACATATTACCGAAGTTTGAACTTGAGCCCATCTTTACGTACTTGAGAATGTTACCAAAAACCTTCCTGCCTTCCATAACGCCTTCTTGAAGTACCATCAAACTTTTTTGAAGAAGAATTATATCTGCTGATTCTTTGGCAATATCAACGGCATTGTTTACAGATATTCCAACATCGGAATTTTTCAGGGCCGGAGCATCATTTATGCCATCTCCCAAATAACCAACAATGTGTTTATTTGCACGGAGGGCACTGATTATTCTTTCTTTCTGTAAGGGCGAAAGACGGGCAAAAACATTGGTAGTCTCAACTAATTTTCGGAGTTCCTTGTCATTAACTTTCTCTATCTGCTCCCCTGTAACTAAACCCTTAACGTTAATGTCCAAATCACTGCATATTTTTTTGGTAACCAAATCGTTATCACCAGTTAAAACCTTAATTTCTATACCTATCTTTTTTAATTCAATGATAGTGTTTTTAGCGCTGGGTTTGGGTGGATCAAGAAATGCTAAATAACCTTTAAGTATCAGATCTATTTCATCGTCTTTTGTATATATCTCTTTCTTGTCATCTAAGTTTTTATAAGCTATGGCTAAGACTCTAAAGCCTTCTGAACTTAATTCATCGTATTCTTTTTTTAAATCCGAAAGTATGCGATTATTTACTTTAATTATTTTGCCATCTAATTCGTAATGGGAGCATCTTCTGAATATTTCCTCCGGTGCTCCTTTTGAAACAATTGTGTATTTCTCATTTTTTTCTACAACTACAGACATTATCTTCCTTGATAAATCAAAAGGTACTTCATCTATCTTTTTCAATCGTTTTAATAATAATTTTTCGTGTTTCAAAATAGTTTCATCTAAAAGGTCTTTTAATCCTGTCTGATAAAAACTATTTATGTAACCATACCGCAAAACATCCTCGTCCTCTCTGCCTATGACATCACAATGTTTTTCAAGTATTATTTTATTAATTGTAAGAGTACCGGTTTTATCAGTACAAAGTGTGTCCATAGCACCAAAATTCTGTATAGAACTTAAACGCTTAACAATAACTTTTTTCTTTGACATTGCTATAGCGCCTTTGGAAAGGTTTATTGTTACTATCATCGGCAACATTTCAGGAGTAAGTCCTACTGCCACTCCAAGAGAAAAGAGTAATGATTCGATAAAAGAACCGCGGCGTAAAGCATTGATGGCAAAAATAAAACAAACCATAAAAAACATGGCGCGAATCAAAAGTAAAGTGAAGTCACGTATCCCCTTTTCAAAACTTGTTTCTATGCTGATCCCTGTAAGTTTTTGAGAGAGTTCACCAAATTTAGTAAAAATACTTGTTTTTATCACTATACCTAATGCCGCTCCACTGACTACGCTAGAGCCCATAAAAACAATATTTCTTGATTCAGATATTGAGTTATTTTCTGGTATTATGGGTGTTGAAACTTTTTCTACGGGAAACGATTCTCCGGTTAAAGAAGCTTGATTGATAAATAAGTCTTTACAAGAAAAGATTCTCAAATCAGCCGGAATCATATCGCCTGCAAACAATTCAACAATATCGCCAAGGACTATTTCTTTGATTTTAATTTCTTTTGGTTGACCATTTCGATAAACAGTTGCAGTCGTATGGATCATCTCATTAAGTTTTTCTACTTCTTTCCCTGCTCGATATTCTTGTATAAAGGAAAGTAAAACGCTCATCACAGCCATTACGATAATTATAAGAGCGCTGATTTTTCCATTTTCCCCTCCAAAAAGGAAAGAAAACACCGCGATAACTAAAAGCACAATGACAAGAGGATTAAAAAACTTCAAAAGAATTTGAATCAAAACATTTTTTTTCTTTTTTTTAAGGGGTTCGTTGTATCCATATCGTTCAAGACGATACCAAGCTTCTTGTTCGGTAAGACCATCCTTGAGAGTTTTTAGTTTTTCAAAAATCACCTCCGTTGAAGAACTAATATAGTCAAAATCTAATATCTGGTTCTCTTTAACACTGTTGATATTTCTCTTATGATTTTTTGGTTGAAATAAACCCATTGTTAAAAAAATAAGTAATGATATTCAATTCTACCAAAAAACCGCCCTTTGTGCGAGGCGGCGAGATTTTGGCACTTTTATTTAAATTTAAAATAAACTTATCTGCGGCAAAACCCAAGCAAAAATTAAGCCACCGATGATTCCCAAAATCCACATAGTTAAAGCGTAACTTAACACTATCTTCCATTTGATAACTCTTGAAACTCCGAGCATTGAGGGCAAACTTAAAGCGGGTCCGGTTAGCAAAAATGCCAGGGCAGGACCAGTCCCCATTCCCAAAACCAGTAATTCCCTAACAAATGGAATTTCAACTAAAGTCGGGGTATACATCACCACTCCCATAATTGAAGCCAAAGCAATTTGCCAAAATCCTTGACCTAAATATTTGGAAATAACTTCTGGCGTCAAAAAGATTTTAATAATTCCAATAATGAAAATTCCCAAAAGGACCAAGGGTAAAATTTTTTTGACAGAATCCCAAACATTTACTAACCACTCTTTTAAATCTTCCTTCAAATTCAAAGGTTTTTCTTGATATTCAACTTTTAATTCCGAAATTCCGTCTAACTCCTGTTTGTCCCAAATTCTTTCTATAATTACCCCGGTAATAATAGCAGCGCTTAAAGCTAAAATTATTCTGCCAATAACAAATTGCCAAGAAATTAAACTAAAAGTCAAAATTATTGCTACTGGGTTAATAGCAGGTGTAGCCAACAAAAAAGTAATTGCTGGTCCCAGTCCTGCTCCCTTTTTTTTAATAGCGGCGAATAAAGGGATAATTGAACAAGAACAAACAGAAAGCAAGGGCCCGCCAAAGGCGGCAACAAAATAGGCCTTGAGGCTTCGCCTTCCCAAATGTTTAACTACTAATTCTTTAGGAATAAAAGCTTGAACAGCGCCGGCAATCAAAAAAGCCATACCCAAGCAAAACCAGGCCTTCTGAATATAACTAAAAAGCGTGAAAAATGGAATTAAATACCAAGGAGTACCCTCGGTAATCGGGAAAGGTTCTTTGGGGAAAATCCCTTGTTCTATTAATTGACTTTTTTTAATGGCACTGTACCATTCGTAACCAACCAAGATAACCAAAAGCAACAGAATAAGCAAAATGCCGAAGATTAATCTTTTTGACTTCATAAATTGATTTTCTTTAGCCAACCTTTTATTTCTTCCACATCAGGAATTCGGCCGGCAGCCTTTATCTCATCGTCAAAAGCAATGGCTGGAGTAAAAGCAATTCCCATTTCAATGATTTTGTTAATATCGTAAATATGTTCCACTTGAATATCTTTCAAGCCAAGTTCTCCAACCGCTTTTTTTGCATTTTCTTCCAGTTGTTGGCATTTGGGGCAGCCAGAACCCAAAATTTTGATGGTCATAAGTTTATTAAATTTACTTAATAAAATGAGTTAATAATGAGATAAATTTTTTGGTATTTTTTAGATTTAGGGAATAAATAATTTTCGTGCTTTCTCGGCGTGATTTAATCAAGCCGAAATCTTTCAGAACTTTTAGGTGATGGGAAACAAGATTCTGCGGCAGATCAAGATATTGCCAGATTTCGCAAACGCACATTTCTCGTTTTTTCAATAAACAAAAAATAAGAAGACGGTTTTCTTCGGAAATTACCCTTAAAAAATCGATCGTCTTTTTTAATTCGCTGTTAGGTTTTTTATATCTACAACATTTTAATTCCATAAGTTTTCTACAAATATCAATACATATTGATATTCTATCTCTATAGAAATTAATTGTCAAATCATTTAATAAAATAAGAATCGCCTATTTAGCGATTCTTCTGGACGGTGCTCCGGGAACTGGACGATGTTAGAACCTGTTTTATTCCGTTGATGTATATTTGAAATTTACATCATGTTGTTCGGCAGGAAGCTGATAGCCGTCAGTTTCGAAAGGATAAACAAGCACCCCGCTGGGAAAATCAGCATCAGGACTATAACTTTTCCAATAAAAGAACAAGCCGGGTTGGACCCAATGAAGATAGGGGTTGCCCGTTTGCGCAATAGATGGGTCTAATCCTTTTGGATTTAAACCAAAGAGCGGATTTTCCGATGTATCCGATACTTTGAAGCCAATGTCAACAAAAGAGTGAGTACCAACACTACCGGCGAATCCAATTAGTTCCCCGCGTTTTACCATGTATCCGATGAGAGCCTCGCATGCACCCGCGTTGCCCTTGTCAGCCACATAATCGTTAAATACCATGTAAAGGTGCCCCTGGGCTTGGGTAATACCCGTACCCGGTTCAACATCACCACAATCTGGATTTATATTTTGCCCAAGCAACAGTGGCGAACTGTATAAATGATAAACATAAATAATCATACCCGGCCAATCAGGACTGGCAGACTCGAAAAATAACTGCAAATTATTAAATGGGGTGTATTTTGTCCGTCTGCTCCAATTCCAGATGTGACACTATCATTCTGAAAGCCCACCAGCACCATATCAATAGGCGCAAGTACGGGTGTTCCATGAATTTTGAGTTCCCAAGCCATGCTATGCTTAGTGGCGTAGCCCGGCTTTTCTGGATTAATACCAAGTTTTGGGCCAAGCGTAATCATATTAGGGTCAGCATCCTGCCCATATACTTCCGTATGAGTATTGATACCTACCATACTGGGTGGCGGTGAGGTAATTGCACATGCGCTCGTATCGGGCACTGGAATAGGTACCGACGATGAAGGAGAAACTACCCCTTTTTTGTTAATATCTTGTTTTTTAGTTGATATGGTAGCTGGACACTCTGCAAATTCACATTTAGGAGGAATCCTTCCTACAGAACTTCCATCGGAACAAATCTTTGCATCTATAGTACAAGCAATAGGTTTATTTTTATCTTTAATATATTTATAACCACTTAAACCACCAACAATTATAATGGCGATTATTACAACGAAAACAATTGGAGCAAATCCTTTTTTAGACATGATATTTAATTATATCACAAAGTTCGAATGTCCTATACACGTCAATATAAAAAGCCTCATTAATAAAGGCTTTTTAGGTCGGCTCCGCGGGCAGGATTCGAACCTGCGACCAACTGCTTACACTTTGCCCTTAATTACTTAAGGAGTGGACTATATCTTTGCCATGACATAAAGTTTTAGGCATCTCGGTATCTAGTCTCTACGGCGCCCCGCCAAAGTTTTTGCTTTGCAAAAATTTAGGCGGGTTCCCACGGTATTACCCCTTAGGGGCTTCACCGTTATCCCGAGAAGAACATTCCAAAATTTCTTTTGGAAGCTGCGTAATACCAGACAAGAATCATATATTTGGCTCTGCTGGCATAGTTTCTTTTATCTGCCATATGGCATGTGTAAGATTCACAGGCAGCCGCTCTACCACTGAGCTACCGCGGAATGAATAATTTTAGTATAGCCCTTTTCAAACTTCAAATCAATATTTAAATTTATTCCTTACGAAGTGCCCTGTGTTCTCTAACCCTCACCATTTTCGACAAATTTTTCTTTCTTAAACGAATATTCAATGGCGTAATTTCTAAGAATTCATCATCATTAATAAAATCCAAAGCCTGCTCTAAAGATAATTTAGCTGGAGGAGTTAAAATAATGGCTTCATCCGAATGCTCAGTATGCATATTAGTTAATTGCTTTGGCTTGCAAACATTCATCTCTAAATCTTTACCACGATTATTAATACCTACAATCATCCCTTCATACACTTGCTCCCCAGCATCAACAAACATCGGGCCATGTTTTTGCGCTATATTCAAACCATAAGAATTTGCTCGGCCAGTTTCGCTAGAAATTAAAACTCCGGTGCGTAAATCAACAGGTGTTTCTACTTTAGGAAAATAATCTAAAAATTGGCTAGCAATCATTGCTGTACCTTTAGATGCCAAAAACACTTCGTTTCTAAAACCTAAAAAGGTTCTACTAGAAATATGATAAAAAAACCGAGTTAATCCGTTATTTTCCGTTTGCATATCAATGAGTTCAGCTCGACGTTTAGTCATTTCTCGATTAATGAAACCAATGTATTCTGAGCTAACCTCAACTACTACCTCTTCAAAAGGTTCATATATTGCACCATCAACATTTCTATAAATTACTTCTGGTTTAGAAATTTCTAATTCAAATCCTTCTCGCCTTAAAGTTTCTATGAAAATTGCTAAATGAAGTTCTCCGCGGCCAGCAACTACAAAACCCTTACCTGCTTCATTGGGCTCTATTTCTAAACCAACTGTCGTTTCTTTTTCTTTGGTTAAGCGATCACTAATTTGCATAGCCGTAAAAAATTTTCCTTCTTTGCCGGCAAAAGGACTGGTATTAACTCCTATGACTACTTTTAAAGTAGGCCGGCCAATTTCAATGGAAGGTAAAGCTTCTTTTACCGAAGGAGCAGCTAAAGTTTCGCCTATCCTTACTTCAGGAATACCCGTTAAGGCCACTATTTCTCCTGATAAAGCTATAGGCACTTCCACTCGTTTTAGTCCTTCGCTGATAAAAACGTTTTCCACTCTTCCAAAGCCAACTTTACCATTAACGTTTAAGATATTTACTTCATCGCCTTCACTTATTTTGCCATGAACAATTTTGCCAATAGCATATTTGCCTTTATAGGAATCGAAATCAAGGGCATTAACAATCATCTTGAATGGCTGATCAGGATCTGTTATAGGAGGAGGTATATATTTAATAATGGCATCTAGCAAGGGAGCTAAATCAGCTGGCTCATTTAATTCTGCTGTTGTAGGTAAATGATCATAAGCTTTGCCTTCGCGACCGATGGTATAAATAATAGGCAAATTAAGCTGACTATCATTTTGCGCCAACTCTAAAAATAATTCTTCGGTTTTTTTTAACGTCTCTTTAGGAATGGCGTCCTTTCTGTCTATTTTATTAATTGCTAAAATGACCTTTAAATTGTTTTTAAAAGCTTTGCGCAAAACAAATTTTGTTTGCGGCAATGGTCCTTCTGCGGCATCAACTAATAAAATAGCGCCCTCCACCATGTTTATCACTCGCTCTACTTCCCCAGAAAAATCAGCATGCCCCGGAGTATCAACAATATTAATTTTTACTCCTTTATAATTGATAGCCGTATTTTTGGCTAAAATGGTGATGCCTTTTTCTTTTTCTAAGTCACTGCTATCCAAAATCAAGGTTTCCTGCATTTCTGCTTGATTATCCCTAAAAGTATGGGTCTGTTTTAAAAGACCATCCACTAACGTGGTTTTTCCATGGTCAACATGCGCAATAATAGCAACATTTCTAATATTTGTATCTCCCATATTTTACTTTTGGCCGATGTAAAATAAAAGACGGTAATTGACCATCTTTTAGTTAAAAAGGTCTTTAAAGCTTTATTAAAAGTATAGCATAAGTATAAATTATTACTTCGAAAAGTTATTTAGTCTTATCAAAAAGATTTTTGGGTTTAGCTGCCACAGGGCCAATTGATTTAGAATAAAGTGATTTTTTGCGTTTATTATAGGGCGCCTCAGCAGGAGAAGAAAGATATTCTACCGCAATCTGACAAATATACATATCAGGATATAAAGCCACTGGTAAATTGGATTGATTGGAAATTTCTAAAGTTAAAGTCCCTTCAAAACCCGGATCAACAAAACCAGCAGTATGAACCAAAATACCCATTCGTGCTAAAGTGCTTTTCCCTTCCATTTTTAAAATAATATTGTTTGGAACCTTAACGTATTCCTTTGTGCTGGCTAAAACAAAATTATTGGGATGTAAAATAAAAGGTTCGTTGTTCTTTAATTTTCTACTAACAATAAATTCTTTGTCTGGCAATCCTTTTCTAATATCAAGGAGGTACTGTTTTGTAATATTAAACGTTTTAAAAATTGGACCTAATTTCAAATCAATAGAAGCTGGGCTAATTTGATCGTTTGTTAAAGTTGGTTGAAAAATTAGTTTTCCTTCTTTAATTATTTTTTTGATATCACGATCTGAAAGAATCATATGCTTCTTTGTTTTAACTATTATTTTTGGTTGTCTTAAAACAAAATATCACTTTCGGTTCTAAAAATTTATATAATTTATAAGTAATTAAACCAGTTAAAAATCCCAAAATAGCTCCAGCTATAATATCACTTGGCCAATGTATCCCAACAAAAATTCTCGCCATCCCTACTATACTCGAACTAAGAAAAAACACAATACCTAATTTTTTATTTAATCGATATAAAACAGTGCTTAAAGCAAAAAGAAAAATAATGTGTCCCGAAGGAAAGGATTGAAAATATTCATTTTGACTTACCATTATTAAAGGAGAAATATTGTGAAAAAAAATAAATGGCCGTGCTCTTTTTATAAAATCCACTAATAACGCTTTTACCAGAAATCGTGATAGTAAACCTGCTAAAAAACTGAGCATAATCATTAACCTCACCTTCATTTTATCCTTTCTAGTTAATATGAATAACAGTACTAAAAACCCCATTAATAAATAAATCAAATACTGAGCAAAAAAAATACTCAAAAAATCTAATAATTGATTTTTATGACTAAAATTATTTATAAATTGAAACAAAAAAACATCTAATTGCTTCATAATATTATTTTATTATTTATTAATAATCGATTTTCTTTTATATTATACCACAAGCTCTAACATTATCTAACCCTAATCAAAAAAACCTCATTAATAAAGGCTTTTAAAGATAGCTCCGCTTAGTGAATAGCTAAAACTCTTCTTTTTTTTATAGGGAGACTGCTTGGTCAAAGTCAATTAAATACAAACGCGGAACACGGTTAAAATCAACCTTGCCATTATCATCTCTGAAAAAACGAAGGCAGAAATTTCTTTCATGTGTGTGACCATGGGTTATGCTCAATTTTTCTAGAACATGAAGTATTTTATATTTTTGTTTTTCTAACTCTACTCCAAAGATATCAGTTTTTGCTTCCCAATCATCCAAACTCAAATCCAAAACACCACTAAATACATCAACTAATCCCTTTTTATTCAATGCATATAATTGTATTGGTTCTATTGGGACGTAATCAAAGCCAGCTTCTTGCCAAACTTTATAATCTTCATAAGCCCTTTGCCATGTTAAAAAGGCTCTCGGTTCTATTTCCCGCACTATTGTTTTATTTTTCAAACTACCCCCAACGAGAGTGGTTCGGGAACCAGTTTTATTGAATTCTTGTCTTGAAAAAGTCGTGTTGTTAATATCTTTATTTTGATATAACGATGATTCAATTAAAACTTCGGCAAGCTCTGTGTTGTTCATTAAATTTAATAGTTCTCGTTGTCCTTCTTCTGGTGCATATTTAAACATTCCTACAGCCGTCTTCTGCGCCCCAAAATCGGAATTCCTTAATCCTAATTTAGTTAACGGCAACCTTTCTATATATGGCGCAAATCTTATCGTTTTCGCAGCGGCTTTTTGAACTCCAATATCTTGTTTCCCTAATGCCAATGTAATTAAGGAAGACCTGTCTGCCAGAGGAACGTACATAATCATCTCTGTGGCCACTACTTGCACTTCAACGTTTGGATTCTCTAACCCCTGTTTAATTACTGCTGCTCGTTCTTCTTCTGGTATAAGCTCAAGCATTCTCATAGCGGCTACCTGCATCTTAATGTTTGGGTTCTCCAGCTCTTGTCTAATTAATCTAATTCTTTCTATGTCTGGCAGGTACCTAACCATTCCCATAGCCACTACCTGCACTTCAACATTTGGATTCTCCAATTCTTGTGTGATTAGTCCGGCTCGTTCCGCTTTTGGTGCGCATTCAATCATCCCCATGGCTACTAATTGAACCTTAACATCTGGGTCATTAAGACCTTGTTTTATTTTTTCTAGCACCATACTCCTTAACCAATTACTATCTGTCTCTGCCACAGATCCAATCGTCCACGCGGCCGCACTCTGAACTTCAATATCTTTTTTCTCTAACGCTATTTTAACCAATAAGGCTCTTTTTGTTTTTGATGCATACTTAATCATATCCACAGCTTCTTTCTGCTTCTCATTATCCGGATTATAAAGATTTTGATTTATTATCTCTAATATTATATTTTCTAATAACGCTCTCTCTGCTTTTGGCGCAGTCCAAATTATTTCCGCAGCTATTTTTTGCACTTCAATGTTTGGATTCTCTAATCCTTGTTTTATTAACGCTGTCTTTTCTTCATCTGCCGCATGTTGAATCATTCCCGCGGCTATTTTTTGCACTTCAACATCTTGTTTACCTAATGTTATTCTAATTAATGAAGCTGTTTCTGCTTCCGGCACATACTGAATCATTATCGCAGCTGTTCTCTGCACCTCAACATCTTCTTTCTCTAAAGCTATTTTAATTAATGATGCCCTCTCTTCTACCGATGCATGCCAAATCATAGTAGCCACTGCATTCTGTACTCTAATATCTGGATTCTCTAACCCCAGTATAATTAATGAAACGCTTTCTTCCTCTGATGCATATTTAATTTTTTGGCTTAAATCAAGAAAAGATTTTTCGGCTTGCTCCACAATAGTGCCATCTTGCTCTTTAGCCCTTTTGTATCTCTTTAAATCATCTTCCGTGGTAGGATTCTGACCAGGAATACTATACATTTCTAAAACCTCTGGCTTATATTTTTCGTCCAGTTGTTCTGTGTCTGACGCGTGTTTTTCCTGTTTTGGAGACGTACCAGTACTAGGAATATTGGGAAATTCTTCCATGATTGTATTTTTATGATATCTCTCTATTTATATTATACCACGAGTTCAAACATTATCTAGCCATAATTAAAAAGCCTTTTAAATAAAGGTTTTTTAAGTGAGCTCCGCGGGCAGGATTTGAACCTGCGACCAACTGCTTAATAGGCAACCGCTCTACCACTGAGTTACCGCGGAATAATGTTTATATATTACTAAAAATTTGAAATAAAATTAATAAAAGAGCCCCGCAACTTCAGTTCGTTGCGGGGCGATAGTTAAATACCTAACGGCCAAATCAATATCAAAAGGTTCAATTCAGAATCCCATATTATATCAGAAGGTTGTAACACTTTCCGAATAAAATCTAAAGGAACAAATGTTCTGCCATATTCTATAACTGGTGCAGTATTTAATTTAAATTTTTGCGCGCTATCTCCGTTAATCATTTCTGCTGTTGCTTTTCCAACCCATAATCTTATTTTAATTAATCCATTCTGAAATATAATTGTCACCATCCTCTTATCTTTATCCCATTTAGTCTTTCCCTCTAAAATAGCTACTAATTTTGCAAGAGGAATAAAAACCTCTTTATCTTTTATAAAAGGTGTCACTAAGCCATTTTCATCGATTTTGTCTACCACACCATCTCCTACACCATTGGTATTTTGTATTATACCGCATTGAGAGTTGTCTGTTTGAAACCAAATAACAATCTCGGGATTATCTGCTTTTACCTTATAAAGCAAGCACGGTAGAAAAAGTACCAAAATCATAACTAAAACGAGAACTACGATACCAAGAATAACCAGTTTTTTCATGCCTTAAGCCTCCTTTTGGCTTGTTTATATTAAAATTTTTATCAAAGAACTTATTAAAACCTATTATATAATACCATATTCTGATAAATTTATCAAGGATAAAGGAATATGAAGTGCTGGCCCTATGGAACGATGTTGGAACCAAAATTTATCGGGTGGGGAACACTATTGAACGAAGATGCTCCGAAAGGTGTCGGTATTGCCACTCACGTTCCTTGGCAACGCCTGCGGCTTCGGCGGCAGTGATAGCGTAGTCGGCGGCATGAGGAGCGTGACTGACAACATGGGCGGTTGCGGCAGCGTGACCAGCTGCGCGCGCGGCGGCGCGAGCCGCAGTATAATCAGCGTCGCGAGCGGCGGCGTGGGCGGTAAATGCGGCAGCACGAACCTCGCTCATAGTTATCTCATCACGCACCCAAGCTTGCCCTGCTTCAATAGCTTTCCGAGGCCGGTCATCTTCTGGGTATTCTTTTTCGAAGTATGGAAGTACATGCTCGGCACAGTCAGTGGCCCAGAGCACCAATAATCTGTGGTCTTGCTTGTTGAGCTTCGTTTTTTGTGCGTCTTTATTATTATTTGTCATACTTTGATATTCCTTGGACTCCGAACCTATCTCAAATCAACTAGCCCTATGGAACGATGTTGGAACATTTATTAGATTATCACCCCTTTCTTTTGTCCAGAAAGAATTTTTTGAGTTAATCCCCACGATTTTTTCATTATTGCTACATGATCCATATTTACAGTTCATTAACAATGTTTATTTCTTTGTCTTGAATAAAATCATTTTCTCCAAACTTGAACATCGCTTTCAATAAGTTTCCCTTCATAACTTCTGGTAGCCAAAAAATATCATCCGGCCACATTTCTTGAAATGGTATTTCATTTATTGAAAACCATTTTGGGTTCATTTCCTCACTTTCTTTCGGTTCGCCGTCCCAACTTTCTGAAAAATACACATGCACCATTTGATCCCACGCCGGATTGTGAGGAAAATAAAAAGACAACTCGGCAATTTTATTCAGCTCTTTTATAAAAATATCTATTTCTTCTTTTGTCTCTCGCTTTGCCGCATCTTCGATTGTCTCTTTTTGGTCATCAACTTTTCCGCCAACCCCGTTCCACCTATTCATGCCAAAACCCCGCTTTTTCATTGCAAGGCAAATATCCGTTATTTCTCCTTGAGATTTTTTAACTAAAAATACAAGTGTAGCGTTTCTTAATTTTTCCATATTTTTATTTTTTCCTTTTAGATAAATTGGCTGCCGGGCTTGGATTCGAACCAAGATAAACAGCTTCAGAGGCTGCTGTCCTACCGTTAGACGACCCGGCAATTTTATATCAATTCTTCACTAATAAAAAGTTCCAAAGGCAAAGTTGGCACAGGTGAATTTCTCAACTGCCATTGAACTTCAACTAATTTTCTCAACAATCTTTCGAGGGATACTGTTTCCCAATTTTGAGCTTGCTTAAATAAAGTGGTTAATTCTTCCTGTGTTAACTCTTTTTCTAAAACTTCAGCTAAGCTAGGAGAAATTTTAAGCAATAATAATTTTCTTAAATAATTAACTACCTCTTTATTAAAAATCTCTAAATCGAAGCCATCATCATAAATCTTATTAATAAACTCTATAGCTTTAGTTTTATCTTTCTTATTTAAAATATCAATAAAACGTTTGATTTTTTCCAGATTAATGGCTCCTACCAATTCCTCTATTGCTTCTTTGGTAATATTTTGACTCGTTACTAAAGAGATCTGACCTAGTAAAGATTCTGCATCACGTAGACCCCCTTCAGAATAGAGAGCAATGAGACGTAAAGCTTCTCCTTCGAATTTTATTTTCTCTTGCTCGCAAATATATTTTAAGCGGCCAATGGTATCTTCTAAAGTTAATTTTTTAAAATCATAACGTTCTACCCGGGATAAAATTGTTGCTGGTAATTTTTCCGGTTCAGTCGTGGCTAAAATAAAAACAATATATTCTGGCGGTTCTTCTAAAGTTTTAAGCAAAGCATTAAAAGCCTCTTTAGTTAATTGATGGGCCTCGTCAATAATAAAAATTTTATACTTAGATTTGATCGGAGGAAACCTTACGTTTTCTCTTAAAGCCCTGATATCATCGATCCCGCGATTGGAAGCAGCATCAATTTCAATTAAATCCATTGACCGTCCTTCATTGATTTCTTTGCAAGATTCGCATTGGTTGCAAGGTTCAGATTCATTAGTCTTTCGATTTTGACAATTCAAGGCTTTGGCCATTAATCGAGCTACACTAGTTTTCCCTGTGCCTCTAGGTCCGGCAAATAAAAAAGCGTGGGAGATTTGATTCTGTTTTAAAGCATTAGCTAAAGTCTTAATCGTATTTTTCTGATTAATAACTTCGGCAAAAGTCTGGGGACGATATTTACGATAAAAAACTAATTGAGGCATATATCAAGAATTTTAGCAAAAAATAGGTTAAATGACAAACTAACTGGACAAGAATTAACAAATATGATATAAGTACATATAGTACAATTGAAAATTATATATAAAGGAGGTTGTTATGAAAGAATTAATTTAGGCACAAAAAAAGAGTAATCACAACGATGATGAATGTGCAACCGTAGCTAAGGATTGGTGTATTATCTGCGGGGCAAAAACAGGGAGGTAAATTATGGAAATAAATAACTTGATTTCCGAAGAGCAGAAGCTATTCGACCTAATGGATGAACCTATAACAGAAAAAAGCAAAGAAATGATTTACCAAAAACTAGATAAACTCTTTACTGAGATGGATGAAAATAACTGGGCTTACGAACAAGGTTCTCGGATTCTTACAATAACTACGACTCAGGCTTTTCTAAGTCAACTGGACGACGAAGCTGAAATTGAGAAATATGTCTTACTATTTCTTCAATACGCGCCTATTAATATGCATCAAAAGATTCTGATTATCATTGAACAAAACTTCCTAGGTCAAAGCAAATTGAATTTTTTATACCACTTGCTCGAAATAAATACGGGCTGACATAAGTCAGCCCTCTTTTATTAATGATTTAGATTCCCACTTTCGCGGGAATGACAGTCTATGACAGATTTGTATCAATAATATTGCCTAATTTCTTTTTCTATTTCGCTTCTCGGACGAGCGTATTTTTGGTTAGATAAATTCTTTAATTGCTGCGCTAATTCCAAGTTAGGTTTTTGAGGTTTGAGCAATTTAAGGCTAAAAGCTCGAGTGGTTTGACCATTAATCATTAATTTAATGTAGGCATTGAAATTATCCAAATTTATCAAGTCAGAGCTAGAAAAAACAGGAGCAAAATATCTGGCTAAAATTTCAGCATCTTCATTGCCTACTCTAAACGAAAGGATTGTTCCTACGTTACCAAACACCGCCTTTAATATCTCTTCTTTTAATTGGGCTATATATTGATGGCCAACGAACAAATCTAAACGATACTTTCGTGCTTCAGAAAAAATCGTACCGATAGAATCAGTGGTGATATTTTGAAATTCATCGATATAAAGATAAAAATCGCGGCGTTCATCTTCCGGAATATCCTGACGGGAAAAAGCAGCCATTGTTAATTTGGCTACCACTAACATTCCCATTAAGTAACTATTAATATTACCTAGAATCCCTTTAGATAAATTAACTATTAAGATTTTCCCTTCATCCATTATTTTTCGAAAATCTAAAGCAGTCTTTTTTTGATTGACAATCGGTCTAACTAAATCATTGGCCAAGAACGGCGTTAACTTAGAAACAATATAGGCAGACATTTGGGGCAAGGCCCATTCCCCTTTTAATTCTATCGCTTGTTTCTCCCAAAAAGCTTTTACCATCGGATCTGGAGTAGTAGCTAATAATTTGTTTCTAAAAACTTCATCATTAAAGACTCTCACGATATCGCCCAAAGTATGAATGTCTGTTTTATCATCCAGAAGCAGATGAAGGGAATAACGAAAATATTGCTCAAAAAGTGGGCCGCCAGTCAGTTTTAAATCATAAAGTTTATCAACAATCTCCAATAATTCATTAATGACAAAGGTCTTTTGAAAAGTATAGCGATTATCCCATTCTAAAATATTCATAGCGATAGCGTATTGGGGATCTCCGGGATTAAAATAAATCACATCATCTTTCCTTGAAGAAGGAATTAAACCCAAAATTTCTTCAGCAGCATCGCCATGAGGGTCAATAAAAGCTGCACCTTTGCCCTGAATAACGTCCTGAATAAAAGCAGATTTTAATAAAGTCGTCTTTCCAGTACCGGTTTGACCAACTGTATAAATGTGCCTTCTCCTGTCTTCATCTCGTATCTTAACCTCTCTTTCTTGACCTTCAAAAATACTCATGCCCAAAACTACCCCCTCTTGGGGTAAATTTAAAGGCGGCGAGCCAGAACGGGCTTTAAGCCATTTGACTCGAGAATTATCAATCAAAGGATGGGGTAAATGATAAAGGGTTGATAATTCTAAACTATTTAAAGAACAAATTTGTGAATTTCTAAAATTACGAAAGGAAAAATCATAGACTAATCGCTTGAGGCTTCTTCCGCCTTTAATTTTATTCATTGAAAAATCATTCCCTAAAGGATTGTAAAAAGCATTTAAAGCTTCTTTAAGATGCGAAAATAATTCCTCAACTCTGTCTTGGCTTATCGCTGACACTAAAAAACGAATATTAACATTATACAAAGGATATTGTGATTTTTCTGCCACTAATTTTACCAAAGATTCATCCACTATTTTGGGCTTTTGTTTTTCTAACTTATCTTTTTCTGATTGAGAAAATTGTTTTTTAAAAGAATCTTTAATAATTGTTGAAGGAGCAGCTAAAGCTTCTTTCAAGGTTTTGCCTTCTAAAAGACCTTTCCTAACAGTAGCAAAAATCTTATTCTTTTTTGTTTTATCTGCCTGAAAAATTATCTGAAGCCCCATTCCCTCTTCTTTGGTTGTTTTAGAAAAAGCATTAAGCAGGGTAGCTAAGGCATCCTCTTTGGCGCTGGAAAAATCTTTGATTGGCAAAACGAAACTCTCTTTTAACTTCAAAATACCTCCGATGGTCTGACCTTTAGGAGCAAAAATTGTGTAATCCTCAATCGGCTCTATTTTGGCAAAAGGGAAAAGAGAAGATGCAATTTTAGTTAATAAATCAGTATCGTTTCTATTAATCGCCAGATAAAAACGAATTTCTTCTGAATCGTGGGGATTAACTAATTCTAAAACGATATTCTTGTTATAATGACTAAACTTTTCAATTAATTGTTCAAAGGGTGAAATAAAATCTTTCATCTCTTTTCTTTTTTCTTCTTCGGAAGCAAAGTCTCTGGGAACGCTAATTAAAAATAATTGATAATTCAAACTGGCTTTGATTTCAAAATGAAAAATTTTCTTTTTGAATAAAACAAAAATCAGAATCGCTCCGAGAACTAACACCATCAATAAAAAAACCGAAGTAAACATTAAATTACTTTTTGGCTTTTAAGTTGTTGATAATATTTATCGACTAAAGTATCGTGTAATTTATCGATTAAAAAAGCGTTACCGGTTTTAAGAGCAGTAATAACAGCCTTAGGAATATTATCTTTCAGAGCAATGGCTACTAATTCGTCTACTTTTTGCTGGGTTTCTTTGTCATCATCGTCTTGAATAATTGGAATTGAAGGAATCGTTGAAGGCGTTGATTTCTGAATTTCCACTGCTGGCGGGTAATTTTTCAAAGATTCTTCTATTCGTTCTCCTATGGTTTCTCTGATTAATTCTTTATCTTCAGGGGTAGTTAAACCTTCCCGAGCCATTTGCTCTTTTTTCATCAAAACTCTTTCCTTAATAAAATTAACTTCTGAATTATCCATAATATAATATTTTTGTTATTATACCATTATTTTAAAGCATAATAAACCCGAGGTAAATAGCGACAATCGATATATTTTAACTTTTGAATCTTATTGTTTAATTCCCCTTCTTTTAATTTTTGGATAATCTTAAAAACTTCTGACAAATCACTATTAAAATCAATGAGAAGATACCAACCCTCGTTAGTAACTATTTTTATAGTAGAAAGTTGATCTTTGTTTAGCTCTACATTGTTGATGCTAAAAGGGCTGTTATCCTTTTCTGATAATTCGAAAAAGGAATGTACAACAGCTAAATCAGATTGAGAAAAAATTTCTGTACCAATAGCGATTGGAGAGGATTGATGAATAATTATTTTCCTGATTAAATTACCGGATGTTTCTGGCGCTTCTCCAAAAACTACGCCATTATTATCAAGAAGATAACACTCAACATCTGTACATAGCAAAAAAGATATTTCTCTCGAAGTAATATTTATTGTGAGATAGCCTTCTTTTATGCCCAGCTTGGCATCGACTTTTTCTATTTCTGAATGTTTTTGCATCAAACATCTGGATAAATCTGACGAGGAAAAAAGAAGTAAATTTTTTTGATTGTTTTTATATCTGGGTAAAATATTATATAAAATTGCAGGTACAAATTTCTGATTCTTCGAATAAAAATAATTCTTAATCTCTAATTGCAATACTTCTGAATTATTTGCCCCATTGATATTTATTTTTTTTATTTGGAAAAAGTCAGAAAGAAAAATCAACCAGTACAAAGCAACGGCTAATAAAAAACAAAAGGTAATGATAGATAATAATTCGATTCTATGCCAATAAATTTTAGTCAAACGCTGGCTTTTTATTCGACGGGTTTTTCGCATACATTTAATAATCGCTCGTCTTTTCTTCTGCTCATATCACTTGCTCGGAGCCTCGTTCACCTCTCCCTATCTAATATGTGGGGTTTATAAATAAACCCCTAAATAGATGACCCCTCCCCTGAATCATTCGCAGAAGAAAAGACTCGCTCTT
>Ga0315294_10002745_pt1 | contig 19179 bp, 19 predicted proteins | sample YL17G13_40_MG_FD_203626 | JGI IMG/M metagenome (GOLD analysis project Ga0315294, IMG submission 203626) | Sediment microbial communities from Yellowstone Lake, YNP, Wyoming, USA - YL17G13_40 | ecosystem: Environmental > Aquatic > Freshwater > Lake > Sediment | place: USA: Wyoming | collected...
AAGCCCTCGGCCGCCGCGGCGATCGCCACCCGGAAGTACTGGGCCGAATATCGAGCCCGCAAGGCTGCCTGCGTCTCGACCCAGGCCTCCCTCCCAGCGAAAGTCCATTGACTTCTTTCATGTGTACAGGAACTGCTGGATGAACATGGTCTTGGCCCAGGCGTCGGTCGAGTACCGCTCCCCGATATAGCCGCGGAGCTTCCCAGCCAGGAAGGCACGAGCCGTCTTCGGATGGCCGAGCCCGCACCCGTCCTCGATGACGACCCGGCCGGGAAGGCGGATGATGCGGCGGATCCGGTCATGGCCGAAGACTACAGGCCGCCCATGGCGGCGATCTATGTGCAGGATGATCCCGGTTCCTCCGGCGTCGTCGGGATACCCGTGCGTCGTGAGCAGGACCAATGGAGCCTTCAGCCCCTTTCCCCTCAGCTGTCGCGTGAGCTCGGCGGGACCGGAGAAGGAATGCAGATGCGCCTTGATCCCCCACTGCGTCAGGATCGCTTCGCTGAATCCCGCCTCGATCACGGGAAATCGCGTTGAACCCACGATGTCGATCTCGAGTGGCGACGGTTTCCATTCCGCCTTGGACCAACGCCACTTCCCCATCCAGTACGGCTTCCCACCGCCCCGCCGGGCGGCCGGGCGAACTGGTACCGCCGGACGCTTCAGCCGGTGGCAATGCCCACTGCGGGCAACGTACAGCTGGAACCTGCGGAGTTCCCGGTCGAGCGCGCCCGCCCTGATCCAGGCATCCCGCACCGATGCGCCGTTCCTGGCGATCTCGTAGAGGAACCGGATCGCGAAGAAGAGTTGGGGACCGGCCTGACCTGCGCCGGCCGAATCCGAGGCGATGAACGCACGGGCGCCGCACCTCAGGAAGCTGGCAGCGATGCCCTGGGAACCCCATCCAGCCCCCAGGCACAGGACCACGCGGCCGCGCAGGTTCAGGAGCCGCCGCGAACCGAAGGCCTCCTGATTCCCGTTCACGATCACGACCGGCGAGCGCAGCCCCCTGCCGCGTGTGCAATGAACCTTGACCTCGAGCCCGCGCAGGGCGTCACGCAAAGCGTCGCGCGGCACAACCGGGCTCAGCTCGATGAGATCGACTTCATGCAGTCGGGGCGACCAGTCGCCTTCGATCGAAGGGCCGACCGGAAGGCGCCTCGTCATCCCTTAGCGGTTCTCCTCCCGGGAGAGGACGAGGCTGGCCATCTTGGAGGCGCCAAACTTGAGCGTGTACCAGAGCTGGGAGGGGGAACGAAGCCCCAGGATGATCGTCTTCATGATTCGCAGGATCGAAGCCGGGTGAAAGTAGATCCGGCGGAAGGCTTCGCGGCGGAGTTTGAGAAGTTGTTCGGCCGAGAGGTAGTACGTCTTGAGCGGGGACCGGCTGTAGTCGTAGCCAGCGAGCGATTCCTCCGCGTAGAGCTTGTCGCGCTGGGCGATGTCGTGGAGCTCGGTGCCCGGGAACGGGATGGCGAGGTGGAACTCGACGAAGTCGCCCCCTAACTCCAAGGCGAAGTCGATGGACTTGCGCACGGTGGCTTCGGTATCCCACGGGAGGCCCATGACGAAGTAAAGGAGAGTCTTCATGCCGCTGGCCTTGCAGAGCTTGACGGCCTCCCGCGCCTTCTCCAGGGTCGTGCCCTTCTTCATCTTGTTGAGCATTTCCTGGACGCCGCTCTCGATGCCGAAGGCGACGCCGTGACAGCCCGCCTTCTTCATCATCTCGAGCCGCTCGGCGTCCACGGTGTCCACGCGGCTGTTGCAGACCCACTTGATGTTGAGCTTGCGCTCGATGATGCCCTGGCACACGTCCATGACCCAGGGGCGGTTCCAGGTGAACGTGTCGGCACGGAAGAAGAAGTCCTTGATCTTGTGGACGCGCACACATTGCTCGAGCTCGTCCACGACGTTGCGGGGGGAACGGACGCGGACCTTGGAGCCGTAGACGGTGTGGGAGAGGCAGAAGATGCAGTTACCGCCGCACCCGCGGCAGGTCTGGACCGTCGTCTGCATCTCCCCCGTGTCGGGCCGCAGGTAGAGGTTGTTCTTGATCAGGTGGCGGGCCGGGAACGGGAGTATATCGAGCGTCTCCAGGAACCGGCGCGGCTCCGTGGTCACGATTTCACCGGTCTTGCGGTCGCGGAACGAAAGGCCGTAGATCTTGCGCAGGTCCGGCTTGGTCGCGATCTCCTTGGCCGCCAGCTCGTACTCGCCCATGATCGCGATGTCGAGCGCGGGGCTCTTCTCCAGCGTGTCCCGGGCCATGACGGAGACGTGGGCGCCCTTGGCGACGGTGAGGACGGCGTCGCCCAGGGCGTCCTTGGCGGCCCGGCAGGCAACGAGGTCGTCGTGGATGGTGAAGCTCGTCACCGAGATGAAGAGGAGGTCGGGCTTCCACTCCCGGAGCTCCTTGCCGAACTCAGCCCAGGATCCGCCCTCGACGGGATAATCCCGGATCCGGCACTCGACCGCCGCGGACTCCATCGTCGCGGCCATGTACGCAAGGTCGAGCGGGGGCCGGGCCATGGTGGCGGCCATGCCCTTCAGGGGCGCCTGGCAGCGGTCCTCGCGGATGTACAGCCCCGTGGGCGGATTGATTAGCAGGGCGCGCTTCATGGTCAGCGGACCTTCCAGCCCAGCTTGATGCGGGCGAACGTGTAGAGGCTCATCAATAAGACAATCACGCCGTCCCAGATCGTGGTTCCGGGGCGGTAATACGCGATCTTGACCGTGTAGGTATTGTCCACCCGGAACCCGGCTAACGCCGTGATGAGGGCGATTTCCTGGGCACAGGAGTAGCGCCAGCCGGTGAAGTAATCGAGGAGCCGGGGCACGACCCGGGCCCGCATGAACCGCAGGCCGGACTCGACGTCCTGATAGGGGTGGCCGGAGAGGACGCGGGCCACCCGGGAGAGGAGGCGGTTCCCCCAGCGCTTGTAGAGCGGGTACTTGGAGAAGTCGCGGCGCGTGAGGGCGATATCCAGCCGGCGGCGCTCCATGTAGGCGACGATGGCGGGAATGTACTCGGACCGGTGCTGGCCGTCGGCGTCGATGTTGATGAGGACGTCGTCGGGACGCAGGATGCGGCGGCGGAGCATGCGCTCGGCCTCCTGGAACCCGCGCTTGAGCGCGCCGGCCATCCCGACATTGCGGGGAAGCCGGATGACGCTCACGTTGCGGCGGCCCTTCTTCCAGTCGCGCAGGAGCTCGGGCGTGTCGTCCGTCGAGCCGTCGTCCACGGCGATGACCCGGTCCACCCGGCGCGCGACCTCGTTGAGGACCGCTACGACGGTCGGCGCCTCGTTATAGATCGGGATGACGGCGACCTTCTTGGGCATCAACTACTAAACTACCCTACTCACGCGGGTCATGCCGATGGCGCGGGATGAGCCCTACGGACGACTCAGGCATGATGGTAGACTGGAAACGAAAGGGCATCAACCTCGATGACAACGAAGGAAGCGCTGATGAAGGAACTGGAGACCGCCCCCGAGCCGGTGCTTAGGGAGGTCCTGGCATACCTCAAGCTCCTCGAAGCCAAGGAGCTTCCTGCCGCTCTGCAAACCGCCTTCGCCAGTGAAGCTCTCCTGGCGCGAGAGTGGTCGAGGCCGGAGGAAGACACGGCGTGGAAGGACTTGTAAAGGGCGACGTCGTCGTCCTGCCCTTCCCTTTCTCCGACTTGACCAAAGCCAAGCGCCGTCCCGCTCTCGTGCTCAGTCTCCTGCCGGGTGACGATGTCATCCTCTGCCAGATCACGAGTGTCCAGACCAAGGATTCCGATGCCGTACCTCTGAACGCGGGAGATTTCGCGGACGGAGGCCTTTCACGCCCGAGTCACGTGAGGCCAAACCACATCTTCACGGCCGCGCGGCAGCTCCTGCTCTACCGTGCCGGCCGGCTGAGCCCAGCGAAGCTCGCCGAGATCCTCGACAAGGCCGTCGAGATTCTTCGGCGGCAGGTTGTCGGCAGGCAGAACCCGAGCTTCCGCGGCGTACGCTACGAACCTACCCTACGCGGACGGGTCCTGCCGATGGCTCAGTCATCACCCGCCTCACCCCGTCACCGAGATTGGCGTGAGCGAAGCTCGATCAGGTCGACGATGGACGGCCATAGCGGATCGTCATCGATCGTGCTCGAACCTCGAAGCCGCGCGAATTCGGAGATGGTCATGATCCGGCGCAGGGCCCCGCGCAACAGGAGCTGGGTGTAGAGGGGCGGATCGATGCCCCGGCCCGCCAAGTCGAGGTCGGCGACCGTTCCGCCAGCCCAGGCCATCGCATCCACCGCGGCCGCCGCGCGCGCGAAGGGCTCCGGCCGCCAGTAGGGCGACATGTCGATGACGGCGGGAGGCAGGTTTTCGGCGAACAGCATGTTCCCCGCCCCGATGTCCCCGTGACATACCTGCGAGGGCAGGTCGACAACCCGGCGCAGGTTGATCAGCCGGCTCACCAATCCCGCGACGCTCGGATGAATGTCGCGCGGTTCCTCTTCCCCCCAGGCCGCCCGGTCGGCGATCGACCACGGGTCGCTCAGGGCGTTCATCCAACCTGGACGCGGGACTGCGGCAAGCGCCTTGTGAAATAGCGAGAGGGCGGTCAGACGCTCCGCCCAGTGCACGGGAGAGGATTCCTCCACGCCCTCGAGGAAGGTCCAGGCCACCCAGTCCTGCTCGATCCATCCCCCGCTCGCGGACCGGATCGGACGCGGGATGCGATAGCCTTCCGGCCGCAGACCGGCGAAGAGATCGGCGGTCCACGAGGCGAGGGCCCGCCCCTCACCCGAATCGACCGGCTTGAGCATAATCCCGCCCGACCGCCAGCTCTTCGCTTCCCCACCGCTGAGGGGTACCGGATCGACCATGCAACCGAACGCCGCCATCACTGCGGCCGGTGGTTTCATCGACATGGGCGCGGGGCCGTTGTCAGCGTCGGCTAGAGGCGTTCGATGATCGCTTGCGCGAGCATGGGCACCAGCAATTCGTGGTGGCCGGTCAGGACGATGCGGCGGCCGCCGAGCTGGGTCGGGCGCTGGACGACGTTGAGGTTGGGCCGGTAGTGCTGGATCATGTCGAGGTTGGCGGCCGTGAACTTGCGGACCCGGTGGCCGAGGTTGCGGGCGACCGTGAGGGCTTTCAGAAAGACCTCGGGGAGGACAACGGCGGAGCCGACGTTGATGACGACGCCGCCCTCGAGAGTCGCGACCACGGCACAAAGAGTGCGGAAGTCCTCGTGGGAGGCGCGGCCGATGTCCTCGCCCCGGGCCGTGGGCTGGGCGTGCGTGATATCGGTCCCGATCGCGACGTGGACGGTGGCTGGAATCCCGGATTCAAAGGCGGAATAGAGCAGGGAGATGCGCCGGTTCGGAAGCCGCTCGTCCGCGATCGCGGCTCCCACCGCCTCGCCGTAGCCCGAAAGGAGGCGGCGGGTCAGCGCGCGGGCGAAGAACTCCCCCGTCTCGCGAGCCATCCCGAACGTGCCGTCCTTGAGGCCGGCGACCACGTCCTCGGAAGTCGCGCCATGGCGCGCCATCTCGAAGTCGTGGATGGCCCCGGCGCCGTTCATGGCCAGTGCCGTGAGCGCCCGGCGGCGCATGAGCTCGATCAGGACGGGCGAAAGCCCGGTCTTGATGACGTGGGCGCCGATCATCCAGAGCACGGTCTTCCGGCGACGCGCGGCCTGGGCGATAGCGTCGGCCAGCGCATGGAACTCCTTCGCCGCCAGGATCCTGGGCAGCCCGCGCTCGAAGGCGCGGAACGACGTTCCCTTGCGCGGCGGCGTCCCGAGCAGGGAAAGCGAAACCTTGCTGGGTCGGGACGCCAGCGGGATCGTCCGCACCCGGGCGAGGTCGATGCGCGGCAACGGCTTCGGCTTCTTCATTGGACTCGCTCCACCCTCGTCAGCACTACGTCGACTGATCCTAGCAGATGGACCTTGCTCTGGACGAGGACGGGGACGCGGGCGGCGTCGTCGGTCAGCCAGATCAGGACGTCGCCGCGCTGACGCCAGAGGCCCTCGAACTTGAGCCGGGGCCTGATCAGGACGGTCTTGAACTCGCCGGCGGGCACCTTCACCGACTCGCGGCGGAGGACCGTGATCGCCATAGGGTAGTTGGTCTTGTCGGTGTGGATGCAGACGTCGGTCTCGTTCCCGGCGGCGGGAAGCGGGATCGTGCGGAAATAGTAGAACGCGCCCAGGAGGTCGCGGCAGTCCGCGGCGAGCGGCACGTCGAGCTGGCCCCAGGTTGCCGCGTGGCGCGCGCGGTCGAAGGTGGCCACGAGGTCCTTCTTGTACCGTCCCTCCCGCAGGTGCTTTTCGAACCGCGCCGGCAGGAGGTCGTCTTCGGTGCAGTAACTCTCGATCGAGTCCTCGACCTTGAAGAAGAAGACGAGCCTACTCCGCGCGCGCGCGATGATGTGCCAGCACCGGCTGCCTCCCACCGTCTCCATGGGAGCGAGGGCCAGGTTCGCGCGGCCGGCCGTGATCCCGTGCCACTTGACGTCGAAGGAAAGCGCCTCGCCGACCTTGAACACGTCGGACGGCAGGCGGCCCCGGGCAATGCGGCGGACGAGCGGGGGCTTGACCGGGCGGAGCTCGGACGCGACGGTCGCGGAGGCGCGGGCGCCGGCCAGCACCTTGAACCGGAGCGGGATCAGGATACGGGCGCCGGCGGGCAGAGGATCGCGGATCCCCTCGGGGCGCTTGTTCCACTCCTTGAGGTGTAGGCCGAGCTTGCTCCATCCCAGGTGCGCGGCGGCGATGCGTTCGAGCGTGTCGCCCTGGACCGTCGTGTACTCCATGATGTCGGAATCGGGAGCGGGAGCCGGGGCAGCGGCGGGTGCGGCGCCTGGCGCGGGGGCGGCCCGGTCTTCCGCCTCGGACGCTTCGGACGGTGCGGACGACTCGGGCTCCGCGGCGACCGGTCGCGACTCGTCGACCTGCGAGTGCTTGACCACGTAGTTGCGCGCACAAGAGCAGAGTAGGACCGCGACGGCGAGCGAGAGGGGCGAGAACCTCACCGGTTGGTCACGTCCCGGATCGCTTCCAGGACCTGTTCCGGCGTGATCGTGTCCAGGGGATGATGGCGGCGGCAGGTGCCGCGGAGGCAGGCCCGGCAGGTGACGCCCTCGGGCTGGAGGACGACTCCCTTCCTGGACCAGGGACGCCAGCGGACGGGGCTCTGCGACTTGACCACGGAGTAGAGGCCGACCGTGGGACGGCCCATGGCGGCGGCAAGATGGAGCGGGCCGGTGGACGGGCCGACCACGACCTGGGCGCCGGAAAGGATCGAGGCGAGAGTGGAGAGGCGGGCCGGGGAGACGAACCGGTGGCTGGACATGCCCGCGGCCCGGAGGACTTCGGCGCCCATCCCGGCGTCGTCCATGGCTCCCGTGACCACGACGGGGACGCCGTTGCGCTCGACGATCGCCGCGATCCGGCCCCAATGGGCGGCGGTGGCGTTGACCGCAGAGCCGCCGCCCTTCGGATGCACGACCGCGTAAGGCCCGGGCAGGTTGGCCCGCGCGAGCAGGTTCTGGGCGTCCTCGCGCGCCTCGACCGAGATCACGGGAGGAACGAGGACGGGCTCGCCCATCGGCACCTTGAACGGGGCCAGGAGGTCGAAGTTGTACTCGACCTCGTGCCGTTCCCCGCTCCGGCGGTGAACGGCGACGCGGCGGTTCAGGAGCCGGGAGTACCACCGGTACGCGGTGCCCACCCGGATCGGGATGCCCGCCCGCAGGAGCGCCCAGGCCAACAGCGCGCGCGGGTAGAACAGGATTCCCGCGTCGAAGACGCGGTCGCGAAGCCACTTCGTCAGGGGCGTCGCCGAGGTCTTGGGGTCCCACGTGTAGACATCGCGGATGAACGGCTGACCCTCGACGAGCTCGCGGGTGCGGGGCGAGACGACCGCCGAGCACTTGCAGGCCGGGAAGGCGCGGGCGAACGCCGCGAACGCGGGCAGGGCGAGCAGTACGTCCCCGATCCGGTCGGTGCGGACGAGAACGGCGCTCCGGAGCTCCACCTCAACCCTACTTTCCGGCCGCGCGGCCGAGGACGGCCATGGCCCGGTCGATCCCGCGGCGGGCCGCCTTCTCGCCGAACCGGCCGGCCACGAGCCGGCGGGCGGCCGCCGCGAGCCGGCGGCGATGCGCCGCGTCCCGCAGGAGGTCGATCGTGGCGGCGGCGAACCCCTCGGGAGAATCGGCGACGGCGGCCTCGATCCCGCGCCTTGCCCCGATCGCCCGGGCGACGTTCGAGGTCGTAACCACGGGCGCGCCGCAGGCCATCGCCTGCACCGCCTTGTTCTGCAGTCCGGCGGCGAGCGGAAGCGGACAGACGACGACGGAGGCCTTCGCCAGCAGGGGCCGGACGTCGGAGACGAATCCCAGGAACCTGATCGGGAGCGGACTCCGGGACACCGAAGCCCGGAGGGCGGGAGTCAGTCCCCCGCCGGCGACGAGCAGGCGCGCCCCGGGCACCCGGGCCGCGATCGCGGGCGCGATCCGGAGCGCGAACCAGTCCAGTCCCTTCACGTTCGGCGGGTAGCCGAGGTTGCCTACGAAGGCGAGGAGGCCGGGGTCACGGCGGCCCCGGCTCATGCGCCAACGGGCTAGGTCGAGGCCATTCGGGGCGACGTAGACCGGCGACCGGATGCCGAGCCGGAGAAGATTCCTCCGTTCTTCGTTAGTGATCGCGAGCACGGCCTCCGCCGAGTTCCCCCACTTCCGCTCGCACGCCTCGACCGCGCGGACGTCGAACCGGGCATAAGCCCGGCGCCAGCCGCGCAGGGAAGCCGAACGACGGTAGTAGGCCGCGATCGAGTCGGTGGCGTCCAGGACGTACGGGAGCCCGAGCCGCTCCGCGTAGGGCATCATCCGGATCCGGTGGACGTGGCAGCCCCTAACGGGCCATCGGGAGACCGCCTGGGCCAGGGCGGCCTGGGCCTGGCGGGTCCAGAAGGCGAAAGAGTGCACGGGAAGGCCCTGCAGGGCCCCCAGGAGGGCTCCAGAGGCCCGGGCGGACCTGGGGAGGGGGAAGACCCGGGCGTCGGCACACAGGGCCCGCACCGGGGCCGGGACGCGAGGCCCCCGGTTTTCGGGGTCCAGGAAGAAGGCGTAGACACGGTGGCGTTGGGCAAGAGCCCGCAGGGTCCAGAATGCGCGCACTTTGTCACCATCGGTGACCGGGTACGGGATGAAGGCGGCCAGGTACAGGAGTCTCACTTCGGCGCGACCTTGAGCTCGAACTGCGGAAACCACGTGAATGGCATCGCGCGCCAGGCAACACCGGCCTTGGCGGCCATCCGGTCACGGCCGGAAGTGTACCGGAGCACGGGAACCGCGGTCAGGAGCCAGGCCGTGGCCAGCGAGACCGCGACGAAAGCCATGAACGTCCGCCGCCTGACTGCGTTATCGCCCGACCGCTCGACGCCGGCGGCGAGATACGGGACCAGGAAAGGCAGGAGCGCGACGACCGTGCGGCCCGGGTACGCGGATCCCGCCCAGTTCCGGTAGAGGCACGTGAGGACCGCGTAGGCTCCTCCCGCCAAGATGAGGTCGAGATGCGGGAACCGCTTCCGGCGGGCGGCGGCCACGAGGCCCGGGACCAGGACCAGGAACCACGGGGCGTAGGGCACGACCCCGAAGCTCCGGTCGAAGGCTTTCCCGAGGAGCCCGGGGACGAAGTAGCCGACGCCGATGTTTCCGGTCACGGTCGCGCCCGATATCTCCTCGAGCCGGGCCGGGTACTCCTCGGTCAACACGTTCAGCGCGGCGACCAGGACGGGGCCGTGGTAGACGGCGAAGAAGAGGGCGCCCGACGTAACCGCGGCCGCGGCCCAGGCACCCAACACCCGGGGCTTCGACCTCGCCCGGATGAGATTGACTACGAGCAGTCCGGCGGCAATAGCCGCGAACCGGGGGTGAAGCCACGGCAGGCCCGCGGCGCAGGCGGCGGGAACCCACCAGGACCCGGTCGCCCCGAGCGCCGTCGCGGTCAGGAGCGCGGCGGGAACATCGGTGAAGACGAGCGTGGACGCGAACGCCAGCGGGCCGGTGCCGGCCACGAGCACGGCCGTCGTCCACGCCGCCCGCTTCCCCACGTGCGCGGCGAGCGCCAGCCGGTAGAGCGCGGTGACGAGCGCCGCGGCCAGCACCGCGAGTATCGCCAGGACGCCCCACCGGCCCGCGGCCGCGTACCCGGGCAGGATCGCAACGGGCAGACCGATCGTGTGTTGGGAGTACATCTCGCCGCCGGGGACGATGACCGTGTGCGGGTCAAGCCCGGGAACCGGGTAGAACCGGAGGTAGTCGCCGCGGACGTAGTTGCCGGCCAGCGCGATGTCCCCCTCGTGGAGGATGCTGTCGGCCAGCATGAGGTAGTGGGGCTCGTCCGTCGTGGGCGGATACATGAACGTGACGTAGGTTCCGGCGCCCAGGTACAGGACGAGGGCACCCGCAAAGAGGGAGCGCTCGGTGCGCCGGCGGGCAATCCGCCAGGCCATCCACGCGATCAGGGCGACCCAGACCGCGCCCAGTCCGAGGAGGAGAAGATACACCGACGGCCGGACGTCGAGCCAGCGCCCCGGGCCGAGGTAGAGAGCCCCCAGTACGGAGAAGTCCGCCCGGTCGAGCGCGGCGATGACGGCGCGAATCCGGTCCATTCGCCTGTCCCTACCGCCGCAGGCGGAGCGTGAGCAGGACCAGCGGGCGCAGGATCCGCCACCAGTCCCGGAACGGCTTCATCTTCGTGTACCCGCGGCCGGACTTCGGGTACCGCTTGGTCACCGGAGCTTCGCCCACCCGGTACCCGCGCCGGATCACCTGCCAGTAGAGATACGGCTCGAGCTCGTACGTGTCGAGCCAGCGTTGGCCGAGGTTCAGCCCGCGCAGGACCCTCGTCCGGAACGCGCGGAATCCGTTGGTGCCGTCCGTGATGACGTGGCCGGTCAGGACGGTGAAGATGATCGAGTAGACGATGGTCGTCACCCGGCGGAACAGGGGGATGTTCACGACGCGGCCGCGGTCGAGCCAGCGCGAGCCCTGGACGAAGTCGTATCCGGTTGCGAGCCTTGCGAGCAACCGGGGGATCTCCCCCGCGTTGTCCTGATCGTCGGCGCCCATGACCACGATGGTGTCGAACCCCGCGCGGGCCGCGGCCCGGAACCCGGTGCGGAGCGCGGCGCCGACGCCGCGGTTGCGCGGGTGGACGATCACGCGGGCGCCGGCGCGGCGGGCGACGGCGGCAGTCCCGTCGGTCGACCCGTCGTCGACGAGGTAGACCGCGTCCACCTCGGGGCGGCGGCGGGCGGCGCGGACGACGCGCGCGATGACATGGCGCTCGTTCAGCGCGGGAAGCACGACCGCCACCTTCACGGGACTGTTACGCGCCCTGGTCGAAGGCTCTTACGGCGGAGACGACGCGGGAAATCTCGGCCTCCGAGATGCCCGGGAACATGGGGAGCGAGAGTGCTTCGCGGGCAAGGCCTTCGGCCACGGGAAAAGCGCCGGCGCGGAGCCCCAAGTCCTCGAAGACGGGCAGAAGATGAAGCGGGTACGGATAGTGAATGCCCGTCTCGATGTTCGCCGACTTCAAGGCGGCGGCGAGGGCATCGCGCCGCGCGGACCGGACGACGAACATGTAGTACACGTGCTCGTCGGCGGCGGGAGCATCCGGCGGCATGACCAGGGACGTGCTCGCGAGCCCCTGCCGGTAGAGTCTTGCGGCGGCGCGGCGTTCGGCGTTCCACCGATCCAGGTGCGGGAGCTTGACCTTGAGGACGGCGGCTTGGACCGTGTCCAGCCGGCGGTTGTAGGCGAGGTAGAGATGCTCGTACTTCTTCGCCTCGCCGTAGTTGCGGAGCATGGCGATCTTCGCCGCCACTTCGTCGTCGTTTGTGACCGTCATCCCGCCGTCGCCGAAACACCCGATGTTCTTGGCCGGGTAGAAACTGAACGCGGAGGCGGCGCCGAGCGATCCCACCCGGTTTCCGCCGAGCTTCGCTCCATGGGCCTGACAGCAGTCCTCGACGACGTGGAACCTGCCCTTTCCCGCCTCGACCAGGGGCCCCACGGACACGGGAAAGCCGTAGAGGTGGACGGGGATGATCGCCTTCGTCCTCGGGTTCACGGCCGCGAGCGCGCGGTTGATGTCCAGCCCGTACGTCGCGGGGTCCACGTCCACGAGTACCGGTTTCGCCCCGACCATGAGCACGGACGACGCGGTGGCCACGAAGGTCATGGCGGGCACAATCACCTCGTCGCCCGGGCCGATCCCGAGCGCCCGGAGGGAGAGCTCGAGGGCGCTGGTTCCGTTGTCCAGCCCGACGGCCTTGCGGGCGCCGCAGTAGGCGGCGAAGTCGGCCTCGAACTCGCGGACCTCGGGGCCGAGGATGAACGACCCGCGATCGATGACGGCCCGCATCGCGGCGTCCATCGCGACCCGGATGGGCGCGTGAATCCTGCCCATGTCCACCAGTCGGAGCAGGGGCTCGTTCATTTCCTGCCCTTCGGGTAGGCCATCTTCGTGTGGCCGGTCCAGCACTCGAGATCCTCGCGTTTGCCGTGGACGCGGGCCGGGGTGCCGTAGGCGACCGCGCCCGCGGGGATGTCCCGGGTCACGACCGATCCCCCGCCGATGATCGCGCCCTCCCCGATCCTGATCATGGGCAGGATCGTGCATCCCCCGCCGATCACGGCGTTCTTCCCGATATGGGGCCCGCGCATGCACTGGCGCGAGAACGGACAGCCCGGGTGGGGATCGTTCAGCAGGACGACGCCCGGGGCCATGAACACGCCTTCCTCCAGGATCGAGTACTGGGCCACGTAGATGTTGCAGTGCAGGTGCACCTTGCGGCCGAGGGTACAGCCGTAGTCGATGGTCGTGTGGCTCCAGATCTGGACGTCGTCGCCGATCGTGTTCTCCTCGCGCACGATGGTGCCGTGGCCGGATTCGAACCCCCTGCCGATCGTCGTCCCCAGGTACAGGACCGAGCCCGACCGGATCGTCGCGCCGGGCCCGATGACCAGCCGGCGGTCCGGGATGTCGCGCCCCGTCGGTTCGCCGATAAACGCGCCGCGCTCGATCACGCAGCCGGCTCCGACCCGGACGCCTTTGGGGAACCGCATCCGGCTCAGCGGACCTTCACCGGGCGGCCGTGTTGATGGAGCGACCGGTCGAGGGCCTCGAGCACGCGGACCACCGCCAGGCCGAACTTCCCGGAGGTGCGCGGAGTCTTCCCCGTCCGCACGCAGTCGATGAAGTGCGAGCACTCGACCCGCAAGGGCTCCTCGACCGCGACGCGGGGAATGTGGATGTCTCCGTCCCGGAGCTGAAGCTGGAATTCGCCGAAGTCGCTGAACCGCTTCTCGCGGTCCACGCCCCGGTCGTAGATGCGCAGGGGCTCCTGCGTGTTGATGTCGTCGAACTCGGCCATCCGGCGCGACCCGATGATCGTGAGCTGGCGCACCTTGTGGGGGTCCAGCCAGCTGACCTGGAAATGCCCGATCGTTCTCCGCTTCTGGAAGTACAGGGTCCCGAACGCGATGTCCGCGATCCCGCCCCGGAGGTAGCACTGGCCGGAGGCGGTCACCTCCGCCGGCGAGTCCTTGGCCAGGAGGAGCAGGATGGCGACGTCGTGCGCGGCCAGGTCCCAGAGGACGTTCACGTCCTTGCGGATCGGCCCCAGGTTCGTGCGCACGGAGTACATGTACCGGATGCTCCCCAGCTTGCCGCCCGCGATCATGGCCTCGAGCCGCTCGACCGCGCGGTGATAGTGGAAGATGTGCCCCACCATGAGCACGCGCTTGCGCGCCTCCGCCAGCTTGACCAGCGCCGCCGCCTTTCTTGAGTCGTTCGTGAGAGGCTTCTCGACCAGGACGTGGAGGCCGCGCTCCAGAGCGCCGGAGACGACTCCGTAGTGGAGCGAGGCGGGGGTGGCGACCACGAGCGCGTCCGGGTTCAGCTCCTTGAGCATGAGCCGCCAGTCCGTGTACGCGGGCGCGCTTCCGAGCAGGCGGCTGATCCGCTTGACCGCGTTCGCGTCGGGATCCGACACGCCCACGAGCTCGACCCCGTCCATGGCCTGGTACGCGCGCACGTAGTTCACGCCCCACCGCCCGCATCCCGCGATCGCGATCCGGATCCGGCCGTCGCCGATAGGCATCAGGCATCTCCTTTCGGCCGGCTGCCGGGCTTCACGGCCTTCGATCCCGACGCGCAGAGCGGGCAGTCCGCCGGCTTCCACGCGGTCAGCTCCATCTTGAGCAATGAGACCAGCGGTTCCCGCCACGGCAGCGGCTTGCCGCCCGTGCGGTCCGCGATGCACCCGTAACCGAGGATCGTCGCCCCATGCGCGGCAACGAGCGTGCCGGCCTCGGCGATCGACCCGCCGGTGGTCACCACGTCCTCGATCATGACCACGCGGTCGGACTCGGAGACCGTGAACCCGCGGCGGAGCGACATCTTGCGGGTGTCCGGGTCGCGCTCCGTGAACTCCATCGGAACCTTGAGGGCCCGGGCCACCTCGTGCGCGACGATCATGGCGCCCAGCGCGGGGCCCACCACCAGCGTCGCCCCCTTTCCCGCGAACTTCTCTCCCACCGCGGCGCCGAGCCGGGCCGCGTTCGCGGGATCCCGGAGCGCCAGCGCCGACTGCAGATAGCGGTCGCTGTGGAGACCCGACGAGAGTAGGAAATGCCCCTGGAGGAGGGCACCCGACCGCTCGTAGACGGAGGTGACCTCGGCCGGAGTCATCGTCTAGGCCTCCTCGATCTCGCCGACGAGGGCCTCGGCGGCGGCCTCGGGGTCATCGGCCGCCACGATCGGCCGCCCCACGACGATGTAGTTGGCGCCCAGCCGGATGGCGTCGCGCGGCCCCATCGTCCGGCGTTGATCGTCGGCCGTCCCCGCCACGGGCCGGATGCCGGGGACCACGGTCAGGACGTCCGGGCCGAGCTTCTCCCGGATCCAGGGGAGCTCGAGTCCCGAGCACACGACTCCGTGGGCGCCGTTGTCCATCGCGAGCTTGGCCCAGAACACGACCCGGTCGGCAACCGTCTCCTCCATCCGCCATTCGCGCTGGAGATCGCCCCGCGTGAACGAAGTCAGGACGGTTACCCCGAGGAGCTTGAGATTCCCCCCGGCGGTCTCGCGCGCGGCGGCGATCATGCGTGCTCCACCCGATACGTGGACGGTGAGGAAATCCGCACCTTGCGCCGCGGCCTGTCCGGCGGTGCGGGCGACCGTCTCCGGAATGTCGTAGAGCTTGAGGTCCAGAAAGAGGCGCTTGCCCAGCGCCCTGATCGAGTCCAGGAACGCGGGGCCTCCGCCGAGCACGAGCGCGGGGCCGATCTTGAACGTGCCCACGTACGGGGCCAGCCGGCGCGCGAGCGCGAGCGCCCGGTCGGCGGGCTCCACATCCAGGGCCAGGATCAGCTTGTCGCAGGCCATCCGACTCATGGTAGCGCCTCGATGCGCACCCTTGCGGTCCCGGCCTCCTTGAACCCGAGAATCCGCGCCCCCCGCAGGGTCATGTCGATAATTCGCCCCTCGATATAGGGGCCGCGGTCGTTGATCACGACCACGACCGTGCGGCGGTTCTCGAGGTTCGTGACCTTGACCCGGGTGCCCAACGGGAGGGTCTTGTGCGCCGCCGTGAGCGCGTTCTGGTCGTACGGCCGGCCCGACGCGGTCGGCTTCCCGTGCTCGCGCACCCGGCCGCCCTCCATCCCGTACCACGACGCGTAGCCTTCCTCCACGAACCCGCGCGCCGCGGAGTTCACGGGCCGCGGCATCCCGCCCTCGCGGACGCAGGATGCCAGCACTACGGCGACGAGGACGACGAGCCCGTTACCCGCGCGCCGCACCCACCAACTCCTTGACCGACGCGATCCGGTGCCTGGCCAGGTACTCGCGCAGGCCGTCCGTGACCGCTACCGCGGCGGCGGGATCGAGGAAGCTCGCGGTCCCGACGGAGACCGCGGTCGCTCCCGCGAGGATGAACTCGGCCGCGTCTTCGCCCGTCATGATTCCACCCATTCCGATTATAGGAATCTTCACGGCTCCCGCGACCTGCCAGACGCACCGGACCGCCAGCGGCCGGATCGCGGGGCCCGAAAGGCCCCCGAACACCGTGGACAGCTTCGGCCGCCGGGTCGCGGTGTCGATCGCGGCACCCAGGAACGTGTTCACGAGCGAGACCGCGTCCGCCCCCCCCGCCTCCGCCGCCCTGGCTATCGAGGCGATGTCCGTCACGTTCGGCGAGAGCTTGACCACGAGCGCTCCCTTCACGATCTTCCGGCACCGCCGCGTGACCTCCTCGGCGGCGGTCGGGTTCGTGCCGAACTCCATGCCCCCGTGCTTGACGTTCGGGCACGAGATGTTGACCTCTACCCCTGCCAGCCCTTGGTGGTCCCCGAGCTTGCGACAGACCGCCTCGTACTCGTCCAACGTGGCTCCTGCCACGTTGGCAAGCACGGGGACCGGGATCCGCCGCAGGAACGGGAGCTTGTCCGCGATGAACGCGTCGACCCCGACGTTCTGGAGTCCGATCGAGTTGAGCATTCCCGAAGGCGTCTCCGCGATCCGGGGCGGCTTGTTCCCCTCGCGCGGGTCCAGGGTCAGGCTCTTGACCACGATCGCGCCGATGGCGGAGAGGTCCACGAGCCCCTCGTATTCGGAGGCGTACCCGAACGTCCCGGACGAGACGAAGACCGGGGTCTTGAGCGCGAGCGGCCCGACGCGGACAGAAAGGTCCGGGGTCACAGCTTCGCCTCCAGGACGGCCGGCCAATCGATCGCGCGCGCGTCGAAGACGGGTCCATCGTGGCAGACCCTCGCGTACCGGCCCACGCCATCCTGTCCCCGCATGGGAAGGACGCATCCCTGGCAGACGCCCATCCCGCATCCCATGTGCCCCTCCGCCGCCACCTCCGCGGGAACGTTCGGGAACCCGGCGGCGAGGGCGGCGAGCATGGGGCTGGGTCCGCACGCGCAGACGCGGACGCCCGTGGTCGGCCGCGGCAGCCGGGCGTCCAGCAGGTCGAGTACCGTGCCCTTCTCGCCGAACGATCCGTCCTCGGTCGCGAACTCGGCCGTGAGCCACGACTGCTCGGCCTCGATCCGGTCGCGCCAGAGCAATTGCGGGGCACTACGGGCTCCGACCAGAAGGACGATCCGGGCCGCGAGCCCATCCGCGTGCAGGCGCCGGGCGAGGAAGAGCAGGGGCGCGGCGCCGTAGCCGCCGCCGACCAGGAAGGCCAGGGGCGTCTTCGGCCCGTCGAGCCGGTAGCCGTGGCCGCGGGGACCGAAGAGGTCGAGCTCCGCGCCCGGCTCGAGCGCGGCCAGCCGTGAGGTCAGCTGGCCCACGCGCTTGTAAACGATCGTGAGCTTCCCGTGTCCCAAGCCGGCGACGCTGAACGGCCGGCGCAGGAGGGGGTCCCGGCTGCCGGGGATGCGCAGATGCACGAACTGGCCGGGCTGGGCCGCCAGCTCCCCGGTTTCGAGGACCAGCTCGCGGAAATCCGCATCCTGGAGCGGCCGGTTTCCCGCGATCCGCACGAGCCGGGTCGGCGCGGCCACGCTCATGCGGCCCGGGCCTTCGGGGGCGGGACGTCGTAGTAGTCTTGCAGGGCACGCGGCTCCAGCCCCGTAGCCTTCATGCTCTCGAGCGCGCTCGCCAGCGCCTGCGCTCCCGCCAGCGTGGTCACGACCGGGATCCGGTGCCGGATCGCCGCCTTCCGGATCGTGGGAGAGTCGTCGCGTGGCCGCTTGCCCCCCGGGATGTTGATCACAAGCTGAATTTTACCCTCCTGGACGTGATCAAGCACGTTCGGCCGGACTCCCTCGTGGAGCTTGCGGAGCTCGGTCACCCGGATGTTCGCCTGCCGCAGGGCGTGCGCGGTCCCTTCGGTCGAGAAGAGCCGGAACCCGAGCTCTTCCAGCGACTTCGCCACGAACGTGATCCCCCGCTTCTCGCGGTTCCGTACGGAGATGAACACTCCCCCCTGCAGGGGCAGGACGGCGCCCGCCGCGAGCTGGGACTTCGCGAACGCAGGGCCGAACGTGAGGTCCGCGCCCATGACCTCCCCGGTCGATTTCATCTCGGGCCCCAGGAGGATATCCGCGCCCTCGAACCGGTCGAACGGGAAAACGGACTCCTTGACGCCCACGTGCCGGATGGCGGGAACACTCAACGCCCCCAGCTGGCGCAGGGTCTTCCCCAGCATGACCTTGGTCGCGACCTTGGCCCAGGCCCGGCCCGTGACCTTGCTGACGAACGGGACCGTACGCGACGCGCGAGGGTTCACCTCGAGCACGAACACCTGGTCGTTCTTGACCGCGTACTGGACGTTCATGAGTCCCTTGACCTTGAGCGCGAGTGCGAGGTCGCGCGTGTGCCGCCGGATGCGTTCCACGAGCTCGGCGGAGAGCGTGTGCGGGGGCAGGACCATGGCCGAATCGCCCGAGTGGATTCCCGCCTCCTCGATGTGCTCCATGATGCCCGGGATCACGACGTCCCGGCCGTCCGCGACGCAGTCCACGTCCACCTCGATCGCGTCCTCGAGGAACTTGTCCACGAGCACGGGATGCTCGGGCGACACCAGGATCGCGCGCCCCATGGACCCGGAAAGCTGTTCCTCGTCGTACACGATCTCCATGGCCCGTCCCCCCAGCACGTACGACGGACGAACCAGCACCGGGTATCCGACCTGCTTCGCGACCGCGGCGGCCTCGCGGACCGACCGGGCGGTGCCCGCCTGCGGCCGGTCGAGCCGGAGCCGGTTCAGGAGCGCCTCGAACCGCCTGCGGTCCTCGGCCACGTCGATCGAGTCCGGCGACGTCCCCAGGATCCGGAACCCGGCGGCCTCGATTCGTTTCGCCAGCTTGAGCGGGGTTTGTCCCCCGAGCTGGAGGATCACGCCGAGCGGGCGCTCGCGGTCCAGGATCTCGAGCACGTCCTCGCCGGTCAGCGGCTCGAAGTACAGGCGGTCGCTCGTGTCGTAGTCGGTCGAGACCGTCTCCGGGTTGCAGTTGACCATGATGACCTCGTGGCTTTCCTCCCGGAGCGCGTAGGCGGCGTGGACGCAGCAGTAGTCGAACTCGACTCCCTGCCCGATCCGGTTCGGCCCGCTGCCCAGGATCGCGACCTTGGCCCGCCTGGAAGGCGGGCACTCGGT
>Ga0315294_10002746_pt1 | contig 19177 bp, 16 predicted proteins | sample YL17G13_40_MG_FD_203626 | JGI IMG/M metagenome (GOLD analysis project Ga0315294, IMG submission 203626) | Sediment microbial communities from Yellowstone Lake, YNP, Wyoming, USA - YL17G13_40 | ecosystem: Environmental > Aquatic > Freshwater > Lake > Sediment | place: USA: Wyoming | collected...
CGACCTCGTCCTCGAGCCCGAAATGCTCGCAGGTCCCGCGGCCGTGCTGGCCCATGACCCCGATCCCGTGGGCATCGTCGACCAGGATGCGGGCCTTGTGCTTCTTGGCCAGGGGCACGATCTCCGGCAGGTTGGCCACGTCGCCTTCCATGCTGAACACGCCGTCGACCACGACAAGCTTGGCCCGGCCGCCGGCGGCCTCCAGGACTCGCGCCAGGTCCTTCATGTCGTTGTGCTTGTATTTATGAACCTCGCCGAAGGACAGCCGGCAGGCGTCGATGATGCTGGCATGAACCAAGCGGTCGCAGACGATGGCCTCGCCCTTGCCGACGAGCGAAGTGATGATGGCCTGGTTCGTCTGAAAACCCGTGCTGACCGTCTGGGCGGCTTCCTTCTTCATGAACTGGGCCAGACGCACCTCGAGTTTCTCGTGGAGGTCCATAGTGCCGCTGAGGAAGCGGGACCCGCAGGTGGCCACGCCGTACTGGTCGATGGCCTTCTTGGCCGCTTCTTTCACCGCGGGATGGTCTATCAATCCCAGGTAATTGTTGGAGCCGACCATGATCATTTCTTTGCCCCGAACTTTAACCGTGTTCCCATGGACTTCTTCGATGGGTGTGAAGTAGGGGTACAGGCCGGCGGCCATGGCTTCCTCGGCCCGGGTGAACGCGTAGCATTTTTCAAAAAGATCCATTCGCTCCTCCGATACAAGAAATATTCAGGGGACATCGTCCGCCGAGTCCCGGAAGCGCCCGACGGCCTCCCGGCCCCCTCGGTTTGACCGACTCACCCGAAAACCTTACAATCTAGCCTATGAAAATCTTCCTGACGGGCGCGACGGGTTTTATGGGAAGCCATATGGCTGAATATCTGCTGAAGAGAGGCGTCACCGTCTATGCCCTAGTCAGAAACCCGAGCCGGTTGCGAGGACTTCAGGGGCTGCCCGTCCGAATCCTTGAAGGGGATCTCGTCTCCGTCCCCGCGCTGCCCAAGGATATCAAGTTTGTCATTCATCTGGCAGCCCTGACCAAAGCGCGCAAACCGGAGGCGTATTATAGCGCAAATCGCCTCGGAACGGCAAGTCTTTTACGGGCCGTGGCCTCGCAAGGCCTCCGGCCGCGCATGATCTACGTGAGTTCCATAGCCGCCGGAGGCCCCTCATGGCCGGGGCGGCCGCGCCGAGAAGACGACCCGGCCGCCCCGGTCAGCCACTACGGCCAGAGCAAACTCCTGGGCGAGGAAGAAACCTTGAAATTCAAGTCTCGTTTTCCCGTTCTCATCTTGAGGGCGGGGGCGGTCTACGGGCCGCGCGACACGGATTTTCTGGATTATTTCAAGTTCTCGGCCAAGGGCCTGATTCCCTCTTTGGCCGGGATCGACCCGCAGGTCAGCCTCATCTATATTAAAGATTTCGTCCGGGCGCTCGACCTCTGCCTCAAAAAGAAGGTCGCCAGCGGAGAAATCATCAATATCGCCGCTCCCCAATCCACGGCTTGGTCCGATTTGGGCCGGACCGCGGCCGGGATCCTGGGCAAAAAACCTCGCCGTCTGACCATGCCCAGGCCGCTGGTATTCGCCGCGGCTTTGGTCTCGGAGGCGGCCGGCCGCCTCTCCGGCCGCATGACCGCCTTGACTTTGAACAAATACCGGGAAATGAGGGAAGGCCCCTGGTCGGTGGACACCTCCAAGGCCAAGGCGCTGCTCGGGTTTGAAACCCGATATTCCTTGGAACAGGGCCTGGCCGAGACCCTGGCCTGGTACAGGGAAAACAGCTGGCTCTAGCCGCCTATTTTTTCTTGACCGAGATCGTCTGACGGGTAAAAAAAGGGATGGCGAAGCGCGCCGTGTTTTTGAGGCACCAACCGTCTTTTTTTGAACGGGCGAAGTATTTGATCTTGCCCTCCAGGATATGACCGCCCCGTTTGGCCTCCAGGCTGACGGTGAACGGAATCTCGATCGGTTTTTGAAGGTCGAGGAATTGCTCGCCGTCTTTCTCAAGAATTTCCATATTCAGGTCCGAGTGCGTGTAGAAGCTTTTAGGAAAAACAAGCTCCCGGCTGGGCGCGAATTCGATGGTGAAGGCCGGATGGGGGCTGATGGTCAGGCCCGGCTTGATCAGCACTTTGAGGACCACCAGGCCCTCTTCGCTCCGCGACAGACTCTTGGGGCGGAGGGCGGCTTCGATTCGGAGAAGATCCTCGTCCCCGGGCAGTGATCCCGGGCTCAGGACATTCGAGGCCGCGAGGAGAAAGACCGCGACGTTTCGGCCGAGCACGGACAAGCGGAGTCTCATAGCTTTTTCATCATAACCCCGGCCGCGGCGGCGGTCAAGAAATTGAGGTCTTTACTTTTAAAAATGCGCTTGGGTATAATGGCCCTCATCTGACCATGAACAAACGCGCCATCATCACCGGAACCGGCCGGTACCTGCCCCCGCGGGTGGTTACCAACTTCGACCTGGAAAAAATGAGCAACACCACGGACGACTGGATCCGCGAGCGGTCCGGTATCTCCGAACGGCATTGGGCCGACCCGGGCGTGGGGCCCTCGGACCTGGCTGTCGAGGCGGCCAAGGAAGCCCTGGCCCAGGCGGGAACCGACAAGAGCGAGATCGATTTCATCATCGCCGCCACCCTATCGCCCGACCACTACTTCCCCGGAATCGGGGTCATGGTTCAAGCCAAACTGGGTTTGGATAACATCGGAGCCCTGGACATCCGCAACCAATGCAGCGGATTCATATACGCTCTGTCCGTCGCCGACCAGTACATCCGGACCGGGACCTATAAAAAGATTTTGGTCGTGGCGGCCGAAGTCCAATCCACCAATCTGGACTTTTCGGACGAGGGCCGGGACATGGCCGTCCTGTTCGGCGACGGAGCCGGGGCGGTGGTGGTCGAGCCCTCCCCGGCCGATGACGGCCGCGGCATCCTGTCCACGCATCTTTACTGCGACGGCCGGTTCGTGAGCGACCTGTGGATGGAGAATCCCAGCCCCAAGAAACACCCGGTTTTCCAGCCCGAGATGTTTGCGGCCAACAAATTTTTCCCCCGGATGGACGGCCGCAACGTCTTTAAAAACGCTTCGGAGCGGATGCCCGAGGCGGTCCGGACCGGTCTCAAGCACAACGGCCTGACGATCGATGACGTGACCCTGCTCATCCCCCATCAGGCCAACGACCGAATTTCCCAGATGGTGGCCAAGAAGCTGCAGATCCCCTTGACCAAAGTCGTCCGCAATATCGACCGCTACGGCAACACCACGGCCGCATCCATTCCCATCGCCCTGGACGAGGCTATGCGCCAGGGCCGCCTGAAGCCGAACGACATCCTGGTCCTGACGGCCTTCGGCTCGGGGTTCACCTGGGCCTCGGCCGTCATCCGCTGGTAGGGGCGGCCGCGGCCGCAGCATTTGCAGATGGCCGGTCGCTTGTGCTAGGATAATTTTTTTAAGGGCTTGCGATAGAGCCGGACGAAAGCCCAGCGGAGATATCTCCCATCATGTGAAAGACGGAGGACGATGCCATGAGACAACGACTCATCCCTCTCGCCCTGACGGCCTCTCTCCTGCTCGCCTGCGGCGCGATGTTCGCCGTGCAGACCCAGGAAGACGCCAAGTTCCAGAAAACCCTCGATTCGTTCCTGGACGAGTACTGGAAATTCTATCCCACGGCCGCCACCATGGCCGGCTACCACAAATACGACGGCGAAATCGAGGACTGGAGCGAGGGCAACCTGGAAAAACGATTGAACTCCCTGGACGCTTTCAACGCCCAGTTCGTGTCGAAGATCACGGCGGCCAGCCTTTCCCCCGATGTTCAAGTCGACCGGGAAATTATACTGGACGCTCTGGAATACGATAAGTTCCGGCACGAGAACCTGGTCCCCTGGGAATACAACCCCCTGGTTTACAACGAGGTGTTGGTCAACACCGTGCGGAGCCTCCTCGCCGGGAGCTTTGCGAGCGCGGACGCCCGGGCTAAGAATGCCTATGATCGACTGAAACAGCTCCCCGGTTTCATGAAACAGGCCAAGGAAAACCTGAAAACGCCGGCTGCGATCTTCACCGAAACCGCCATCGCCCAGTTCCCGGGCATCCTGAAATTCTACAAGGAAGAACTGCCCCAACTCATCGGGGGCGCCTCCGGCGACACGCGGAACAAGATCAACGCCGAATGGCCCAAGGCCGTCGCGGCTCTGGAGGACTATCAGAGATACTTGTCATCCAGCCTCCTGCCCAAATCCACAGGCAACCCCATGCTGGGCGACCAGGCTCACATGAGGCTGTTGCGCCTGACCATCCAGGGCTCCCTGCTCATGGACGAATTGGTGGCCCGGGCCAAGGCCGATTACAACAACATCCGCAGGGAGATGGTCATCATCGGCGCACCCTTCTATAAGATCATGTATCCCGAAGTCAACCTGGAGCAGATGAACCGTCCCCAAGAAGAGTTACGGAACATCGTCATCAAGGGCGTCCTGGACAAGATCCAAGTCGAACATCCCGGCCGGGACGAATTCCCCTCCAAGGCCAAGAGCACGGCCGAATCGATTAAATCCTTCCTCGAGAAAAAGGGCCTGGTCGGCGTCCCCGGCGAAATCCCGGACATCATCCCCATGCCGGTGGAACACCAGAGCGGAACGCTGACCAATCTCATCACGCCCGGCGCCTATGATTCGAACGGAAAATACACTGTCGAAACCCGTCCCGTTCCTGCCAGTCTGTCCGCCGACAAAGCGGAATCTTTCATGATGGAGTTCAACGACTTCTACTTCCCCTTCTGGACGGCGGCCAGGATCTATCCCGGCAAGTTCCTGCCCGCCTATCTGTCTCGGAAAAACACATCGTTGGTCCGGCGGCTCTTCCCCAACCAGCCCCTGCTCATGGGCTGGTCCATGGGTTTGGGCGAGCAGCTGGAATTCGCCGGCTACGGAAGCTATGACCTCCGGATGCGGCTTCATCAGCTCAAACAGCAGCTCAAGACGGTCATCGATTTCCAGATGGAGCTCAACATCCATCAGGCCGCCCTGTCCAAAGAACAGGCCATCGCCTACTGGACCCGGGGCGGATTCGTGACCGACGCGGAAGCCGAACGGATATATAATCAGATTCTGCTCAAACCGGGCGCAGCCGCTTTCACCTATATCGGCATGCAGGAAATCAACGACCTGGAAAAAACCTATAAAGAAACACACAAAGGCCAAGCCTTCAACCGCAAGGAATTTTACGAAAAAATCTTGGCCAACGGCGCCATCCCGCTGCGGCTGTTGAAAGACCGGCTCCAGTAATCGAGCGTGTCTCCGGTCCGCGTTCCCCAATCGGAGCGCGGACCCGAACAAGGAGAGGTGCCCATTCCATCCGCCGTCGGGGAGCTGGTCGATTCGCATGCCCATCTGGACATGGAGGATTTCGACCGGGATCGCGACCGGGTTCTGGAGAAAGCCAGGGAGAACGGCGTCACGGCCGTCCTGTGTCCGGCCGAGCTGACTCATCCGACCAGCCTGACGACCCTGCTGGAGCTCGGCCGGCGCCACCCGGAAGTCGCGTTAGCGGCCGGCGTTCATCCTCATCGGGCCAAACACTTCGAACCGGAACACCTGAGGACTATACGAGAGCTGGCTTCCTCCCGCGCCATCTGCGGCCTGGGCGAAATCGGGCTCGACTTCCACTATGATTTTTCTCCGGCCGAAGCCCAGCGCCGGGCCTTCCGCAGCCAGATCCTCCTGGCCCGGGAACTGAACCTTCCGGTCATCATCCATACCCGGAAGGCCGGGTCGGAAGCGGCCGACATCCTGGAAGAGGCCGGGTACGCCGGCCGCGGAGTCCTCCACTGTTACACAGAAACATGGGACCTCGCGCGGAGAATGCTGGACAGGGACTTCCTCGTGTCCTTCACCGGAATCATCACTTTCCCCAAAGCGGAAGACATCCGAGAAGTCGCCCGCCGGATTCCCCTGGACAGGCTGATGGTCGAAACCGACTCCCCCTACCTCGTTCCCGTCCCCTGGCGGGGCCGGATGAAACGCAACGAGCCCCGCCTGGTGGCGGACGTCGCCCGCGCACTGGCCGAGGTCAAGGGCGTTCCGCTTCAGGTCCTGGCCGAGGCCACCACCCGCAATTTCCACGCCCTTTTTAATGTTTGAAAAATCAGAGGGCCAATGCTAAGATAAGGCCCCATGAAACCAGCGGCACTTCCTCATTCTTCCCCCCGGCTCGGGAAGCGGCTCGAACTCGGTCGGATCTATGCCCATATCCGAAAAGACATCGACCTGGTCGAGAAAAAACTCAAGAATATTTCCCGGTCGACCGTTCCTTTGATCTCAGAAATCGGCGGCTACCTTTTCCAGAAGACGGGCAAGCGAATTCGGCCGGCTTTAGTCCTGCTCAGTTCTAAGATCTTCGGCCCCCAAGGGGCGGAGCGCGTCTTGCTGTCCTCGCTGGTCGAGCTCGTCCATACGGCCAGCCTCATCCACGACGACATCATCGACAACGGCCGAACGCGAAGGGGCAAGGCCACTCTTCACGCCAAGTGGGGGCCCAACGTCACGGTGCTGCTGGGCGATCACCTGTACATCAAATCGATCAATCTCTCGCTGGGATGCCGTTCGCCTCGGGTGACGGCCATCCTCACCGAAGTTTCGGTGCGGATGATCGAGGGCGAGATCCAGGAGTTCGGGTCGAGCGGCCGGCTGAGCCTGGCCGAGAAGGATTACCTGGACATCATCGGCAAGAAAACCGCCGCGCTGTTTTCCGCCTCCTGCCTTTTGGGCGGCATTCTGGGAGGGGCGACCGACAGCCAAGAGAAAGCCCTGGCCGAATACGGGTTGAACCTCGGCCTGTGCTTTCAAGTGATCGACGATATCCTCGACTACACCGGGGAGGAAAGCCGCCTGGGAAAACCGGTCCTGGCGGACTTGGCCGAAGGACGCATCACCCTCCCCTTGATCTACGCCCTCAGCCGGGACGGGTCGGCGCTCGTCGGACGGATCGAAAGACTGCTGAAAGACCGGAAGGACGACCTCCAGGCCCGGCGGGAAATCGTCGACCGGGTGCAATCCCTGGGCGGAGTGGACTACGCTCTCAGCCGGGCCGCCGAATACTGCCGAAAATCCAAGGACAGTCTGGCCGGATTGCCCCGCACGGCCTGCACGGAATCGCTGGCGCTTTTGGCCGACTTCGTCCTGAACCGGGACCAATAGCCTCGGCCCCGTTCCGAGTCCGGCCATGACCGAAATCGAAGTCAAGATTCGAAGGGACGACGCCGCGGCGGCCCGGGAACAGCTCCTCAAACTCGGGGCCCGCCTTGAAAAAGAACGGGCCCGCGAGACGAACACCCTCTACGACTTCCGCGGAAAATCCTTGACCTCCCAAAGGCAGGCCCTCCGTCTTCGGACCGTCGGCAAAAAGTGCTTCCTCACCTTCAAAGGCACTCCCCAAAAATCGCGGCGGTTCAAAGTTCGGGAAGAATTCGAGGTTGAGGTTCGAGGGGAAAAGCGGGCGCGGAAGATCCTGCAGGCCCTGGGCCTGATTCCCGTTTTTCGCTACGAAAAATACCGGACCGTCTTCCGCCGGGACCGGCTCAAGATCTGCCTGGACGAAACGAGCCTGGGTGTGTTTGTGGAGCTCGAGGGCGAGCGGAGCCGGATCATCCGCCTGGTCAAGCTGTGGGGGGTGTCTCAGGCCGAGCTGATTACGCTCGACTACGTGGAGCTTTATCAGCAGGCGGGCAGGGAACCCGCCTGAGGCCCCGGGCCTCGGTCTTCACTTATCGTCTTGTCCCGACTCTTCGGACGCATCCTCGTCAAACTCGACGCTCAACTCCGCTTCGGCTTCCTCTTCGTCGACGATACCCTCTACGCCCTCTGCGGCAGCATCGGCCGATTCATCGGCTTCTTCGACTCCGGCCCCTCCGAGGAAAATCCTTTCTTCGGGCTCGGGAAGCTCTTCCTTCCTGGACTTGATAATCTCAAAATTGATGACGCCCTCTTTGACTTCGGCTTGAGCGATACGGATGGGATTCTTGGACTTAGTCTTAATCTTGGGCTTGGCTCCCTTGAGGAGCATTTTGGCCCTTTTCGAAGCCACATGAACAAAACGGAATTTGCTGTCAACTTCGCCGAAATTCTTCAAAAAACTAGTCTCCTGTTGGATAAATCCCTGAAACTGAACATTCAGGATACCAGAATCAGCTAAAAAATACAAGCGCTCCGGTCTGAGTCGACCCGGGGCCGGGGCGAAGCCGGCGCGGCGACGATGACGGCCTCGGCCGGCTTCAAGCCGGCCGCGCCGGCCGCGAGCCGAATGGGTCCGGCCTCGCGCGTCGCCTGAATAATGACCTGGCATTTGCCGTTGAACAACCGGCGCTGCCAGCCTCCGCCGAGGTACCTGTCCGGTTCGTGGCTGCTGGGGTCGCCGTTGCCCACGCCGATGATCCGGCCGCCGCCGGACACATCGAACCGGATCAAGTTGTCGGCCACCGGCACTTCCCTGCCTTTGGCGTCCAGGGCTGCGATGTTGACCACGGCCACATCCTCGCCGTCGGCCCGGAGGCTCGTCCGGTGCGGTTCGAGCCGGAGGGCTACGGCCGCGCCCGTTGTTTCGACCTTGGCCCTAAGGATTTTTCCCTTTTTCCAGCCCTTGGCCGACAGAACGCCCGGCTCATAGGGCACCTTCCATTCCAGGTGCGACCAGCGGGGCATGGTCTTGCGGCCGAGGCTTCGACCGTTCAGAAACAGCTCGACGCTGTCGCCATTGCTCTGGCACCAGACATCGATCGCCTGCCCCTCCCGGCCTTTCCAGTTCCAATGGGGATAGATATGCAGAACGTCCTTGCCCGTCCACCAGGCTTGGTAGTAATAGAAGTTGTTCTTGGGGAAGCCGCACATGTCCATGATGCCGAAATGCGAGTTGATGCAGGGCCAGCCGTAAGGCGTGGGCTCTCCGCGGTAGTCGAACCCCGTCCAGGCGAATCCGCCCAGCAGCCAGGGCCGGGCGGCGTACAGGCTCCACCATTGCTCGGCAGTCGAGGCCCAGGGGGGGAAGTTGAGGTCGGTGTCGGCCACATAGCCGCGCTCGGCGTCGTTGGCGTAGACGCCGCGGGTGCAGACGGTGCTGGCCGTTTCGCTGCCCCACAGGATCTGGTCGGGATGCTCCTTCCGGTACTGGTCGATATCGCCCAGGTGATAGTTGAAGCCCCGGACGTCCACGGCTTCATTGATCCCGGCGAAGTTCTTGCCGTTGTTGCCGGCATAGGTGCACATCCGGGAGGGATCAAGCTCGCGCTGCCGCTGCCTCATGGACTGGGCCAGACGGCGTCCGACCGGGGTATCCTGGATGGCGAACTCCTCGTTGCCCAGCGACCAGATGATGACCGAGGGATGATTGCGGTCGCGGAGGATAAGCTTCTCCAGCTGCCCCATCAACTCCGGCGTGCTGCCCATCAAACGGTTCTCGTCCATGACCAGCATTCCCAGCCGGTCGCAGGCTTGGAGAAGCTCGGTCGTGGGCGGGTTGTGGCTGCTGCGGTAAGCGTTGCAGCCCATGTCCTTCAGCCGCGCGATGCGGTAGTACTGCAGCGCGTCAGGCAGAGCGCTCCCCACCCCGGCGTGGTCCTGGTGGCAGCAGACGCCCTGGATCTTGACCGGGCGGCCGTTGAGGAAAAAGCCCTTGTCCTTGTCGAAGAGAAGGGTGCGGATGCCGAACTCGGTTTCCCGCCGGTCGACCAGCCGGCCGGCCGACCGGACTTCCGAGACCAGGCGGTAAAGGTTCGGCGTCTCCAGGGACCACAGGCGCGGATGGACCACTGGGATTTTTTGTGTGACCTCGGCCACGAGGTCGGGCCCCAGCCGGAGAGGCTCGGGTCCGGCCGCGGCTACGGTCCGGCCTTGATCATCGAGGACCAGGGTTTGGAGCTCGGCCTGGGCGTCCTTCAAGGATTGGTTGAACACCTGAGTCTCGACGTGGACCTGGGCTTCGCCCGCCCCGGTTTCGGTCCAAACAAACAGCCCATACTCGGGGATGTGGACCGGGTTGTATTTCTGGAGCCAGACATGGCGGTAGATCCCGGCGCCCTCGTAAAACCAGCCTTCGTACAGCCCGGCGTCGACACGGACCACAAGCACGTTCCGGCCGCCGTATTCGATGGTATCGGTGATGTCCAGGATGAATTCCGAGTAGCCGCTCAGGTTGCGGCCCAGGAAATGCCCGTTGAGCCAGACCTGGCAGTCGCGGAAAACGCCGTCGAATTTGACCGCCAGCCTCTGACCCTCGTCGGCTTGGGGAACGGCGAATGATTTTCGGTACCAACCGACAGTCGTTTTGGGAAACTGCCGGCCGATTGGCTTGTAGCCGTGGGCTTTGACGTTTTCGTCCTTGACCTCGACGAAATCCTGCTCCACGGCCCAATCATGAGGGACGTCGAGCGAGCGCCAGGCGCTGTCGTCGAAACCGGGGGCCGCGGCTCCTCCCGATTCGCCGGCTTTAGCCAAGAGAAGATCCCGGCCGTAGCCGAAATCGCCCTCGGCCGAAGAGGCGTCGCCCAAGCAGAATTTCCAACCGAAGTCGAGGAGCAGTTGCCGGCTTGGGACGGCGGACGTCGAGCCCGAGGGCCGGGCCGTCGCCGCGCCCGTCCCGATGGTGCCGGCCTGCGCCGCTAAAAGCGCCGTCAACGCCAGGCCGAATAGACTTCTCATTCCCAAACGCCTTAAATTTTTTTTCACCCTGTCCTCCCTCATGCGTACTGTTCCTGAAATTTCCGAATTTGGCGGCTCCTCATCTTTTGAATTTCGCAGATAGAGTCCGGGATGGAACCCAGCGGGCTGCCGGAAAAAGCGGCTACCGCGGGGCAGACGGCGCAATGCTCCAATTCCGGACACAGAAAGCATGGCCCCCGGGCCGATCGGAAATTGTCCTGAGAAAGCCGGCTGTAGGACGGCGCGTGCCGGGCATGGATGGGGCCGGGGTTCCGGCGGAAGCGAGCCAGGGAGCCGAAGCAATAAGCCCGATAGTCCCGCGACTTTTCTTTTCCGTAGAAATAATCGCCGAAGAAGACACACCCCCAGAGCTTTCCTTCCGCGGAGATGGCCAGCCAGTTCCTCCCGCCGGCGCAGGCGAAGATTCCAGTGGACCCGCCGTCGCGAAAGTATTCGACTGGGATATCGCCCTCGCGGCGATATCGAAGGAGAGTCATGCGGCGGACTATGTCCAGCTGGGCCCCCAGCCGGACAAGCGACGGCCGGTCCCAGGCCTTCAAGACGGACAGGGCAAAAAAGATGCGCCCTACTCCCGATTGCAGCAGGAGCCGGATCGAACCACTCAGGTCGTCCACGGTTTCGGGTGTGAAGACGCAGTTGACGCTGAGGTTGAGACGAGGCCGGCGGAGCAAGGCCGGGAGTCGGCCCAGGATCTGTTCGCAGCTTCCCTTAAGCCGCTGCTTGTCCTGGGCCAGGCCGTCGAAACTGAGAGTCACGGCGAATCGCTCGCGGCCGAGAAAATCGATGACCTCATCGGACAAGAGACTGCCGTTGGTCGTGATGGTCAACCGGGCTTTCTTGCCGAAGAGGGCCTCTTGTTCCCTCAAAAAGGAAGTCAGCCGGCGAATGGTTTCGAAAGCGAGCAGCGGTTCGCCGCCGTAGAAGCTGATTTGAAATTTTTTCGTCAGATAGGGCATAAAAAAGGCGAGGGCTTCGCGGGCCCGTCGGTAGCCGAGAACGGCCTTCTGACTTCTATCCTTATAGCAATAGGCGCACCGATAGTTGCAGGCGTCGTTCAGGGTGAGGGTCAGCCCCCTCAGTTTCATTCCCACGCGCCGGCGGGAGTCTGTCTAGGATCGGATGATGGTAGTGTTGATCGGGCACTGCCGGCTCAGTTTGAGCTGGGCTGGGCCCTCGAAGCTCCGGCTGAGATGGGCCAAGGCCGCTTCGGCCCGCGCTTTCGACTCGCCGGGAGGCAGGCCGGCCAAGGCCTGACGCAGCGCGTCCAAAGACTCCAGCATTTTGGGAGTTAATTCGATTTGCTTGCTCTTAGCCATGAGGCAGACTCCTTGGTCTTCAATAATTCAAAGAATTTTGGGTCCTTCCTGAACTTGTCAAAGTTCTTGTCCAGGTCGATGTAGCCGTAATTGATGAACCGGTCGCTGGAGGCCTTGATGCTGTCGAGGTACTCGGCCAAGTATCGAAACCCGCGTTTTGTATCGCCCAACCCGCAATAGGCCGAGGCCAACTTCAGCCGGCTCGGGAAAAACCTGTAATCGTCGGGCGATAGCAGGTTGATCTCATTCAATATTTTCCGGGCTTCAGCCGCATCGCCCCGGCGGGCGGCGATCATGGCCAGGTAGTAAAGCGCCATGAACTTCAGTTTAGGGACGGCTTCGAAGCTCAGGAACACGAATCGGCTGCTGTCCAAGTCGCCTCGAAAATAGTGAATTTCTCCCAAGACATACCGGGCGGCCAGAGATTCATCCAGCTTGGCCGCCAGGCTGCAGACTTCCGTCGCCTTGTCATACTCCTGGTTCAACAGGAGCATTTCCGCATAGATGATGTTGTTGAAGGCGTAGGGATTGAGCCAGAAGGCTCTTTTCTTGCATTCGATGGACTTCTGGAGATCCTGTCTCTGACCGTCCCGGCCGTATCGTCGATAAAAGTAAATGCCCATCAGGGAGTTCAACTGCTGGTCGTTGGGATAGCGCTTGAGCGCTTCGCCGGCCAGGCTGAGTATCTGTTCCTTTTTGTCTTGTTCGAAGGAGAATTCTCTCAGCAAAAGCACCAACAGGAGCCCGCCGTAGTACTCGGGGAGGTCGGGGGTTATGGCCTGGGCCTTGTTCAGCAGCTCCTCCGCCTTGTTCAACCATTGCAAGTCGAAATCCCAGTTGAACGAAACATAGCCCACATAGCAATTGGCCAGGCCGATGTAGGCCAGAGCGTAGCCCGGGTCGTTGGTCAGGGCTTGCTGGAATAGGCTGACGGCCAGCTCGTTATCGGCCGAGGTGAACTGCTCGCTGTAAAATTTGCCTTGATGGTACAACAGCCAGGGATCCTGAGTCTCGCCCTCCAAGCGGGAGAGGATGAAATTGCCCTTAACGTAGTTCTCCAGGGTCACAGCGCTGGGGCTGGTCGCCGAATTGAAGGCGGCCGCGGCAGACCCCGTTCTTTTAATATTCAACGCCCCGCAGACCCGGGATTGGACATCGTCCTTGACCGCGATCAAGTTTTTGAGCGGCTCCCTGTATCTTGAACTCCAGACGGGCTGCTCATCTTTCGCCCTGAAGAATTCGACGATCAGAAAAATCGATTCCTCCTGCCGGCTCAAATATCCCTTGAGAACATAGTCCAAGCCCAGTTCCCGGCCGATCACCTCAGGCTTTCCCAGGAGGCGCGTGTTCTTGTTCGCGGGAGGGATGGGAATAACGACAATCCGGTTGTAGGCTTTTAGGCTGCGGATGATTTCCTGGGAGATGCCGTCGGCATAATAGGCTTCGTGCTCGGGGCCGTTGGCGTCGACAAACGGCAGGACGGCGATGGACAACAGCCGGTCGGGCGTCGCCGCGGAAGCGGACCAGCGGCCGCTCAGCCAAAAAATCAAAGGAACGAGGCCGCAGAGCGCCAGGCCGGCGAAACCCAGCAGCAGTTTTCTTTTGGCCCAGAAATTTTCAGCTGGAAGCTCGCGGCGGTTGGCCCTGTCGCGCAGCCATTGATCGATCTCCGATTTGTAGGCGAAGACCCGGGAGCGGCTGGAGCGGCTATCGATACGGTTGACCGGAAGGCCGAGCTTTTTTTCCCATCTCCAGCAGGTGTGGATCTCTTTCCCGAGATAATCGGCGATCTCTTTCCAAGACCCGAGCACGTCATTTTCTGTCATAGAACCCCTACCGTCTACGTGGTTGTAATCTTAATCCAACATGCCAAAAAGTCAATAGCGATCGATCCCAAAAGCATCATCGGCATTTATTATCGGCGGCAAAATCGCGGAAAGAACGAATGCTTGCCGGCCACAGGCAATCACAAAAGATCGACAGGAAAATCCGGGAATTAGGAAAAAAACGCCTTAAAACTTGGATTGGACTCAAAAAGTCCTATTTTTTCAGTTATTTTCATATTATTGAGCCTTCATTTTGTCTTTAATTATCATATATTTTGTACGGGCCGAAAAACAGCACGGCCGGGGGGATAGTCGCCGGGGAACCCGAGGAGGGGGCCGAGAGGCTCAAGCAAGCCTTAATTCCACAACCGCTTCCAATTTAGGGAGCGGCCTAATCAAACTCAGCCGGGCAGGATCAAGAGAGCGGTCGTTGTCTCAAACCGCGCCGGCGCCGCATTTGACAGAAATTTTCCCATTGCCTACAATGCCTTTCGATATGAAGATCTTCGTCCCCGGGCGCATCTGCTTGTTCGGAGAGCACTCCGATTGGGCGGGCGGTTATCGGCGCATCAACGCTGAAATCGAGAAGGGCTACACCCTGCTCTGCGGTACGGACCAGGGCATCTGCGCCGAAGTCGAACCGCACCCCACCTCACTCGTGCTGACGTCCACTTCCCCGGCCGGCGAAACGCTCGGCCCGTATGAAATCCCCATGGACGCCAAAACACTCCTGGATGAAGCGCAGAAGGGCGGCTTTTGGAGCTACATCGCCGGGGTGGCCTATCAGATCCTGACCAACTACCACGTCCGCGGGCTCGTCCTCAACAACGACAAGACCGACCTTCCTCTAAAAAAAGGCTTGTCCTCGAGCGCCGCAATCTGCGTCCTGACCGCCCGGGCCTTCAACAGGGTCTATGACTTGAAAATGACCGTGCGCGGCGAGATGGAGTTGGCCTATCAGGGCGAGATCACGACACCTTCCCGCTGCGGCCGGATGGACCAAGGCTGCGCCTTCGGCAATCGGCCGATCCTGATGACGTTCGACGGCGACCGGACCGACGTTACGGAGCTGCGCGTGGACCGCGAGCTGTATTTTGTGATCGTGGACCTGCAGTCTAAGAAGGACACCATGGAAATCCTGGCCCGGCTGAACCGTTCTTATCCCCTGGCCCGCAACGAAAAGGAAAAGGCCGTCCAGGAGCTCCTGGGGCCGATCAACAAACGGATCGTCCATCAAGCCGTCGACGCCCTGCAAGCCGGCGACGCCCAACGGCTGGGCGCGCTCATGATCGAGGCCCAGACGTTCTTCGACCGCTACGCCGCGCCCGCGTGCCCGGAAGAGCTGACCTCGCCCGTCCTTCATCGCGTTTTAAACTACGAACCGCTTAAACCTCATATCTGGGGAGGAAAGGGCGTGGGTTCCCAGGGCGACGGGACGGCCCAGTTTATCGCCCGCAGCCCCGCCGACCAGCAGGCGGTCATCGAAATCATCGAGCGCGACCTGAAAATGCCCTGCCTGACCCTGACCCTGCGCACGGGCCAGAAAGTCCGCAAGGCCGTCATCCCCGCGGCCGGGTTCGGAACGCGCCTCTTCCCCGCCACCAAAGCCGCCAAGAAAGAGCTGTTCCCCATCATCGACCGGGACGGCGTGGCCAAGCCGGCCATCCTGCTCATCGTCGAGGAAGCGCTCCAAGCGGGGATCGAAGAGGTGATTCTCGTCGTCCAGGAGAACGACCTGCAGGCCTTCCAGGATTTCTTCACCAGGCAGATCACCATCGAGAACTACAACAAGCTCCCCGGCCATTTCCAGGAATACGCCCGCCGTATCCTGGAGATCGGTCGTCGGGTCCGTTTCGTCGCCCAGAAAAACCAGGAGGGCTTCGGCCACGCGGTCTATTGCTGCCGGGAAGCGGTCGGCGGCGAGCCGTTCCTGCTCATGCTGGGCGACCACCTGTACCGCAGCCGGCGGGCGGCTTCCTGCGCCGCTCAACTGATCGAGGCCTACAACACCCACGGGACGAGCGTCCTCGGCCTGCGCCGCACTCCGGAGGACATGATCGCCAACTTCGGGACGGCCGCCGGCATTTGGCTCACAGAAGGGCTGCTGCTGAACGTCACCGAGTTCGCCGAGAAGCCGACCCTGGATTACGCCCGCACCAACCTGCGCGTGTCCGGGTTGCCGGACGGCGAATACCTGACCGTTTTCGGGCAATACATCATCAAGCCGCAGATCTTCGAGTATCTGGAGGGCCACATCCGGGACAATGTCCGCGAGCGCGGCGAGTTTCAGCTCACGTCGGCCCTGGACCGCTTGAGGCAGGAGGACGGATTCCTGGGATTGATCATCGACGGCCAACGCTACGATATCGGCCTTCCCGAGTACTACCTGGAGACGCTGCGCACGTTCCCCCGGGACTAAAACGGGCCGCGGCGCGTTGACAGCCCCGGGATCGTTTGGTATATTTCCCGAACCATCGCACCGAGGAAACAGGGGCATCATGAGTTACAGCGCGGCCTATCATCACAAACTTACCTCCCACGACCAAAAAGAGCTAATCGTTCCCGTTATCGACGCCCACCTCCATTTCGTGGACTTCATCCAGGAAACGGACGGGATGAAGCGCCTCCTGGCGGCCATGACCGCCGGCCGGGTGACCAAGGCCGTGCTCTTCGGGCTGCCCCTGAAGAAAAAATGGGACGCCTTCGATAAGAGGCCGCCGCATTACTACCTGGACGACAATTCCCGCTGCTATTACTTCAACCTGACCGACGAGATCGTGGCCGAGGCCTATCTGCGGCTGCCGGCCGAAGCGCGCCGCCGGCTGGCGCCCCTCGTCTGCGGCTTCAACGCCACGGACCTGTACGCCTATCGCGACGCGGAGCGCATGCTGGATAAATATCCCTTCTGGCGCGGCGTGGGCGAAATTCTGTGCCGCCACGACGACCTGACCAACATGACCAACGAGGAAACCGCCCGGGTCAATCATCCCGCGCTGTTCCGGGTGTATGAATTGTGCGCGGACCGGGGCCTGCCCGTGCTCGTCCACCAGAACAGCACTTCGGTCAGCATCCACGACGAGTACGAGCACCTGTACGAGCTCGAGGAAGCGCTCCGCGGGTTCCCCCGAACCACGTTCGTCTGGGCCCACTGCGGGATCTCGCGCCGCGTCTATCACAAGCAGTATCACGAAATGGTCTCGGAGCTTCTGGATCGGTATCCCAACCTCAACGTCGACATCTCCTGGGTGGTCTACGACGACGTGATCTGCGCTCCGCCCCTGGCTCCCAAGAAGCATTGGGTGGAGACGATCAACCGCCACGCCGAGCGCTTCTGCCTGGGGAGCGACCTGTGCGGCCACTTCGACCATCTCGGCCAGGCCCTGGCCCGCTACAACAGCCTGCTGCGCGACCTGACCCCTCGGGCGCGGCGCCTGGTCGCTTCGGGCAACGCCCAGCGGCTTTGGTTCGGACCGCGCCGGACTCCCGCCCAAAGGCGTCCGCGGCGGTGATTCACCTCGGCTTCTGGGACTGGGCCCTTCTCGTTGTTGTCAGCGGTCAGGCAACGCTTCTCGCCACCCTCAGGCATCCCAAAGGGAAAGCGCTCATTATGACCCTGCCCATCCCCTTCACCCTGGCCTCGCTGGCCGTGGGAACGCCGGTGAACACGACCCATGTCGTGGCCCTGAACGTCCTGCTGGGCTTCGCCCATGCGGTGCGCCTGCTTCACAACCGGGTCCGGATGCCGATCATCCCCGCTATCGCCCTGTCAGCCGCCGGCTACTGCGTGTCCGGGGCGCTGTTGAAGACGGTGCTCCCCCAAAGCAACCTGTCGTTTTGGGTCGCCTGCGGCCTCACTCTGCTGGCGGCCATCGCGGTCCATGTCCTGTTCCCCCGCCGAGACGAGCCCGAACACCATAGCCCACTTCCCCCCTGGGCCAAGTTTCCCATAGTCGCAGCCGTGGTCGCGTTCTTGATCGCGATCAAACGCCTCCTGCAAGGCTTCACCGCGTTGTTTCCCATGGTCGGCGTCTTCGCGGCCTACGAATCACGCTTCAGCCTGGCCGCGTTCTGCCGGGCCATCACCGATTTCGTGCTGGCCATGATCCCCATGATGGCCGTGGTGCGGCTGGTCCAGCCGCGGCTGGGCTTGGGGCTTGCGCTGGCCATCGGCTGGGCCGTCTTCATTCCCGTTCTCGTCCTCATGGAGCGGGAATTCTAGGCGAATATCTTCTTCTTATTTCTTTTTAAAGACGTTCACGCCGGGAATCTGGACCGGCAGCCATGAAATCAGTGACAGACATCTTGTTTCCGGAACTAGAATTCCGGTAATTGAGATGTCTGTCACCGATCTATTCGGTCACCGATCTATTCGTATTCGCCGGCTTTTTCAAATTTGACGCTTCTCGTCGATCCATTCTTGGTTTTATGTGATAAAATCAGGCCAAGCGATGGTGCTCAAACTAAAAGTCATCCCCGGGACTTATGCCGTTTGCCGGCTCGACGCGGACGCGGATGTTCCAGGCTGGGCTTCGGACGGGCGCATCTCTTCCATCACCAAAACGGATGAAGAGCTCTCCATCGTCTGCCTCGAAGCCCGGGTGCCCAAAGGCGTTTTGAGCGAAAAAGGCTGGCGCTGCATCAAAATCCAGGGGCCCCTTCCCTTCTCGATGACGGGCGTATTGGCTTCCCTGGTCAACCCGTTGGCCGAAGCCGGCATCAGCCTCTTCGCGTTTTCAACTTACGATACGGACTACATCCTGGTGAAGGAAGAGGCGCTCGACAGCGCTTTATCCGCCCTCGCCCGCGCCGGGCACGAAATCAAAAATTAATTCGGCTCTTTCGCCGGATATCCTGCCGATAAATTATTTATTCGTGGCGGCCGCGAGCTCGGCCTCATAATTCGGATTGGTCCACTTGTAGGGGAGCTCACCGTACAGTTTGTCCACGGGATTCATTTTCATGTAGATCACTTCCTTCAGGATCCACTTCCCCGTCGCGGCGTTCTCGTCGTTGGACATCGTAGAGAGTTCGATTTTCTCCCCCGGTTTGATGGTCGTGAGCTCCGCATACCCGGAATCCACCGGAGATCCGGGGATAAACTTGCCGTCCGAGTCGAAATACACCACCGTGCCCATGAGGGATTTAATGGGACAATCCGAGACATTCGTCACGGTCATGTTGAATGTCGGGGCGATGGGACTGATCCCGCGCATCATCGATCCCAGGGCTATGGGCGGCTTTCCGGCCTTGAGGAGTTCGGCCATGGGCGTCGCGCCTTGAACCGCTCCGTTGCCCGTTTTCTTACAGGTCGCCAGCGTGGCCG
>Ga0315294_10002747_pt1 | contig 19170 bp, 13 predicted proteins | sample YL17G13_40_MG_FD_203626 | JGI IMG/M metagenome (GOLD analysis project Ga0315294, IMG submission 203626) | Sediment microbial communities from Yellowstone Lake, YNP, Wyoming, USA - YL17G13_40 | ecosystem: Environmental > Aquatic > Freshwater > Lake > Sediment | place: USA: Wyoming | collected...
TCGATCCGCTGAACTTACCGCCCCCCCCCAAGTCGGCCCGCTGGGTGAAACCCTCCGGTTTTTCCCTCTATCCCATCTCCACAGCCATGCGCAAAATTGCCGCCCTGCTGAACCGTTAGGCAATAAAAGAAAGCGGAGGTCCCTTCTTCTATATTGTAGCGGGCCATGAAAGTCAAAGACTTCCTCGTCCGGGAAGGAAAGATCGAACCGGAGAGAATCTTCCTGGTGGAGGCTAAATCCCTTCCCCCGGAAAAGAAAGAAAATCTCAAGGACAGCCGCGTCGTTTTTGCGTTGAAATAGGATAGCTTTTCCCCTTTCTCTGCACTACGAATGCCCAGACTCTTTAGAGTTTGTAAAGAAAATTTTCTTTGGGCCACGATTCTCTGAAATCCCCCCAACCCCCCTTTAGAAAAGGGGGGCGAAGGGGGGATTTCTGGAATTGCCCGCCTGCAAAAATCAACTCTTTGGGAGGGAGGGTTGCTGAGTTAGGTTGCCATTTTCCAGGTGCTGATATTTTTTCTCTGGAAGTTATCCGTGTTGATCTGCGTCCATCCGCGTCCCATTAAAATTCTTTGGTTGCGGGTGTGCCGCGCTGCGTTCTCCGCGGCCTCAAGAAGCGGGCGAGAGAAAAGCCTTTGCCTTTCGCAGGGCCAGCAGGGGAAGAACTCAATAATAAGCATAATTTCGAGAGCTTACAGAGAGAGATTTTTGTAATTTCCTATACACTAAAAAAATGATATATTTTTTCTTTAAACCCGGGCGCGGGTCGCGAACCTACCTACCGATCCTTCGGAGAAGATATCATGCATCGGATGCTTCCACCCATACCGGCCGGCTTGTTATGCCTTTTTTTCCTAATGGCACTAATTTGGCAACTTGGCGCTGCTGCCCTCAGCCAAGCTCAGCCTCAGAGAGACCTGGGCGCAAAGAACGTCCTGGTCCTGTACAGTGAGGACAAAGCGCACCCGGCTCACGAGTTAACCGACCAGGGGATCCGCTCGGCCTTCCGTTCGAATACGCTGTTCGATGTCCAGGTGTACGATGAGTACCTGGATGCGTCCCGCTTTGGAGGCCTCTCCCATGCTCGCGTTATAGCTGATTACTTGCGCCGCAAGTACTCCGGGATGAAGATCGACGCCATCATCGCTATCTATCCCTATGCTGTAGACCTTTTGCTGGCTGAGAGGCGTACCCTTTTCCCAGAGTTGCCAATCATAGCCACTGAAATTACCAGGAGCTATGCTGAGAACCTCGAACGCTCTCCGGCGCGCCGCTTTGTGACCGGCATAATCATGGGAGACAACATCACCGGCGTGATGGATGCTGCCCTTCGCGTGAGACCCGAGACGAAGCGGGTCGCCCTGGTTGCAGGCACATCGCCTACCGACGCCCACACCGAGGAGATCTTCCGCAGGGGTTTCAGGCCTTATGCGGGAAAGATCGATTTGATCGATCTGACGAAGCTTTCAATGGGGGAAACACTGTCTCGGGTGGGCTCCCTCCCGCCGGACACTCTCGTCTTTTATGCGAGCATTTTCAGGGATGGAGCCCGCAAGACTTTTGTGCCACGCGAGGCGCTAGCACTCATTTCCCGAGCGGCCAATGCACCGGTGTTTAGCTTCTATGATACGTATTTGGGCTATGGCATCGTCGGAGGGCGGTTGGTGAGCCTTGAGCAGCAGGGGAAAGAAGCAGCGAAACTTGCGCTTCGTATCATGGGAGGGGAGTCACCGGCATCTATCCCCTTCGGCGGAGAGCAGGCATACATCGATCTCTACGACTGGCGGGAGCTCAAGCGCTGGAACTTGAGCGAGCGCACTTTGCCAAAGGGAGCCATCGTCATAAACAGGGAGTTCACACTTTGGGACTTCAGGTATTACATCATCGGCGCCGTGGCCTTTTGTCTGGGGGAAACCGCTCTGATCATTTTCCTCATTGTCCAGAGGCGCCGGAAGCGCGTAGCGGAGGAAGCGCTTCGACAGAAGACTGAAGAGCTGGATCAATTCTTCAACATTTCCCCGGATCTTTTGCGTATTGCCAACACCGACGGCTATTTTCAGCGCTTGAACCCTGCCTGGGAAAGAATCCTTGGTTATACCCGCGAAGAACTCATGGCCAGGAGGTTCTTTGACTTACTCCACCCTGACGATTTGAACAGGACCCGGGAGGTTGTCTCCACCATGGAATCCCAGCAGAACGTGTTATCTTACGAAAACCGCTACCGCTGTAAAGACGGCACGTATCGATGGCTGGAATGGAGTTCAGCCCCAGTTGGAAAGCTGATCTATGCGGTCGCACGGGATATCACCGAGCGCAAGCGGGCGGAGGAGGCCCTGCAAAATTCAGAAGAGAAGTTCCGGCAATTCTTTAAAAATATCCTTGACTACTGCTATATCATTTCAACGGAGGGGAATATTCTTCACGTAAATGAAGCGGCCCTTAAAACCCTTGGGTACAAGCGAGAGGAACTCGTCGGCCAGCCCCTGGCGAGGATCTATGCACCTGAGTCCCTGGCCAAGCTGGAAGACCTCTTTACCCAGTGGAAAGAGAGCGGGCAGATCCGAGACGAGGAAATGGTGATCGTCACCAGGAAGGGCGAAAGACGCGTCGTTATTCTCAACGTCGGCTCTGTGAAGGATAAAGACGGAACGCTCCTGCATTCGACATCGGTGCAAACGGATATCACCGAGCGCAAGCGGGCGGAGGAGGAGTTGAGGAAGTACCAGGAGCACCTCGAGGAGAGGATCCGGGAGCGCACGGCGGAGCTGGAAATGGCGATGAACCTGGCCGAGGCCGCCAATCAGGCCAAGAGCACATTCCTGGCCAATATGAGCCATGAACTGCGCACCCCGCTGAACAGCATTCTCGGTATTGCCCAGCTCATGGAACGTAATCCGGAGTTCCCGCAAAAAGATAAGGAGTTCCTGAAAATCCTGAGCAGCAGCGGGAGGCATCTATTCGAACTGATTGATGAGGTGCTGGAGATGTCCAAAATCGAGGCCGGCCGGACGACCCTGGTCCGTACCGCCTTCGATCTTCATCGGTTCCTGGAAGAATTAATAGGAATGATGCGTCCGCGGGCCGAGAAGAAAAATCTGGAGCTGGTCCTGGAGCGCGATCCTCTTCTGCCGAAGTATATTCAAACCGATGGGCGCAAACTCCATCAGATTCTGAGCAATCTGCTCGGTAACGCCATTAAGTTCACCGATACCGGCCGGGTTACCTTGCGGATCAAGTTGAACGAGGGTTTGAGCGCGGCCTCCGGGGTTCAGGCGGGTTCTCCGGCCCGTCTGGCGTTTGAAGTGGAGGATACCGGACTCGGTATTGCCCATGAGGATCGGGAAAGGATATTTGAGCCCTTTGTGCAACTGAGCCCCGTTAACAAACCAAGCGGAGGGACGGGGTTAGGGTTGGCCATCAGCCGGAGATTAGCCGCTCTGCTGGGGGGTGAAATTACCGTCCGCAGCCAGGTCGGCAGGGGGAGCACGTTCAAGCTGGAGATTGAGGTTCAGCCGGCCGAAGACACCGATATCCCTGCCCGGGCGGTCGCCCGTCGGGTGGTGGGACTTGCGCCGGGCCAGGCCGATTATCGCCTTTTGGTCGTGGACGACAGTTACGAAAGCCGACTCTTGTTCCGCCAGTTGTTGGAGCCGGTGGGGTTTCGGGTTCTGGAAGCCGCCGGCGGGCAGGAGGCGGTCGAAATATACCGGAAGGATCCGCCGCAGTTGATCTGGATGGATATCCGGATGCCGGGGATGAACGGGTATGAGGTTGCCGGGAGGATCCGGGAGGAGGAAAGCGGGAGGCGGAGCCAAGACGGCGGGGAGTTGCATACTCCCATCATTGCCTTGACTGCGGGGGTGATGGAGAATAGAGAAACATCCCCTCTTGCCGGGGTATTTGACGATTGGGTGTACAAACCTTTCCGGGAGGAGGAAATATTCGCCAAGATTGAGAGACACTTGGGAGTACGGTTCCTTTACCGGGAATCCGCTTTAGCGGCAGGAAGGGAAGATAGCACCCAGGATAGGGCCGCAATCCCCGCCGCCGAACTTGTCCATTTACCGGGAGATTGGCTCGAAGAATTTTCCCGGGCGCTGAAAACGGGGTGGTCCAAAGGGCTTCTGACGATGATCGACCGGATCCAGCCGGAGCATGCCCCTGCGGCCCGGGTCTTGGGAGAGTTGGTTCGCATTCACCAGTTTGATAAGCTCATCGCCCTGATTCAGGAAGCGTTGAAGGAGAAGGCGAATGGATAACCTCCGACCGAAAAGGGGAGGGGGCAGCCTCTTGGTTGTGGATGACGACCTGCCCGCCCGGCAGACCCTGGATGCTCTTCTGACCGGCGAGGGATATGAAGTCCGGTGTGCACCGAATGGTCAGACAGCCCTGATGTTTGCCGAGGAGGATCCCCCCGAATTGATTCTGCTCGACATTCGTCTGCCGGACATGGATGGATTTGAGGTTTGCCGACATCTGAAAGAGGATCCCAGAACGGGTAACATCCCGGTGATCTTCATCAGCGGCCTGGATGAAGTGGTGGACAAGGTCAAAGGATTTGCGGTCGGGGGGGTGGACTATATCACCAAGCCTTTTCAGAGCGAGGAGTTGCTGGCCCGGGTGGAGACGCATCTGACCCTCAGACGCCTGCAGGAGCAAGCCGGGGCCCAAAATGTGCAGCTTCAGGAAGAGATCGGCAAATCCAAGCGGGCCGAGGAGGCGCTGCAGCAGGCACACGATGAACTCGAGGAACGGGTAAAGGAACGAACGGCGGACCTGGCCAGCGCCAAAGAGCAGTTGCAGGCGAGGCTCGGGGAGATCGAGGCGCTGAAGCAGCAGCTGGAGAAGGAGAACATCTACCTCCGGGAGGAGGTCAAGCTTCATTACGTTCACGAGGAGATCGTCGGCCGAAGCGAGGCCATGAAGAAGGTCCTGGGCCAGGTCGAGCAAGTGGCGCGAACGCAGTCCACGGTCCTCATCCAGGGAGAAACGGGCACGGGAAAGGAGCTGCTGGCCCGGGCCATCCACCAGTTGAGCGCGCGGAAAGACCGGCCCCTGGTGACCGTCAATTGCGCGTCCCTGCCGCCCACGCTGATCGAGAGCGAACTTTTCGGCCGGGAAAAGGGGGCCTATACCGGTGCCCTGACCCGGATGATAGGCCGATTCGAAGCGGCCGATGGGTCCACCCTCTTTTTGGACGAGATCGGGGAACTCCCCCAGGAGGTCCAGTCCAAACTGCTCCGGGTCCTGGAGGAAGGCCGGTTCGAGCGGCTGGGATCCCCAAAGACTCTTCAGGTGAACGTCCGCATCATCGCAGCCACCAATCGAGACCTTGCCGAAGATGTGAAAGCAGGCAGATTCAGAAAAGACCTGTACTACCGGCTCAATGTTTTCCCCATCTCCGTTCCGCCGCTCCGGGAACGTCCGGAGGATATTCCCCTGCTGGTATGGACCTTTGTCCGGCAGTTCGAAGAGAAGATGGGGAAGCGGGTCGATACCATTTCTCGAAAAAGCATGGAAGCCCTGCAGCGCCATCCGTGGCCGGGAAACGTGAGGGAACTCCGGAATGTTATCGAGCACGCCATGATCGTGAGCAGCGGAAGAACCCTGACGGTGAATTTGCTTAAACCTGGATCCCCGGAACCCCGCCCCGAGGCCCGTAGCCTCGAGGATACGGAGCGCAGCCATATTCTGGGCGTGCTGGAAAAGACCGGCTGGCGTATCACCGGAAGCGGCGGCGCCGCTGAAGTCCTCGGCCTCAAGAGAACGACCCTGCAGTCCAAGATGAAGAAACTGGGAATCAAGCGACCCGCCAGATAATGCCGAGATAAAGGCATTTTGCCGATATATCGGCAAACAACCATTTTCTCCCTACCTTCCTCACACCCCATCTCTCCAAGAAAAAGCCTTTATTCTAAAGAGCTTACCCTCCAAGCAAACCACTTTTTCGAGGCTGGCACGAATTTCGCTAATTAGTTCCCATCCGGAAACTCCCTCTCCCCTTGCGGGAGAGGGGCGGGGTGAGGGGGCACGGAAATGGAAAGCTTTACTATTTCCAGTCATTATCACCCCCACCCCTACCCTCCCCCATCGAGGGGGAGGGGAATATTAGGGTCTTCGGATGCACACTTACTATCGAGAATATTCCTGAAAGAAACGCCTGTCCCATGAGCTCATTCCTTTGGGGGGCAGAGTTCATTCCAAAAAGATTAAGACCCAACCCTTCAGCCAAGATGGAAGAGTGGAGGAACAGATGGTTCGAGCGACCATAAGGATGATGATCCCTTCCCGAAAGCGGGATGAAGTGATTGAAATCCTCAGTTCCATAGCCGAACGGGCCAGGTTTGAGCCGGGTTGTATCAGCAGCCGCCTCTACCATGGGGTGGAGGTGGAGAACGTGATCATGCTCGAAGAGTTCTGGAGGGACGAAGAGGACCTGGAGCGCCATCTCCAGTCGGAAGATTACCGCAAAGTACTCCTGGTCGTCGAAATGGCCGTTGAGCCCCCGGAGATCCGGTTCGACGCCATCTCGCAATCAACCGGTTTTGAGACCATCGAGAAGGCAAGAAGGTCCCCCCAAAATGGGGAAAGGAGTTGATTTACGGTGGCTGTCCTAAAAATAAGGTGATTTTGGACGTCAAATAGGGTGTCAGCCCCATTTCAGGGCCGGCTGACCTGAGCACAAAATGGCCCTGATCCATCAAAAAAAAGCGTGAAAGGAGAAATGAAGATGAGAAGATTCGGCATTTGTTTTTTGACCCTGGGAGCGATTCTCTTGTTCGTCAGCCCTGCGTGGACGCAGGACAAGCCGGCTGACAACATGCAGATCATGCGGGAGAAGGTCAAGGCGGACAAAAAGCTGCTCGTGGCGACAAACATGGAACTGACGGAGTCGGAAGCCAAGGGGTTCTGGCCCGTCTACGAGGCGTATCAGAAGGACCTGGCCGCGATCAACCAGCGCATCGTCAAGCTCATCGAGAGCTATGCCGCGGACTATCGGGCAAACACTCTCACCGACGAGAAGGCCAAGAAGCTCATCGATGAATTTGTAGCCATCGAGCAGGCTGAGGCCGGGCTCAAGGCATCCTATGTCCCCAAACTGAGTAAGGTTTTGCCCCTGAAGAAGGTAGCTCGCTACCTGCAGGTCGAAAACAAGGTCCGCGCCCTCGTGAAGTACGAGCTTGCGGGGGGCGTGCCCCTCGTCCCGTAGCGAGGGCGGGGAATTTCCCAGACCCTCCCCCCTCTCCTTCGAAGGAGGGATGGTGTGAAAAATTGGGAATATGCCCCCTCACCCTCCCCTCTCCCGCAGGGGGAGAGGGGAGATAATTTTTGATAATACGTCGGGTCTCCGGAGGAGGAAAGATATGAGCGAACCACAGCCCAAACTGGCGGATGTTTTGGCCTTGGAGCGAACCCGCATGGCAGCGGATCGTACCCTCATGGGTTGGATCCGGACTGCTCTTTCCATGATCAGCTTCGGGTTTACCATCTTTAAGTTTCTGGAATATACCCAGGAGCAAGGCATTAGGCCCTTAATGCGGACCCATGGACCGCGGGAGGTGGGACTTACGCTGATCGGCATCGGGATCTTTGCCCTGATCATTGCCTGCGTTCAACACTGGCAATTTTTAAAGAAATTGAGGCCGGATCAGCCCTACAAACCCTGGGACCTGACTTTCGTCGTTGCCATCCTGATCGGGCTTCTTGGTTCGGCTATGTTTGTGAGCATCATTCTCAGGGCCGGCCCCTTGGGTTGATCGACAGGAAGGATGGAACATGGAAATCCTGGAGACATTCATCGGGAGTTTGCTTTTTGCCTTGATCTTCCTTTTCGGCAACAAGTTTGAGGGCCCCCTCGGGTTTTCGCGCCGGCGGGTGCTGTCTGCCGCCGCAGGGGTCTCCATCGCCTATGTGTTTGTCCGCATGCTTCCCGAACTGAACGAAGCGGGAAGGACCTTTGTTGAAGCGACGGCCCATCGCCGGCTTCCAGCCCCGGAGCTGCGGGTTTACGTATCCGCCTTGTTCGGGTTTGTCCTTTATTACGGCCTCGAGCATCTGGTCAAATGGTCGCGGGTGACGGGGCGAAGAAATTCACCGGACTACGGAAGCCGCGATCCGGTATTCCTCCTGCACATCGGCGGGTTTGCCCTGTACGGGTGGCTGGTGAGCTACTTGATGGTCCGAAGCATCAGCGAAAAGCCGATCCCTATCCTGCTATACGCCCTGGCCATGGGGCTCCACTTTTTAGCCGTGGACCATGCCCTCGGCCGGGAGCACGGAAATCTCTATGCCCGCCCGGGAAGACAGATCCTTGCGGGAGCGGTTTTAGCAGGCTGGCTGTGCGGAGTTTTGGCCGAGTTTCCCAAGCCGGTCGTGGTCACCCTGCTTGGCCTGGTCTCGGGGGGAGTGGTCATGAACAGTATGATCATGGAGCTGCCTTCGGAAAAAGAGGGGAAGTTTGGGGCCTTCTGCGCGGGTGCGGGGGCCTACGCGATACTCCTGCTTTTGATCCGATAAAGGGGCGAGTGAAGAGGGTCGAGGGAGGAGTTGCAGGGGACGAGGGCCGGGGGAAATAACCAGTGATCGGTAATCAGTCAACAGTGACGAATTCGTAAAAAGTCGAAATTCCATAGAATACGTCATTCCGGCAAAAGCCGGAATCCAGTTATTTCAAGGCGTTCTGGACCCCGGCTTTCGCCGGGGAGACGACCCAAAAGACTTTTTACGAGACCATCAACAGTGATCCTTAAGCAGGGAAAAGAAATGGAAGGAGGATAAGTGCCATGGAAGAGATGTTGGCACGGTTTTGGGAGGATGTTATGGGCCGGGTGGGCGGGCCCATGACCTTTCGACTCATCCTTCAACCGATCATGGCCGCTTTCTTCGCTGTTCGTTCCGGGTTGAAAGATTCGAAAGAAGGCAAGCCTGCCTATTTTTGGGCTCTGTTCACCGATTCCGTTCATCGACGAAACATGTTGCGGGATGGCTGGAAATCGGTGGGCAAGGTCTTTGTCATCGCGATCATCATCGACCTGGTTTATCAGTGGATTGTCTTTCGATGGTTTTACCCGGGGGAGGCGCTTCTGGTTGCCGCCATCCTGGCTTTTATACCCTATCTGGTGATCCGGGGGCCAGTGAACCGCATTGCGCGGCGCAGATAATTCGGCGCCGCAAATGATTCCCTGCCGGGCATAAGAGGGTGTGAAAAATTTGGAATATTCCCCCTCACCCTACCCTCTCTCGCCCGGGGAGAGGGGAAAAATATTGAAATAAGAAAGAGATTCCCTCCCCCTTGATGGGGGAGGGTGGGGGTGATTTAGGGTTAGGGGATTTTTTCACAGCTCCATAAGCAGGAAGGGGAATCGTAAGCTCGGGGATTTAAATATTGTCGAACTCGTAAAAAGTCACCGGAACGATGGTTTCGATGTAGGGGCGTCCTGCGGACGCCCATGTTCGGGCGACCGCAGCTCGCCCCTACAATACAAAGCGCGCAAATCCGATGGTAGGGGCAACCCGCCGGGTTGCCCGATCTCGGGCGGCTCGGCGAGCCGCCCCTACCTTCCGCCGATCCAGGGAGCCTTTGGATGAGTGATCCGTCCTTTTTGAATATTGAAGATTTTTCGCTGGCGAAGGGGGGCCCTTTTTTCCGGCTGTTGGTTCGCACGCGCCTCATGAGGGACGATCTTGCCCCGGTGACGCGCCGGGCCGTTTTTTTCTCTCTTTTGGCGTGGCTTCCCCTGCTCGTGCTTTCAGCGATTGAGGGAGCGGCTTTTGGACATACCGTCAAGATTCCTTTTCTCTACGATTTTCCGGTCTCCGTGCGCCTTCTCTTAGCCATCCCGCTTTTGATCGTGGCGGATGGAGTGATCGATGTGAGAATCATGGAAGCGGTGCGGCATTTTGTCCGATCCGGGCTGGTGGAAGAGAAGAATTTCCCGGAATTTCGATCCACGGTCCGACAGACTCTGAGAATGCGGGATTCCTTTCTGGCCGAAGGAATCATGGTGGCCGTTGTTATCCTCAGCACGGCTTTCCTGAGATTGGAATTATCAGGCTCGTTGTCGACCTGGCAAATCCTTGTTTCTCCCTCCGGGGTGACGCGAACGATGGCCGGCTGGTGGCATGTTTTTGTAAGCCTGCCGATTTTTCAGTTCCTTCTGGCGCGGTGGCTCTGGAGGTATTTGATCTGGTGCTGGCTTCTCTGGCGCATCTCCAGGCTTGACCTCCAACTCATCCCCACCCATCCGGACCGGGCAGCCGGCTTGGGATTTTTGGGCGTAGCCCAGGCAAAGTTCGGGATCATCGTTTTGGCATTCTCGTCAATTCTTTCTTCCCATTGGGGGGCGGAAATCTTTTTTGGGGGGGCCTTTCTTGCCGATTACAAGGTGATGATTCTGGTATATGTCGTTTTGGTTCTTTTCGTTTTATTGGGCCCCCTTCTCGTCTTCTCCTTCAGGCTTTTTGAGGTCAAAAGACGGGGGCTCCTGGAGTACGGGGCTTTGGCGAATCAATACACTCGGTCTTTCGACCGGAAGTGGATTGGGGGGAAGGCGCCGGAGGGAGAAGCTCTTATTGGGAGCGCCGATATTCAGTCCCTTGCCGACCTGGGGAACAGCTTTGATATTGTCCGGGAGATGCGGTTTGCTCCGATCGATCTTTGGACGACGATCGTCCCCATGGCTGCCTTCACGGTCGTTCCCTTTCTGCCCCTGGCATTAACGGTTCTCCCGTTTGAGGAGATCGTCAAGGGGATCATCGGAATATTGCTCTAACCGGTTGCTGAAAAAGTCCTTATGCAAGGCGCGCAAATCCGATGGTAGGGGCAACCCGCCGGGTTGCCCCATACTGGGCGCGGGCGGCTCGGCGAGCCGCCCCTACCTTCCGCAACGAACGCAGGATGCAGCGCAATCCCGCTCGGAGCGGGACAGATAGACTTTTTACGAAGCCGTCAAATTTGATGGGTTGGCACGCTCAGGCAGGGTTTTAGGATATGGAAATAGGGAGAGGAAAAGGGAAGGTGAAATTCGGTGAGCAATAAATACATACCTATGTTGGACTGGCTTTTCCGATACCGGAAAGAATGGCTGCGCCTTGACCTGGTTGCCGGCCTGACGACGGCAGCGGTCATCATCCCGAAAGCCATGGCCTACGCCACCATCGCCGGGCTGCCGGTCGAGATAGGGCTTTACACGGCCTTTATCCCGATGATGATCTACGCGGTCCTGGGTACATCCCGCCCCCTTAGTTTTAGCACGACATCGACCATCGCGATCCTTGTCGCCGGCCAGCTTGCCGTGGTCGCTCCGGGACGCGGCCCGGGCGAGCTCGTCGTGGCCGCCGCCACCATGGCGTTACTGGTGGGTGCTTTCCTGCTCCTGGCCGGCATTTTTCGGATGGGCTTTATCGCCAACTTTATCTCCGACCCGGTCCTGACAGGTTTCAAGGCGGGAGTTGGTCTGGTTATCGTGGTGGACCAGGTGCCCAAGCTGCTGGGCGTGCACTTTGACAAAGGACCGTTCTTCCAGACTATCTTTTCGATCTTCCAGCACTTGCCCGCGACGAGCGTCCCGACCCTGCTCTTGGCATTGGTCACGTTGGCGCTCGTGTTCGGCCTGGAGCATTTCCTGCCGCGTGCTCCGGCTCCGCTCTTTGCCGTCGCGCTGGGCATCGCTGCCTCGGGGCTCCTGGTACTGAAGCAGGCCGGCGTCGAGGTGGTGGGCAACATTCCAGCTGGCTTGCCTGCCCCTGTGTTGCCCGACCTGTCTTTAGTCGGGGCATTATGGCCCGGCGCGCTGGGTATTGCGCTCATGGCCTACATCGAGTCGATCGCTGCCGGCCGCGCCTTTATCAAGCACGGCGATTCGCTACCGGACTCAAACCGGGAATTAATCGCTCTTGGCGTTGCCAATCTGGCGGGTAGTTTTTTCCGGATAATACCGGCAGGGGGCGGAACCTCTCAGACCGCGGTTAATGATAAAGCGGGGGCGCGCACCCAGTTGGCTGAAGTTGTCACCGCAGGGATTGTGCTGGCGGTGCTGCTCTTCCTTTCCCCGCTGTTCAGTCTGATGCCGCAGGCCACATTGGCCGCAGTCGTTATAGCCACTACGGTAGGCCTGCTCAGCCCGAAGGAATTCCGCGCTATTCTGCGGGTCCGTTATGCCGAGTTCTGGTGGGCCGTGATCGCCTTTGCCGGGGTGGTAGTCCTTGGCACGTTGCAGGGCATACTGGTAGCAGTTGCGATTTCATTGATGACCCTGATGTACGCCGCCAATCACCCGCCGATTTACGCTCTGGGACGCAAACCCGGCACCGACGTCTTCCGGCCTCTATCGGCGGAACACCCTGAAGATGAAACCTTTCCGGGGTTATTGATCGTACGCACTGAGGGAATGATGACCTTTGCCAGTGCCCCACGGATCAAGGACAGGTTATGGGCGTTCATCGAAGAGGCAAATCCGCGTGTCCTGCTCGTGGATTTCAGCGCCGTCCCAAACATTGAATACACGGCTCTGAAGCGCTTGGGTGACTTTGAAGAGAAGCTGAAGGAAATGGAGATCACCCTCTGGCTGGCGGCATTGAACCCCAAAACACTCAACGTCATCAAACGCTCCTCGGTCTTTACTACCCTGGGTTATGGGCGCATGTTCTTTAATGTGGAGCAGGCAGTGGAAACCTATCTAAAGATAAAAAAGTGATGAGGGATCAGTAATCAGTGATCAAGTAACAAGTGAAAAGAGGTATTGGATTTTCAAATGGATGTTAAAAGAGCAATTAACCCAGAGGTAAGAACCGGGGCGATTGACCTCTCTAGGAATCCAGACAAAAAGGAGGAAAAGATGAAAAGGCTCATCTGCATTACAGTCGTTTTGACCTTCGGGCTATTGATATTGCTGGTGCCTGGAGGTTTGATGGCGGAGGATGAACAGGGAATAGAGACTGTAAAACACCGCCATCGTATTGAGCTTTTTCTGGGTGGTACACACGAGGGAAGTAACGATGCTCTTGCTACAGGTCTGGGCTACGAATATCGCCTGAGTAACCTTTTCGGGGTGGGCGGCTTTGTAGAGCATGCAAAAAAAGAGAATCATGTCTGGACTTTCGGTGTGCCCCTGTACGCCCATCCCTACAAAGGCTTTCGCTTCCTTCTGGCTCCCGGCCTGGAGCAGGAGGAGAGTAAGAATCATTTTTTCATGCGCACGGGTGTCGCGTACGAAGTTGAAATAGGGCGATGGTCGATAACCCCAGAGTTTAATATCGATTTCGTGGAGGGTGGCCATCGGGGGCTGGTGTATGGGTTGAGTTTTGGCTACGCCTTTTAGCGGGGACCTTGGAACATGAGGACAGAACAGAATCATGAATGTCGGACCAGAGATGAAGCAAAATGCGACATCAATACCACTAGCAAAGGATGTTCCAATCCAGGTATGGGCAAAACTATACCCAAAGACCTGCCGCGCGCTTTTCACATCATGGCGAAGCCGACGGGGTCGGCCTGTAACTTGAACTGCGACTACTGCTTCTTTCTGAAGAAAGAGAAACTTTATCCCGGCAGCGATTTCCGGATGTCAGACGAAGTCCACGAGGCTTATATCAAGCAGCTTTTCGAAGCCCACCAGGTTCCTCAAGTAACAGTCGCCTGGCAGGGGGGCGAGCCGACCTTGATGGGGCTCGATTTCTTCCGCCGGTCTGTGGAGCTTCAAAAAAAGTATCAGAAGCCCGGCACCCAGATCGAAAACACCTTCCAGACCAACGGCATTCTCCTTAACGACGAGTGGTGCCGATTTTTTCACGAAAACAACTTCCTCATCGGCCTCAGCATGGATGGTCCGAAGGAACTTCACGACTTTTATCGGAAAGACAAAGGGGGGCATGGAACCTTCGACCGGGTGGTACGGGCCGCACGGCTGCTCCAGAAACACAAAGTGGAGTTCAATATCCTTTGTACGGTCAACTCTAAGAATGCAGAAGACCCTCTTAAGGTTTACCGTTTCTTCCGGGATGAGCTCGGGGCGAATTACATCCAATTCATCCCCATCGTTGAGCGAATCAATGAGAATGGGGAGACCGGCTTCCAGGAAGGAAATAAAGTTACGGACCGGTCGGTGCGGCCGGAACAGTGGGGGCATTTCCTGATTAAGATCTTCGACGAATGGGTCAAAAGGGATGTAGGGAAGACTTTTGTTCTGAATTTCGACGGAGCGCTTGCCGGCTGGCTGGGGATGGCGGGGACGGTCTGCATATTTGGTCCCACTTGTGGCCAAGGGATGGCTCTTGAGCATAACGGTGACCTTTATTCCTGCGATCACTTCGTCGAGCCGAATTACTATCTGGGAAACATCCTCAAAACACCCATGATCGAGCTTGCGGCCTCGGAGAAGCAGAGAAAGTTCGGGCAGGACAAGAAAGATACGCTTCCCCGGTACTGCCGGGAATGCGAGGTGCTTTCTATTTGCAACGGCGAATGTCCCAAAAACCGCTTCATCGGGACGCCCGATGGAGAACCGGGACTGAACTACCTCTGCGAAGGTTACAAGGCATTTTTTAAACATGCTGATCGTCCCATGAAGATCATGGCGGGACTGATCCGGCGAGGCCGGCTGGCCGAGGAAGTCATGAAGGTCATGGGAACGGAAGAGAAAGGAGGGGAAAGAGTATCAATCAAACCGGGCCGAAACGAGCCGTGTTTCTGTGGGAGCGGACTAAAGTTCAAGAAGTGTCACGGGAAATAAAAGGAACCAGTGAACAGTAATCAGGGACCAGTAAAAAGTGAATAATGGCGAACGAAAAAAAAAGACAAGTAATGAGCTATCAGTTGAGCTTCTTGCAAAAGTCACTTACTCCGTCATTCCGGCGAAAGCCAGAATCCAGAATTGCTCGAAAATACTGGATTCCGGGTCGCGCTTCGCCCTGAACACCATGCGGTGCAGGGCTTCGCTTGCCCGGAATGACGACCTCCTCTTGCTTTCAAGAGTTTTGCAAAAGGCTCAGTTGTCACAAAAAATGAAAGGAGACATCAAATGGCTAAAACACAGAAACCCAACATTCTCATCATCTGGGGCGATGACATCGGCTGGTTCAACATCAGCTACAACAGCCGGGGCCAGATGGGCTACCGGACGCCGAACATCGACCGCGTGGCCAACGAAGGTGTTGCCTTCACCGACTACTACGCCCAGCAGAGCTGTACCGCCGGCCGCGCGGCCTTCATCACCGGCCAGAACCCGATCCGTACCGGCCTGACCAAGGTGGGCATGCCCGGCGCTCCTGGCGGCATGCCGGCGGAAGACCCGACGATCGCCGAGTTGCTCAAGCCGCATGGCTATGTCACCGGACAGTTCGGCAAGAACCATTTCGGCGACAGGGACGAGCACCTGCCCACGATGCACGGGTTCGACGAGTTCTTCGGCAACCTCTATCACCTCAATGCCGAGGAAGAGCCCGAGGACGTGGACTACCCGAAGGACCCGGCGTTCAAGAAGAAGTTCGGGCCCCGCGGCGTGCTGCATTGCTGGGCCGACGGCAAGGGCGGGCAAAAGATCGAGAATACCGGGCCGCTGACCAAAAAGCGCATGGAGACCATCGACGACGAAGTGACCGAGAATGCGTTGCGCTTCATCGACGATGCGCACAAGGCGGGCAAACCCTTCTTCCTCTGGTACAACACCGCGGCCATGCACTTCCGCACCCACTGCGCCGACAAGCACGTGGGCAAGAGCGGCCAGGGTTTCTACAACGACGTGATGGTCGCCCACGATGAACACATCGGCGAGATGCTGAACAAGCTCGATCAGTTGGGCATTGCCGATAACACCATCGTGATGTACTCCACCGACAACGGCCCGCACTACAACAGTTGGCCGGATGCAGCCATCACCCCTTTCCGCTCCGAGAAGAATACCAACTGGGAAGGCGGATGGCGGGTTCCGTGCTTCGTGCGCTGGCCCGGCAAGTTCAAGGCCGGTACCGTGCTCAACGGCATCGTCACTCACCAAGACTGGCTGGCGACGTTCCTGGCCGCAGTCGGCGAGCCGGATGTCAAGGAGAAGCTCCTCGTCGGTCACAAGGCGGGGAACAAGACCTTCAAGTGCCATATCGACGGCCACAACATGCTGCCCTACCTGACTGGTGAGGTGAAGGAGAGTCCCAGGAACTCCTTCATGTACATCAGTGACGACGGCGATGTCATGGCCCTGCGGATGCAAGACTGGAAGGTGGTGCTGATGGAGCAGCGGGCCAAGACGCTGCAGTGCTGGCTGGAACCGTTCGTCCACCTACGTGCGCCGAAGATTTTCAATCTGCGCCGAGACCCCTTCGAGCGAGCCGACGAGAACTCGAACAGCTATTTTGACTGGATGATCAGCCACCTCTACATCATCTATGCGATGCAGGACGTGGTGGCGAAGCAGATCGACTCCTTCGTGAAATACCCGCCGCGCCAGAAACCGGGCTCGTTCAACCTGGATGCGGTGATGCGGCAATTGGAAGAAGCGGGTAGCGGACGTAATCATTAACCTGCCCCCCAGTCATCGTAGGATGAGAAGGTGCTGCGACCCCGGCGGACAATGGGTCCGCCGGGGAATTCCGCCGTACAATCGGAAAAATCGCAACAATGAAACAAAACTGCGCATGAAGAACCGGCATCAGCAGACGAAAAGGATACAGGTGCCATGAAACACGAAACACTCTCGCGCCGCGAGTTCCTGGTCGGCGCAGCGGCAGTCGGCGTAACGATCCTCCTGCCCGGAGGGCTGGCCGGGGCAGTGGACGGGAAGAAGACCTTCACCATCCTGCACACCAACGACATGCACTCGGCCTTCATCGGGTTGGGCCCGGCGCAGGACTACACGCCGCTTACGCTCAACGACGACAAGACCCGGGGCGGGTATTCGCGCCTCGCGGGCCTGATGGCGAAGAGGAAAGAGGCGCGCAAGAGTCAGGGTCCGGTGTTGGTTCTTGACGCCGGCGACTACAGCATGGGAACCGCGTTCGGCGCCGCCACCCGCACGATCGGCGGTGAACTGCAGCTCATGTCGCGCATGGGTTACGACGCCACCACCTTCGGCAACCATGAATTCGACTATGGCTCCGACGGTCTGGGCAAGTCCATCGGTGTGGCCAGCAAAGCCGGCCGCATTCCGGCGGTGCTTGCCTCGAATACCGGCTTCGCCGGCAGCGACCCAAGCCTGGCCGCTCTCCAGGGCCTCGCCAAGGCTGGGATTGTCCGCCGCCACCTCGTAATCGAGCGCGGCGGCATGCGCTTTGGCCTCTTCGGGGTGATCGGCAAGGAGGCCATCATTTACGCCAATGGCGGTGCCGTGACGTTCTCCACCGACATCGAGGCTGCCCGGGAAGTGGTGAAGGTACTCCGCGAAACCGAGAAGGTGGATGTGGTCATCGCGCTCAGCCACGGTGGCGTGGAGAAAGGCAAAGACGGGCGCTACACAGAGGGGGACGACGTGCGTCTGGCCGAGGCCGTGCCGGGTATCGACGTGGTGATCAGCGGCCATAGCCACACCGAACTGCGGGAAGCGATCATCGTCAACGGCCGCACACCCGTGGTCCAGACGGGGAAGGAAGGAAAGAACCTCGGCGAATTGGTGATTACACTGGAAGGCGGCAAACTGACGGTCGAGTCCTACCAGCTCTACCCGATCGACGACACCATTGCCGGCGACATCGCCATCAATGACGAGATCGAAAAGCTCAAGAAGGGAGTCACTGCGGCTGTCTTCGCGTCGCGCGGCTACAGCATTGATCAGCCGCTGGCCGTGATCCCGCGGGATCTGCCCAACACGTACTCCGACTATGCGGCCGGCACGCTCCTTGCCAACCTGTGCACCGACGCCTTCAGAAAGGCCACCCAAGCGGACATCGGATTCAGCGTCAACGGGCTGATGCGCACCGGCCTGACCCGGGGGAAGACAGGCGTGCAAACGGTCTACGACGTGTTCAATGTGGCGCCCCTCGGCTACGGTGTGGTGGATACAACAGCCGGCAGCGCACTCGTGACCGGCTATTTCACCGGCCAGGAACTGAAGAACCTGCTGGAGTTCTTTCTCGTGGACAACCCAACCCACCCCGGCGAATTTTTACCCCGGGCTTCCGGCATGAGGTACCGCTACGACATGTCCCGCCCCCAGTTCGACGCCGTGACGGCTGTCGAACTGGGCGACCTCGATCGCGGCTACAGCGCCATCGACATCACCGGCAAGGGCGAGCGCTTGTACAGCCTCACCTGCCCGCTGATGCTCGGCGTATTTGTCGTGACCATTCCCAAGGTCACCAAGGGCAAACTTGCTCTTGTTGCCAAGAACAAGGCGGGGCAGCCCCTCGCAACGAGGCTCGAGGCACTCGATGTGCCTCGCGGAAACTCGGGCTACCTGCTGGCACCTCCGGGCAAGGTGGACAGTAGCAGTGTCGCCACGGGGGCGGGAAAAGACGCTCTCAACGAGATCAAGGAATGGCAGGCGATCATGGATCACATCCGCAGTCTGCCGGTCAAGAGCAAGGGTGAACTGCCCATTATCCCGGTAAATGAGCGCGCCGCAGAGGTCCGGGCGATCAAGGGGGGCTGATGGGGTATGGACGGGATGGAAGCAATCCAGTAGTTGCATTCACGACCGGCGGCCCCAAACGGGCCGCCGGAAACTTTAAACAAAAGGAGACAAGACGATGGACAAGAAACAATTCAAAGGCGTGATCAAACTCGATGTCCGCGATTCAAAGCCCGACTGGGGACCGTACACCCCGGCAAGAGCACCCGCGGGCGCACCGAACATTCTGTTCGTGCTGTACGACGATACCGGCCTTGCGGCCTGGTCGCCGTTCGGCGGCCGGATCAACATGCCGGCGATGCAGAAGCTGGCCGACCGCGGCCTGATGTACTCGCAATGGCACACGACGGCGCTGTGCTCGCCGACCCGCTCCACACTCCTCACCGGACGCAACCATCACCTTACCGGCAATGCCTGCATCACAGAGGCGGCCCTCGGATTTCCCGGCCATCACGGCCGCATCCCCGAGCAGTGCGCCACCATCGGCCAGATCCTGCAGGACGGCGGCTGGAGCACGTTCTGGCTGGGCAAGAACCACAACGTTCCGGAAACCGACGTGACCCCGGGCGCCAGCCGCAAGCAATGGCCGCTGCAGATGGGCTTCGACCGCTACTAC
>Ga0315294_10002748_pt1 | contig 19168 bp, 19 predicted proteins | sample YL17G13_40_MG_FD_203626 | JGI IMG/M metagenome (GOLD analysis project Ga0315294, IMG submission 203626) | Sediment microbial communities from Yellowstone Lake, YNP, Wyoming, USA - YL17G13_40 | ecosystem: Environmental > Aquatic > Freshwater > Lake > Sediment | place: USA: Wyoming | collected...
TGTGAAATCAGATTCTGGCTTAAAAGCAAATTAGTCGATGTCCAAACGGTTAAAGCGACCGACCTACCAGGTGTGCACCTTTAAACTTTAAAGTGTGCACTTTTAAAATTTAGCTAACAGGGTTAAAAAGAAGTTATTTAGAATCAATGGGAACGGTTTTCCCTACTACCACCGGGGAGCCTTCTTATAGAGCGCTCCCCCGTGTCTATTTGTGCCAGATTTCCCGCTTTTTTATATTAAAACTTAAAATGAAACGGGACTATAGTGGGCCTCGTTTGTGTTTATAATGCTCTTCGATCACCTTAACTTTACGACCTTCACTATTTCACCGCCATTAGCGACAAGGAAATAGATGCCGGGTTTCAGGTTTTTGCCGATCATATTGCCGTTCGTTGTTTCAACCAATCGGCCGGAAATGTCGTAAATCGTTATACCTGTGTTATCGTTATAGTTTCCGTTTAACGAATAACGAATAACGGCTTCAGTTGTAAATGGATTTGGATAGACGCTGATAACTATTGCCTGATGCCTATCGCCTGTCTCACTCTCTTCAATACCCACGGAAGATGTCTTGTAAATCTGACTGAACCCCGTGGCATCGATCTTGCGATACGCAATCCAATCCTCGTCCGGTGACCACTGGGAACGCGCATGTTCATAACTATCACTGGTCAATGCGAACTCAGTTCCACCTGATGAAGAAACCTGGTAGACCTGACGAAAGCCAGTCGCATCGAATTTCTCATACACAATCCAATTTCCGTTAGGCGACCAATTGGGGTAAATATGATTATAATTATCGCTGGTTAGTACTATGTCGGATCCACCGGATGATGGAACTTTACAAATCTGGTTATAAGCCGTCGAGCTATACTTGTCATACACGATCCAGTTCCCATCCGGCGACCACTGGGGTCCATTATGCACATAACTATCGCTGGTGAGTGCGCTCTCGGTTCCACCAGTTGATGAAACCTTGTAGATCTGCTGAAAACCCGTCCCATCAACCTTGTTATACGCAATCCAGTTCCCGTCCGGCGACCACTGAGGAGACTCGTGGTCAGAACTACTGCTGGTGAGTGCGATCTCGGTGCCACCGGCTGATGAAACCTTATAAATCTGATAATAACCCGTTCCATCGATCATTTGATACACGATCCAGTTTCCGTCCGGTGACCACTGGGGGTACTCCCGATCAGAACTACCGCTGGTCAGCAGGGAAATCTCGGCTCCGCCTGATGATGAAATCTTGTAAATCCACCATAGACCTGTAAAATCAATCCTGTCATACACGATCCAGTTGTCATCCGGCGACCACTGGGGCCACCCATGGACTGCGCTATCGCTGGGAGTCACTCTGATCTCGGTTCCCCCCGCCGATAAAATCTTATAAATCTGACGGAGACCAGTCACATCCCACTTGTCATACACCAACCAGTTCCCGTCTGACGACCACTGGGGATAATCATGCTCATAACTATCGCTGGTCAAAGGGATTTCCTGTGCCCACAGGGGAAGGCTGAGCACAGCGCAGACAATAAGGAAAAAACCGATCCTACTGTTTATATTACTCATATTATACCTCCGGGTTAATACAAAATATGCTTCCAATCTTTATGATAATACACAGCTAATATATAATTGTCAAGAACGTAAACATACGGACCAACTCAGAAGCGTCAATACTCGAAGGGGAGCAATCCATGCGGTTGCTCCCCTTTTACTTGTGCCAGATTTCCCTCAATACAACTTTCGGGGCTATAGTGTGCCATTTCTGTGCCAAAACATATGGTATTTAACCGTAATTCCCAGAATGGCTTGAAGATGCGAAAATGACGGAAAAATCAAGTCCTGAGGATTTAAATAACCGGCAGTAACGAAAAGTTTAAGACAGGGTTAAACTTTTGGGTTAAACTTTTCAAAGCGATATGAAAATAACGGGAAAGTCAAGTCCCGGGGATTTTTTGGTTCCTTCTGAGAAAATTACTGATCAAGCGCTTCCCATATCGGGTCAGGATCGATTCCGGGTGGAACTGGACGCCTTCGATCGGGAACGACCTGTGGCGCAGGGCCATGATGATCCCGTCCTCGGTCCAGGCGCTGGTCTCCAGGCAAGCCGGCAGGGACGCCTTTTCCACGATCAAAGAATGGTAGCGGGTGGCCGTGAACGGGTCCGGGATATTCCGGAAGATCGTCCGGCCGTCATGACGGATCCGCGACGTTTTTCCGTGCACGACCGCCGCCGCGCGGACGACGACCCCGCCGAAAACCTCGGCGATCGCCTGATGGCCCAAGCATACCCCGAGGATCGGAATACGGTCGCCGAATCGCGTGATAATATCGCGGCACAAACCGGCGTTCGCGGGGATGCCCGGACCGGGCGAGATGACGATATGCGTCGGTTTCATGGTCTTTACTTTCCCGAGCGTGATCTTGTCGTTTCGGCAAACTCGTAGTTTCGCGCCCAGGTCGCCCAGGTATTGGACGAGATTGTATGTGAACGAATCGTAATTGTCGATCACCAGGATCATGGCGCGATCTCGATCGCCCTTTTCAAAGCGCTGGCCTTGTGCGTGGTTTCGGTGTATTCACGGAGGGGTCGCGAATCGGCGACGATCCCGGCGCCGGCTTGGATATGGCATGTATGATCCTGTTGAACGATGGTGCGGATCGCTATGCAAAAATCCATGTCGCCGCCGAAACCGAGATATCCGATCGCCCCGGCGTATATCCCCCTTTTTTCCGGTTCCAGATCGTCGATTATTTCCATGGCGCGGATCTTTGGGGCGCCGGAAACCGTTCCCGCCGGGAATGTCGCCGGCAGAACGTCGAAGGCGCCCAGCCCGTGTCCTAGCCGACCGACCACGTTCGATGTCAGGTGCATCACCCGGGAATACCGGTCGGGTCTCATGAAATCCGTGACCCGGACGCTGCCGTATCGGCAGATGCGGCCGATATCGCTGCGGGCCAGGTCGACCAGCATGACGTGCTCGGCTCGTTCCTTTTCGTCGGCCACGAGCTCCGCTTCCCGCCGGCGGTCTTCGACCCGGGTCTTGCCCCGCGGCCTGGTCCCGGCGATCGGCCGGCTCGTGACCAGACCGTTCTGCAATTTAACCAGGGTTTCCGGAGAAGACCCGGATACGGTCAGACCGCCCAGCTTCAGGAAATACATGTAAGGCGAAGGATTGGCGACGCGCAGGGCTTTGTATATGTTAAGCGGTTCTTTGGGGGTCGTCAACTCGAACCGCCGGGAAAGGACCACCTGAAAGATATCGCCGGCCCGGATATGCTCTTTCGCCTGTTCGACCATGCCGCAAAATTCGGTCCGCTTAAGATTGGACTTAAACCGGTACCTATCGTCCCGGAATCCGGTTCGACCTGTATTCCTAGGTCGGGCGATCCATCCGGCCAGTTCCGCGGCCCGGCCCTGAGCTCCGTTATAAACCAGGATGTCCACGGTCCGGCAATGGTAATCGAATATCGTGATCTCCGAGGGAAAGATAAAAACGGCGTCGGGGACGTCCATCGCTACGGGATTGTTGTCCGGTATGTTTTCAAAGAACCGGACCATGTCGTACGCGATGTAGCCGACCGCGCCGCCGCAAAACGGCCCCCGGACCGAATGCCCGGAAAAGGAATCCATGTATCGCCGCAGGTGTTTGAAGGGATCGCCCCGATACCGGGATATCCTGCCGTCACGGATCTCGATCGCCCGGCCTTTGCTTTGGAACACCGCCAGGGGCCGGCCGCCGACGAAAGAATACCGGCCCCGGCCGCCGATCTTTTCCAGGGATTCGTATATGAAACCCCAGTCGTCGTGTCCATAGGTTTCTTCAAAAAAAGCCACGGGCGATGACCCCAGCGCGACCCGCAAGCGCTCGGAACTAAGCTTCATGGCCGCGTCTTCCGGCCCCGCGACGGCGTCGCCCGGATAATGGCCTTCAGCTCGCCGACCATTTCCCGGAACATGCCGAGCGTCAGGGATTGCGGCCCGTCGGACAGCGCCTCTTCGGGCCGGTCGTGGACTTCAACCATCACCCCGTCGGCACCGGCCGCGATCGCCGCCTTGGCGAGCGGAATGACGATATCCCTTTTCCCCGCCGCGTGGCTCGGATCGACGACGACCGGCAAGTGCGTAATGCGCTTAAGTTCCGGAATGCTGCTGATATCCAGGGTATAACGCGTGTGGTCGCTGAACGTTCGGATCCCGCGCTCGCACAAGATCACCTGGTAATTCCCCTCGCAGATTATGTACTCCGCCGCGAGCAGGAATTCGTGGATCGTCGATGAAATGCCGCGCTTCAGCATGACCGGTTTGGCCGATCTTCCGGCCTTTTTAAGCAGCGAGTAGTTCTGCATGTTGCGGGCGCCGATCTGGATGATGTCGACGTAGCTTTCCACCAGTCGAAAATTATCCGTATCCAGGGCCTCGGAAATGACGGGCATGCCGGTCGCCCGCCGGATCTTCTTAAGGATCTTAAGCCCGGCTTCGCCCAGCCCTTGAAATGCGTACGGCGACGTTCGGGGTTTGAAGGCGCCGCCGCGCATGACGGTCGCGCCCGATCGCTTCACCGAGCGGGCGATGGTCATTGCCTGGCGTAAGTTTTCCACCGCGCAGGGTCCGGCAATGATCGCGATCGACCCGCCCCCGATCTTAACCCCGTTCACGTCGACCACGGTATCTTCGGGTTTTGTTTCCCGGCTCGCCAGCTTGTAGGGTTGGGTGACCGGAATTATGTTCAATACGCCGGCCAGGCTTTCCAAACGGCCGGTATCGACCGCGCCCTTGTTGCCGGTAATGCCGATGGCCACCCGCTGCGCCCCGGGGATCGGGTGGGGCGTTAAGCCCATGGCCCGGATCGTTCCGCATACCCGGGCAACCTGGACCGGAGTGGCGTCTTTATGCATGACGATTAACATGGTCTATTCCTCCTTGTCCCAGCTTTAAAAGCCGCGACCAATTTTCTTATATCCTCTCTTCTCCTTACCGCTTCTACGAATCGGCTGCCGACGATCACGCCGTCGGCCAAACCGGCGAGGGTCTTTACCTGGCCGGCCGTGGAAACGCCGAAACCGATGCAAAGCGGTTTCCGGGATTGAGCCCGGACTCGCCGCATATATCCGGTCAGGCCCGGCGGCAGGTCTTTTCGGATTCCGGTCGTGCCCGAAATGCTCGCGCAGTAAACAAATCCGCTTGACGCCCGGGTGATGCGCTTGATCTTGCGGGCCGGAGAAGTCGGCGCGACGATGAAGATCAGATCGACGCCGAAATTTCGCGCCGGCCCGGAAAGCATCGCGGATTCCTCAACCGGTAGGTCCGGCACGATCAGGCCGGCCGCGCCCGCCGATCTTATGTCGCGCATGAAAATTTCTTTTCCGTAAGCCAGGATCGGGTTCAAATAGGACATCAGGATGACGGGGACCGGTTTAGCGAGCACTCGAACGCCGGCGATTATTTTCTCAAGCGTTATGCCGCCCCGGATCGCCGCCTGGCTGGCCTGCTGGATCACCGGCCCGTCCGCTATCGGATCGGAAAACGGCACGCCGATCTCGATCATATCGGCGCCGGCCCGGCCGATCTCCGAGATCCGGCGCAGCGATTCGGGAAGGGTCGGAAAACCGGCGGTCGCGTAAACGATCAGGGCCGCCTCATTTTTGCGGCGCAGCTCGATGAACTTGCGGCTTATCGGCGACGGAATTTTGGTCATCTCGCCTCCCTGACTATTTCCAGATCCTTATCGCCCCGTCCGGATAGGTTGACGACGATGGTGCGGTTTCGGCCGAGCCGCCCGGCGATCTTTACGGCGTGCGCGACGGCGTGAGCGCTCTCCAGCGCGGGGATAATGCCTTCGGACATGGACAGGAGTTTGAACGCGTCTACTGCCTCGCGATCGGACGCGGTTACGTATTCGACCCTGCCGGTTTCTTTAAAATACGCGTGCTCCGGGCCGACCGCGGGATAATCAAGGCCCGCCGATATCGAATGCGTGGGTTGGACCTGCCCTTCCTTATCTTGAAGCAGGTAGGTCCGCGCGCCGTGCAGGATGCCGGGCCGGCCGCGGCTCAGGGTCGCGGCATGCCGCTGGGTACGGATCCCCAAACCGCCGGCCTCGACCCCCACCAGCCGCACCGGATCACCGAGAAACGGATAGAATAATCCAATGGCGTTGCTCCCGCCGCCAACGCACGCCACCAGGACGTCCGGCAGCCGGCCGATCCTTTTCCGGACCTGGGCCTTCGCCTCCCGGCCGATCACCGATTGGAAATCCCTGACCATCACGGGATACGGATGGGGGCCGACCGCGGAACCGATGCAGTAATGGGTGTCCCGGACATGCGCTACCCAATCCCGGATCGCCTCGTTGATCGCGTCCTTCAGGGTTTGCGAGCCGGTTTTCACAGGTATGACTTTCGCGCCCATGAGCTGCATCCGGTGAACATTCGCCTTCTGCCGGCGCATGTCCTCGACGCCCATATATACCGAGCATTCCAGTCCGAGCATGGCGCAGACCGCGGCGCTCGCGACCCCGTGCTGGCCCGCGCCGGTCTCCGCAATGATCCGCTTTTTATTCATGGCGTGCGCGAGCAGGACTTGGCCGACCGTGTTGTTGATCTTGTGGGCGCCGGTATGAAGCAGATCCTCACGCTTCAAATAGATCTGGGCGCCCCCGGCGGCCCGGGACAGGCGCCGGGCGTGATATAATGCCGAAGGCCGGCCCGCGTACTCTTTCAAGCAGGCATCCAACCGGCCCCTAAATCCGCGGTCGCGGCGATAAAAGAAGTATGCTTTCTCTAGTTCATCCAGGGCCGACATCAGAAGTTCCGGAACGTACTGGCCGCCGAATTCGCCGAAATAACCCCGGCGCCGGGTTCCCCGGGCCCCGCTTTTTTTTATGCGCATGACCGCACCTCCGCGATGAATTTATTCATTTTGACCCGGTCTTTCCGGCCGGGCGCGCTTTCCAGTCCGGAACTGGCATCGACGCCGTACGGCCGGGCCAAGCCGATCGCGGATGCGACGTTCTCCGGATTCAAACCGCCGGCCAGGACCATGATCCCCCGAAAGCCCCGCGCGGCCCGCCAATCAAAAGTAAAACCGCTGCCGCATCCCGGGTCGAGCAGGTAAGCCGGGGCCGGGAAACCGTGAGCCCGCGCCTGGATATCCGCGATCGTATCGCCCTCGGCCACCGCGATCCTCTTGATGATCGGATATGCGATCGCCGCGGCGTGACCGGCCGGTTCCGAGCCGTGCAGTTGGACCGCGTTCAGGCCTAAGTATCGCGCGATCTCGTTCACCTCGACCGGGGTTTGTCCCGCGAAGACGCCGACCGACGCCACGAAGGGCGGCAGTTTCCGGATGATCTCCCGCGCGCGCGCCGCGGTGATCCTTCGCGGCGAAGCGGCGAAGACAAAACCCAAAGCGTCCGCGCCCATCTCGGCCGCGGCCAAGGCGTCTTCGATATTGGTGATCCCGCAGATCTTGATTCTAATCATCGCGCAATCCCTTAAGTCTTTTTGCCGGATTAAGACTTTTCATCAGGTTTTCGCCGATCAGGACCGCGTCGAAACCGGCATCGGCGAGCAAGCGGACTTCGCGGCGGGAAGAAATGCCGCTCTCGCTGACGGTTATCCGATCGGCCGGGATCAGTTTTTTAAGTTTCAGGGAAACGGCCAGGTCGACGCGCATCGTACGAAGGTCGCGGTTATTGATCCCGATTATTTCCGCGCCGGATAAGAGCGCCTTATCGATATCCTGCCGGTTTCGGGCTTCGACCAGGCAAGCCATGCGCATGTCCCCGGCAAGCGCGATGAAACGGGCCAGAGTCCGATCTTCAAGGATCCGGGCGATGAGGAGGATCGCGTCCGCGCCGGACATGCGGGATTCGAAGACCTGGTATTCATCGACGATAAAATCTTTGCACAGGACGGGCAGGCGTACCGCGCGCTTGACTTTAATGATGTCGGCGACCTTACCTCCGAAAAATTTCCGGTCGGTAAGCACGGATATCGCCCGGGCGCCGCCCACTTCGTACTGCCGTGCGAAGTAACCCGGGTCCGCTCGACGGTTGATCACCCCCGCGGAAGGCGATCGCCGCTTTATTTCCGCGATCACGGACAGGCCTTTCTTGCCGAGGGCGGCGGTAAAATCGCGGCATTTTGGGAACGGCCCGGATCGCAATTGGGCTAAGGGGATGGAACGCCGGCGGTGTTCGATCTCGATCTTTTTGTGCGCGATTATCTTATCCAGCGTGGTCATTTAGCCCGTTCCCGGAGCCGCGACAACTTCTCCTTAGCCCGGCCCGATGCGATCGCCGCCCGGGCCTGGGTTATTCCGTCGCTGATCGTGTCGGCGCGGCCCGCGACATAGATCGCAGCCGCCGCGTTGAGCACGACGATGTCTTGCCGCGCGCCGCCCTCGTTTTCGAGGATCGCCCGGCAGATGAGCGTGTTCTCTTCTCCGCCGTCGGCCCGCAAATCCGCGGCATCACGCCGGTCGAATCCGAAATCATCCGGACACAAGGTGTATTCTCGCAGCTCGCCGTCGCGGACTTCCGCGACATAGGTATGGCCGGTGACGGTTATTTCATCCAGGCCGTCGGCGCCGTGCACGACCAGAGCGCGCTCGCAACCCAGGTCGAGCAGGACCTGAGCGACCGGACGGACTAATTTTTTATCATAAACGCCCAGGAGTTGGCGCCGGGCCCGAGCCGGGTTGGTCAGGGGGCCCAGGATGTTGAAGATCGTCCGGATCCCGAGTTCTTTCCGGGGTAGGGTGGCGTGTTTCATGGCCGGATGGAATGCGGGGGCGAACAGGAACCCGATACCGACCTCGTCGACGCAGGCGGCCGCCCGGACCGCGGTCATCTCGATATTCACGCCCAGCCGCTCGAGCAGGTCGGCGCTGCCGCAGCGGCTCGAGACCGAACGGTTGCCGTGTTTGGCGACCTTGCATCCGGCGCCGGCCGCGACCAGGGCCGCGACCGTTGATATGTTGAACGTCCCCTTACCGTCGCCGCCGGTCCCGCAGGTATCGATGATGTCGAGCGCACGGACCGGGACCGGCATGGCCATCTTCCTCATCGCCGTTACGAAACCGGTGATCTCTTCCACGGCCTCGCCCTTTATCCGAAGCCCGGTCAGGAGCCCTCCGATCTGGGCGTTCGTAGCCCGGCCCTCCATAATCTCCATCGCCGCGCCGAATGCCTGGTCCCGGCTCAAATCCTTCCCTTCGACAACGTTCTTTAACGCTTCTCGAATATCCATTGTTTAACCTCCATCAAGTAATTGTTGGATTCCGGATAATAAAAATCCGGACGATTTATTCTGCGTTAATGATCAGTTTTTTGGAAGGATGAGTTTTTGCCTCCGAACCCTATGAACGGATTATAATAAGGTTCGGAAGCGCCAGCACCAAATATTGAGGTTAAACTGGGTACGCCGGGCAAAGGCCTTTCGCGGCCGAGCGGCCGCGCTCTGACAAATTAAACCAGGCGTGTTCGATAATAGCATGGGTCATTATACGTATTTTGCCTCTCATGTCAATAGTCCATTCTTGACACCCCAAGTTCCCTTGACGGGAATGATATTAACCATATAATTAGGACGGAGCGTAAAATGGAACCGGAGATGCTCGCCGATTACCTTTATGATCCAAGAAAGGACCCAAAGAATGAAAAAACCGCAACCATATGATATTAACCTGGATGTCAAGTACGGATTCCTCAAATTGATCGACATCCCCGGCCTGGTTGCACGCTGCAAGAAAAAGTGGTACAACCAAACCCTGAGCCGGGTCAATGACTGCGTGGTCCGGCTCGGTATCTTACACGGGGAGTTCCACTGGCATAAACATGATCGGGAAGACGAATTATTTTTTGTGCTTCAGGGCCGGCTCTCTATCGACCTCGAAAATAAAACAATAAACCTAAAAAGGCATCAGGGATTCACGGTTCCGAAAGGAGTTACGCACCGTACCCGGGCGCCGAAAAAAACCGTTATCTTAATGGTGGAAGCGGTTTCGGTAAGTCCGACCGGGGATTAGGCGGTGTGCTCAATCGGATAGCGATTCCTTAAAGCCCCAGATCCTTTTTCTTTTCCTCGAATTCTTTCTTGTCGATCTCCCCCTTCGCGTAGCGCTGTTTGAGTATTTCCAGCGCCGCGTCGGAATGATGGGCATAACATGACCGCGAAGACACCAGGTGTCTTATGAACCATACGAATCCGATGATTAACAATACCCAAAATATCAACATAAAAATGCCGCCCATCCATCCAAATCCCCATGGGCCGCCCCAGTATCCGTGCATCATAAAACCTCCTTTTTTATCCCCGACCATCTTTTAGACAAACCGTTATAGTAAATCGTATATTCATTTAACAAATGGCTTTTTCCCGTGGATTTAAACCATTGACATTCATCTAAGGTCGGATATAAATTCAAAGGTGATAGATCAATGAATAAATCGCCATTATTATACGTTATTTTTTCCGCTATTCTGTTCGGTCTTAGCGCCCCTCTTGCCAAACTGCTGGGCAGGAACATCCCGCCGTTGGTTATGGCCGGTCTGCTCTATATCGGTTCGTTTATCGGTCTGTCTTTATATGCGGTCACGACCCGGATATTTAAGACAAATCCCGACCGGAAACCGGCACCATTGGACAAGAAGGATTTCCCCTGGCTGGCCGGATCGATCATTGCCGGCGGAATGATCGCTCCGTTTTGTTTAATGACGGGGTTGACCATGGTAACGGGGTTTTCCGCGTCGTTAATGCTCAACCTAGAGGGAATTGCCACGGCGGTGATCGCGGTGTTTTTGTTCAAGGAAAATGCGGGCCGACGCTTATGGCTGGCTTTGGCCTGTACAACCGCAGCCGGGGTATTTTTATCCTGGGATCCCGCCCGCGGTAAATTTAGCATCGCCGGTCCGCTCTTGATCCTATTGGCGATGATTTGCTGGGGAGTAGACAACAATCTTACTCGCAACATATCCGAGAAGGATCCGGTCCAGATCGCGAAGATCAAGGGCCTGATCGCCGGCACTGGGTCCTTGTTGATCGCCTACGTACTTGGGATAAGGATATCCCTGGATCCGACGCTCGCTTTGGTGCTGGCGCTCGGTTCATTCAGTTATGGTGTCAGTTTGGTGTTTTTTATTAAAGCGCTCAAAGGCCTGGGTGCATCCCGGACCGGAACGTTTTTTAGTATCGCCCCTTTTGTCGGCGCGTTGGCTTCGCTGATCATACTGAAGGAATGGACCGGATGGGTGATGTTCCCCGCGACCGCACTTATGATAATCGGTTTATGGATTATCGGCCGGGAAAGACACGCCCATTTACATGTTCACAAGCCGACAACTCATACGCATTTACATTATCATAACGACGCTCATCATCAGCACGGACATAAGGAAGCGATCCAAGAACCGCATACTCACGAACACGAGCACGAAGAAATGGCGCATATTCACTCGCATTGGCCGGATATGCACCATTGGCATGAACACGAAAAATCCGCCGAAAAGTAAATTTTATACACCTCGTACAAAAAAATCCCGCCAGAGGATCCTTATCCGCTGACGAGAAGAATGATCGCCCGGAATCCGGGCTTTTCCTTTACTTCTTCTTGAAGATCCCGAAAATACCCTTCTTTTCGTCGTCTTCCTTTTTGACACTTTTGGCCGGCGGCGGGACCGGCGGTGCGGTTTTCTTTTCCTCCACGGTCTTGGGCACGATCCTGACCAGGCCCGAAGAGACTAGCCCGTAAAGGATGCGCGCCGCCTCGAATTCGGAAATATTCACACGCTGGGAGATCTGCTTGATCGAGAGGGTCCCGTCGATAAAAGCCAGGACCTTCCACTCGTCGGGACGAAGGTCGATCTTCTCAACCCCGGCATCGGGCACCTCCACGATCCTTACGATCACGTCGAAGTTCGGGATCACTTTCTGGATGCGGTTCAGCTCATCAATCCGGCGGGCGGCCTCGAGGATCACCTGCTGGATCGGCAGGTCGACCGTGTGGTCGAAGGTCTGTTCGCCCGGGTTGAAAACGAACCGTCCCTTCCGCCAGCGGAGGATCGAATCTACTGCCGGTTCGCCGGTCATGACGTTGGTCTTGGCATGGATGACCATGCCGCCCTTGAAATAAACGACGCCGACATCGTCCGGCGACTGGATGCGCAGGCTGCCGTCTTTGGCGCCGAGCTGGATCAGCTGGAACACGTCGGTCAATTCAAAATCTTCGAGATTGCCTTCGAGGGCCATTTATTCCTTGTAGACGCCTATGCGGCGGAACTTATTGATGCGCTGATCGATCAAGTCCTGGGCCGGGATTTTCAAAAGCTCGTTCAAATTGCGGGTCAAGACGGTCTTTATGCTTTTGGCCGTCGTCGCGTAATCCAGGTGCGCGCCGCCCAGCGGTTCGGGGATGATCTCGTCGATCACGCCCAGGGCGAGCTGGTCATGGGCCGTAATCCGCAGGGCTTCGACCGCATCCTTGTTCCGGCTGGAATCGCGCCAGAGGATCGACGCGCAGCCTTCGGGAGAGATGACCGAATAATAAGCGTTCTCGAGCATCATGATCCGGTCACCCACCGCGATGCCCAGCGCCCCGCCCGAGCTGCCCTCGCCGATGACCACCACCTGGATGGGCACGGGCAGGGTCGAACACTCGAATAGGTTGACGGCAATAGCTTCGGCCTGTCCCCTTTCCTCGGCGCCGACGCCCGGATAAGCGCCGGGCGTGTCGACAAAACTGATGATCGGCAGGTTGAACTTGGCGGCCATTTTCATGATCCGGAGAGCCTTCCGGTACCCTTCGGGATGGGGCATGCCGAAGTTCCTTTTGAGTTTTTCCTTCGTATCCCGGCCCTTCTGCTCGGCTACGATCCCTACGCCGAACTTGTCGAGCCGGGCTAGTCCCGCGACGACCGCCCAGTCGTCGCTGAATCTGCGGTCGCCGTGCAGCTCGATGAAATCGTCAAAAATAAGCTTGATAAAATCCAGGGAATAAGGCCGTTTCGGGTGACGGGCGAGTTGGACCCTCTGCCACCGGGTCAAATTGGAATAGATCTTCCTTTTCAGCCGGTCAGCCTGGGCCTGAAGCCGCTCGAGATCCTCGTCCACGCCTGATAAGCCGCGGAGTTCCTCGATCTTCTTCTCCAATTCCATTATCGGGCGCTCAAAATCCAGCCAGACGTTGTTCATGATCAAAACTCCATTCCGAAACCGAGCGTGTTAACCGGCCCGAGGTTATACGGATAAAGAGCCAGGCCGTACTTGACCGCGAACTTGCCCAGGTCCAGGTCCAAACCGAAAGCCGGGAAAACCGGGTCCTGGTAACGGTAATGCAGGCCCGCGCTCAACTCTAGTATTTGATACAGGGGGACGCCCGCGCGGAGGCCGAATTCAAAGCTTACGCGGTTGACCAAATAATGGGTTTCGATCGCGGCGTTGAATTTAGAGAAGTCCCGGCTCAGTCCCAGGCTCAACCGGGCCGGCAGGTTGACATCCTCGCCGTTGAGATTTATTTGGGAACCGATATTGGTCACGCCAAAGGTCAATCCGGAACGGCCCGTCATGTAAGCGAGGGAGAAATCGAAGGCCAGCGCGTTATCGCTGTAGAGGTAAATGTTCTCCGCGATATATTTTGCCGTCACGCCCAGCCGGGCCTGGGGCGATACCGTAAAGCCGCCGCAGACCATGAAAACAAAATCGTATGCCGAGTAATTGATCACGGTGTCTTCGCTCGGATAATCGGGCCGCCATTCGATCGACCCGTAATCGAAATTAGTTATCCCGACACCCAGATCCATGTTTTTTACCTTCCGGCTCATGGCGAGCGAAATGCCCTGCATCCCCAGGTAATAACGGTTATAGAAGCAGTTGAGCCGGAAATTTTCGCCGGCCGCGAAGTTCGCGGGGTTATAAAAAATCGCCTCGGCTTGTCGGGCGACGGTGAACCCGGTCAAGACTCCGGCCGGGGAAACGGGCATGAGCAGGGAATTCACGCCCGAAGATGCAATCAAGATCAAAACTAGCATGTTCATTTATACCTCGATGATCTCGACATTGGCCCGGGGCAGGACCACGCGTTTCGGGCCCGGCAGTTCGACTTCCAGAACCCGAACCTTGGCTTCGGTGTCGATCGTCTGAAGGGCGACCGGAAGATCGACGACCTTGCCGATGGCGCCGAAGTAGGGCTCGCGGATTATGCGTACGTTTATGCCGATCTCCAAACCGGAGCCGGAGGAAATACGCGCTTCCTTTTTAACCGAACCCTCGAGGGGCACGATGACTTCGGGGCGCATAACGCCGGCCCGGATCTGGGTCGCGCCGTTGATCGAAGCTTTCTTGCCGACCAGCGATTTAAGCAGGTTGTAAGTATGGGGTGCCATGGCGAGCTTGCCAAAACCCTCGGTCGCGATCAGGGTCAACCCAACTTTCTCCGAACCGGTGATCGCGACGCCGATGTCGTAACCCATGAATTTTTTCAGATCCTGATCTTCGATACCGCCCACGATGATACCTTTGGCGCCCATATTCCGGGCCTGGATCATGGCATCGTAAGTCACCATCGAGCCGCCGATCATGATCTTGTCTTTGAACTTGGCGTCGATATCTTTTTCGGTCAAAACCTGGTCCGGTCCGGTGCTGGCCAGGGCCAGCTCGCCGATAACCTCGCCGCCAATGCCGAAAATGCCCTGGATAAAACTGCCTTTGGTTTGTACCGTGACACCCTCTTTCTTAATGACGTCGGTCACGACCCCGTCGATATAAGCGATCACCTCGACCGGGATCGGCGGTTCCCGCAGAATGACCTGACCGGTGATCTTGGAAACGCTTTCCACCACGCCGCTGATCGGACTTTTAACATGGGTCTTAAAAAGGCCGAAAAGCCCCTTGGTCTGGCCGATCAACTCGTCTTTCTCCACCTTATCGCCGACCTTCTTAAGCATTGCCTCATGGACTTCGTCCGCGGGTATACCCAATAGCCCGGTCACGTTTATGGTCTGGACATTACCGGGCAGGCTAGTGCTGGCAACGACCTGTTCGGCTGAAACCTTGGTTCCTTTGTCAACCTTAATATTCCCTGGTAAAGGCAGCCGGCGCTGCTTTTCCACGACCGTATACTCAAGAACTTTTAATCCGGGAGTGTAGGCATGAGCCAATTGCGCCTCCTTTATTTATATAATAATATCCAAAAAATTACCATCGTCAAGGGTGATTCCTACCCGGGACAATGCAAAAAATCGGTACATCCCGTTAGAGACCGGATGAATTTCAACTTGCCATCTGTTTATTGAGCATATGTAATTATCCACCGGAGTCTCTAATGGGATATATCCCGGGCCGGTTTTCGCCGGCTCACACAACCGGACGGTTATTCATGAACCAGGAGTTTCTTCGCCGCCCGGAGGTTCATGAGGTCTTCTTTTAAACCGGTTCTGGGGGTTTCCATGATAAATGGGACGTTTTTCAAATTCTGATCATTGATCACGTACTTCATGCCCTTCCCGATCTCGCCTTTACCGATATGCCAGTGCCGGTCGCGGCGAGATCCAAAAGCCACCCGGGAATCGTTAAAATGGACCAAATGCAGATCTTTAAAACCGATCCAGCGGTTAAACTGCCCCAGGCTCTCCGCCACTGCTTTTCGGGTCCGGAAATCATAACCGGCGGCAAACGCGTGTGCGATATCCAGAACCACGCCGGTCCGGGACGGCATATCTATCAAGTCCAGGATCGCCCGGATCTCCTCAAATCGGTAACCAAGGGCTTTCCCGGCACCGGCGGTATTTTCCAGAAGGAGAACGGTTTGGTTCGCGGCCTTCTTAAGGGATTCCTGGATGCCCGCGGCCATTCGTTGCCGCCCCTTTTCCGGGTCCGGCGCCGAGCCGATATGCATGATCAAATAATCCGCTCCGATCCGTTCGGCGCGTATCAAATCTTCGAGCAGGGATTGCTCCGAGCGCTGGTATAAACCGAAGTTTGTTGCGCAAAGGTTTGGCAGATAAGGCATGTGGATATAAACCGGAGCGATACCCGATTCCCGTATCCGGGACCGGAAAAACCGGATGTCCTTATCTTCGAGCGGTCCGAATTTCCAACCCCGAGGATTGCGGGAAAAGATCTGGATCGAATCGCAATGACGGGCCTCGGCTTCGTCGACCGACCGCGCTAAACCACCCGCGATCGAGACATGAAAACCCAACTTCATTTTAACACGAATACGCACATATTTTTTATTAACCCGAATGGTCGCAAATCATAATTCGTATACATTGGTGAAAATTAGTGAAAATTTTTTCATTAGTGATAATAAGCTTTACTAAGTTATTTCTCTTAAGGTCTTGGGATCGATCGTGAGGTACCGGTCTTTGCCGAAATAGAGGGTCGGCGCGACCTTGTTTTCGTCCGCGAAACCGGCAGCGTTAACTATGCCTTCTTGATAATGGAGGAGAACGATCCGGCCGACAAAAAGGAAATGATCGCCGTATTCGGCCACCGCGACTTTTTCACATTCATAAGCGGCATAACTGTCGTCCAGGATGGCAGCCGGAACCTTCTGCGCCGGCTTATATGCCGCGCCGAACCGTTCCAGCTTCGAGCCTTCGCGGCCGCTGGTCCGTCCGGTTTGGGCGATGAATCCGGCCCGGGAAACAGGCAGAAAGTTAACCGCGAATCCATCAGCTCCCCGCAGGAGGTCGTAGGTATGGCGTTTGGGCGATATCAGGATGCCATAAAGCGGCGGTTGGCTGGATATCGGCGTATGCCACGCCGCGGGCATGACGTTATCCCGGACCGAAACCAGGGCCACTGATTGGGGGAAAAAATAGTAGAACTTCCCGATTTGATCAGTGGTTTTCATTCTTTTTATTTTTTTCGCAGACCGGACAGACCTTTTTATTCTTTTTCTGGATCAATCCCTTACCGCAGTCGGGGCACTTGCCTTCGACCGGAGGATAAAAGCTCGAAAAATCGCAGGCCTTGCACCGGTAGATCTTTCCCCGGCGGGATTTAAGGATGATCACGTTCCCGCCGCAGATCGGACAGGGCTGGTCATGGCTTAGATTCTCGGTGTAGCGGCATTCGGGATAACCCGAGCAGGCCTGGAATTCGCCGAACTTGCCGTGCCGGATGATCATGTCCCGGTTGCACTTCGGACATTTCTTATCGCCCTTTTCGACTTCGAGGTTTTCCGAATATTTGCATTCCGGGAATCCGGAGCAGGCCAGGAACTTGCCGTACCTACCCCAGCGTATGACCAAAGGCCGCTGGCATTTGGGGCAATTTTTATCGACCTTCTGGATCATGGATTCTTTGAGCGTCTCGGTCTCGTTTTGGATCTTGGTCAGGGAAACCTTGAACGGCGTGTAAAAATCTCCGACCACTTCCTGCCAGGTTTTTTTCCCGTCCTCGATGAGGTCGAGTTCCTCCTCCATCTTGGCGGTGAAAGAAACCTCGAAAATGTTCGCGAACCGCGGGATGATGATCTTGAAGACTTCAATACCCAATTCGCTGGGCATGATCTTGCCGCTCTCCCGGCTGACGTACTTGCGCTCGTAAAGGGTTTGCACGATATGGGCGTAGGTCGATGGCCGGCCGATACCGTTCTCCTCGAGTTTCTTGATCAAGGTCGCCTCGGTATACCGCGGCAGGGGTTCGGTCTGTTTTTCCTCAAAATTCACTTCCCGCAGGCGCACGTTATCGCCGACCTTCAGGTCGGGGACAAAACCACGCTCTATAGTTTCACCGCTCACCAGCTGGTAGCCCAGGAAAACCGGTTTCATCTCGTCCGCCTTGAATTCCAAACCCATGAACTCCATTACCGCTTCCTTGAGACAGTATTTGGCGGGCGCCATTTGGGAAGCGATGAACCGGTCATAAATGAGTTTATAGATCTTTTGTTCTTCGGGTGTCAGGTATTCCTTGATCGCGTCCGGTTCAAGATTGACCCGGGTCGGCCGGATCGCTTCGTGACCGGCCTGGACATTCTTGCGGTCTTTGAAAACCCTGATCTCCTTGTTCACATATTCTTTGCCGTATTTTCCGTCAATGAACCCGCGGAGTTCCTCGACCGCCTTGGTGTTCACCCGGATCGAATCGGTCCGCATGTAGGTGATGATGCCGATCCGGCCTTCGGGCAGCTTTACGCCCTCGTACAAACCCTGGGCGATATGCATGGTCTTGCCCGGCGGGTAGCTGTAGCGCTTGGACGCTTCCTGCTGCAGGCTGGATGTGATGAAAGGCGGCGGCGGTACCCGTTCCGGATTGGTAATTTTGTAGGAGGTGACCGTGAATTTTGATTCGGGTTTGAGGAAACCCTGGATCTTGTTCAATTCCTCGGCCGTGGCGATCTTTCGATAAACGCCGTCGATGCGCCAGAGGGACCCGTTAAATTTCACGTTCTCTACCGTGGTGAACACGGCCTGGGTGTTCCAATAGGGTGTTGATTTAAAATCGTTGATCTCTTTTTCCCGCTCGCAGATCAATCGGAGGGCCACGCTCTGCACCCGGCCCGCGGACAACCCGCCCTTTATGATCTTCCAGAGGATCGGGCTCGTAAAATAACCCACGATCCGGTCGAGAACCCGGCGCGCCTTGTGGGCGTTGACCAAGTTGGTGTTGATATCGGTGGGCAGCTGGAGTGCCCGTTTCACGAATTCCGGCGTGATCTCCAGGAAAAGAGCCCGCTTGATACGGTGGTCATCGTTGCCTAATATTTCGGCGATGTGGTAGGCGATCGCCTCGCCTTCGCGGTCCGGATCGGACGCGATAAAAATTTCTTTGGCATCCTTGCAAGCTTCCCGGATCTCCTTGATGATCGGGGCTTTGCCTTTGATCTTGATGTAGGTGGGCAGGAAGTTATTTTCGACGTCGACGCCCAGTTTGGACTTGGGCAGATCCATCACGTGCCCCTTCGACGAGACTAAAACGTAGTTCCGGCCGAGAAAACCCTTGATGGTTTTGCATTTGGTCGGGGATTCGACAATGATGACTTTCTTTGTTGCTTGCGCCACGGAGATATTATATTAGGGTTTTCGAATTTGTCAAGAGGATCGGGTTCTTTCTCCTACCTCTTTCAAAAAATACCTCTCTCTTTCTATCAAAATGACTACTATCATATCCCCCTTTCATTAAAGGGGGGAAGTTAAGAGAAGACACATTT
>Ga0315294_10002751_pt1 | contig 19161 bp, 19 predicted proteins | sample YL17G13_40_MG_FD_203626 | JGI IMG/M metagenome (GOLD analysis project Ga0315294, IMG submission 203626) | Sediment microbial communities from Yellowstone Lake, YNP, Wyoming, USA - YL17G13_40 | ecosystem: Environmental > Aquatic > Freshwater > Lake > Sediment | place: USA: Wyoming | collected...
ATATATATGTGCCTCATTGGGATTAATCTCAATTGCCTTCTTATACGCTGCAATCGCCTCTTCGTAATTGCCGATATTGTTATAGAGGTTACCGAGGTTATAGTAATCCTTCTTAAAACGCGGATCCATTTCTATGGCTTTATTATATAAAGCTATGGCTTCCTCGGTTCTACCGATTTTACTGTATGCCAGGCCAAGATTGGCAAACATCCTGGCGCTATTCGGAGCATATTTCAGGGTCCTTTCATAAAAAACTATGGGGTCTTGCCAATAGTCATTCTGCTTTATAGTCAAATACGAGTAAAAGATTAACAGGCACATTACAATAAATATAGAAAATCTTTGGAATTCTTTTCTCTGGTAAAGAGAACTTAAGGCTTTGGCCAAGATGAGAAAAAATCCTAGCGAAGGCAGATACAGCCAATGCTCCGCCATATAGGCGTTGATGGGATAGATATTGGAGAACGGTAGAAGCGCGATAAAGAACCAGAAGATGGAAAAAGAAATCAGTCTGTTTTTATTCCTTTTTCTTGCGGCATAGATTAAGAAGAAGACAAGAATGAAGAAACCGATGATTAATTTAGGATCCGTAGGACGAACCCAAAGAAGTCCGTATTCCATATGCAGGTGCAATGGTAACAACAAAATTCTGACATAATCAGTTATAGCCACAAAGAATTCCGATAATCGTTGGAATAAAGTAAGATGGAAAGGATATGGTACATTGGTCAGCAAAGATTTTAAAACCGTTAGCCTTAATAAAATATAAATAAAAGTAATACTTAAAATAGAAAAAAACTCCTTAAATTTAACCTTTTGCTTAAAACTAAAGTGGTAAAGCAAAAGTAATATTGGTAAAATTAAAGTATTTTCTCTGGCTAATAATGCTAATGTATAACTTGATAAGGTTAAAATATATAATTTTGTCTTGTGAAAATGCAGTTGCTCTATATAGAATATAAAAGCGAGCAGCATAAAAAGAAAGGCCAGGGGATCTGCGCGGCCTGATATATAACTCACCGCCTCCGTATGGATGGGATGGACGATAAATAAGGCACTGGCAAGAAAAGAGAGCAGTTTATCCTCAAAGACTAAATTGATAAACCAATAGATAGCCAAGGCCACCAAGATATGCAGGATAATATTGGTGAGATGATAACCGAGGACATCTAATTTCCATAGGGAGTAATCAATCATATAGGTAATCATCAAAAGCGGGCGGTAAAAACTATATTTTCCTTGGGCGCCTGCTCCTATATCTTCACTAAAAATATTTGTTAAGTGAGACCAGTTTTTTATATATATATTATATTTAACCAGGGCGTCGTCATCCCAGATAAATTTACCGTTGAGTGAATTGCTATATATAACAAGCCCTAATAATATGATTAAAATAAGAGATGTTACAATAAGATGCTTATTTAGAGTATGTTTTATTACCTTCATATATTCCATTATTTTTTATTCCCCCTTTAATTCCTCGGTCCCATCCCTGTGTTTTGACTGTATAAATTATTAAGTTTATCACGCGCAAGTATAAAGTTCGGGTCAATTTCTATAGCTTTCTTATATGAAGTGATGGCCTCTTCGTGCATATTAATACTAGAATATAATATACCAAGATTATAATACGCCAAGATAAAGTTCGGATCGATTTCTATGGCTTTATTATATGAAGCTATGGCTTCTTTATGCATATTAATACTAGAATATGCGTTACCAAGATGATTATAAGCAGTTACATTATCTGGATTAAGTCCTAGTGCCTTCTCAAATAAGATTATCGCCTCTTTGTTCTTGCCGATCTGTTGGTATGCATAGCCAAGGTTAATATATGCATAGGCATCGGCAGGGTCTATTTTTATGGCTTTATTAAATAAAGCTATACCTTGCTCTTTTCTACCCATATCGAAATATAAGATACCAAGGTTATTGAGCATGTTTGTGCTCTCTGGAGCATATTTCAAAGTTCTCTCATAGAAAACTATGGGGTCTTTCCAGTAGCCATTCTGCCTGACGGTCAAATAAGAGTAAATTGTTAACAGGCATATTACCAAGACTAGAGAGAATGTCCGGAATCCTTTCCTCTGATAGAGCCAACTGAGGCCTTTTGATAAGATCAGGAAGAATCCTATAGATGGTAGATACAACCAGTGCTCCGCCATATAGGCATTGATAGGGTAAAGATTGGAGGCCGGTAAGAGGGTGATAAAGAACCAGAAGATGGAAAAAGAAATTAGTCTATTTCTGTTCCTTTTTCTTGCGGCATAGATTAAGGATAAGACAAAGATGGCTATACCCATCACGGCCTTTGGATCTCTAAGATAAAACAAGGGATTGCCATATTCCATATGGAGACCAAAAGGTAATAATAAAAGCCTTATATAATTAGTAATAGCCACAAAGAATCCCGGTAGCCTTTGGGATAAATTAGTAGAATATGATAACTGAGATATCAAGGCCTTCAACAGCGTGAGCCTCATTACGATATATATCAAGGTAACAATTAATATAGAGAAAAACTCCTTACCCTTAACTTTCTGCTCAAAGATATAGTGATAGAGCAAAAGTAATAGCGGTAAAATTAAAGTATTTTCTCTAGATAAGAGTGCAAATATATAACTGAATAACATTAAAATATATAATTTCATCTTTTGAGAATGCAACTGCTTTAGATATAATATAAAAGTAAGCAACATAAAAAGAGAAGCCAGAGGATCTGCTCGGCCAGATAGGTAGCTAACTGCTTCGGTATGGATGGGATGGACCACGAATAAGGCACTGGTAAAAAAAGCAAGCAACTTATCAGCAAAGAGCGTATCAACAAACCAATAGATACCTAAGGCAACCAATATATGCAATAAAATATTTGTCAGATGATAGCCTAACACATTTAACTTCCATAAAGAATAATCGATTAAATAGGTAATCATTTGCAGGGGTCGGTAAGAACCAGATTTTATGCCCGCACCTGCGCCTATATCTTTTATAAAAAAGTTTGGTATAAAAGATAAGTTTTTTAAGTAAGCACTTTCTTTTATTAACTTATCGTCATCCCAGATAAATTTACCGTTGAGCGAATTGCCATAAACAATAAAACCAAAAATTATAATTAAAGCAATAGAGATAAATACTCCTTTCTTTTTCACGATATTCTCCAAGATATACTTTTTATATTCTGGCTTCATAGATTTTATTTAATTTTAACATAATAAATAAGTTATTCAACGATATTTTTTTTGACCCTATTACCTTAAGGGTATTCTCTAACTAAAGCAACATCGGATCTGATATAGGATGTCTTAACCCCGCAAAAAATGCGGGGTTTTCTTTTGACAAAATTAGTCAAATATGATAAGATGTTGCAATAATAAAATTTTGATGGATGAGGGAAATTAAAGCTAAAAAAGGAGAGTAATAAAACATGCCGGTAATTAATGTGTTAGTAATAGATAGCGACAGGGCGGTGAGGGATTTGTTAAAAGATGAATTGGAATTAGTCGGCTATAAAGTATCTATAGCTATAGATGTAGAGGAGGCTTTAAAGTTAGCCAATAAAACCCCTTTTGAGATTATTCTGACCGATCTAAAATTCCCCGGCGCAGACGGCATTGAATTAGCCAAGAAATTTAAACAGCTGCGTTCTGATACATCAGTTATTGCAATTGTGCCTTATTACTCTTTGAAGTTGGCAATGGAGGCGATGTCTAAGGGGGATGTTTTTGACTATGTAACCAAACCCTTTAATATAGAAGAGGTAAAGTTGGTTTTACGGCGCGTGACAGACAGACAGTATCTCCTGCGTCAAGCAGGTCAGAAGGAATTTTATCAGGAATTATCCATTTTAGATGGCCTTACCGGTATATATAACCGGCGTTATTTAGATGAGGTTTTACGACGGGAGATTGAACGCGCCAAGCGTTATAGCCAGGCAGTATCTTTATTGATGTTAGATATCGATGACTTTAAGCAATACAACGATACCCACGGCCATCAGGCAGGCGATGAAATCTTAAAAAAATTGGCTAATTTTTTGGTTGAAGTGGTGCGGGCAACCGATATGGTCTTTCGCTACGGTGGAGAGGAATTTGTGGTTTTACTTCCTCAGACCTTTAAACAGGGAGCAGTAGAGGTAGCCAAGCGTATGATTAATTTAGAAAGACAGAGTATTCCTGTTACCATTAGCATTGGTTTAGCATCCTATCCAGAAGATGCCACGGATAAGGATGATTTGATTGCCAAATCAGACGCTGCCCTGTATCAGGCAAAACAGTTAGGAAAAGACCGGATTTGCCTTTGGGGAGGTTAGCGCTATGTTTAAGGTTACAATTATGACGCCTAAAGAAGAATTGTATGTGGGGTTGGCTTTGAAGGTAGTCTTGCCTACGGAAGACGGGCAACTTTCCATATTAGATTTTCACCAACCCATATTTACGCGCTTAACCAGAGGTAATATATTCATTGATGACCGCTGGTTGTTTCCCATTAAAGACGGTATTGCCAAGATGTCGGGGTTTGAGTTGGTAGGGATTGTAGAGACATAATGCAGAATATGAAATCAATACTAAAACTAAGTAAGCACAATCAGAAGAAAGAAATAGAATTTGAATTAAAGTTTCTTACATCCCTTTCTACTAAAGAAAGATTTAAAATGATGTTTAAGAAATCCAAAGAAATGATTGACCTATTAGAGAAGAGTGGACACAGAAAGCCTTCTGAAATTATTAAAAGAACATAAAGTTGACTTTGTAATAATCGGGGCAACCGCATTTCCTGTGCACGGTTATGCGCGCGCAACTTTGGACATAGATATTTTTATAAGGCCAACACAAGAGAATGCTTTAAGAGCTTTAGCTGCTCTAAAAAAGTTTGGATATGATGTAAGCGATGTAGATAAAGAAGATTTACTCAAAAAGAAATTACTTATACGCCAGTATGCAGTAGAAACAGATATACATCCCTTTGTAACAGGTATAACTTTTGAAAGAGTTTGGAAAAATAAAGTGAAAGCAAGATTTGGCAATACCTTTGTTTATTTTGCTTCATTAGACGACATTATAAAGATGAAACGAGCTGCGGGTAGAGCTAAAGACCTTGAGGACATGAAATATTTAAAGAAACTTAACCCGAGGCAGAAATAATGAAGACTTTAACTGTAGTTTTGTTGATGCTGTTGAGCACATTAGGGCCGTCCTTGGTAATTGGCTATGTGGGTTACGGAGCAGTAAAGGCCTTAGGCAGAAACCCTTCTGCTGCGCCCAAGATATTTCTGTCGATGATGTTTGCCTTTATCTTTGCTGAGGCCATTGCCATTATTGCGTTGCTGGTGATATTCAATCTATTTAGATAAATCGTAATCCGTAATCAGTAATTAGTAATCAGTAATTTTAGATTGCTTAATAAATGTTAATCTGGCAGTTAATCCTCATTCAGGCAATTACCGCTTTGGGTATCTTTATTTTTCTTCGCCTGCTTTTCTCCCGCGATCTCTCCGCTGCTTTAAAAAGACTACAGGAACTTCAGCGCCAAAACATAGAAAAAGAAATTGCCTTAAATAAAGAGTTTGAACTTGCCAAGCAAGAAAGACAAGCGGAAATAGAAAAAGGCAGAGATGAAGCCAAGAAATTAAAGGACCTTGCCAGGCAAGAGGCAGAGAAAGCCAAGGAACAAGCCCTTCTTAAGGCAAAACAAGAAGCAGAAACACTCTTAGCGCATGCAGCACAGGAGAGAGAACTCTTAAAACACCAGCTCAGCCAACAGATAGAAGAAACCAGCGTAAACTTAGCCTTAGGCATGATTAGGGATATTTTTAGCCAGGAGGCAAGACAGGAGTTACAAAGGGAGCTGGTGGATGAGCTAATTACAGAGTTACGCAAGATAGAGAAAGAAAAACTTAAAGTAGAGACAAAAAAGGCTCTGGTCGTTAGTAGTTATCCGCTCTTAGATAACCAAAAGAACGCAGTCAGAACAATTCTTCAGGATACCTTAGGTTGTCCCATAGAATTAGAAGAAAAAACCGATACAGCCATTATCAGCGGGCTCATTATTAATTTAGGCGGCCTGATATTAGACGGCAGTCTGCAGAACAAATTGCGCAAAATAATACCCTCTATTAAAAAGTAAAATGGAACCCCGAGTTAAGATAGAGCCTTTTGATATAAAAGAAGCAGGTGTAATTAGAGAAATCAAAAAAGGGATTATAAAGATTTCTGGCCTGCCGCATTGCAGTTACGGTCAAGCGGTAGAGATAGAAGACAAGGCAAAAGGCATAGTCATCGGTTTTGATAGCCATCAGGCTTTAGCGCTTATATTACAGGATGAATCCACTATAGATGTGGGAGATGAGGTCTGGACCAAGCAGGAAATATTTGAGACTCCGACCTCAGAAGTATTTTTAGGATGCGTGATTAACTGTTTAGGTGAGGCTATCGACGGTAAAGGCAAGCTTAGTTCTCAGAAGAGCCGGCCCGTATTCCATGAGGCAGCAGGTATTATAGACAGAATTCCTATTACTGAGCCTCTATATACAGGAATCAAGATTATTGATACAACCCTGCCCATAGGCAAAGGCCAACGCGAGTTAATCATTGGCGACCGGGTAACCGGTAAGACCACCTTAGCTATCGATACCATTATTAATCAGCATGATAAAGATGTTATCTGTATTTATTGTTGGATCGGTGGTAGTTTCTCAGCTCTTTCAAGGGTTGTGCAGATATTACAGGAAAAAAACGCCTTACCTTATACTATTGTTATTGCTGCCCCGGCTTACAGTCCGGCGGCTCAACAATATCTTGCTCCCTATATTGCCGCAGCTATGGGTGAATATTTTATGTATCAGGGCCGTAATGCCCTGGTGGTCTTTGACGACCTCACCAAACATGCCTGGGTCTGGAGACAGCTTTCTTTACTCTTAGATAGACCGCCGGGAAGAGAGGCGTATCCGGGCGATATTTTCTATACCCATTCTCAACTTATGGAGAGGGCAGGTAGACTAAGCCCTGAATTGGGTTCAGGCTCAATGACTTTCTTACCCATTGTAGAGACACAACAAGGAGATGTCACCGGCTACATACCTTCCAATTTAATCTCCATGACCGATGGCCAGATATATTTAGCTACCAGCCTGTTTCACGCAGGATTTAAACCTGCGATTGATTTGGGTTTATCTGTCTCCCGTATCGGCACTAAAGTTCAATGTGATGCTATGAAAGAGGTAAGTGCCCAGCTGCGTTTAGAATATGCCCAATATAGAGAATTGCAGCGCTTAAGCCGGCTTAAGACCAGGACTGCTGCCACTGTAAGTGAACGATTGAGGAAAGGCGAGGTCTTAAGAGAATTATTCATACAACCGGCGCATGCACCGGTTCCTTGGCAGGAGCAGGCTATTATTTTTTATGCCTATCAGAGAAATATACTGGATATGATTCCTGCGGAGGGCTTGGAGGACTTTAAGGCCAAGGTCTACAGTTATCTTTTAAAGAATCAACCGGCATTAATAAAAGAACTTACCGACGAGAAATCACTGACCAAGAGAATAAAATCCCAGTTAGACATAAGTTTCGTGGAATTCTTAAAAGCGGAGAAGATAGTTTGAGGCTATATGCTCACTCTCAAGAAACTAAAAACAGATATGCAGTTTAACCGGGAACTCACCGGTTTGGTAGATGTCCTAAAAGGTATTGCCTCTGCCCAATTTCGTCATCTTCAAGCCAAGAGAGAATACTTTGTGCGCTTTAATCGTTGTCTGGAGAATTTCTATGCAGTCTTAGACTTGAGGCCGGCGGGAGGTCATCCTTTTCTGGCATCAGAACCATTTTTGCCAACCTCAGGGATTGTGATGATTACCTCTGATGAAGGTTTTTTAGGTGAGCTAAACACTCAGGTAATCAATATTGGTCTTAAGCTGCGCAGAGAAAAAGATACGCTGATTATTTTGGGAGAAAGAGGGGCGCATACTTTAGAGGAACTGGGGGAATCGTTTTTATATTTTCCCGGTATACCGGAGGATATAAGATATGAACAGGCTAAAGATTTACGGGATTATCTGATTCAGGGCTATCTTAATCAGAAATTTGGTAAGATTACCATGGTTTACCCTAAGTTTATCACTTTTGCTATTCAGGAAGTTAAGGCAGAGCAGTTGTTACCGTATCCCCGGGAAGCAGAGAGCGCTGGAGTTGAATTTCAATCCCAGACACTTATTGAACCCTCGGCCGTGCGCATAGTAGATTATTTAATCCGTCTTTGGATGGCGCAGAAGATTTATGATTTATTCTGGGAAAGTAAGCTCTCGGAATGGGCGGCGCGCGTCATCCATCTTGAAGAGAGTTCTCAGGTTCTTGCCGAATTAAATAAAAAATTACAGTTTTCTTATTTTCGCCTCCTACATCAAATAAGCGATAATAATATTAGGGAAATATTTGCCAGTAGGATTAGCGAAAAATTAGAGGAGTCCAAGATTAATGACTGGTAAAATCATCGCCGTTTACGGGCCAGTAGTTGATGTGCAATTTCCCTCGACGCAGTTAACCCGGCCCTCTCTACATGAGGTAATCCAGACCGAGACTTATGATAGCCGTAAGATTATCTTGGAGGTAGTAGAACATATGGGAGAGGATATCTGTCGCTGTATTGCTTTATCCTCTACTTTTGGGCTAAAAAGGAATGCAGATGCTAAGGCTCTGGGTTCATCGATACAGGTCCCTTGCGGAGAGGGTATTTATGGCCGGCTATTTAATGTTCTGGGTGAACCTATAGATAAGAAACCTCCTATTCAGACCGAGTCAAGACGGCCGATATGGCAAAATCAAACAAACTCTCAAGTAGAACTCAGGTCCGCAAAAGCATTAGAAATATTGGAGACCGGCATAAAGATGATTGATTTATTGTTCCCCATGGTTAAGGGCACAAAGACCGGGATTTTAGGCGGCGCGGCTTTAGGAAAGAGCCTCTTAACTTTGGAGATTATTCATAATATTGTCCGCAGACACCAGGGTCTTTGTGTATTTATCGGAGCAGGTGAAAGAATCAGAGAAGGTAATGAATTATATTATGAATTAGAAAAACAGGGTGTGTTAAATAAGACGGTTTTAGTCTTTGGCCAGATGAATGAATCTCCCGGAGTGCGTTTTGAAGTGGTTAAAACAGGGATTGCTTTGGCAGAATCTATCTTAGAGCAAGGTAATGATGTGCTTTTATTTATTGATAATGTCTTTAGATTTGCCCAGGCAGGAGCAGAGCTCTCTACGCTGTTGGGTAGGATCCCCTCTGAAACAGGCTATCAGCCAACTCTTGCCTCAGAGATGAGTGAGTTCCAAGAAAGGATTCATCCGCGCGGTCTCGTCTCTATAACAGCAGTAGAGGCAGTCTATGTGCCGGCAGATGATTTAACTGACCCGGCAGTAGTAACTATTTTTAGTTTTTTAGATTCCATTATGGTTTTATCGCGCGATTATGTGCAAAGGGGACTTTATCCGGCTATTGACCCCCTGGTTTCATCCTGCTCTTATTTGGATATATCTGTGGTAGGTAAAAGACATATGGAGGTTGCCTCAGGAGTATTGGGTCTATTTAATAAATATGAAGAATTACGTCGCATTGTTTCCATTATCGGTATCGATGAACTCTCTAAACAAGAAAGAATACTTTACGAACGGGCGCAGAGAATGCAGAATTTTCTTACCCAGCCGTTTTTTACCGCAGAGATATACACGGGAAGGAAAGGAGTTTATGTGCCTTTGGATGAGACATTAAAAGGAGCAGAAAAGATATTAAAGGGTGAATTAGATAATGTGCCTTTGGAACAGTTATATTTGACTGGAACAATCGAATAAAAGAAGGGGACGGTTCTTAACTCAATCGAGAACTGTCCCTCCAAAGGGGACACTTCTGCTTTGTCTTGAGAACCGTCCCTACTAAGGAGTGCTACTAAGGAGTGAGGAGTTAGATGGGCTCGAAGATGATCGGTGAGACGCTATTAGAGAAAGGCATTATCACCAATGAAGAGCTGGATAAGGCTATCCAGGAACAGAAGAGGACAGGCGAATTTATCGGCACCTGTCTTATCCGCTTAGGTTATATCAGCGAAAAAGAATTATTGGTTGTGCTTTCTGAACAGTTTGGCATTCCTTATCAAGACCTAAAAGAGGCTACTATCGACGATAATCTAATTACCATTATCCCGGCAAAGTATGTCTGGCATTATAAATTTATGCCCTTGGAATTAAAAGGTAATACCCTGACCATTGCTATATCAAATCCCTTAGATATCTGGCTGCTGGAGGATATAAAATTAAATCTTGGCTATGATGTGGAGTGCGTGCTTTCTTCCGAGCGCCAGATACGAGAGTTCTTAAGGAAATACTATGGCATAGGCGCAGAGACAGTGGAGAAGATTTTAGAAAAAGAAACCCTGAGGCCCAAATCGGAATTAGCCAAGGACATCGCTGCGGTTGAAGACATCAGCGCTTTAGCCCAAGATGCCTCGGTGATAAAATTAGTTAACCAGATACTGACGGAGGCGATTAAACTGCGCGCAACGGATATTCATATTGAGCCTTATCGCGATAGCATAAAACTTAGATACCGCATTGACGGAGTTCTTTATGATACGCCTATACCGCCGGACTTAAAATATCTGCATTCGGCAATAATCTCGCGTATAAAAATTATCTCTAACCTGGATGTGGTTGAACGCCGCCTGCCTCAGGATGGACGGGCAAAGGTAAAGATATCAGAGCAGGAGGTAGACCTGCGCATATCTATTCTACCTTCGCTTTACGGAGAAAATGTAGTTATCAGAATTCTACCTACGCAATTGCTTTTTAATTTAGAGGATTTAGGGTTCCAGACTCTTGACATGGTGAAATTAGAGACCCTGATTAAAAAACCACACGGCATAATCTTCTTAACCGGTCCCACCGGCTCAGGAAAAACCACTACGCTTTATGCCTGTCTTTCCCGCATAAATTCTGCGGAAACAAAGATTATTACCATAGAGGATCCCATTGAATATGAACTGATGGGCGTCACCCAAATCCAAATGAATCCTAAGGTCGGCCTTACCTTTGCTAATGCTTTGCGCAGCATTTTAAGGCATGACCCGGATGTAATGATGGTGGGAGAGGTAAGGGATTTTGAGACGGCTGAATTAGCTATCCGTACTTCTCTTACCGGCCATCTGGTCTTTTCTACTTTACATACTAATGATGCCTCCAGCGCCATCACGCGGCTAGTGGATATGGGAATCGAGCCTTTTTTGGTAGCCTCAAGCGTTGAGGCATTTATCGCCCAGCGCCTGGTAAGGGTTATCTGTAAGGAATGTAAGGCAGAGGAGGCCAGCAAAACAGTTGAGATTAAAGGCAAAAAAACCGAGATTAAGGTTTGCCGAGGCAAGGGCTGCGAGGCCTGTAAGCACACCGGATTTAAAGGCAGGACCGCAATATATGAAATTCTTTTTGTGGATGATGTAATCCGGGAATTAATCTTAGCCAAGGCCTCTGCAGTAGATATAAAAAAGAAAGCTGTCTCATTAGGCATGAGCACATTAAGAGACCATGGGTGGGAAAAAGTTGCGCAAGGAATAACCACGCCCGAAGAAGTGATGCGGGTGGTGGCACTGGAGGGATAATGCCTAGTTATTTTTATCAGGCCAAAAGAGGGCCGGATAAGACGGAAAAAGGGATAATTGAGGCAGAAAACCAAGACCAGGCAATCAGCCGGTTAATCCAAGAAGGCCTGGTGCCTATAGAGGTGCAACTTAAGACCGACTCAACGGCTAAGACAGTGCCTGAGCGCCGGTTTTGCATAGTAAGAAGAAAAATAGGCTTAAAGGAACTGAATATATTCACCCAACAATTAAGGACCCTCACCAGGTCAAAAGTAGAATTACTTTCTTCTTTGAGGATATTACACGACCAGGCCGATAACCAATCTTTTAAAAAAATTATCCTGGATTTGCAAAATACTATTAAGGATGGTTCAACCTTTTCCGCTGCTTTAAGTAAATATCCCTATTTTTTCTCTTCGCTCTATGTAAATATCATCCGTTCCGGTGAGGCCTCCGGCAGACTTGATGAGGCATTAGGCCAGTTAGCGGATTTTTTGGAGAAAGAACAAGACATTAAAACCAAAATTCGTTCGGCTTTGGCATATCCTATTCTTATGATTATAGTGGGAGCGGCTACAATCTTTGTTTTATTTAGTTTTGTTATACCAAGACTGGTGGGAATGTTTGAGGATTTTCAGGCTACCTTGCCTCTCCCCACGCGCATATTACTTAAGATAAGCTTTGTCTTTAAACAGTTTTGGTTTTTAATTATAGTTCTTTTTAGCGCAGTTATATTTTTTTTTCGCAAAAAAGGCTCCAAAGAGAATAGCGCAATTGATTGGCTTAAACTGAATCTGCCAGTCCTGAGTAATCTAAATAAGAAAACTGCGATTGCGCGTTTTAGCCGCACATTAGGGTTGCTGCTACACAGTGGCATACCGGTCTTTCAAGCCCTCCAGATTGCCATCCCCACATTAGAAAATAAGATTCTTATCCAAAAGTTAGAGTCGGTTCCCAAAGATGTAATGTCCGGCTCATCCTTATCGCAGAGCCTGAAAAAAATACCTTATTTTGAGCCTTTTCTTGTTCAGATGATTACGGTCGGGGAAGAAGGAGGAAGGTTAGAAGAAGTCTTAAATGAGGTGGCCGATAGCCTTACTCGTGAGACAGAGGCGATTACAAAGGTCATCACCTCTCTGATTGAGCCTTTGGTAATCTTATTTTTAGGCCTTATCTTAGGCGGCATTGTTATGGCAATGCTCCTTCCCATCTTTCAGATAAATATGCTGGTAAGATAATGAAAAAATATATTACGGTTTTAGAAATTACCGAGCAGTGGTTAAAATTAGTTATAGCCAAATCCTCCCTTAAAGGCCCTGAGATTGAAAATCTAATAATAAAACCCCTTGCTTCATTTACTCCCGATGTCTTGAGGCCAGAATTGAATAATACTTTAAAGGATTTAAAAATCACGCCTTATCCTTTAATCATCTGTTTTCCCCGCAATCAGGTAACGGTGAGAAATCTGCATCTGCCCTCGCGCGACCCAATAGAAATAGAAGGGATGGTCAATCTGAATCTGCCCAGGCAGGTGCCTTATCCGAAAGAAGAGATTATCAGCGGTTATGAGATTTTAGGAGTTGACGAGACAGGATACACCAAGGTTATGTTAGCAATTACTCACCGCGAAACCTTGAGCCGGATATTCAATATATTGGATGCTGCCGGCCTTTTTCCGGAAAAAGTAGAATTGAGTTCTCAGGGAATATTTAGCTGGTTTATGTTTATGCAGAAATCAGGCGGTTTTAGTAATCCCGCAGGGCTTAATATATTATTAGATATTGATTATAATTTTACGGATTTTCTTATTGTCTCTAAAGAGAACCTGCTCTTTAGCCGCACCATTCCGCACGGCTCAGACCAAATTTATGCCGACGCAGAATTAAGACGTAACAAATTTATCTATGAGCTCAAACAGTCATTGCTTAATTTCCAGAGCGAAGAGACAGGTAAGAAACCCTCCAAGATATTTATCAGCGGGGCTATAGGAGGAATTACCGATTTAGATAAACTCATATCCGAGCAATTGGGTCTGGCAGTAGAAATATTGGAGAACACCAAGTTTCTACCCAAGAACAAAAAAGTATCTATCTCGGCTCTCTTAGGCCTGGCATTAGAATCACATAAAAAAAGGATAAATTTTATTCTGCCTGAGATACAGATAAGAAAGACGCTTAAGGAAAGAGTCCGCCAGTTGATTCTTTTAGGAAGCCTGCTGATTTATATAATTATAGTTATCTGTTTTATATTTTTGGGCAGGATGTATAACCGCCAGGCTAATTTGAGATTATTAAATGAGCAGATTCAGATATTGGGTCAGGATGTAAACAAGTTGGATGAAATGTCTAAGAAGATAAAGATAATAAAGGAGCGCATTAATACTCAGGGCACAACCATTAATTACCTTTATTATATTCATAAATTAACTGCGCCGGAGATTTGGTTTGAGACAATTAGTCTGGAGGAGTCAGGCAAGATTGTATTGCGCGGTCAGGCAGCTCAGATGTCCGATGTTTTTAAGTTTATTACTAAATTAGAAGAGTCAGGATATTTCAAAAATATAGAGACCAAATACACGACTAAAAAACGGGTTGCTGACAAAGATATAACCGAGTTTGAGATCAACTGCCCGATGTATAGAGGCAAGAAATGAAACTTGCAAGACGGGAAAGACTAATTTTATATTTTGCTCTGGCCTTATTCTCTATAATGCTTCTGGAGAGATTTATATTTAAGCCTTTATCCAATAGATTAGCGTTGCTTGATAGAGAAATTGAAATCCAGAAGACGAAATTGCTTAAGGCAAGGGCAACGGCAGGAGGCAAGGAGCAGATCTTGAAAGATTACAATGAGTTCGGCGTATATTTAAAATTAAAAGGCTCGGATGAAGAGGTGATGTCGGAGTTTCTTAAGGAAATAGAGAAACTCGCCAGAGAATCTTCTGTATCGCTTTCTGAGATAAAGCCACGCTCTACAGAAAACAAGGGAAATTTTAAGGAATATGCTGTGGAGGTCCACACAGAAGCGGCGATGTCTCAGATTTTTGATTTTCTTTATCGTTTAGATAATTCAGTCTTATTACTTAGGGTGCAAAAGCTTTCTTTAAAGGTCAGAGATGAAACAAGTGATATCTTAAGGGTTACATTATTGATAACAGGAATTTCCCTAAATTAGATGGAGGCAGAAATGAAAAAAAGAGGTTTTACGCTCATAGAATTGATGCTGGTAGTAATTATTATCGGTATATTATCAGCGATGGTTATCCCGCGCTTGGTCGGTCGTTCAGAAGAGGCAAGGCGGTCTGTGGCTAAATCAGATATTGAGTCAACTCTTGCCTTAGCCCTGGACCTTTATGAGATGGATAACGGAACATATCCTGCGACCCTCGATGCCTTAAGGACAAAGCCCCAAGATGCAGCTTATTGGAAAGGACCTTATATCAAGAAGAAACCGCTTGACCCTTGGGGTAAAAACTATATTTATAAATTTCCCGGCGAGCATAACCCCCCCGACACTTATGACCTTTCCTCCTTGGGTAAAGACGGCCAGGAAGGCGGCGGCGATGATGTGGTTAACTGGGAGTAGAAAAATGCTTCAGGCTTCAGGCTTCAGGCTTCAGGCTAAATCTCATACTAAGCATGCAGCATGTAGCATGCAGCCTGTAGCCTGCAGAGGTTTCACCTTTGTAGAGCTTATGATAACCATGGTGGTGGTAACAGTAGGTTTAGTTTTTATAATTCAAGGATTCATTATCGCCTCCAATGTATTAAACACCGCGCAGAATTATCTTGCGGTGATTCCTTTTTTAGAGGCAGAGATGCAGGATATTGAGACATCTGCCAGGATAAACAACGGTGTGGACAGGCACAGCGATGAGGGAGAATTTGCATTTTTGGCAAAGAATTTCAAATGGAACTTAGAAGTTATCGGCGTAAAACAGGAAGAAGAACCGGATTTAAGCGAGGATTTGAATGAAGTAGGTCTTAAGGTTTCCTGGCAGGAAAGGAACTCTGCGAAGGATTTAGCGGTTGTGAATTATTTGAGGAATAAGAAAGAGTAGAAAAATATGCTTCAAGCTTCAAGCTTCAAGCTTCAAGCTAAAAGTTATACTACGCCTGTAGCCTGTAGCCTGCAGCCTGCAGTACGCAGAAGTTTTACTTTTATAGAATTACTCGTCGTCATTACTCTCTTCTCTATACTATCCCTGGCAGTTTATACCACCTTTTCTTCGGGTATACGTATTTGGAGAAGAATTCAGGATACCAGTATTTTACAAAGAAGAGTTTCTTTGGGATTAGAGAGAATTTCGCAGGACCTGCGCCAGGCCTTAGATTTTTCTAAGATAGGTTTTAGCGGCAAGATTAATGAGGTGAGTTTCCCTTTTTTGTCAGCAGAAAATGAGATATTAAGGGTTAGTTATTTCTTAGAGGAAAAGACACTTTATCGTAAACAAGAAAGCTTTAAAGATATAATAGAAGAAAAAGAGAATCCTAAGATAAAAAGCATGCTTTCTGGCATAGATGATTTGAAATTTAGTTTTGCTTATCAGGAAGAAGGCAAGAAAGAATATATCTGGAAAGATACCTGGGATAAGGAAGAAGGCATACCTAAAATTATAAAAATGGAATTAAAGGCCAAGGATGCTAATTTTACCAAAACCGTCACCATACCCACATCGTGAAAGAGCAGCCATACTTTTTGTGGCTCTCTGGACATTGGTTGTTTTAAGTATTCTTGCCATAGGCATAGGAAGCCGCGTGGCTTCACAGATAAACTTAGCCAGGTATTTAGAAGAGAGGTTGATTTCTCTCTATTTAGCCAAGGCCGCAGTAAATAGGACGATTGTAGAATTAGAAAAAGACGAGACTCCCAATTATGATACGCTTTATGAATTAAGGAAAAAGCGAGAGAAAACATTAGGAAAGGGAAGTTTCAAGTTTAATCTTAGCGACGAAGAGAGCCTGATTAATATAAATACTGCCTCACAATCTACTATTGAGCAGCTGCCAGGATTAAATTCTGAGTTGGCAGAAGCAATTGTCAAATCCAGAAACCCTCCAAACCCTCCCTTTCAATTAAAAGAAGAATTATTATTAATAGATGGCGTAACTGAGATATATCCACAATTTAAAAATTTAATCACTGTCTGGACAGATGGTAAAGTTAATATCAATACTGCACCTTCTAGTGTACTTGCGGCGTTAGGACTCGAAGACGATCTCATCCAAACAATCTTAAATTATCGAAGAGGAGAAGATAGCCAGGAAGCAACTGAAGATGATAGAAAATTTGAGAATGTAGCTACTATCCATGACGACCTGGGAATCTTAACCGATCCTCAGATAGACCAGCTTAATGCCATATCAAATTTGCTTTGTGTAGATGCAAAAAATCTAAGATTAAATATTGAGACTAAAGTCTTCTCTAATCCTATAAAGGACTATATAGTTATTTTAGACCGCACGACAGGTAAGATAAGATTCTGGCAGGAAAGATAAATAATGAAGAAACAGAAGGCCAAGACAATCCCTAAACTTAATCAGTTCCTACAGAAACGCTCTACTATAATTATTCTCTTAGTGTTTGTCTGTATCATCGGACTTCCCTTAAGGATGCAAAATATCAGACTAAACGGTCTGATCAGCGACGATGCCTGGTGGCACTACCGGCAGATAAAAGAGGTAGTGGATTTGGGGCATCGCTTAAACCCCGATATTTATGAATTTACTACGCTTAATCGCCCGATGACATACACGCCGTTATTTCATTATTTAGTTGCTTTTACTTATAAATTATTTAAAAGTATTATGCCGCTTGTGAAATTTATGCATTATTTTAACGTTCTGGAAGGCATACTTTATATACTACTTATCTATGGATTATCCTATGTAATTACTGATGACTCGCTCTCCTCTATTATTGGCGCTTTAGCTGCTGCAATATCTTATGGCGTGATTATCCGTGCACGAGCCGGTGAACTGATGCCTTTTGTATTGGGAGATTTATTCGCTTTCGCAGGTACTTTACTGTTGCTTATTTTTTTAAAAGATATAACGCATAAAAGAGCTATCTTGCTTTGTCTGGTTTCTGGAATTTTATTTGGCTTAAGCCTATTATCTTGGAGCGGCGGAGTGTTTATTTATCTACCATTAGTTTTTTTTGTGTTCCTTGCTATTATATTAACTAAACCTAACTTAACCAAACTCAGTTTAGAACTATTTTTAGTCTGTTTTATTCCCTTGGTTCTTATTTCACTAAGTTGGTATCTGCCGCTTATCTTAAAATACGGATTAAATCCCCACACCAAAGAGATGGACTGGTTTATGAAAGGCTTTACTGTTTTACATCAGGTAAAGCCTCTAAGTTTTTATGTCTTTACTTCAGGAGGCCTACCCATATTTTTCATCCCACTAGTTTTCTTCAATTCTCTCTTTAAAAAAAATGCTATAAATGTATTTTTTATTTGTTGGATAATTTTAGGGGTGGTAGCAACTTATACTGGCTGGCGAGGCTATGTAGCGGTTGTCCCGATTATCTCTGCCATAGCAATAAGTATAGGAATATCTCGTATAATCCGTTTTCTTTTTAAAGAGGATTCGCGATATCTGCCCTTAGCATTTATCCTGGTATTTTTATTGGTAGGACTTAGCGGATATCGCATCTCTAGTTTAAGATTTGCGCCATTAGACCCTAAAAATGTCAATGAGGTACGCACTAATGAAAAGAGCATAAAGATGTTGAAGTTCTTACAAAATAAATATCCCAATGCAGTCACTATAGACCATATTAGCTGGATGAGTGAAGACGAAGCAGTAGGGTTTTTAAGAATGGTAGCAGGCCAATACTTGGAGTATCTGCCAGCCGGTAGTAGCGAAGCGCTCAAAGATACATCTAGAGTTTATCTATCTGATGAAGAAAATGCTTATAAGATTTGTCAGAAATATAATGTTGACCTAATTATTGTAAGGCAACAATTCTTACAACTTGCACAACTCAGCCTTTTATTTGCCCCTCGCGAAATAAATTCCGATGATTATCTAAAAATAACTAAAGAGGTTGAGGGTTCTAATGAGATAACCATTAATTTTACCCCCAAAGGAACGCAGACTATACTTTTTCGGATGTTAAACCGTCAAAAACTTAATAGGTTTGAATTAGTCTATGCCGACCAAGATAAAAATACCTCCCTGCCTTTTGTCGTGGTATATAAGGTAAATAAATAAATGCGGAAGGAGAGATTTGAACTCTCAAGGGCAAAGCCCATATGCTCCTGAAGCATACGCGTATACCGTTCCGCCACTTCCGCTTTTAATAATCCCAGTATAACTTAGGCTTATAACTCTGTCAAATACAAAAGAATTGCGGACTTCTGGTTTCACTGTTATAATATTATTTTAAGTTAAGGAGAAAAGATGTTTTTAGAATCTTTTAAGATTACGGGGTTGGCCGTCTGCCAGATATTTCTCTTGGGGATAATAGGATATTTTCTGGTTAAGAAAAATATCTTAGGAGCCGACGGCCTGAATTCCTTAAGCCGCCTGGTAATAGAG
>Ga0315294_10002755_pt1 | contig 19131 bp, 17 predicted proteins | sample YL17G13_40_MG_FD_203626 | JGI IMG/M metagenome (GOLD analysis project Ga0315294, IMG submission 203626) | Sediment microbial communities from Yellowstone Lake, YNP, Wyoming, USA - YL17G13_40 | ecosystem: Environmental > Aquatic > Freshwater > Lake > Sediment | place: USA: Wyoming | collected...
ATTAGGCGGGGCGGCTAACGTAGCTCTTAATGTTAAAGCCTTAGAAGATGTTCCGCTTTTGATTGGGGTGGTTGGAAAAGACAGAAACGGAGAAAGGCTCAAAGAAGTCCTTAACCATTCGGGGATTTCGAGTCAAGGAGTTTTCCTGGATGAAAATCGGCAGACCACGGTCAAGACCAGGATCATTGCTCATAGTCAGCAGGTAGTGAGGGCTGACCGGGAAAATACGGATGAGCTCTCTACGGATATGGCTTTTAAATTGATAGACTTCATAAAGAAGAAGATAATAGAAGAGAAGATATCAGCCCTGTTGATCTCTGATTATGGTAAAGGGGTAATCAGCTTAAATCTTTTAAACGAGGTTATTAACTTTGCCACAGAAAATAATATTTTCATCTCAGTTGATCCTAAAGAGACCCATTTTATGAATTACCAAAGGGTTTCACTTATAACCCCAAATCATAATGAAGCTGGTTTTGCTTATGGCAAAAGGATAAAAGATGACAAGAGTTTAGAAGAAGTTGGCTGGGGGCTATTAGAAAGATTAGAAACTGAGGCTTTGTTGATAACCCGCGGAGAGAAAGGAATGTCACTTTTCGAGAGGAATCGGATGCTCACCCATTTCCCCACAGTTGCCAAGAAGGTGTACGATATCACCGGTGCTGGAGATACAGTTATCTCAGCTTTCACCTGTGCTTTTGCCTCTGGAGCCTCTCTAAAAGAATCAGCTCTAATCTCCAATCACGCCGCAGGTATAGTTGTAGGTGAATTAGGCACCGCTCAGGTGACTAAAGAAGAATTGTATCAGGATTTGAAAAATTATACAGAGTGAAAACATAAGTGAATCACCTATATGTTCCTATTAGGCAAGGATAAAGTAATATTCTACTAAATTCGGGAGATCACTTCTTTATGGGAAAGACAGTTAAATTACCAGAATTGATCCGCATCAGGAAAAAGGCAAGAAAAGAGAACAAAAGAGTGGTTTTCACCAATGGCTGTTTTGACCTTTTACATCGCGGTCATATCGAATATCTGAAAAAAGCAAAAAATTTAGGCGATGTTTTGGTAATTGGATTAAATAGCGATTACTCAGTTAGAAGAATTAAAGGGAAAGGTAGACCCCTCCAGGATCAAAAAGATCGCGCAGAGATTTTAACTTCACTTTATTTCGTCGATTATGTCTGCATATTTAAGGAGTTGACCCCGTTGAAGCTTATCTCCAAATTGGTTCCGGATGTTTTAGTCAAAGGAGGTGACTGGGAAATAAATGATATAGTGGGAAAAGAGATAGTGGAATCACACAGCGGAAAAGTTCTGAATATTAAAATAGTTAAAGGAAAATCAACCCAACAGATTATCCAAACTATCATAAGCAGATTTCGTAATATTAAATAGATATTCTTTAAGGAGAAAAGAAGATTTTCTTTTCTCTTTTTTTCTTGACAGCCTTATTCTCAGATATTATTCTATAAATCATAAAGAGACCATTCTCTGGTTATTTTTTAGATGGAGAGGGATGAAAAAAGTCTGGAGAGGAAAGAATTTATAGAAACTCCGACTATGGCAGAAATCTATATCCAGGCTAAAAAATACAGAGAAGGACTGGAGATCTACCGGAGGATTCTTAAAAGAGAGCCATCTAATCCTGAGATAGCTAAAAAAGTTGAAGAATTAGAGAAGAAACTCAAATTATACAGGAATAGAAAGTGAAAGATAGAATAAAGAGATTAGGGGAGAAAATAAAAGGTGAGAGCTTAGATCTTCTTCTGGTAACTACTCCCACAAATCTCAGATATCTATGTGGATATACTGGCTCTAATGGAATTCTTCTGATCTCAGAAGATAAATCTATTTTTATAACAGATTTTAGATATAAAGAACAGGTAAAGAAAGAAGTCTATGATGCGGAGATAAAAATTGCCCAGCGAGAATTATTTTCCACTCTTACGGAAATAGACTGGCTGAAAGAGAAGAGGATCAAAGTTGGCTTTGAATCTAAAAATTTATCCTTCAAATTGTATGAAAAACTTAAAACTCTTCTTCCACAGGTTCTGTGGATTCCTACAGAGGATTTGGTTGAATCGATTTCGGTAACCAAAGATGAAGAAGAAATCAAAAAGATAAAGAAAGCAGCAGATATAAGTGCAAAAGCTTTTGAAAAGATTTTACCCCTGTTTAAGCCCGGAGTAAAAGAACAAGATCTCTCCGCGGAGCTGGAATATCACATTAAAAAAAACGGAGGAACTGGCTCTGCCTTTGAACCGATCGTAGCTTCAGGCGTAAGGTCGGCTATGCCTCACGCCAGAGCTTCTTCCAAGAGGTTTCAGAGAGGAGAGTTCGTAACCCTGGATTTCGGTGCCTTCTACGAAGGATATGTCTGTGATATTACCCGAACTGTGGTTTTGGGCAAAGCTACTCCCAGGCAAAAAAAGATTTATAACCTGGTTTTAAAAGCGCAAACTAAAGCCATAAAAAATGTCCGTTCTGGTATGAAGGGATTTGAGTTAGATAAAGTAGCCCGCGATGTTATCAATAATGCAGGATTCAAAGATTATTTTGGACATGGATTAGGACACGGCATAGGACTTTTGGTGCATGATTCACCAGGCATAAATACTAAAAGCCAGGAGGTACTCAAACCAGGGATGGTTATAACCATAGAGCCAGGGGTATATCTTCCAGGTTGGGGTGGGGTGAGGATTGAGGATGACATTCTTATTACCAGGAATGGGTGTAAAGTCTTAACTAACATAGATAGAGAGCTGTTGGAACTATAAAAATAGTTAATATTTGTAGGAGGGATTTCCGAAAAAATTAAAAGGGGGTAATTTTCGCACAATAAAAGTAGACTTAGCAAAACATTCAGTTTAACCCTTGGAGAAAGGGGTAAAGATGTTAGAATCAAAAATTAGAAAATTGATAAAGATCGTAGAGGAAAGCAACATAGATGAGTTAGAAGTAACTAGCTGGGGTAGGAGAATCAAAATCACTCGAAGGCTAAACCATCAGAATCCACATACCTCTTCCCATCTGATAGTCAATCCAACCCCGGAGAAGGTTGTGGTAACACCTCCTAAAGAAGAGCCGGTAGCTTTATCAGTAGAAGTCTCTAAGCCTGAAGAGTTGGAAGGTAACTTAACACCGATCAAATCACCGATGGTGGGAACTTTCTATCGAGCACCAGCACCCGGGGCAAAGCCCTATGTGGATGTGGGTCAGATAATAAGCGCTGGACAGGTGGTCTGTGTGGTAGAGGCGATGAAGCTGATGAATGAGATAGAAGCGGAAGTAGCCGGGAGGTTAGTTAAGATTTTGGTGGAAAATGCGAAACCGGTTGAGTTCGGACAGACTCTTTTTTTAATTGAACCTCTATAAAAAAGAGGGATTGGAGGAGTGTAAAGCCTCAAGGTCTTGAGACTTTAGCTTTACTTTAAACCCTTAAAATCATAAAATCCAATTTTGTAAACCTAAAGGTTTACACTCCATTTTTAAGATGGTGTCAGGAATTACCTCCTGACACCTTTTCATTTCAAGGTAGTTTATAAGAAATCTCTGAAAAACTTGTTTGCCGGGCTATTCCGTATATAGCGGAATGCCGGTGAGAAGAAAAAGGATTTGCTCCCGTAGGTCGGGCACCCTTGCCCGACCACTCTCTTTCCAGTTAGTTTTTTTCTCAAAAGAACCAATTAAGAGGTATTAAGGTGTCTATTATTTCAGCCGAAAATAGAAAGAGAAGAAGTCTTATAATCAGGGAGGTTAAGATAAAGATGAACTTAAAACAGATGCTCGCAGAGGTCCTGGCAAGGAAAGCCTCGGACCTACATCTCAGGGTAGGGGTGAAACCTACTATAAGGGTGGATGGGGCTCTTTTGTCTTTAGAATGTGAGAATCTGACCCAGGCAGATATGGATGAGACAATGAGTCAGATACTGACCGAAGAACAGAAGGAAAGATTCCTTAAAAAGAATGAGCTGGACTTGGCTCTGAGTATCTCTAAAATGGGAAGGTTCAGGATTAACTTCTACCGGCAAAGGGGCACTGTAGGTGTAGCTATCCGAACTGTTCATACTCTGATCCCTTCGTTTGAGGAGTTAAATCTACCTAAGATTTTAAAGGATTTAGCTAATAATCGCAGAGGATTGATAATTCTGACCGGAACTACCGGAAGCGGTAAGTCAACTACCTTAGCCGCTATGATTGAGCACATAAATGCTACCCGGGCTGAAAATGTCCTGACGATTGAAGACCCGATTGAATATATTCATAAAGATCGCAAGAGTATAATTTGTCAGAGAGAAGTAGGGGGAGATACAGAGAGTTTTGTAACCGCCTTAAGACATGCTTTTCGTCAGGATCCGGATGTGATCCTGATTGGAGAGATCAGGGATTACGAAACCATGTCGATCGCGGTGACAGCCGCAGATACCGGACATGTAGTTTTAACTACCCTGCATACCTTAAATGCCATTGAGACTATAAATCGGATAATCTCCTTTTTCCCTCCTCATCAACACCAGCAGATCAGATTGCTTTTAGCCGCCACTCTTAAAACGATCGTCTGCCAGAGATTGCTTCCTCGTTCAGATGGGCCAGGAAGAATACCAGCAGTTGAGGTGTTAGTCTCAACCGCCTCGATCAGAGAATATATTATCGATCCCATGAAAACACCTCTGATAATCGAGCTGATCGAAAGTGGAAATATTCAGTATGGGATGCAATCTTTTGATCAGTCGATAATGCAGCTTTATAAAGATGGGTATATCTCCTATGATGAAGCACTCCAGCAATGTACCAATCCAGACGATTTCGAGTTGAGGGTTAAGGGGATAACCGGAGCGGCAGATAGGGGCTGGACCGAGTTCGAACAGGCCAGAAAGAAAAGATAACTGTGAAACCTAAATTGCTATTATCTTTTTAGCTCTGAGAAGATTCTCAGAGCTTTTTTTAAATCTATAAATAAGTCAGATTTTTTAAATAGCATCTGGAGTGTAAAGCCTCAAGGTCTTGAGACTTCAGCTTTACGTTTAAACTAATGATAGCAAGATAAGGTATTCTGGCAAACCTAAAGGTTGGCACTCCAAAGTTACTCCGAAAACTACTTTTCAAAAGGTCTCACCAGTGTTGTTGATAAAGCTTGCCATGGCGTGTTTAATCTAAAATAAAAGTAAATATTTTTCTTGCTATTCTTCTTAAAAAAAGATAAATTTTGACATAATGATTAATTAATGTGGATGTTTAGTGAGGAAGTAATTTGTTCAAAAAAATATTGATAGCAAATCGTGGTGAGATCGCCTTAAGGATTATCAGAGCATGTAAAGAGTTAGGGATTGCCACGGTAGCGGTTCATTCTGAGGCAGATAGTAACTCTCTGCATGTTAGATTTGCGGATGAAGATGTCTGCATCGGTCCGGCTAAAGCAACAGAAACCTATCTAGATCCTAAAAGGATTATCAGTGCGGCTGAGGTCACCAATACAGATGCTATTCATCCGGGATATGGTTTCTTAGCTGAAAATGCGGATTTTGCTGAAATCTGTGAGTCCTGCAAAATAAAATTCATTGGGCCTACTTCTAAAATGATCAGACTGATGGGTGATAAGGCGGTAGCAAAGCAGAAAATGAAGGAAGCTGGAGTGCCGGTTATTCCGGGAAGCGAGGGAGTTATTAAAGATCTGGAGGAAGCTCAGAGAATATCAATCGAAATAGGATTCCCAGTCTTGATCAAAGCTTCTGGAGGGGGAGGGGGTAAAGGGATGAGGGTAGCTAAAAACAAAGAGGAACTTAAGAAAAATTTGGAGATGGCTCAGATGGAAGCTGAAGCGGCTTTTGGCAATCCTGAGGTTTATATTGAAAAACTGGTTTTAAACCCACGTCATATTGAGTTTCAGGTCTTGGGTGATAGCTATGGTAATTTAATCCACTTAGGGGAGAGAGATTGTACTATCCAGAGAAGGCATCAGAAATTAATAGAAGAATCACCCTCTACAGCTCTAACCCCATCGCTCCGAGAAAAGATGGGGAGTTCAGCAGTGTTAGGTGCATCCCGGATAGGATATGAGAGCGTGGGAACGATAGAATTTCTTTTAGATAAAAATGGTAATTTCTATTTTATGGAGATGAATACCCGAATTCAGGTTGAGCACCCGGTCACAGAGGAGGTTACAGGGATAGACCTTTTAAAAGAACAAATAAAAATTGCAGCTGGAGAAAAACTTTCTCGCACTCAAGAAGAGATTGTCCTGAGAGGACATGCGATCGAATGCCGGATTAATGCCGAAGATCCGGAGAAGGATTTCAGGCCCAATCCAGGTTTGATTAAAAGCTTTCATGTCCCGGGTGGACACGGGATCAGGGTAGATACTCATGCTTATGCTGGGTATGAAATTCCTTCTTACTACGACTCTTTAGTGGCAAAATTGATCTCCTGTGGCGATACCCGGGAGGAGTCTATTCTCAAAATGAGAAGAGCCTTAGATGAGTTTATCATTGAAGGGATACAAACGACAATACCATTTTACAAAACCGTTTTTTCTAATCCCAATTTCATAAGCGGTGAATATGATACTTCATTCGTAGAAAACCTGTTTAAAGAAAATTCAAAAGAAAAGGTGTCCATTTGAACTTTTTAAAGGAGGGAAAGTGATTATAAAAAATGATTTGAGATATACTAAGGAGCATGAATGGGTTAAATTAGAGAAGGATATTGCAACTGTGGGTATTGATGATTATGCTCAAGGGGAGCTGGGAGACATAGTCTTTGTAGAGTTACCCAAGGTAGGGATTAAGGTGGAGCAGATGAAGCCTTTTGGGGTGATAGAGGCAGTCAAAGCTGTGTCTGAGCTTTTTTCCCCGGTAACGGGTGAAGTAATCGAAGTCAATTCAAAACTTGAAGCAGAAGCTGGACTGATCAATAAAGACCCGTATGGTGAAGGCTGGATTATAAAGGTAAAGATTAAAGATCCTAAAGAGCTGGATAATCTTCTTTCTGCAGAAGATTATAAAAAGCTACTTGAACAAAAATAGAGAAGACTTTTAAGGTTGAAATAAGGAGTTGATTTTAAAAAGAGAGAGTTTATGAACTATATTCCCAATACAGAGGCTGATCAGAAAAAGATGCTTGAGAGGATAGGGGTTAGTGGATTTAAAGATTTAATTAATCCTATTCCTGAATCTCTAAGGTTAAAAGATGAGCTCAAGCTTCCAACAGGACTCTCGGAGCTGGAGCTTAAAAATCTTCTAACCAGGATATCAGAGGGAAATAGAAACACGGATAATCTAATCAGTTTTTTGGGGGGAGGAGCTTATGACCATTTCATTCCCAGCGTGGTAAATCATATTCTCTTACGTTCAGAATTTTATACCGCCTATACTCCCTATCAGCCAGAAGTGAGTCAGGGAACTTTACAGAGCATCTATGAATATCAATCTATGATCTGTCAGCTTACTGAGATGGAGGTTTCAAACGCCTCAATGTATGACGGGGCCTCAGCCGTGGCTGAGGCAGGTCTTTTATCCTTAGCCGAAACTAGCAGAAAAGAGATTCTGGTCTCAGGCTCTCTGAATCCAACTTACTATAGGGTCCTCTGCACCTATTGTGAAAGAGGAGGGATGAAAATCAGGAAACTTGAGCCAAAAGATGGAGTTACGGATCTGGAGCTTTTAGGTAAAAAACTTTCTTCAAAGACTGCCAGCTTGATCCTGCAATCTCCTAATTTCTTCGGACTCTTAGAAAAGGTAGAGGAGATAGAGAAAAAAGTGCATTCAGCTGGAGCTTTGTTGATTATGGTTTGTGACCCCATTTCTTTAGCTATTTTAAAAACGCCTGGAGAGTATGGGGCAGACATTGCAGTTGGTGAAGGTCAACCTTTAGGAAATAGTCTAAATTTCGGGGGACCGTTCTTAGGGTTTTTCGCTTGTAAACAAAACCTTATCCGTCGAATGCCCGGAAGGCTTGTGGGAGCTACGGTTGATTCTAAGGGGAGAAGAGGATTTGTTTTAGTTTTGCAGACCAGAGAACAGCATATTCGTCGTGAAAAAGCTACCTCTAATATCTGCACGAATGAAGCTTTGTGCGCTTTGGCTGCTACAGTTTATCTTTCCCTTTTAGGCAAAAATGGGTTAAGAAAAGTGGCAGAGTTGTGTCTGCAGAAAAGCCATTATGCGGCTGATCAAATTGCCAGGATAGACGGCTATAAACTTAAATTCCAAGCACCATTTTTCAAGGAGTTTGTGGTGGAAACACCTATTCCTGCTGGAAGAATTATAAAACTCCTTCTGAAGAAAAATATTTTAGCAGGGATTGATCTGTCCTTATTCGATAGGAGGATGAAAAATAATCTTCTGGTATCAGTTACTGAGAAGAGAACTAAAGAGGAGATAGATTATCTGGTAGAGAATCTCAAGGGTTTGGTCAAAAGAGGATAGAATGTCCTATTGTCCTAAATGTGGATTTGAATATAAACCCGGGATTAATACTTGTCCAGACTGCGGAGAGAGATTAGTAGTAGAGATGAAATTAGTTGAAAAGGATAAGACTGAGAGAGAAAAGATTGTAACTGAGCCCAGACTTAAACTGCTATATGCTACCGGAAGTTTAATTTATGCTAATATTTTAACAGAGAGTTTAGATAAGGAACAGATCCCTTATCTGATTAAGAAAAAAGCAAGTGTGAATGTAGAAATCTTTGTGAAGGAAGGGGATTACGATAAGAGTTTAGAAATTAAAGAGCAGTTACTGGATAGTATTTGATAGAAAAGCAAGAAGAATTTAAACTGTGAAACTGAAAATTTATGCCGTTCTGTCCATTATGTAATTCCGAATATCCGGCTGGCACGAAAAGATGCCCGGAGTGTGAAGCTGATTTAGTTGAGGAGTTACCCGAAGAGCAAGAGGAAGAAGAGAAGAACTTAGTCTTGCTCTATGCTACTCCAAATCGGGTTTTAGCTGAGTTTTTAAAGGAAACCTTAGTGGATAGCAATATTCCCTGTTTTCTTCGCTATACTGGAAGTTTTTTAGAAGGTGGATTGGGATATGTGGTGAAAGATCAGCCTGGATATAAATTGTATGTGCCAGAAGATAAATATGAGGAGAGCTTAGCTATTAAAGAGCAAACTGTAGGAAACCTATAACTTTACTAAAGGAGAGGTTGTATGGAAAAAAGAAAAGGTTCTCACTGGTTTATTCTATTTTTTGTTTTTTTCATATCTTTTTATTTTTTCACCTGCGGGAAGGTGGTCCCTAAATCGATTAACTGGGTGGCTAATTTTGAAGAGGCATCTCAGATTGCTAAGTCTGAGAACAAAAATATGGTCCTGGATTTTTATACCGATTGGTGCAAGTGGTGTAGAAAGCTGGCCGATTCTACTTTCACTGATACCAGTTTTATACGATTCTCTATGGATTTTGTTTTCTTCAAAACGAATGCGGAAAAAGACACAGCTTTGGCTGAAAGATTTAAGGTAAATGGTTATCCGACGGTTATCCTGACCAATCCTTCAGGAAAGGAAATCGATCGAGTGGTGGGGTATGCTACTGCTCCTGATTTTATGCTAAAAATTAAAGACTACCTTAAGGGTGAAGGAACCCTGGCAGATCTGGAGAGTAAGCTAAAAAAAGATACAACCAGCACAGAGCTCTGGTTTAAAGTAGGGGAGAAGTATCAAGAGCGTAGGAGATTCGAGGAAGCTTTGATAAATTTCAATAAGGTTGTCTATTTAGATCCGAAAGATAAAACCACAAAAGCCTCAGAATCGCTTTTGGATATGGGGTTTATATACAGGAAACTGAAAAATTATCCTAATGCCATTGAGAAATTTCAGGAGATCCTTAAACAATATCCCAAAAGTGAGGTGAGTTTAGAGGCTGAGGAATATATTCCCTATACTTATGCAACTATGGGTGATACGGTCAAAGCCATTACTTTATTTAAAAAGATTTTAAAAGACCATACGGATTTGGAATCAGGAGAAAAAGATTGGGTGGAGAAGATGATAAAAAAGTTAGAGGGGAAAAAAGAATAGTTTACGACATTAAGCAAATAAAAGCAGAAAAGATAGTTTTACTTACTTTATAGATAAAAGTAACTTACACAATAAATGTAAAAAATATCGTAAGGAGTTTTGGATGGGTCAAAAACTGATTTTTGAGCTGAGCTCAAAAGGGAGAAGCGGGTGTGATCTACCAGAATTAGACATACCACCAAAAATAATTGAGGAGCTTATTTCAGAGGGTAACTTAAGAGAGAAGGAGTTAAAACTGCCAGAGGTAAGTCAGGTGGATGTGGTTCGTCATTTCATCGCTCTTTCTATTTTAAATCATCACGTGGATAAAAGCTTCTATCCTTTAGGCTCCTGCACAATGAAATACAGTCCCAAGATCAATGAAGATCTGGCACGCCTGTCGGGCTTTTCCTCAATCCATCCCTATCAACCGGAGGAGACAGTTCAGGGTGCTTTAAAGTTGATGTATGAATTAGGGGAATATCTAAAAGAGATCGGTGGGATAGATGCGGTTACCCTTCAGCCTGCGGCTGGAGCTCAGGGAGAGCTGACCGGGCTCTTGATAACCCGAGCCTATCATACTAAAAACGGTAACCCCAGGTCAAAAATAATCATTCCAGATTCTGCTCACGGCACAAACCCGGCTTCTGTAACCATAACCGGGTATCAGGTCGTTCAGGTTAAATCTAACCAAAAGGGGTTAGTGGATTTAGAGGAATTGAAAAAAGTTCTGGATGAAGAGGTAGCCTGTTTTATGCTTACCACTCCTAATACCTTAGGGCTTTTTGAATCCCAGACAGAAGAGATCTCCAAAGCAGTTCATAATGCAGGGGCACTTCTTTATATGGATGGTGCCAATCTTAATGCTCTTTTAGGAATAGTTCGTCCTGGTGATATGGGGTTTGATATAGTCCACTTCAATCTGCATAAAACTTTTTCTACTCCGCATGGTGGTGGAGGACCTGGAGCAGGACCTTTGGGAGTTAAAAGATTATTAGAGCCTTTTCTACCAGTTCCAGTTATAGAGAAAAAAATTGATGAAAAGGGGAAAGATAATTATTCGTTCAATTATAAAAGAGCAGATTCAATTGGGAAGATGCAAGGATTTTATGGGAATTTCGGGATTATGATCAGAGCCTATGCTTTTATCCGAGCCTGTGGTCCAGAAGGGTTGAAAAAGATCTCAGAGAATGCAGTTATAAATGCCAATTATATAATGGAGTCCTTAAAAGACCTTTATCACCTTCCTTATCTCGGACCCTGTATGCATGAGTTTGTTTTGTCAGGCGTTAAGCAAAAAAGCAAAGGGGTAAGAACAGCCGATATAGCCAAGAGAATTTTAGATTATGGTTTACATGCACCTACGGTTTATTTTCCATTAATCGTGTCTGAGGCTTTGATGATTGAGCCAACTGAGTCTGAGAGCCGGGAAAGTTGTGATGAGTTTATACAGGTAATGAAAAAAATTGCTCAAGAGGTGGAGGAAAATCCTGAGCTGGTCAAAGGAGCACCATATAATACACCGGTTTCACGTTTAGATGAAGTTAAGGCTACTAAAAACTTAGACATAAGGTGGAAAGGTTAAAGTAATAGTTTAACCCGCCTAAGTGGATAAAATATAAAAAGGTAAAAACCCGCCTGCTCTCTTAGGCGGGTTTTATTTGAAATATATTATGTTTTTCAGTATTTTAAAAATATGATTGAATTAAATCAAGTTACCTTTAATTACTCCTTACTTGAAGGAGAGATTATCAATGTTCTGGAGAGGTTAACTCTTAAAATTAAAGAAGGTGAGTTTGTCTCTATAATCGGGCCTAATGGCTCAGGTAAAACAACTTTGGCTCGGCTACTGAACGGTCTTCTAATCCCATGTTCGGGTGAGGTGCAGATAGATGGTCTTAATCCAGAAGATAAAAAGGATTTAAGATTAATTCGTCAAAAAGTGGGAATGGTTTTTCAGAATCCGGACAATCAGATTATAACTACTTCTGTAGAAAGAGAGATTGCTTTTGGGTTGGAAAATTTGAACCTGCCATATAATGATATTAGAGAAAGGGTGGAGTGGGCACTTTCAGCTTTTCATCTCTGGGAATATAAAAATTCTCCACCCCACAAGCTTTCAGGTGGTGAGAAGCAAAGAGTGGCAATCGCTGCAGTCTTGGCCATGAGACCAAAATATCTGATCTTGGATGAGCCGACCTCACTCCTCGATCCTGAAGGCAGGGAAATGTTAAATCTACTGATTAGAAAACTGGCAGGTCAAGGAAAAATTACTATCCTTAACATCACTCAATTTCCAGAAGAAGCTCTTTTGGCTCAGCGTCTTTTGGTGTTAGATAAGGGAAAAGTTGTTCTGGATAGCCCACCTGAAGAAGTATTCAAGGAGACTGAAAAGCTTAAAAATATAGGATTATCTGTGCCTAAAAGCTTAGAGATAACTAATGGTCTTAAAGGCAAAGGTTTCAAATTCAAGAGGGAAATCTCAAAGATGGAAGATTTGATTAATGAACTCCTATCTTTAGAAGGGATAAACTATTCATTACCCATTATGCAAAAGAAAACAGATTTAACCGAGACGGTCAAACCTAAAGTCTCAGGTTATATTCAGATAGAGTTTGAAAAATTAGACTATGTTTATAATTACAAAAGCGCTAATCCAAAGACAGCATTAAAAGAGATCAATTTAAAAATTGAGAAAGGTGAATTTATCGGGTTGATAGGACCTACTGGCTCCGGTAAAACCACTTTAGCTCAACACTTCAACGGTTTATTGTTTGCCACTTCAGGTAAAGTCATAGTGGAGGGCTTAGAGTTAAAAGAAAAAGAAAACTACTTGAAAAAAATCCGTGAAAAAGTTGGATTGGTATTTCAATTTCCGGAGAGGCAACTTTTTGAAGAAACGGTTTATGAAGATATTGCTTTTGGACCGAGGAATTCAGGGTTGGATAAAGTTGAAATCGACAAGAGAGTAAAAATTTCCCTGAACTCTGTGGGATTGGATTTTGATAGTTTTGCTCAGCGCTCACCTTTTAGCTTGAGTACCGGGGAACAGAGAAGGGTGGCTATGGCTGGAGTCTTGGCTTTAGAACCAGAGATTTTGATTTTAGATGAACCCACGGCCGGATTAGATTTTAATGGGATATACAGAGTTAAAAATATTCTGCTTGAGCTTAATGATAAAGGTGTAACTGTGATCTTAATCTCTCATAATTTAGATCTGGTAGCAGCATTAGCTAAAAGGGTTATCTTTTTAAAGCAAGGTAAAGTTTTATATGATGGTCCCAAGACCAATTTCTTTAAACAGGTTGAAAAGCTCAAAGAAGAAGGGATACGAGCTCCAGAGACTGTGGAATTATTTCATAGTCTAATTTCTGCCGGGTTTCAAGTAAGAGATTATATTTATGAAACGGAGGAGATTATTGAAGAACTCTTCTCCATATTCGGGAAAACGATAAATAGAGATTGAAAATTAAAAATTTAACTTTATGAGAATGGAAAAAGGAAATTATATCGCTACCTGGAATGGAAAAGACGAAAAGGGATTTGACGTGTCCAGCGGAATCTATTTCTACAAACTTAACTCAAAAGAGTATTCCGAGACCAAGAAGATGCTTTTAGTTAGATAAAAAGAGATAGTTTGGATAACAAAAAAACCGACCCATAAAGTCGGTTTTTTTGTTATCCATTTTTTTTGACGGGCATTGTAGGGGTGACCTATCGGTTCGCCCCAGCAGATCTTCGCTGGTTTTACGATATATAGATGGTTAGAAGGAAAGCTACAGCCTGACATTACATTCTGCAAATTCATATATCTTGACACTTAATTTATTTGGAGTTAAATTATCCCTATCAAAAGGAGAAAAAAATTGGCTGAGCTGAAAAGTCTAAGATTCTTAACTGGTTTGAGGCTGAGATATGTTATCCTGCTGACACTTCTCTTCGCTTTGCTCTTATTTTTAATTGCTTTTTTCAGCATCGAGAAGAGTAAATCGAATATGCTTAAGGTGATGGAAAAGGAGGGGGAAGCTCTTTTAGAGAGCTTGGTTTTAGCCAGCCAGAATACGGTTAAAGCCAATAGTCTATTAGAGGAGTTAGTTACAGAGAGGCTTCTGAATATTGCCCAGTTGGTCGACCAGATGGACAAAGGCGGGATTTTAACCAATTCTAAGTTAGAAGAACTGGTCAGAAAAAATTCTTTGTCAAGAATCGATCTTTTGGATATAAAAGGAAAGATTTTAAAAAGCAGTCACCCCGAAGAAATAGAAATTTATGCAGATACTACTCATTTTTCTTTTGCTAAATTAGAGAAGGTTTTGAAGGGTGAAATCCAGGAGGCAGCTTTTGAAATAAAAGGAGATGGAATACTTTCTGAGGGGAAAAATGCGGTGGTGCTGAGAAGTTCTAAGGGCGGAGGTGGAATTGCAGTCATATCACCATCTGCTTATATGGAGAATTTCCAGAAGGAGATCGGGATCGGATATCTGATCCAGAGTATCAGCCAGCAGAGCGGAATAGAATATATAGTGCTTCAATCCAGGGAAGGGATTGTATTTGCCTCTAAAAAGGTGGAAAAGATGTTGAAGCTGGAAAACGACCCTTTCCTTTTAGAAGCTCTTTTAAAAAATGAAACCAAAAGCCGAGTGACACCTTTTGAAGAAAGAAAGGTGTTGGAAGTAGTGAAGCCGTTCATATCAGATCGATTTCCTGCGGGGGTATTCCGCATAGGACTATCCCTGGAGGGGTATAGTCAAGTCTCGAAAAGTTTTCAGAGACAAATCCTCTTTTTCAGCCTTATCCTCTTCTTCTTAGGTTTACTTTTCATTGGAATAGTGATGGTCAATCAAAGCTATTTTGTCCTGGATAAATCTTATAAGGAGATCAGAACCTTAACCGGAAATGTTTTAGAAGGTATGAATAATGCGGTTGTGGCGGTGGATAAAAATAAAAGTATAATTGTTTTCAATCCGGTGGCTGAAGAGCTATTTTCGCTGAAAAGAAATGAGGTGATCAACAAAAACTATTCTCAGATTTTTCCTGAGGACGAGCCTTTGATCAATCAAGTCTTAAGCACAGGGAAAAGCATATGGGATATGGAAAGAAGATTACCGATGCGTTCAAAAGAAAACAAGGACCTGGTTCTCGGCACTTCAATTCTCTTAGATGAAAAAGGAAAAATTCAGGGAGCAGTAGCAGTTATCCATGATATGACTGAGTTGAAAAAATATGAAGAGGAGGCTAAAAGGGCAGAAAGGCTTTCTACTTTAGGTAATCTGGCAGCGGGAGTGGCTCATGAGATAAGGAATCCTCTGAATGCCATTTCTATTGCGGCACAGAGATTGAAAAGTGAGTTTGTACCCATTAAAGATAAGGAGGAGTACCTTAATTTCACACAGACCATCCTGAATGAGATCAAAAGGCTGGATCAGACTATAAATCAATTTCTAAGCCTGGCTAAGGTTCAGAAGTTGAATCTCGTTTCTACTGATATGAATTCGTTCTTTTGTGAAATCATCTCTTTAATGGAGATCGAAGCTAAAGAAAAGGGGATATTAATAGAGAAAGAGATTGAGAATATACCAAAGATAAGGATAGATAGAGAGGAGATGAAAAAAGCTACTGTAAATGTAATTCTTAATGGGATTCAGGCAATGCCGGTGGGGGGGAAGATGAAAATCCTGGGTAAATTGGATAGGTCAGGGAAAGAAGTTATTATAAAAATAAAAGATTCAGGGCCTGGGATTCCAGAGGAAGATCTCTCTAAGATATTTCAACCCTACTTTACCACTAAAGATAAAGGGACTGGTTTGGGTCTGGCAATTGCTTATCGGATTATCGCCGATCATAAGGGTAAAATCGAAGTGGAAAGCAAGCTCAGTGAAGGGACTACTTTCATTATCAGGTTACCGGTGTAAAAATAAATTCAAGGCAGATTAAACAGATAAAAAGTATGATAAATGTCTATTTATGCTGTCATTCTGAGTCCCGTAGAATGCGGGACGAAGAATCTATCGGTATGCCCACGTTGCTCTCAACGCGGGTTTGTCTTATGATAAACGAATAGGCAGAAGGAGATTTTATGGCTCTATATAGAATCTTGGTAGTGGATGATGAAGAAACTCAAAGGGAAATGTTAGGCGGTTTTCTAAAGAAAGAAGGATATTCTATATCTTTAGCTGATTCAGGCGAAGAAGCTCTAAAGATTTGTCAGGATAAATTCTTTGAAGTGGCGCTGATAGATTTGAAAATGCCGGGGATGGATGGAATTGAATTACTATCAAAATTAAAAGAGATTAACCCGGAAATTCAGGTTATTGTTATGACGGCTTATGCATCAATTGAGACGGCAGTTGTAGCGATGAAGAAAGGGGCATTTAATTATGTTAATAAGCCAGTCGATTTAGAGGAGTTAAGAATAAATATAAAAAAAGCCCTGGAAAATCAGAAGATTTTAACTGAAAACAGATACTTGAAAGAACAGTTAAATGAGAAATATAAAGATTTGAATCTAATAGGTGAAAGCAAAGCCATAAAAGAGGTATTGAGCACTGTTGCACGCGTAGCAAAATCCGATTCAACTGTATTGATCCGTGGAGAGAGTGGAACCGGAAAGGAATTGGTGGCCAGGGCAATCCATGCTTTAAGTGATAGAGCTAATCAAAGATTTATCTCTTTATCCTGTGCGGCTATACCTGAAACCTTGCTTGAATCTGAGCTGTTCGGATATGAGAAAGGTGCTTTCACCGGTGCAACCAGGAGAAAAGAGGGGAGATTTGAACTGGCGGATTCGGGAACTCTTTTTCTGGATGAGATCGGTGATTTATCCTTAGAGACTCAGGTGAAACTTCTTCGGGTGATTGAAACTCAGGAATTTGAGAGATTAGGTGGTGAGGAGACTATAAAGGTTGATGTCAGGATTATCTCTGCCACTAATCAGGACCTGGAAAAGAAAATCAAAGAAAAATCTTTCCGTGAGGATCTATATTATAGATTGAATGTGATCTCGATTTTTATCCCTCCGTTAAGGGAAAGAAAAGAGGATATAATTCCCCTGGTTGATCATTTTATAGAGAAATCAAACCAGAAAACCGGAAAAAATATCCAGGGATTAACCCGGGAAGCAAAAGACATTTTATTCTCATATCCCTGGCATGGAAATATCCGTGAATTGGAAAATGTAATAGAAAGGGCAACTGTATTAAGCCGGGGGGAGGCAATTGATAAATCGGATTTGGCTCACTTGAGTTTCCAGAGAATAGATGAAATTTCCCCAACTCTTTTACTGAAAGATTTAGAGAAAAGCCATATCCTTAAAGTCCTGGAAAAAACCGGTGGGAATCTAAGCCAGGCTGCAGAGCTTTTAGGTATTCATCGAAATACTCTAAGGCTGAAGATGAAGGAGTATGGCATAAAATAATAAAAACAAAAAAATTGAGATGCTTCGTCCGCCTTTGGCGGACTCAGCATGACACTAGTTAGACACTATGTCATTCTGACCCCGCCCTTGGCGGGGGAAGAATCTATTAACTCTTGAAATCAAATGTTTCTCCCGATAAATCGGGGTCAACATGACAGTTAAGAATAAAAACTTAGAAGAACCAAACAGGATCAAATTCTTGGGGACGGCTGGAGCAAGAGTAGTAGTATCCAAACAACTTAGAGCTTCAGGGGGAACCTGGCTTACTCTGGGAAATAAAAACTTTTTGATTGATCCCGGACCTGGGACTCTGGTCAAATGTTTCTCCAGCAAACCGAAATTAGACCCGTCCAAGTTAGATGCGATCATTTTAACTCACCGTCATATTGACCACTCCAATGACGTTAATATTATGATTGAGTCGATGACTGAGGGCGGATTTAAGAAAAGAGGAGTGCTTTTCTGTCCGGCTGATGCTTTAAATGATGATCCGGTAATTCTTAAATATGTGAGAAGTTTTGTGGAGCAAATGCATATACTCAAAGCTGGTGGTGAGTATAATATAGATAACGTTACTTTATATACACCACTAAGACATATACACGGAGTAGAGGTTTACGGATTGATTTTCAAGTCTCCGAAATTCAGAATCTCATTCATTGTGGATACTAAGTTTTTCCCGGAGCTGATAAAATATCATTCTGTAAGTGATATTATAATCATTAACACGGTAAGATATGAGCCTGAAGGGGCAAAAAAGTTAAATTTAGACCATCTGAATTTAGAGGATGCGAAAAATATAATAAGAAACTGTAAACCGCAGATAGCTATTCTAACTCATTTCGGGATGACGATGCTTAAAGCTAAACCCTGGGAACTGGCTCTACAACTTAAAAAAGAGTTGAAAGTTGAGGTTATAGCAGCCTCAGATGGGATGGAATTGAATTTAGATGAGGTGATTTTTTGAATTGTATTTTGTAGTGCGAGGCTTTTAGCCTCGCCTAAGCGACCTTCTGTAGCGGAGGTCTTCAGACCTCCATTACATTTAGCAGTATTAGAGACGCATAGCGATGCGTCTCTACGTTTTTGGGCGATCCTGAAAAGATTGCATTATATAATATACACGGAGCGGGTTTCAAACCCGCCTACTACAATTGCACAAAACTTTGTTGAAATGAACAATTTTTGTGCAGTTCACAAATATAAGTAAAATAGGGTCTTAATAAAATGCTTTATATAACTACGATAAATCATTATTACATAATATCCTACAACCTATCACCTATTTCCTATCATCTGCTTTAAATCAGGCATAAGGTTTGCATAATAGAAATATGGAACTTTTAAAATAAGGAGTCGTTATGAGAAAGGTAATTTTGATTTCGTTAGTCTTAACAGGTTTGTTTTTTATCTTCAGTGGCTGCGAGAAGAAGGTTTATGTAGTTGAGCCAGTCTATATATATGTAACTGAGCCTGATATCACCCCACCTTCTTCTCCAAAAGGTGTTTATAGCGTAACCGGTGATGAAGCAGTATATATCTACTGGGAAAGAAATGATGAGTCGGATTTTTACAGGTATAAGATTTACTGGGCTCCGGAAACAAATGGTATAATTCCAGAACCAGATGATGATTTTGAACTCATAACTTCAATACCTAACCCACCTCAATATACTGATACCGATGTGGAAAACGGAACAACTTATTATTATGTTA
>Ga0315294_10002759_pt1 | contig 19124 bp, 13 predicted proteins | sample YL17G13_40_MG_FD_203626 | JGI IMG/M metagenome (GOLD analysis project Ga0315294, IMG submission 203626) | Sediment microbial communities from Yellowstone Lake, YNP, Wyoming, USA - YL17G13_40 | ecosystem: Environmental > Aquatic > Freshwater > Lake > Sediment | place: USA: Wyoming | collected...
GATGCAGGAGGCGGGGTCGCTGCTGTTCCCGGCCATCAACGTCAACGACTCCGTGACCAAGTCCAAGTTCGACAACGTCTACGGGTGCCGCCACTCTCTCCCTGACGGCATCATGCGCGCGACCGACGTGATGCTCGCGGGGAAGCAGGCCTTCATCGCCGGCTACGGCGACGTCGGCAAGGGCTCGGCCGCGGCGATGAAGGCCGCCGGCGCGCGCGTCGTCGTCGCCGAGATCGACCCGATCTGCGCGCTGCAGGCGACGATGGAGGGGTACACGGTGGCCCCGCTCGAGGACTGCCTCGAGACGGCCGACATCTTCATCACCACCACGGGCAACAAGGTAAGAGAGGAGGAGAGGGGGGGGGGGTCGAGAGGAAGGGAGAAAGAGAGAAGACGTCGAGGAAACGAAAAGAGGGGGTCGAGGAAAAGAAAAAACTCACTTTTTTCTTTCCCTCTTTTTCTTTTTCTCTCCGAATCTCCCGATTATTTGAAACAGGACATCATCATGGCCGAGCACATGTCCAAGATGAAGAACAACGCCATCGTCGGCAACATCGGCCACTTCGACAACGAGATCGACATGGGTGAGTTCTCTTTCCATCTGAAGTTTTTTTTTTGAGGGAGAGAAAAGAGCGCGACGAGGTGCGAAGAAAGTAAAAGGAGAAGAAACTCACTCCACCTTTCTTTTTTCCTTCTTCAAACTCCTCCACTTCTCTCCAGCCGGCCTCATGTCCTGGCCGGGCGTCAAGCGCCAGACGATCAAGCCGCAGTGCGACCGCTTCATCTTCCCCGACGGCCACGGCGTCATCATGCTCGCCGAGGGCCGCCTCCTGAACCTGGGCTGCGCCACCGGCCACCCGTCGTTCGTCATGTCGTGCTCGTTCACCAACCAGGTCATCGCGCAGCTCGAGCTCTGGAACGAGAAGGCCTCGGGCCGCTACGCCAAGGAGGTCTACGTGCTCCCGAAGCACCTCGACGAGAAGGTCGCGGCCCTCCACCTCGACAAGCTCGGCGCCAAGCTGACCGTGCTGTCCGACGACCAGGCCAAGTACATCGGCGTCGCCAAGGGCGGCCCTTACAAGCCGTCGCACTACCGCTACTAGATCTGGAGAGAGAAAAAGCTGTGGCTTTTTAGCTTTCTGTTTTTTTTAGTAGAAGACTAGGGAAAGAAAGGGGGAAAGAGAGACGGAATCGTCTTCGAATCGTTTGTTCTTCTTTTTTGGTCATTCCGCTAGAAAAGGAAACACATCGACGACGAGGGCGGCGCCTGCTCTGGTTTCCAGATATTCAATTGGGGGAAGAGAGATTTAGAGTTCGAAAAAAGACATCAAAACCAGGAACGAAAATAAAAGACATGAGGGAGGGGGGAAGAGCGAGCGGGAGGGAGAAGAAAGAAAGCAGAGAGATAAGTAAAAAACTCTTTCTCTTTTCTTCTACCACCGCCCGCCACTTGCTTCTTCCCCTTTTTCTCTGCGCACCGCCCCTGCTTCAAGAGATAGAGAGAGAGACAAAAAAAAAAAAAACTCTAATTTTTTCATTAAGAACGGCCGTGTGAAAAATCGTCAGAAAAGAGAGAGAGAGAGAAATTGGGGGTCTTTTTTTCCTTCTATTTCGGCAACAACATCAACGTCTCTCTCTCTTTCTCTCTCCCCCTCTCTGTCCCTCTCTCTCTCAACTAAAAAAATTAAACTGCTCCTCCTCCAAAGAGCCTGCCCCATTTTTTCTTCCTCTCCGTCGTCGTGGGAGCAGAGGCAGCGGTAGTTTGGAAGACAGCGTCGGCCTCGAGCGCGCCCGGCGGCGGGAAGGGGGCTTCCTGTTCCTCGTTCCCCGCGCCGCCGCCGTCGAGCCTCTCCTCGGCCTCTGCCGCCGCCGCCACGAGCACGGCTTTTCGGACGACCCGCCTCGGCGTCCAGTTGCGGAGCGGCGAGGAGGAGCCCCCCCACGCCGAAGAGGAAGGCTTTTTGTTCGGGCTCTGCTGCTTTTTCAGCGGGCTCGCCTTTTTCTTGTTCTTCTTCCCGCCGCCGCCGCTGCTGCTCCCCCTCCTCCTCTCGCCGTCGTTGTTGGCCGCCCTGTAGTGAGAGGAGCGCGTCGGGGTCGTATCCTGCTCCTCCGAAGCAGCAGCAATAGCAGCAGTTGCGAAAGAGCTGCCTCCCCCGACGCCGCTGAAGGCCGAGGGAGGGTTGGCCGTTTCGAAGCTCTGCCTCTGCCTCTGCAGCTTCAGGAAAAGCTCCTTCTGCTCCTGCTCGCGCTCCCTCTCCCGCTGCATCAGCAGCCTCCTGCGGGGCGTCGGCGGCGGAGATTTCTTCCCGCTCGCGATCTCCAACTCCTCGGCCCTCCACTTTCTCATCCTCGAGCGAGGGGAAAGGGAGGAGGAGGCCGAGGGGGGCGGGGAGGAGGGCGCTGGGGCGTGCGCGGCGCTCGCGCTGCCGGCGGGCCTCCAGCTCGCGCGCGGCGGGGTGGAACCGGAGCGGGCGCCGGCGGCGGCGGCGGCGGAGGGGGAGCGCAGGCGTCCGCGCTGCCTCCCGGCCGAGGCCGCTGTCGCAGAAGCGTAGGACGAGGGGGAGGCGGCGCCGGCGGAGCGAGGGGCCGGGGAGCGCGGCTGCCTCGAGGAGGCCTGCTGCTGCTGCTGCTCTCGCTGCTGCCTCTGCTGTTGCTCCATCAGCCTCCGTGCCCTGCCCGCCGCGGCGAGGGCGTCGTTGCGGGCGGCGGAGAGCGGGCTCATGTCGGAGGTGAAGGGGTTGGTGTTGGAAGTGCGGGAGGCGCCGCCGCCGGTCGCCGCTGCTGCGGCGGCGGAGCTTGCGGCGGCAGTGGCGGCGGCGGCGGCGGCCTCTGCCTCTGCCCTCCTCGCCTCGGGGGACTTGGGCGTCGGCGAAAGGGCCTCCTGCGCGACGAAGATCGCCGCGGCGACCTCCTGGGGCGACGAGGGGCAGGCCGAAGGGGAGCGCTCCGGGGAAGGGAGGAGCACGGCGGCGGAGGTGAACGTTGTGCTCCTCCTCTCCGTCGGCGGCGTCCCCGCCGCGAAGGAGGACGACGAGGCCTCCTCGCGCGCCGCGACCGCCGTCGCCCTCGCCGCCGCGACCGCCGCGGCGACAAGGCCTTCCTCTCCCTCGGCTTCTTTCTCGTCGTCACCGTCGTTGGAGTCGGGCTCGCGCAGCTTCGTCGGCGGGAGGGCGGCGACGACGGACTCGACAGCCGGCAGCGGAGGGGGAGGGGAGGCGGCGGCGGCGAAGAGGGGCCTGCCACTCTTCGCAGTCGTCCGCAGCGCCGCCGCCGCCGCCGCTCCCGCCTCGGCCTCCTCCGCCTCTCGCTCGCCCTCGTCCCCGACGTTCGTCATATGGCTTTCGTCCCTCAGCTCCGCCAGCAACACGCTCTCCGAGAGGTTGACGCGAACCCCCGAGGGGGTGCGCGCGTGCTCGTCGAGGGCGGCGCGGAACCGGGCGAGCGCGGCGCGCTGCCTGGCGACGAGCGCGGCCGGGGCGCCGCCGCCGCTGCCGGCAGAGGTCGTCGAGAACACGGCGGGAGCTTCCGTCGTCGCAGCCGTAACCGATCTGCTCCCTCCGCAGACTGCCGCGTCCGAGGCAGCAGCGGCACCCGGCGAAGAAGAAGAAAAGGGCGCGGGAGAGGGGGTGGGGAGCTTGATCCTCGGGAGGTGGAGCGGAGGCTGCCGCCCCGCCCTCCTCCTCTCGCCGCCGCCGCCCTCGTCGTCGTTGTCGTCGCGGCAGAAGCCCCGCGGCGGCGACGACGACTCGGCGGGCAGGAACGAGGGCCGCGCGGCCCTGGAGGGGGGAGGGAGCGTCCAGTGGAGCCTCTCCTCTCGTTTTTTTGGCTGATGCTGCTGTCCCTCTTTCGAGGCGGCAGCTGGAGCAGCGAGGGGAAGCGCAGCGGCGACTGCGGCAAAGGCAAGTCGGGGCCCCTCGACGCAGCCGACCGGAGAGCGCGACCTCGACCTCGAGCCGCCGCCGAAGGCGGCAGCTTCGTCGTCGTCTTCGCTGCAGGGGTGGTGGCTCCTCCTGCCGACGGCAGCAGCAGCAGAAGGAGGAGAGGGAGACCTCCTCCTGATCCTGCTGATCGTGTTGCCCTTGAAAGAGGAGACGCCGAGCCTGTTGCTACGGTGCTGCTGCTGCTGCTGCCGCCTCCTCAAGCCCCCAGAGGGAGGAGCAGCGCCCGCGGCGACGACGGCGGCGGCGACGAGGCTGCTCTTGACGTCCTCGACCGCGGCGCCGCCGAGCGGGCCCGAGGTCGAGGCCGGGAGGTGAGCAGCGGCAGCAGATTCTCCTTCCGTTTCATCGCGTGCGGCCGCGCGGGCCTCCTCCTCCCGTTGCCCCTGCCCCTCCTCGACCTCCTCCTCGGCCTTCGCGGCAGCCCCCCCGGCCGGCGAAGGCGCTGCGGCCGCGAGCGACGCGCGCACCGACGCCGCCTCGGCCACCGCAAGCCTCTCGGCGCGCCTCCTGGAGATGCTGCGCAGCAGGGCCTCGCCGAAGCGGCGGCGCTGGCGGACGGAGGCCGTCGAGGCGGAGGCGGAGGTCGAGGGGGGAGGGGCGGCGGCGGCGGCGGCGGCTGCTCGCGAGGGCGGCGAGGGCGTCTTCTCTTCCTCTCGGTGCCGGTGCTCCACCTCCTCCGTGACCGGCGAGAGCGGCGGCGGCGGCGGCGGCTGCAGGGAGCCCTTTCGGGCTTCGGCTGCTCCTCCCGAGACCCCCCCCTCGGCGAGGGGCCCCGCTCCATCCCAAGAAGCAGCGGCAGCAGCAGCAGCAGCAGCAGCAGAGACGGGGCGGCGAGAGGCCGGAGCTGCTACTGCCACTATCGGGTCGGCGGAGCCGGAGAGGAACCCGCCGTCGAGCGACAGCTCCCCGCCGAAGGCCGCGGCGTCGGCGGCGGCGACGGCCGCGGCGAGCTCCCGGTCCCCGCTGCCGCCGTCGCCGCTGGCCGAGAAGCTCGCCCGCCCGAACTCGAGCGGGCCCGAGGTGGAGGCGGCGGCAGAAGCAGCAGCGACAGCAGAAGTCGCGATGACGCCGAAGCCGAAAAAGGCCGGGGCGGAGGCGGTCGTCACCGCCGCCACCGCCGGAGCTGCCGCCGGAGGCAGAGGCGAGGTGGCGGCGACGCCATGCTCCTGCTGCTGCTTCGGCTGCGGCGTCTGCCCCCGCCGCCGCTTCCTCGGCGACGATGAGGCTCGGCGCCTGGCGGCAGCTGAGCGCGCGCCCGCGGCTCCTCCTCCGCTGCCGCCGAAAGAGAGCAGCCCAGAGACGAGGTCCCCAAAGGGGTCGCCGGACTCTCGGAGCAGCGGCGGCGGGGCCCCTCCGGCGCCCCCTCCCTCTCCTTCGCCTTCTCCTCTCGACCTCGCCGCCTGCGTCGGAGAGGAGGCGGCGAACGCGAGCGGAGGCGGCGCGCCTCCGCTTCCTCCCTCCCCTTCCGCGGCGAGGGCGTGCCTCAAGTCCGGGCAGCTCGCTCGCAGGGGCGCGAACTGCTCGATGACGCGAGGAGGCGGGGGCTCGGCCCCTGCAGCGAGCGAGGAGGAGGCCGAGGAGACGGGGCCCGAAGAGGACGGCGGGGGGGGGTTCGCCGACGCCGACGCCGACGCCGCCGCGCTACCTCCTCCTTCCTCGACCCTCAGGGCGTCGAGGCACGCGGTGAGCGAGCTCACGGCCTCGGCGAGCTGCTCGGGCCGCATGTTGAGCTTGGCGAGCAGGGCCCTGGCGCGCTCGGCCGAGGGGGAGCGAGAAGACGAGGCCGTTTCGCCGTCGCCGGAGGGAGCGGCGGAGGCGGCGGCGGCGGCGGCAGCTTCTGCGAGGAGCGCGGCAAGCTCGGCGCTCGCGATCGAGTCCAAGCGCCCTCCTTGCTGCTGGAATGTTTCTGCTGAAGCGGAGACGGAGACGGAGACGGAGCGCGAGACGGCGGCCTTGGCCAGCGGCCCGGGGGAAGGGCGCGCGGAGAGAGGAGGTGGCAGCGGCGCGGGGGGGACCTCGGAGGCGGCGGCAGCGACGGAGGCGAGGCTGTTACTCTGCTCCTCCTCTTGTCCATTTGCTGCTGCTGCTCCTGCTGCTGTGACAGTTGAGGAGGCGGTGCAGAGGGCCTCGGAGGCGGAAGCGTAGGCCGAGGGCGAGGGGGCGGCGGCAGCAACGGCAGCAGACGCCAAGGTGGCGGCGGCACCTCCTGCCCTCTTTCCCGCCGCCCCCTCCTCCTCGTCCTCCTTCGCCTCCTCGCCAGACACTCTGACCATACTCACCCTGTGCGCACCGCTTCCCGGGGGAACCAAGAACCCCCGCAGGGACAGGCGGAGGAACCTGCGGACCGTGGCTCCCGCGGGCAGCCGCAAGACGTGGCACGGAGGAGCGCCCGCCCCCCCCGACTCGTCCCCGACTTCTCCTCCCGCCCGCAGCTCCACCTCCCCGAGGGGCTCGAACGCCCTCGCCGGGGACCTCGCATGCGCGAGCCTCACCACGCGCGGGGTCGACCCGGCGTCGGCGAAGCACAGCCTCACGACGAGCGAGGCCTGGAAGGCGTGGGCCAACTCGAGCGTCGCCTCGGTCGTCGCCCTCGCCCTGGAGGAGTGGCTGGTCCAGGCTCTAGGGGGCTGAGGGAGGGCGTTCGCTTGGGAGGGCGCCGCCGCAGAGAGCGACGCGCGGACGCCGGAAGCAGCAGCGGCGGACTGCCGCGACGAAGAAGCCTTGGCCGCCGACTGCAGCGACGACGGCGGGGCGGAGACGGCGACGAGGCCGCACGCCGCTGCCGCGCCCGTCCCCGTCGCCTCAACGACGGCGCGGACGAGCCCGGGCGGTCTCCTGGTCGGGGGGAGGGGCCTGACGGGCGAGGGCATGCAGGGACGGGCAGAGTCCTGGTTGGTGAGGTTGTGTTGAGAGAGAGAGAGAAAAAGGAAGGGAAAGGAAGGTGAGTCTTTCTCCCTCGTCGTCGTCCCGTTTCTTGCGCGAATGGCGCTCTCTCTCTCTCCCAATCGAAAGAAGAAACAAAAAGACCTCCTTAAACTCTCACCGGGTGCGGTCGTCCTCCCTGCGTCGCCTTCTTGGGGCTCATAACAAGCGTCTCCATGACCTCGCGGCGGGAGGAACCACGAAGCTGCTGGAGAGGAGCAGCACCAGGAGCAGCAGGAGGCTGCTTTTGCAAAACCGAAACCGGCGCCACTCTCGGCAACGACGACGCCGAAGCCGAAGCGTCGAGAGAGAAAACCATGCGCTTTGGGCTCCGAGGAGGAGACTTCGCCGCTCCTGTCTTGGCTGCCGTGGGGTCCCGCGCGGCGCCCCTGCTGAAGGGCTCCTGTTGCTTCTTGGTGGAGCTCTTGGACGTCGGAGAGAGGCTGAAATAGGGAGGATTGAGGATTGAGAGTTTTTTCTTTGCTTGAGCTCCCCCAGGTCCTATGTTTTTTCTCTCTCGGTCGCTCTGCGTCGTCGGTGTGGCTTTCAAGCTCTGTGCTTTTACCTCATCCGCGACGCCTGAGCCAAAAGGTCGACATAGCGTCCCGAGTACTGTTGTTGGTTTATTGAATGGAGAGGTTTCGTAGAGGAGAAAAGTGAGACATGCGCCGCTTCTGTTACGGCGGTGCAGCAGCGAGGGTCGAAATTGGCGAGAGAGAGGGATTCTCTCGCGCTCTCTCTCTCTCGTTTCCTTCTCGTCAGAACGAGAGTGAATGGCGGTCGTGGCAGGGGGTAAGAACGAGGACGCACCGATCCTGAAGGCGCCATGGCCTTTCGAGCGCGAGTAAAAAAGAAACGGAGCTCCGCAGGAACAGAGAGAGAGCGTGAGGAAAGTGAGAAAGAGAGCAAAGAAAGAGCGAGCGAGAGTCGTTTCTTTTTCTTTTCTTCCTTCTGTCACTCGTCTTCTTTCGCTCTCTCGCTTGAAAGTCCTCTGACTCTCTGTCAGAGAGCCCTCACTTCCTTCAGACAAGTGTCGCTCGCTTCCATCCCCCCTCGTACTCCTTGCTCTCTCTTCTCGGTAAGAACGAGCTCTCTCTGCGCCTCTCTCTCCCTCAAACCCGCGCCGGGGCGCTCAATCGCGATCCTGCGCCTCGCAGCTGGGCGACGCCGGGGCGCTGTTTCGGGAGCGCTGGGCATCAACCCCGGAACCTTTTGCCTAAATAGATCGAATGAGAGGCTTTGCGGTGGGGATGAAGCCCCCAACCTAAAATCCTCGTCGTGGCTTCTCTCGACCTCGACCTTCTCTCTCAACTCCTTTCACATCACGCAACCACCCTCGAAATCTTACGCAGCCATGGGCCTCTTCTGGACGTGCGTCCAACAGCAGAGCGTCGAGATTGTAACCACATGCGGCGCCTACAGGTGCGTTATCGCCCCCCCTCGGAGCAAGCAGAGGCTCCGCTGAAGGTCAGAGCAAAGGGAGAGGTAAAATCTCTACCTTCGATGAACTCTAAAACACAACTCTCCCTCTCCCTCTCCCTCTCCCTCTTTTTTTCCAGCAAAACGCTCACGCCCGGTTGCCATATTATCTGGTGAGTAAAAAAAATTTGCGATCCCTGGTATGTTTCACCCAACACCCCGCCACTCTCTCACCGCGAGTTTTTTTCCCCCAACGCCCCGCCGCTCTCTCACCGCGACAACATCCAACCCCCCAATCCCCCACCCCACCCGTCAGGTGCTGCATCGGCGAGTGCGTCTCGGGAGGCCTCAACCTCAGGGTCCAGCAGCTCGACGTGCGCGTCGAGACCAAGAGCAGCGACGACGTCTTCCTGCTGATCGTCGTGTCGATCCAGTACCAATACGATCCCGAAAACACGTACAACGCCTTTTACAAGCTGTCCAACCTTCGCGAGCAGCTGTCGGCGTACGTGTTTGACGTCGTGAGGGCCACGGTCCCTAAAATCCCCTTGAACGAGGTTTTTACAATGAAGGCAAGGAAGCAAAAGAGAGTTTTTTTTTATCCTCGCGCGCCGACATCTGTCGCTCAAAAAGCAAAAAAAACTCCTCAAAAAAAACTCACCTTTGACGCAGGACCAAATCGCCGGGGCCGTCAAGGAGGAGCTCACCAAGTCGATGACGGTGCGTTTTTTTACCTTTTTTCTAAGGAGGAAAGAGAGGAAAGGGCAAGAAGAGAGAGAGAGAGAGGCCTCGAAGCAAGAAGAGAGAGAAGAGAGGCTTCCGAACTCCTCACCTTGCCTCAAACAAAATTAAAAAACAAAAAAACAGGGCTTCGGCATCACGATCATAAACACGCTCGTGACCGACGTCTCCCCAGAGCCCACCGTCCGAGCGGCCATGAACGAGATCCAGGCCCAGAGCCGCCTCCGCTCGGCGGCCATGGAGCGCGCCGAGGCCTCGAAGCTGACCGTGATCAAGGCCGCCGAGGCCGACGCCGAGGCCAAGTACCTGGCGGGGGCCGGCATCGCCCGCCAGCGCCAGGCCATCATCGCGGGGCTGCGCGAGTCGATCAAGGACTTTTCGAGCGAGGTCGACGGCGTCTCCTCGCGCGACGTCATCACGCTGATGATCACCAACCAGTACCTCGACGCGATGCAGAACATGGCGCAGTCGTCAAACGCGAGCACGATCTTCCTGCCGCACAGCCCCGGGTCGGTGAGCGACCTGGGGGCGCAGATCAGGGACGCGTTCGTCCAGGGTTCCGCCGCGGCGGGGGCCGTGGCTGTGCCACCCGGGGCGCAGAGCATGGGGCGGTGAGGAGGAAGGGAGATGAGAGAGAGGTTTTTTTCTTCCGTTTGGCGCAGAAAAAGGGAACAAGAGCGGAGCGAGAGCTGAGCTTCTCTCCGAAGTTCCTCCTCTTTCCGCTTCTACTCCGCGCCAGAGACCGAATAAAGAGGTTAAGGAGACAAGAAATGATCGCGGAAAGAGAGGTTTTGGGTGTAACGAAGAGAGAGAGGAACGTAAAGAGTGATTTGATGTATTGTTTGCGCGCGCCAAACCCCATATTTGAGGGTTAATAAGTCTCTCCCTGCCTACACCCTCTTGTTATCTCTCTTTCCTTCTTCGATTCCGGAAGAAAATTGCACGAAAGGGGCAGGAGCGACATGCTGTCAGTACGTCGTTGACGTTGCGAGTCCTCGAGTGAAAAAGCGACTCGTTCTAAGCGCTGGCCACTTTCCTATTCTGATAACGGGGGTTCTTTACCTCTTGAGGTTCTGTACCTCTGAGAAAACAAGCAAAACTCGGGCCCTTCCATTTTTTCAACCTGAGAAAAGAGAGAGAAAGTGAATACTCCTCTTTTCTCTCTCTCGTGCATGTCCCGCCGCCGCGCCCTCTCGGAACTGCCGCAGAAGCTTCTCATGGCTTTTCAACGGCACACTGGCGCCCCAATCGGCGGGGCGAGATCCAGAAATCCCTCTGCGCTCCGGGCCGCGGCCTCATTGTTTGCAACGAGAGCATTGGAAACGTCGTCGTCGACCCCGTGCTGGCCGCCGTCGCCTCTGTCTGCAGCGCTCCCCCCGGCGCGGCGACGCCCTCGCCTCCCCTTCGATCGAACGCAAAATCACGCCGGCTCACTCTTCGTCACATCAATCTCGATCCTCTCGAGGTCGTTCCATTCGCATCGAGCCCGTCGGTCGCTCTCCGCAGCGGCTACTAGCATTGACGCCGCAGCGGCATCATCGACAGATGCCAACGACGACGACGACAGCGACGAATCCCTCGACTCCTTCCTCGCGCCGCCGTCCGTCACCTTTGCCTCGCTGGGACTCGACAGCCAAGTATGCGATGCGCTCAGGGCAGCCGGGATAGCGCACCCTTCGGCCGTTCAGGTAGAGAGATAACTGCTTTTTCTTTTTTCTCTTTCAGTTGATTTCGTTTTTTCCTCTTTCGCTCACCTCAAAACTCTCTCGGCCTCCTCCTCACGTCTTCCTCCTCTCTCAACCTCGTTTCCTTTAAGGCCTCGGCGATCCCCCCCCTGCTCTCCTCCTCGGACGCGGTCCTCGCGGCGCAGACGGGATCGGGAAAGACTATCGCCTACCTCGCCCCGCTGATCAGCAGGCTCCGCTCGGCCCAGGCGCTGCCCCGAGTCGACGACGACGGCGACGATGAAAACGCCGAGCTTGACTTTGACAGCGACGACGACGGAAAGGCCCCTTCCTCCCCGACGCTCGTGCTGCCTTCGCCGGCCGACCCGCCCCCTCCCTCCCTGGGGCTCCTGGTGCTGTGCCCCAACGCGGCGCTGTGCGACCAGGTCGTCGCCGTCTGCAACGACGTCTTCGCGCGAGGGGGGCTGAAGCTCTCGGCGGCGCGCGTCGGCGGCGGCGGGAGCGACGGCTCTGGCGGCAGCAGCGACAGCCCTTCTTTTTCTTCCCAGCAGAGGCTCCCTTACCCGCCGCCGGACGTCACCGTCGCCACGCCGGCGGGCCTTCTCGGCGCCACCTACGCGGCGGGAGGAGGCGCCTCCTGGTCTCCCGCGGCGGTCATCTCGCGCACGCGCGCCGTCGTCCTCGACGAGGCCGACGCTCTGCTGGGGGGCGGCTACGCGCGGGACAGCCGGCGCGTGCTCGAGGGGATGCGGGCCGCGGACGAGGGGGTCAGGCTCGCCTCCGCCAGGGCGTGGCTGGAGGCCGGAAAGTCGGAGGATCCGCCGCCGCCCGCGTGGAAGGACCTGCCGCAGAAGGCGAGGAGGGCGGCGCGCGACGGAGGGGCCGGGGCGCTGGCCCTCGAGCTCAGGTCTTCCGGCTCCCTCCCCTGCTCCGAGATCCCCCCTGCTCTCCCCCGGCGACAGTACGTCTTCGCCGCAGCGACGATGCCCGAGGACCCCCGCATGACCGAAGCCGGCTTCGGGGTCGTCGAGGGTGGAAAGCGGAGGAAGGATTCGCGGAGGTCGAGCAACAGCGCCCCGGCGGGCGCGATGCTCCGGAAAGAGTTCCCCGAGGCAGAGTGGGTCGGCGGGTTCGCGCTCCACCGCCCGACTCCGTCCGTAGAGCACGTCTGGGTCGATTTGGACGACGAGGAGGAGGGCGAGGTCGAGGGGACCAACAGGGGCTCGAACTGGGCTCGGGCGCTGGTCGAGGCCGTCGCGTCGCCGCCGCCGCCGCCGCCGTTGGCCTCGACGTTGACTTGGCCTGCGACGACGACGCTCGTCTTTGCCCGAACCGCCGGGGCCGCCGCGGAGGTCTGTGCAAAGCTCCGCGCCTCCGGGATCGACGCGCTCGAGTACTCCTCCGCCGTCTCGCTCGCGGACCGCAAGAGGGCTCTGGCGGCGCTCCGGAAAGGAGGAGCAGAAGCACAGGCACAAGAAGGAGGAGAAGGAGCGGGCGTGGTCGTCGTCGCCACCGACGCCGCGGCACGCGGGCTCGACCTCGGCTTCTCTTCCTCGGGCGTAGACCACGTCGTCCAGGCCGACTTCGCCGCCAACGCCGTCGACTGGCTTCATCGCGTGGGGCGCACGGGCCGTGGGCCGCGGGGAGGAGGCGAGGGCGCGGCGGTGACGAGGCGGAGGGGCCGCGTGACGTGCCTGGTCTCCGGGGGCGACGCGGCGTTGGCAGACGCGATCCGGGGCGCGCTCGAGGAGGGGCGGCCCGTGGACGGGTCGTTCAGCAGGAACCGGAGTTTTCGGAACAAGCTGAAGAAGTACGGCGAGTTCGTGCCGCGCGGAGAGGTGTTCAAGGGGGAAGGGGGAGGCGGCGGCGGCGGGAGGTGAAAGAGAGTTTTTTTTGTTGTGTGTCAAAATCGGATTTCAATTCCTCTTACTTTTCTCTTTTCCCTCTCTCTTCCGTTTTCTCTCTCTCATTTTCGTTATCCAATCCTCAATCATAAGTTTCACGTCGTCTTCACGTTGAAGCTCTTCACGATCGCCCTCAGCTCGCTCTCGGCCCTCCGCCACTGCCTCGGGTTCGCGGAAGCCGCCATCAGAAACAGCCTGTTCTTGAACGCGGTCGCCGCGACGAGCCTGCGGCCGCCGACGTTCCCCCCGGGACCGCCCGCGGGCGGCTTGAGCACGTAGGTGTAGTAGGTGAGGTCCCCCTTCCTCTCGACTTCGGTCTCCAGCGTGTCGCCCTCCTGCAGGGGGGCGCCGAACAGCTCCGGCGCGAAGCCCGCCACGATCCTGTCGGGCGGGCCGAGCTCCTCGATGCGCACGTCCGCGTTGAAGCCGACGTCGACGAACCGGAGCACCGGCGCGACGACGACCGACAGCTGGCCGTCGGCCCCGCCGAAGCGCAGGTCGATCTCGGTGCCTCCCAGGTCGGCGATCGAGACGGGCGTCTCCTCCCACCCCGCGGGCACCCGGAACCCGTACCTCGGGATCTCGCTCCAGCCGACGCCGTGGCCGCCGGACTTGCCCTCGGGTCTGCGGTACTCGAAGAGGCCGTCGGCGCCGGGCTTGGACGACAGGCCCGGGATGCGGCCCGCAGTCAGGCCCTGGACCGCGCGGGCCGGGAGGGGCCGGTGCGCGACGACGGCGAAGGGGGAGAGCACCGCGGCGGCGAGGGCTGCCCGGCGCGTCGGCTCGTTCGCCGGCGTCGGGGTCGCCGTTGCCGTCGATCGCCGAAAGGAAGAAGGAGAAGAAGATGCGTTGGCCGCGCTCTTCACCGTTGTCGTCTCTTCTCCTCCACGTCCTCTCGCTGGAGCAGCAGCGCACGTCGTTGTCCTCGCGCGAGGACGCGACGCGAGATTGGCCGCGGAATGCATTGGAGAGAAAGCGTAGAAACACAGGAGAGAGTCTTTGGTGCCTCCTCTCTCGCTCTCGAGATCGAATAGTGTGGCGAGAGATTTATTTTTTCCATTTTCCTTCCTCCATCGAGTTCGTGTTTTTCCGCTTCTCTCAAAAAAGGAACTTGCTCGCTTTCAGGCTCGGCGCTTGCAAAGCATCCACCAGACGGCAAAGCAGCATCGATGGGCGGCGACCTGCCCCCAGTGACGATGGTGGCGACGCAGGTACGAGCGAGACAAGAAGAGAAGAGGAGGAGCATCCAATTGCGTCGACACCCTTTGTTCTTCTTCGGCGGCCATCGACTCCACCTCCTTTCTCGAAGATGGAGTCTTTTGCGGCTTACTTTCTTCCTGATTTTCATCTCGGCGCGCACGCGCAAGATCGAGGCCTCACTGCCTGACCGTCGAACGTAGAGCGCACAACTTAAGAAGCTAGCAAGAGAGAGTCAAAGAAACGTTTTTTTCTTTCCGCTCGATTTCCTTCTCCTCACCTTTTTTCGACCTCGGCCCCCTTTTTCGACCCCCCCCCAAAAAAATAATAATAATCTTTTCTCTCTCAGGAGGAGCTCCGCTCGGCGCGCATCGACCTCGCCTCGCGCGATTTCTGCGCCCACCTCCTCGTCCCGCTCAATGAGTGCCGCCGCAAGAGCCTCTACATGCCCTGGGCGTGCGGAGCGCAGAGGCACGCGTACGAGAAGTGCGAGTACTTTGACTACAAAAAGAGGGTCGCCGCAAAAGAAAAAGAAAACGATGCCAAGGAGAAAAAGTAGTTGAGAGAGAAGAGAGAGGAAAGAGCGTGTAAATGAAAAGCAGAATTAGTTTTTTTTACAAGGCATCAGAGCGGGGGGGAGAACTGGGACCAAGAGGGGTTACGATTCGCGGAGGGAGGGACGCACACTCGGGTGAAGGACACACACTGAACTGGAAAAAAGTAGAAAACCTTCACTTCTTCGTCGCCCCGGTGGCGGCGTTGTTGCTGCTGTTGCCGGCCGCGAGAAGACTCTTGAGAAACGCGTTGAGCTCGTCGATGCATCTGGAGAAGCTCGGCCTGTCAGCCGGCAAGGGGGCCCAGCACTTCCTGATGAGCCTGGCGATGGCGGGTGGGATCTGGCCCTCCTTGTCGCCGATGGAGACCTGAGGGGTCGAAGGGTGAATTCCCGCGGTCGAGGTCGAGGTCGCCGCCGCCGCCCCCGTTGCTGCCGTTCCGTCTTTCCCCTCCTCCTCCTCGTCGTCGCCGAGGGGCAGCGTCGCCCCCCCGAAGCCTACCGCCCCGACGACGCCCACGGGCGAGACGTCGGCCCAGGGCTCGAGCCCGGTCCAGAGCTCCCAGAGCACGACCCCGAACGAGAACGCGTCGGAGCCCTCGCTGGGCGCGCCGCCACGGAGGACCTCGGGCGCGCACCACTCGGCGGTGCCGAGGCGCGAGGGGGGCGCCGGGGAGAGGGAGGCGGCGGAGGCGCCGCCGCCGCGGGCCGAGGCGGCCCCCCCGCCCCCGCCCCCACGCGCCCTCGCGAGACCGAAATCGCAGACCCTCACGCCGAACGACGCGTCCACGAGCAGGTTGGGAGACTTGAGGTCGCGGTGCAGGATCGGAGGGTTGCACGAGTGCAGGTAGTGCAGCCCCCGGGCGGTGTCGAGCGCCATCTTGGTCCGCAGCCGCGGCGTCAGCTGGCCGCTGGTGGTGGTCGCGGGACCCGGCCGGTGCAGCAGTTTGAAGAGCGACCCGCGCTGCGCCAGCGGCGTCACGATGCACAGGCTCGGGGGCCTCGTGCACGCCCCGAGGAAGGCCACGACGTTCGGGTGCGACAGCCTGCGCATCAGCGCCACCTCGGCCCTGAACTCGCGGACCCCGTCCGGCGTCAGCTGCTGGTCGATGAGGCGCTTGATGGCGACCTCGGTGCGGCGCCAGGCGCCGCGGTAGACCTCGCCGAAGGAGCCGAGGCCGATGCGCGGGCCCACGGTGAGCTCCGAGGGGTCGATCTCGAAAGGGTCCGGGTTGACCGGGACGGCCTCTTCTTCGGCGGGTTCGCTTTCGGCGCCGCCGCCGCCGTCGGGTTCGTCCGAGGTCTTCGTGTCGATCGCCGCGGGCCTCTGCCTCCGCTGCTGCTTCCCCTGCTGCTGCTCGAGCACCGACGTCGCTGTCGCCGGGGGCGCATTCTTGAGCGGGGGCAAGGGCGCCGGGGCGTCTCCGGAGGAAGAAAACGGCAGGCGAGGAGAGGAAGAAGAAGAAGGAAGAGGAGGCTGAGAAGCGGAAGCCTTGTTTCCGTCGTCAAAGGCGTGGAACGCAGAGCCGCGGCCCCTCCCTCTGCCGCCAGAGGAAGACGAAGGGCGCGAGAGAGAGGAAGAAGAGCCTCCATCTGCGCAGCCGCCTCCGTCGCCTCCGACGGAGAACGGCGAGAGGCCGCGGAAGGGATCCGGCGTCGGCAGGCCCGGGGCGGGGGCCCTCGCGGCTCTCGCCGCCGCCGCCGCGCGGGCGGAAGCAGAGGCATTCGCCGGCCTCGGCGACGCAGCTGCTGCTACCGTCGTCGTCGTCGTGAAGCTCTGCGCGCCCGCGGCGCTGAAGGGAGAGGCGGTCGTCGCGATCGTCGTGATGGCCGGAGGGAACGCTCTCGTCTCGAACCCGAGTTCCTCTTCCTCTTCTTCTCCGTCCCCCTCCCCTTCTTCCTCTCCTCCTCTTTTCGGCTCCTTCTTCTTCCGCCGCCGCGCGGGGAGAGGGAAGGGGGAGGCGGACCGGACCGAAGGGGGGCCTTGCTGCTGCTGCTGCTGCGGAGCTGCTGCTGCTGCTGGTTCGACAGCAGCGTCAGCGGCGGCGTCGGCGGCTTCGGCGGTCTCGGCGAGCTCCGCCGACTCGCGCAGGTCGATGAGAGGGTGCGACGTTGACGCTGGCCCCAGCGACGGAGCGGCGGCAGCGGCTCCCTCTCCTCCCTCCGCGACGCCGCTCGCGCTGCGGCCTCCGCCTCCGACTCCTCCACCTCCACCTCCGTCGCGCTCGTCATCTCCGGGCGCGCGCTCCTCCGCGGACCAAGACGCGCCGGGGCACGCGGCCAGGTCCACGAGCAGCTCGACGTTTCCCGGCAAGGCCACGTGCGCGACGGCCAAGTGCGCCGGGTCCCTGCAGCCGGCGCCCGCCGCGCCCGTGTAGAAGCTGCCGCGCAGCAGCCTGCAGGGCAGCTGGCACGCGTCGGCCAGGGCCTTGAAGAGCAGCGCGCGGTGGCGCGAGGAGCCGGCTCGGGCAGCGACAACGGCGCCGAGCGGCAGCGCCGCGCCGACGCGGCCGCTCGTCCGGGAGCGCAGGATGCCGGGCCGCGCGCGCTCAAACCTCTCGGCAAGCTCGGCGTGCGTGCCGGGGCCCCCCATGGCCTCGCAGACGACCGCGGCCAGGGCCGCCACGCAGGCGGCGGCGCCATCCGCGGCGGCCGCGGCCAGGGCCGCGGCCGCCCTCTCGTCGACGGCTGCGAGCTCGGCGTCGGCGGCTAAGTCGACGACGAAGGCCTCGCGGTCCCCGAGGAACGCCGACCACGCCGCGAACTCGGAGTCGGAGAGGAGGAGAGGGTCGGCAGCGGAGCAGGAGGAGGAGGCGGCGGCGGCGGCAGCGACGCCCGGCGGCCTGAGCGCCCGCAGCTGCGCGAGCGACGGGAAAAGCGCGGGCGAGCCGTCGGGCGCGGGAACCTCGGGGAAGGACCCGCGGAGGTCGAAGGCGCCGTCGGCCATCGCATCCCCGTAGTCGAGCGAGTCCGAGTCCCAGAGCTTGAACGAGAGCGCGTCGGCTCTGCCGCTGGAGTCCAGGGAGGCTCGCCGTGACTGCTGCTGCTGCTGGGAGGTCGAGGGGGCCGTCGAGAGCGCGCCGTTGCTGCCTTTTCCGCCGCCGCCGGCCGAGGCCTCGACCTCTTCCCCGGCGGAGACCAGGGAGAGCCTCTTGGCGGCCGCGAGCGCCCTGGCCTCGGCCTCGCTCGGGGAGACGAGCGCGAGGCTCCCGCCGCCGCCGGCGGCTCGCGGCACGGCGGCGGCGCCCGCGGCCTCGGCGGCCGAGAGCGCCAGCGCGGCCGCGAGCGCCGCGTCGTCGTCTCCTGCTGCCGCCCCGTCCGTTGCCGGCCCCGCCGCGCCGTAAAACTCCAGGGCCGGGGCCGGGTAGGGCCTCGACGGCGGGGGCGGGACGCCGGACGACCGCCGCCAGGGGGCCGCCGTCGCGGCGGCTGCCCCCTCTGCCGCTGCCGCTCCTCCGCCTCTCTCGACGCCGCCTGCGCCGCCGCCGACGGAGGACGTCGCGGACCTCCTGCGGAACCAGTCCAGCCGCATCTCGAGCTTTCGCGTGTGTGTCCTGGCGGTGGCGGTGGTGGTGGGAAGGAGCGAGAGAGAAAGGGAAGGAAAGGCGAGAGGTTTTGGGCAATGAGATGAGGGGGCGAGGTCGGAATCGAATGTTTCCCTTTATCCTGTCTTTGCGAGGAATCCAGATCTCTCTCTCCTCGACGACAGGCGGGAGACAATGCCCTGTGTCCTCAGGCTCTCGGATCGGGGAAAAAAGGAAGGGAAAAGAGCGGAAACGGGGCTCACTTTGTGTTTGCTTGCCTAAAGAAAAACGAGATCAAACTTTTTGCTCTCAGCCGGCGTGGAGCGTCATGAGGCAGAGAGACGCTGCACGTGCAAGCGCGCGAGAGATGCAGAGAAGGAGACGCTGCTGATAAATGCACGCGCAAGTCTCTCGCCCCGCTCGAGCTCCAGCAGGCGAGAGAGAAGAGAGAGAGAGCGAGCGTGGAATGTGGAGATTGAAAGGATTGAAACGAAGTATTCACACTCTTCTCGTTTTTGCGGCTTCGAGCAAAAAAAAAAAACTCTTTCCCTGATTCTTTGCTGCTGCGAAGAGAGCTCAGTCTTTCCTCGGACGTCGCCGTCATGCTCCGCGCCCGCGCGTCGTCCTCCTCCTCGGCTGCGGCCACCCTCGAGGCTCTGTTTGGACGAGCCGAGGTGCTGACAACGACGATGACGACGACGAGCATTCTGCCATCGACGGTGTCGACGTCTTCGTCCGCGGCGTTCTCCTCCTCTTCTCCTTCCAGTCAGTCGCTATTTGCGCCCTGGACATCGAGGGGCGAATGTCCTCCCTCGACTAGCACCGGAGGAGAGGCAACGGAGGGCCCGATGCGCGAGTTCGCAGGGCAGCCGGCGCTGATCTTCGGCGGGCGATGCAGCGAATCGTCAACTCTTTCTTCTGCGCTCTTCGCCTCTGCCTCCCCTTTTCAGAACTCTCTCTGGCAGCAGCAGCGGCGGTGGATGGCTGTGCCCAAGAAAAAGGTAAGAGAGAGAGAGAGAGCACAGACAGAGAGAGGGAGAACAACAGCGGAGAGGAGCTAGGACTAAGTTTCGATCGACGGCTCTGTTTTTTCCCCTTGTCTCAACCTCGACCTCAATCAAAACACCCTCAAAACTCTTTCACAGTCGTCGCTCCACCGCCGCGGGATGCGCAACTCGGGCAAGTACGTCCGTAGGACCGAGTCGATCGCCAAGTGCAGGTAAGAGAACTTTCGAAAT
>Ga0315294_10002760_pt1 | contig 19121 bp, 8 predicted proteins | sample YL17G13_40_MG_FD_203626 | JGI IMG/M metagenome (GOLD analysis project Ga0315294, IMG submission 203626) | Sediment microbial communities from Yellowstone Lake, YNP, Wyoming, USA - YL17G13_40 | ecosystem: Environmental > Aquatic > Freshwater > Lake > Sediment | place: USA: Wyoming | collected...
AGCACCTCTGTTTAAAGCACTAGCTGTTGGTAAATTAAACGTGTGAGTTGCTGTGGTAGAGTTAATAGCAAAATCAGTTCCTGTCGTTCCTACTGCTAAATTCTGTACTTGTGCTGTAAGTCCATTTAATGCAGTTAAACCAGTTGAAAAGGTTGTTATTACTTGACATAAATGATTGTCCTCTGTATGAAGTGTAATAGTTCTTCCACTATGTGTAACATAAATTCTTACTGCTAGTCTGTCCGTTGCTAATAAAGCAGTTTGTGGAACTGCTAAAGCACTAACATATAAATCTATACTTGTACCTCCTGTTATATTCTCTGGAGTTGCAGAATTAGAAGCTATTAAAGATAAAGTTGCTCCATCCCATTTGTATAACTCAACGTAAAATGATGGCGAACCTCCTCCACTTGAAGCACTAAAATAGGTTTCAAAATTCCAATTTCCTGCTGGTATCTCTAATTGATTTGGTACTCCTGCATCTGTAATAAACGATTGAATATAACCATTTGCATTTATTGTAAAATCTGTACCTGCACCTAGAATTGGTGTTCTATCCATTTCTTTAAATGCAACTCCTCCAAATGTGCCTTGTGAAACTGAACCATTAAGATAAAAAGATAATGATGAACCACCACCAGTAGAAGATGGAAAATTAGCTAAACTACCATCGCCACGAACGTATTGAGATACTGCTCCTGCCCCTGTTACAGCAAATGTTCCTGTTGATGTAATTGTACTAGGTGTAACATTAAATGCAGAAGGTACAGTCATTCCTACACTTGTTACTGCTGTAGTTAAATATCCTGCAGGGTTAGATGAAAGAGGGTAGTATAAAAGATTATATGTGCTAGTACCATTATTCCATACAACTGATGGATTGGGATAGGTTCCAGATAAATCTCCACCAGCAGGTCCTGAAGGAGCTCCTCCACCACCTACACTAACTTCTTTCACCTTGCCATATTTATCTATTACAACAACTTTAGCAGAGCTAGAAGAAAGTTCTCCATTCTTATTTATAAACTCATACATTATTCTTGTACAGTTGTTTTAACGTAAAATGTTGTACCTGATACATCAGATATAAATTGTATATAATCACCTTGGCTAAGAGTATAAGATTCTGTATCTCTTATAGAATCTCCAGCATCTAATGATAATTCATATATAGGAACTAAATGTATACCAGGACCAGTTTCAAATCTATTGAAATTAAAAATGTAATTTGAATCAAGGTTGTTTATAATAATACTATTTATAGTTAATGATGTAGTTGTACAAGTAATTCTTGTACTTCCATCAGTTGCTACATTTCCTTGATAAACTATTTCCATTATTAATATATATTCAATGTTAGTGTTGAAATTCCTAAATAAACATTATAAGTGGTGTAATTATACTCCTCATCAGGTTGTATAACATCCCAACCAATAGCAAGTCTATCATGTGGCCAGTGAAACATTATTTCTAATTCCTATTCCATTATACTCTTCCTTGAGAATTATACTTTTTCTTGTAATTCTTACTAGTTTTTAAACTAGAAGTTTTTGCTTTAGAATGTACACCAGGTCTATTAATGTTTGGTGTTACTTTTTTTTCTACTGAGTTTGTTGGTTTTGCCATTGTATTAAAATAAACGTATTAATGTATAATAAAAACTAATTCCTACAGAAGGTTGAGTATTTATAACATCATACCCCCCATATAGTCCTATTCCAAATCTTTTTCTATCTCTAGCTTCTAATTTAGCTATTTTAACTTCTTGCTTTTCTTGTTTGTCTAAAGAAGAAAGAAGACCAGCTTGTAAATCTAAATTATGTGATACAAAAGCACTAGACTCTTCTCCTAAAGAAGATGCTAGTTCTTGAATTTGTTTATATTTGTTTTCAAACTCTTGCATTTCTGCATTATATCTATTCTGACAATCTTGAACTTGTTTAGTGAGTTCTCTATGTTGGATAGTTATTTTATATAAAGCTTCAACTCTTTCTGGAGAATTTAAATCTTTAGTTTGGCTGTGCAGTGTCAAGCACCCTACGCATAGCATCATAACTAGTATCCCTAACTTTAATTTTTTCATATTTAATTCTTTTAGGTTTTATTTTAGTAATGTTTTTAATCTCTTTAACTGTTGATTGTACAAAACTATCATGCTCTTTAACATTATCTTCTAATGCTTTTTTATCTTGCCCTACTTGTATTTTTGTATCAACCAATTCATTCTTTGCTTTTTCTATTTTAACAGCTATTCTAGAGTCATTAAAATTATTAATAGACATAACAATAATAATTATAATAATTAAAGCAATTAGTCCTATTAAAATATAGTCTTTTATTTTAGATGGAATTACATTAAGTTTTTCTAATATATTCATGATTATTTAAAGTATAAATTAGCTTCTCTTTGTCTTCTTTTAATTAACCCATTGTTAACTTTACCATTTGCTTTATTCCATTTAGCAAACTCTCTAGCAATAGAAGGGTCTTTTGGGTTAGCATTCACTTTACGTAGCAATGTACTATCACCTAATCCTTCAGGAATATTATCCTGATCAATATCTGAACCAACATTGTATGCAAAAGATACAAGGGCATTAAATTGATTTTGATTAATAGTTGATGTAACAAGATTATCTACATCTTTAGCAAACATATTAACTGTTTGTTTTAACATCCAATAAGCAACAGCTTGTGTTATTGGTTTATCTCTCATAGTAACTTTTGCTCCACTAGGATAGAACGTATTACCATACCCTATTGTAGGCACTCCTGCAGGACAGAGGTAAGGAACTAGACTAAGTCCCTCATCTTTCATTATTGTTTGATATAACTCTTCGTTTGGGCTCATTTTGCTGATTTTTTATGTTTATCAAAATCATCTTTTAATTTACTATATAGTTCTTTTAAATCTTCGTGCTTACTAGCAAGTTCATTATATTTATCTGTAAGCTCTCTGTGTAGCTTTTCCCAGTTCTGTGACTGTTCCACTTCTTTAGCATAAGCTAATTGAATCATATTAAACTGTCCTTGCATTTCAGATAATTGTGTACGCAAAGCATCTACTTGTGCTCTAAAGTATTCTTTTTCTTGTTTAAATTCAGCTACAATAGCATCTTTATCACTCTTAAGACTTTCATTTTCTTGAACTAATTTAGCATTTAAATTGTCATATAATTCTCTAACTTTAGCTGCATAGTCAACTTCTGCTGAATCAATTTCAACTGCTCCTTTTTTTAATTCTTGAGCTTTAGCTTGTTTTCCTCCTAGCACCCATCCAACAACTCCTGTTAACACTGTTCCTAGTGTAGAAACAATCATAAAATTCTCTGTTAACCACTGACTTATCGACATAATTTATATATGTTTATATGTTATTTTAATTAAACAAAAATACAAAATATAATATGTATATATACCTTATGTAAAAACTTGTAAAGGATAATATAGCATAAGATTATTTTATTTTAAAGGATATTATCTTCTTGATTCTGCTGTAACTCTAACACCCATTTCTTTCGCATATTCTGCATCAATATAAGGAAGAGCTTCAGTTAATGCTTGATAACCTATAGGAATTAAATTAATAAAATATTTCATTGGGTATGTTTTATCTGCTTCTTTTTCATCACCTATTGCTGTGTAATATACTTCTTTTCTTAAAACATCAAGTAAACTTCCAACTTTTGAAAAAATTCCTAAAGCTGGAATGATAGAACCCTTTGTCATTTCATCTGCAGATGCTGGGTTTACATAAAATAAAAGCTCATCAGATATTTTATTTATCATTTTAGCAACATACTTATATCTATTCTTAGTAAGAATATCTTCATCATCATCAGGTGCAGCAATTTTTGAAGCAATTAATAATGCAAGTACAGTAACTATAAGTTTAAGTTCTTTAAACATATTTTTAACTTGAGATCTAATTAAGTCTTGGAACTCTTCTTCAGATATAATTAATTCTTTTCCTGTTTGTAAATAGTATTGTTGTTTCTTTGCTTCTAGCATTTCATTTATTATAGCAAGACCTTTATCTGTGCCAAGAGTAATATCTCTAAGATCTGTTATATTTTTATAACCAATCTCACTTAATGTTGAAAAGAAAGCTCTATATCTACCATACTCCCATTCATCTGTTGCAGTGTTCTTTGTAATATTTTTATATCTAGTAGAAAGAAGTTTAGGAATCCATCCTTTAAACATCATAAATGAATTAAATATGGTATCTCTTCTATATCCCATCTTATCATCATTACTCATTTGCCCTGTTAGGTTTCTAGAGAAATCAATAATACCCATTCTAAATTTAGCAAGTTCTTCATTACTAACTCCTTCTATAACTAGTTCATCGTTTTCAATTTTTGATAACTTTTTTAATGATGTATCTCCTTCTTTAAGTTTTTTAACTCTTTCTTCAAATGATTTTTCTAGTTCTCTTCTTTGTTCAAATGTCAATCCTTTTCTAGCTTGTCTATCCAAAGCTTTTAAATGCTGTCTAATGTTTACAATTTTTCCATTAATGACAATAGCATTGTCAATCATTGTTAAAGCATTAGCTAGTTCTAGCTTTCTTTCACCAAAAGAGTTTGTACTCATCATTACATCAGAAAAAGACCATGTTGCTAAATAACTTGCATATGATTTTTTCCCTGCTATCATTCTTTGTTTTATCTCTACAACACTTTCTCCTGTAAGAGGAGAAATAGTATCTAATAATGCTTTTTCAATAAGAGAAAGTTTTCCTATTGGAAGAGTAACTTTTACATTATTTTTTTCAAATTCTCCTGGAAGATAAAATCCTGCTGAATTAATATACATTTGGAATTGTGCCCCAAACCAGTTAGCTACTCCAATTAATGGTTTAAGACCAAGAGCTAAGTTTCTAATATAAACGTCACCTGTTTTTAATAGTTTTTTTGTAGATATAGTTCTCTCTTCTATTTTATCTTTATTTTTTGATAGTCTAGATACAGTGGAAGTCATTAATATATTTCCCATGGAATTTAAATTCTCTGTAATTCCATATAAGTAATCATCTAGTATTGCTTCTAAAAGAGTTGCATTTTCATTTTCTGCACGTTCTTTAGGAGTCTGTCCTTCAAATATAACTTCTCCTTTAGTATCTGTAATTAATGATCCTTTAGATTCTTCAACTGAGTGCATTACTAATAATGGAAACTCTAAATCTTTTGTAGACTCATATTCCATTAAAGACTTAATCCACATAAGACCAACTTTATTTAAGTCTGTAGAGAGTTGAGCTACATCTTTATTAGTTCTTGTGAAGTACTTAGGAATAACTCTTTTTAGTTCTCCTGTTTCTTCATCACCCTTTGCATATAACTGTTCCTCATTAGGGTTTATACTATACATATCTTTAAAGAAATCTTTTGTTTCTTTAAGTATATTACCTGACTGAGACATCTTTTGAAGAGTGGTGGCTTCCATTAATGGGAAGAAAGAAAGTCCTTGCTTATCTAAATACCCCATCTTTCTAGCTTTTTCGTTTAGATCTGTAAAGAAGTTCCAAACTTTTAAAGCATTCTCACTTTTAGACATTTCTAAAAACTCTTTAGATAGATGGCCTTCTTCAATCATTGCTTGTCTATAGTAATATTGAAATGTATAATTTTCAAAACCATCAAAATCTTTTGATGTAATATCTATAGAATTAATAAATCTGCCTTTTCTTCTTTCTCTTATTTGTTCATCTTCTATTTCATCTGAAGAAAATTGTGTTCTATCTAAATCTTCAAGAGTTTTTTCTATTACAGGATCAGTTAATCTTTTATATTCTTCAACATCTAAATTATCTAATAAAAATTGTTTGTTTCCTTTTTCTTTAGCAGTTTTTATATCTTCTAAAAATTTAGAATCTAATTTTTTAATTAATCTAGGACCTTTCTCAGTTAGAGTACCAACCATCTCAAACGCTGTTTTGCCTATAGCTCTTGCTTCTTCTTCTAGAGGAATTAATATTTTTGAATAATTATTTGCAACTTTACTAAAATTAACATTAATTAAATTCTTAGCTTTTAAATAAACTTTAGCAGCCAGCTGAATAATTAATGGAGAGAGTTTGGAACTCTCTAAGAAGTTTTTATCTAAACTAGACACTAGTTTTTCTGCTTTTAAAATATCATCTACATTTTCTTCTTCAACAATTCCTTCTTTCAATCCTTTTTGAAGAACATATTCTTGTTGAATAGTTAATATATCTTTTAGTTTTCTTTTTATTCCTGCAGAAAGTCTATCAAAATTATTTAATAGTTTTAATTCTTCAGTTGTCATATTCTCTCTAGGAATATAAGAAACATATACATCACTTAATTGTGTGAATTTTTCAGCACTTTTTTGATATTCTATTAGTTTTTCAAGCTTTGTGTTTAATTCATCTTTAGATAGGGTGTTAAAGTCTATACCATCAAACTCTTGTATAGTTAATTCCATATCATTTAAGAATGTTTTAGCAACATCGTATACAGGAAAGAAGTTAAGTTTTAAGTGTAAGTTTCTAATAGCAAGACTAAGTTGTTCTAATTTTAAATTTTTAGAAAACTTTTCTTCTGGCTTAGTACTAGACTTATACATTTTTTCATAAAGCTTTCTAAGACTAGCAATAAATGTATCAACAGCTTCATTACCTGTAGATTCAAAATCAACAGGAACAGGAAGTAAGTAAACATTTGTTTCTTGTAATGAATCTATTTTACCTACTTCTACAGAACTCGCAACAAGTCCTGAAGTTTTATTATTTTTAATTGCATATCTATAGTTTGTTACAAAAGGAATCATTCTTGCTCTTCTTAATTGATTTCTTTCAACTCCTAAGTTATAAGCAATTTTTGTATACTCTCCCATTTGGGCTTTCCAATCATCTTGTTTATACCAAGGAATATCTGTATTAGACTCTGTATTAAAGCTTGTAAATTTCCAGTCTAATATATCCACTTTAACATCTGGTTCTCCTTTACTATTTTCAACAGGCTCAAAAGCCATAAAGTCAATTGTAGAACCAATACCTCCTTTAACTTCTAAATTAGCTACTTGTGTTTCAATTAAAAATCTTGTACCTTTTGGATATGATGCTATAAGTTCTTTTGCAAAAATAATAATAGATTTTTTTACATCATCATTTAATGGTGTAGTTATTTCTTCTTCTCTATCAGTAGGTAGGGCATATCCATCTTTATTAATAAGATTCTTTTTAATATATGTTTCTAAAAATTTATGACCTTCAGACCCCCATGCTCTTTTTTGATCATCTAATAATTTTTCTTCATCTGTTCTTTTAAAATCTTTCTTTTTCTTTAATGTTGTAACTGTAAAATCTAAAGGGTTTCCATCATATGTATAATGTCTTTTTTCAGTTTCTGTAGCTTCAGAAAGATCCATTCTAGAATCCATATCTTTAAACTTATCAAATACTTCATTTACTTTTTGATTTTCTTCTAATTGAAAGAACACTCCTTGGTCTTCTATTCCTTCTAAAACTTCTATTCCTGCTCCTAGATTTCCTTCAGATATTTGCTGAGCTGTTTGCTGGAACAAATCAATATCAGATCTTTTATATAAAGATCTAATAGAAGAAAGAATAGCATCCCACATTTGTTGAACTAAGTTTCTACTTTCTTTCTCTAATAGCTCAGGAAACTCTGTAGTGCCTTCAGACATATTAATAATCATTTCTGCTATTAACTTATCTACAGCTTCTTTCTTTATCTTACGAATGTTTGGTTTACCATTTGGTAATTGATATGCTTTATTAGTCTTGTATTTCTCTAATACAATATTGTATATTTTATATTGAGAGATTTTACTAATAAGGTTTGTAACTAATTGTGGGTTTACTTGCTCTATAATAGCTGTAGCAATATGCACCATCTCTTCTGTAAGAGCAACATCTTCTTTTCCTTCAGCAATAGCAATTATTCCTTGTACAAGATCTGCAAGTGCTGTAGCATCTTTTGCATTTACATCAGGGTTTCCTTTTAAATAATCTTGTAGAGCAACAATGTTAACACCCATTTGCTCAATCACTTTCTTAACTTTCTCTATAGTTTCTTTAGAAGCTTTAGATGCAGGAACACCTTCAAGTTGAAATGAAGGTTTATTTTTTGCTGCATCTAATGCATCAAATAATTCTTTATTAGGAATTGCATAATATTGAATTATTGTAGAACCTCTATATGTAGAGTCATCAGAATTTTTACTTATATCTCTTATCTTAGATCTATCTTCAACTGTATAAAGACTTCCTTCTTTACCAGTTTTTTGATTTGCAATTTTAGACAGAGAATCATTTTCTATATCAAACTCTTCTTTATTAATAATTAATAAAGGATTTTTTTCATATAAAATTTTTTCTTGAATTAAAGCAAGTCTTGTTCCCTCAATAGAAGGCATTTGTTTTTTATCTCTATGACAAAGTTTCATATTTTATTATTAAAAAGGATTACAAGTATCATCTTTTTTTTCTTCTTCTGTTTGTAAAGGTAGAGATTCTTCTTCAGACAAGAAAATAAATTCATCTCCTTCTACATATGCAGATTTTCCAAGAACTTCTACAATAACATTGTCTTCTACTTCAGCACTTTGTTTCTTTGTAAAATCTAATCCAGCCACAACAGTTGTAACAGTTTTTTCAATAACTTTCTCATATCCATTATCAAATACAGATGCTTGTGAAACAGTTGATTTTGAAATACTAGGATATTTTTTATCATAAAATTCTTTTGCATATAGAGAATCTCCCCAAGCATTAATCATTTTATAAACATAGTTTTTGTAAACTGTTGTTTTTCCTGTTTTCTTATCTGTAGAAATAGTTTCATATACAATAGGAGAAGAAATTCCTTTTTTATTTTTAGAATAAACTTTCTTGAACAATCCTTTTTTCATAAAAGAATAATCCCCTTTCTTAACCATCTCTCTTTTTGTATCTTTATTTACAGTCATGTCTGACCATATGTATGTAATTACATCACTATTAGCTTCCATTGAATTTGCAGAGATGTTTATGGTTTTAGGAACTTGTCCTTTATCCATTGCATCTTTTAATTTTTTAGACACCAGTGTAGTTTCAGGTTTAAATCTTCCCTTCTTAGTTAAAATAACTCTTTCTTTATGTTGATCTACAATATTAGAATCATTCCAATTACCTCTTTCAAATACATTCATATCTGTAAAATCAGAAAGGTTTGGAAGTTTATCTATTTTTGAAAGAGTTTGATTATACACTTCAACAAAATCTTCAAAAGGAAGCAAACTTGTAAAAGAAATTCTAGAGTTAGAAAGTCCTGATTGTAATACAGCAAGTCTTACTAAATTTCCATATAATGGTTTTTGTGATTCTGGAAGTAACTTTTTAATTTCTCTAAGTGCATATATGATTTGATTTTGATCATACACTTTAGTAGCTTTTGCATTAATGTATAAGTTATCTGGTTCATTTTCATTATTACCTTTTTCAAGTTGTAATGCTTTTAGAACATAATTATTATATAAACGATTACTAGGATCTTCAGCAGCTTTTTTTAATTTCATTAATTCAGAAGCTGTTGATTCTCCTTTATCATTAGAAAGCAAAACTTTTGTAAGTTGTGTATTAATATTTCTATCAGTTTGTACAGCCCAATCAAATAATGTTAGAACTGCTTTTTTACTTGTAGATACAAAGTCTTTATCATTCATATCCATATATGGATCTAACACTTGCTCTAACACTCTTCGTATAGATTGACCATTAGGGTTATCTCTTTTATCAGATAATAATATCTCAGCAATTCCATCTCTAAATGAATTTAAAGCATTCTTTAGTTCTCCAATAAAAGATGAATCTAAGAAATCATCAACATCTGAAAAGATTGTATTTCTAGCTTTTTCTATTTGTCTTAGTTTCTTAGCTATTAAGAAAGGATCATTAAATGTTGCTGTATCAAAGTTTGTAGCTTGTGTAAACGTTAATAGTTGTTCAGCCATTTTTGAGTATTTCAAAAACTCATCTAGTATGAATAGTTGTTGTAGTGATTGATATGGTTCTAGAGTTTCTTCATTTTTTCCAATCATTTTAGATAGTTCCTCTACATTAGGAACTGTGTTAACTGTAACATTATCAGCAGAAATTGCTTCGTATTCATATGCTTCTTTAACAGCATTTATATACTTGCTATTAAATACGTATGAATATCCATTGTTCTCTAATGTTTGTAGAAATTCTTTAATGATTGGTTGATTCATAAAATATGCAACATCTGTTAATGGTACACCAGTTCTAATTAAGAATAACCAAGTTCCTGCAACATTAGGAGTGATTCCTAAACGCATAACCCAAGGGTCTTTAGCAGCATCCACATACCCATCAATAACTTGCCCAATTACATCAGAAATATAGTTTCTATCTTCTGGTAGAGCATTAGCATCTTCAATCATTGATAGAGAAGGCATTCCTTTAACTGAGTTAAAGTTTTCAAATTTAATTAATGCATCACCAAGAAAAGTTCTGTCTTTTTGAGACACACGATTTAACTTTGTTCTGTCTATTGAAAGAAGTCCTCTTTGAGCTTGTGCATTACCTGTTTGAGAAGTAGCAGCAATACCAATAGCAGACTTTGCTCTAACAAAGTCATTTCTTAATTCAGACATAGTTTCTCTATCTAACATTTCTCCAACATCAGAATAATCTATTTTTTTAGAACCAAGAAGAGTTTCAATTGTAGTAGTTAATGTTTGTAACTGTTCTGCAGAGTTAGGTCTAACTAAGTTTTTAAAATTAAGTGGATTAGATACAAGTTTTTCTAAAGAGTCTACATAAGCATTATCTAATGATTGTCTATATATATCACTAACTACATCTACTTGTCCTCCAGCTCCAACTTCTTCAGCAAAAATTGCTGACATCATTCTACCCTCAGCATCTTCTCTTGAAATAAAATCTTTTTTAGTTTTTATATATTCATCAAATTCTCCAGCTTTATATAATTTTTCAATTTTATTTTTAGCTTCTTCTCCAATTCCAAAATAAGGAACAACTTTTAAAGAGTTGTTTTTTGATGGATATAAGTTTTTTAAGTAAATGAAAAGTTTATCAATATCAAAGTCACTTCCTGTTTTCTTAACAAGAGCAGAAGGAACAATAACTGAATCACCATATCCTTCAGGAAGGAACTTAGCAATTTCAAATACCTCAATAGAGTTTTGTTTTTGTGTAGGAATACGAAATGCAACACCAGCTAAAGCAGATAATTGTTTTTTACCTTCTTCAGTGTTATTAAAATACTCTAATAGTTCTTTATCAGATAAAGGGCTTTTAAACCATCTAGATATCATTATCTGACATGCTCTTTTTCCATCCTTATTTGTATAGAACTTAAGTATATCTGATTCGTATATAGTTTTTGTATTACCATTACTATCAGTTATTTCTTTAGCCCTTGCTCTTTGAGATTCTAACAATGCAGAAGACACTTGTACTTTTTGTCCTCCTTTTAATTTTGTAGATACAACAGCTCTGTGTGCAATAGAATATAATATATTTCTAATTTGTTGGTAAGAAGGAATAGCTTCTAATACAAACTTACCATCTTCATACCCATCTAATGCATCTACTATATTATCATTAATCTCTCTTTTCAATAATTCTTTCTTAAGAATATCAAATGTTAACTCTGGTTTAGATAATGTATACTTATCATCACCTACTTTTGTTATTCCTAATTCTTTAAATAAAGAGCTTAGGCCATCTTGTATTCTTGCTTCTAAAAGATTTTGATTATTCTTTATTTCATTATATAAATTATTTCCTTCATTATAAGAACCTTTGTCTATTAACTTAATCCATTCATTATAACGTGTTGTAAAATCCTCTTCTTCAGCCATAAAGTCAATAGGTACACCAGCTTCCATAAAATCCATAGTAGCTAATTTTGTAGGTTGTGATCCTTGAGTAACTTTATTATTTTCTTTTGTAGGAACTTCTGTCTGTATAGCAAATATTGAAAGAGGAATAGTTAGGACAGTTTGTTTTCCTAATGGGTTTTTCTTTTCTTCTTGGCTAATTAAAGGAGCTTTGTTAAAGTTACCATCTTTATCATATAATTGATAAATGTTTTCTTTACCAACTTTTCTTCCTGATGCGTAAACAACATAGTCTACATTATCATCAATCATTTTTTCATACAGTTTTAACATGTTAGCTGTTGGGTTAAGCTCATGTATCATTCTAAATGAAATAGTGAACAAAGAGAATTTATCAAGAAGTACATCATTATAACTTCTTCCCATATTTTTATTACCTGCAACAATAGGTTTTATAGGAGTGTAATTATTTTGTTCAAAAGGATTACCTTTTTTAAATCTTTCTTTTTCAATAGCATTTAATGGTTTATTAAGAACTTTTTTCATATATGCCATGTCATATATGTATTGCTCTTCATTCTCATCTGTCCATTCACCATTTTTAATTGATAAATATCTATTTCCTTTATCTGTAATATACCCACCACCATCTGTTTCTTCAAATGGAGTGTATTCTAGCTCTTCATTATCTGAAAGAATATCAGATATTGTTCCACCATTTATTGTGTCTCTATTGAAGTTTGTATTAAATAACTTATCTGCAGCATCATCATTGTTATATAATTCTCCATATCTAGAATTTATTTCATTGTTTCCATAAGAAAGAATTTGTCTTGGAGAAGTAAAGTTTTTAACACGTTTAAGCTGATCAGTATATTGAAAAGGATCAGAGTAAAGAAGTTTGTGTAATTCAACATTAGCAATCATAAAATTCATTTGCTGTTGTTTAATTGCACTTTTAATAGAGTCTAGTGTATAAGATTCATCTGCATTAAAAATAGAAACATTTTCAACATTATAATTTCCATCAGGAGAAGGTTTTATAATGTTGTATTCTTTCATCTTGTTTATTGATTTTTCTGTTTTACCATCTATAAACTCTTTAACTTTATCATTAATTTCTGTTTTAAAATCTTCATATATTTCATCTGCAGAAATATCTGTATTTTGTGTTTTGTTTACAATTTTTTTATGTAAAGATTCACCCAGTATAGATTTAAAAAATCTTAGGTTTTCATTATTTCTTCCTTTAGCAACTTGTCTATTTATTTCTCTAGACATTGTAACTTCAGATATAAACTGATCTTTAAATATATTTATATACCCTTTACTCAAAAGCATATCTTTTGTTACGAAAGGATTATCAGCATCATGTAGCTTTATAGCAGTTTGCATATTAGCATCCCCAGGAACAAGATTCATGTATATTCCTTTCAAGTTCATATTTAGTTCTTGAAGGTATCTTTGTCTTTTGGTTAGTTTTGAAGACTCTGTGTTTTTACCTAGTTCTTCATTTATAGTTCCATCTATAATAAATGGTTTTAAAGTTTCTAAACTAAGACCATCTCTTTTATTTCCTTGTTCATCAAATATTCTATTTAACATTACACTTCCAATATTAGAATATGTATCTGTTATTAAATATCCAAAGTTAGTATTAGCTAAGTCAGATTTTTTTTCAACTTTAGAAATAACATCATAGAATGAACTTAATAAATTTGGACCTAAGAAAGTTTGAGATCTTTCTCCATTAATATTAAAATATGTTGTATCAAATTCAGATGTTTCTAATTTTGATTTAACAAGTCCTAGTTCTAATAGTCTTCCAGATACATCTAATGTATTTGCGTTTATTCTTTCTATACCAACATCTGTAACTCTTTCTTTTAAACTTCTAATAACACCATTAGCAGCAACTCTAAACAGTTTTTGAACATCATAATTAGCTTTCTTCAATTGTTTTTCAGAAAATTCTATTCCTATATTAGAAAGAAAGTTAACTAATTTTTCTATATCTGATTCTTCATTAAGAGCAGTTAATGCTTTTGTTCCAACAAATCCTTTTGTTTTATCTTTTGTAATATAAGGATTGGTGTTAGCTCTTGTGTTCTCTAAAATAGAGTTTATAAATTGTCTTCTATATTCTCTAACAGCACCAGATGTATTAGAATCACCAACAACAATATCTCCATTTCCTAATATGAATAATGCAGAAACTGTAGGGGATTGTTTTTTAAATGTTTTCCAGAATCCATCTATAAGTCTAAGATCTTCTTTACCTAATAAAGAGTAATCTATTGGGTTCTCAGAAAGAGGACTCACTTTAAAAATTCTTTCAAATAAAGAAACATAGTTAGGATTAGTTCTTGAAGCTTTTCTAAACTTATTGATCATATCAGACTGGTCAACAGAGTTATGTAATTGATTCAAAAGATCAACATACACACTTCCAAGAGGCACTAATGTAACTCCTGTTATATTATTTAATGTAGACTGTGTAGCTGTACCACCATTTATAAAAGTAGATTCAGATAAACTTGATAATAAAAGTTTAATTGTATTGTTTAGTTTTTTAAATCCATCAATTTGTCTTGGATCACCATATCCTTCATCTTTAGATTTTTCATAATCATCATAGTTTATTTCATCATTTTCATCAAATACAATTCCATATGATAATAAATATTCTTCATGTTTCTGTTGAATCAAAGGCCATTGATTAGATACATTATTATATAATGCTCCTATGTTGTTATAATATACATCACCTTGTTCTTGTGTTATTTTATTATCTCTAATATCTATTTCAATTTGATCAGCTGCTCTCCCTATTCTATTATTTAACAAATCATCTTTAATAATACTATACATTTTATTTCTATCAATAGCTGTAATATTAAAAAGACTTTTATTATTACGAGTCATTTGAGTGATTGTAGTATAGGTCATTTGTTGCATAATCTGATGAATATCAGTTGCACTTAAATTTTCTATTTTAGCTCTAAATAAAGAAGAGTTATCAGGAATAACTTCTGTAATATCTGTATACCCTACATTAGCAAAAGAAAGTTTTTGCTCATAAGGTATATAAGTTTTATAATAACCATTTCCTATTCTATTAAATAACTCTTGTGTATTCTTAGCAGCATCTTTACCTGTAAAGAATGTTTTAATTCCATTAATTATCCAATCGAATATCTCTCTTAGGAAAGAAGGAGTTTTTGGCTTAGAAGCTTGCTGAGGGTTTTTATCATATAAAACATAATCTCTAAACTCTTCTGCAAGTTCTTCTCTCATTTGATCATCTGTAGCATCTTTATAAACAACAGTGTCTCCTGTAAATCTATCTACATAACTTCCTTCTCTATTTCTAAAGTCTTTAGCTATGTTAATTCTTTCTTGAGGAGAAGTCATCATAGCCCATACAGCTTCAAATACTTCATGATATGCTGTTCCTGTTTCTGCATTCTCATACAAATAGATTGCTCCCTTATGTAGCATTCCCCAAGCTTGTCTTCCATTAGAAGTTTTAATTATATTCTTAACTCTGTATACAGGAAGATTTGGAAAATTAGCTTTTAACCAATCTTCTAATTTATTAAAATTCTCTGGAGCAAACTGTCTGAATTGTTCATATGTTTCAAATCTAAATGCTGTTTTATCAATACCTTCTCTACCATTTGTTTTAGGTCTATTAGCAAATGGATTAGCTGTTGCAGTAGGAGTTTCTTCTACTTTTTCTTCTTGATTTTCAGAAACACGTGTTACTGAAGCTTCTACTACAGGAGCAGCTGTAACAGCATTATCTTGAGGCATAGAATTAGCTATAGCAATTAATTTTGTTTTTGCTTCAATAGCTGTTAACAATAAAGAACCTGCTTCTTGATCTGTCATACTTTTAGCCTTAGCTACAGCCTTTATTGTATTAGAAGTTTCTAAATCGAATTCATTTTTATTATCAACCACAAAACTAGCAATACCATTTTCATCCAATAATACATTAACATTACCACTATTAAAAGGGTAGAGGTTAGGAGTTTTATTATTAAAAACAAATTCAGGGGATTTTTCTTCAGCTTTTACAACTGGAGTTTGTTCAGGAGCTGTTACTACAGGTTGTACTTGTACAACAGGTACTGGTTTAGTTATTTCAAAATTAAATGTATCTGCTGTTTCATTTAATGTAAAATACATTCCTTTTCTAACAACATCATTTTCTCCTTGTTGTGGTCTTACAATTGTTGTTAAAGGAATTTCCCCATCTTTTCTTCCTTCTGAAGATAAAAGATATGTTTGATAGTTTGGCCATTCTCTAGTAATAGCTTCTCCAGTTTTATCAAATCCAAGAATTTGTGTGTAAGGTACACTCCAGGAATTATCATTTACTTGTGTACCACTTACGTTATGATAAAGAGCTGAGATTAATGTTATTAATTCATTTCTTCTGTTAGAAATTTCTGTAGGAGAAAAGCTCATATTACCTCCTAGTCCTGATATAAATAGTCTAGTTGATTTGTTTCCTTTCTCATCAGTGATGTCTTCAAACCATATGTTATTATATCCAGCTTTTTTTCTTTCTCCTGTTTGAGTATTTTTTGCAATACCCCAGTAAACAACACTCTTTAACCAACGAACAATTTGTTGTGCTTCAGGATTATCTTTAATTGTTTTATTATCAAATGCTATTTTAGAGAGTTGATAAATTGCATCATATATTGTTGTTGCTTCATCCTTTGTTAAGTTTCTATTATTAAGTTTAATAAGACCTCCAGGTAAAGATAGAAACACTCTACCAGGGCCTGTTTTAAATGTAACAGATCCTTCACTCACTGAATCACTTGTAGAAAATGCTATAACTTTTTTAGATGCTAAATCTGTTTTAGAAACCAGTCCTGTTTTTTCTACAGGAGTTGTAGCGTTGTAATTTATCTCTTCAACTTGAATTGTTTGATCACCAACTTTTTTCTCAACAAGCATTGTTACATACTCAGGAATACCAAATGAAGTTTTAAAATCTTTTGGATATTCTAATTCTTCTTTAGCAAGTTGTTCTTTTCTCCACTCTCTATATTGTTTAGTTAAATCATTAATAGTTTCTTTTCTATCTTCAGCAGTAGCATTTCTAAACATAGATTCTGTTTTACCAGAATATTTTCCTTGTAAACTATCACCTGGAAATACTTGGAATACAGCATGATCCAAAGGATTTTTAAATTGTTCTTCTGTTTTAAAAGCGTCCCCAAATTCATCAACTAATGAATAAGTTCCATCCTCATTCATTATCACCATTACTAAAGCAATTACATCTTTAGGGTTTGCTTCTCCATCTACTATTAAATTAGATAGGCCAGGAACCCCTTGTAACTCTTCTGTTTTTAGTGTAACAATTCTACCTTTTATATTTTCTTTTTGAGATTTAGTAAAAGAATTAAATCTAGAACCAAATCTATTAGCTCTTAAGTTATGTGGTCTTTTGTTTGTTACAGGTCTTGTTCCTCCTAATACATCATAATCACTTTTCTTTGCATCTACCTCATAAACTTTTTCACTGTTAGAAGTAGAAGCTATTGGTTGTATACCATTATCTAGTGTACCAATAAATTCTTGTAATAACACTTGGTTATTAGCTAGTTCTTTTTCTTCTTTCTTTTGTTCTAAAGCTTTTTTGTATATACCTTCAAGTTTATTTAAAACATCTTCTCTAACTTTTATTTGTTTCTCATAATCTTTAAGAGCACCATTTAGTATATCTAAATGTTCTTCAAGATCTTGAAGTCTAGCTTCTGATGGAGTAATTTTAAAATCTTCTGTTTCAGCTATTATTACTTCAAGCGCATCTAGTTCAGCTTTGTAATTTGGTTTTGTTTTTAAGAAATTAGGATTTGCTTTTAAGAAATCAACCCATTCTTGTCCTTGTGGAGAAGGAACATTAAAGTATCTAGATTCAAAGTTTTTAATTAAACCACTAAGATATTTAATAGCTGATTTTATAGCATCTCTAGTAGCATCCATTAAAGAACTAACTGTATTAATCTGTTTACCAGTCTCTTCAACTAATATATTCAAATCAATCAATTCATCATTTAATTCATTTATAAACTCTTTTGTTGACGTAGGGAGTTCTTCCATACTATTAATAAGTTGCTCAACATACTCTACATTAAGTTTTAATTCATCATCTACAGTGTATAGTTCTTCAAGCTCTTGTTGAAGATCTTGTTCCATTTTAGAAAGAGCTGTTACTTGTTCAATAGCTTTTGAAACAGTTTCTTTAAACTTAAATTCTTTAAATCTTTTATCTTCTACATTTTTATTAGTTTCAATCTGCTCAGTGATAACAGCTATTTTTTCTCTTAAGCTATTTATCTTACTTGTTTTTTCAGAAATAAGTTTTTCTGTGTTTTCTTTTTTCTCTAAAACTTCTTCATATAACTGATTAAGAGTTTCTTCTCTTCTCTGAAGTTTTGCTTGTAAACTAGAAGATGTTGTTTTACCAAAACTTTCTTCTGCTTTTTGTTGTGCAGGTGTAAGGGTTCCTATATGTTTTAAAATAGCATGCTTGTATCCTTTCTTAGGTACAACCATAGAACCATCTATTTCTTTTTTAACTATCTTTCCTTTTTCATCTTTGTAAACAAAAAACAATTTATCTTTTTGTCCGTCTTCTGTTTGAAAGTATTCAAGTCTCCCTGTTACAGGAACTCTTTCTCCTTTTTCATTTGTTATTTTCTTACCATAAAAAGCAAACACAGAGTTCATGTGTTCTAAGTAATACTTAGCTGTTTTATTATTTAATGTAGAAGAAACTTTTGCTAAACTATAGTCAAGTAATTCATCTTTAGAAATATCTCTTATATCTCCTTTAGCATCTTTAATTTTAATTGTACCATCTTCATTTTCTCCTAGTATAGTTATCTTAGGTGTTCTAAACACTTCTTTTCCTTTACTATCTTCAAACACTCTTTTTCCTAAAAAGTATTCTGTACCTATTTCAATATTTCTATCTCCTTTTTTAGTTTTAATAGTGATGGTTTCTTTAGGAACTATGTTTCCTTTAGCATCTACTACATTGCCTTCTTGGTCAACTCTTTGACCCTCAGTTAATCTTAATAACTCTGTAGGACTATCATCTGGGGTATCTGCAATAAGAGCGTCTTTATAGTTAGCAGGTTTTTCTAATATATCATTATATTCTTTTATAAATGCTTTTCTTCTTACAGCTACTTCAGATAAGTCTTCAAGATCTCTAATTAAATCTTGTT
>Ga0315294_10002761_pt1 | contig 19120 bp, 16 predicted proteins | sample YL17G13_40_MG_FD_203626 | JGI IMG/M metagenome (GOLD analysis project Ga0315294, IMG submission 203626) | Sediment microbial communities from Yellowstone Lake, YNP, Wyoming, USA - YL17G13_40 | ecosystem: Environmental > Aquatic > Freshwater > Lake > Sediment | place: USA: Wyoming | collected...
ATTTTTTTAAACGACTCCAAGACTTAACCGAAAAAATTGAATCGTCTTCTGACCTATTCAAAAAAACTTCTGCGAATTTAAAATCGCTAACCGACAAATGTGATTGTAAAAATACTCAGCCTGTTTGCGCATGCAACGGAGGGGGAACAGGTTCTGCTTGCGAACCCAAAACCTGTTATGCCGGGGCTAATTTTCATCCTTGCGTGCCAAATGTTAACCAAATCAAAAATCTCCAAAAGAACATAACCGACTTAAGGGACGAGATTCTTTATTATGGAAACCGCGCTTTTGTCGAAAAAAACGACCTGAAAACCGACTCAGATACTATTCTCTCCCCGAAGGTTAAATGGTATAATGAAGCAATAGCAAGCAACCAAGCGCTTCTAAGCAGAGCTGGCGAGGCAGAAAAGCAATCAATACAAAAAGGAATTGATTATTTGGTAAAAAGCCGGGATTTATTGCAGGAACAGATAAAAAACAGAGAAGATTTAATGCCAAAGCTGGATGCCCTATCAAAAACTATTGCTAAAATAGAATCACCGGCAAGCGAATTAGGAAAATTGCCTAATTTCTGTTTTCTGAATGTAAGGGCTAAGTGCCAACCATCTTGCAAAACCGGCGGATTTTACGGCTGTCATGACGCAAGAGACGGCTGCCAGCCAGATAAATGCTCTGGCGGCAAGCCTTGCCCTGTTGCTGAAATCCAAAGTCAAATTAATAATTTAAACCAAATTTTTTCAGAAATTACCAGTATCTGCAACCGAATTGTTTCTTCAATCGGCGCAATTTAAAAAATAGAAGCCTTTGAAAAGTTATGAAAAAAAATATCATCCCAATTATCCTCTTTATTTTTGTTTTAACCGTTTTTATTCTCCCCGCCGGGAAAGCCCTTGCTATCGGAGCCGCCCCCAGAGCATTGGAGGTTCAATATATTCCTGTTCCTCAAGCCACCACCCCCACCACCGCCGAAATAAAACTTCCCGATTATGTAAAATATATTTACTATTTTTTTATAATTGTAAGCGGTCTTATAGCGTTGGGAGTAATTATAATGGCCGGCACCATCTATCTTTCTTCTGCCGGAATGCCGGAGAGGACAAAAGACGCCAAAGACCGGATTCAGTCCGCTCTTATTGGTTTATTAATCTTATTTTGTTCCGGTTTAATGTTCAAAACAATCAGCCCGGACCTTTTCCAAATAGAATATCCCAAACCCCCCTTTCTATTGACCGACATATCGCCCGGCGTATATTTATGCAAGACCCCGGTTCCGATCATTCAGTTTTGGCAAGAAAGAAAACAATTAGGAGATTCGCCCACCAAAGAGGGGGCTGACCGCTTGAGCGCTTATAGCAAACAAATTAATGAAAACTGTATCTTGGCGTATGGCGGCGATATACAGAAAGATTATATTGACCAAGGGAAACATCTTTATCTTGTCCCTGTCTTAGATAAACAACAATATGGCGCCATTGTTTTTGAGGAAAGCGGTTTTTCCGGAAAAGCGGCTGTTTTTTACGGCGCCGGTACAAATGGGGCAGTCCAGGAGTTAACCCAACCAACTGCCTGGCAGGTGCCTGGCCGGGCCGGCTCTATCAAAACCTTTATTCTTGATTTTAATGCAAGCCCCTCTTCGTACGCTGCCCTGTATAAACATATTGATTTCAACAGAAAAGAGCCTGCTTTGGCGCCGGAGATAAAACAAATCCCCCCTAATATGGGGGCCGGAGGGTTTAATCTCGCTCAAAACAAAGAAATAGGCTCTCTCAAGGTTGAGGGGCCGATTTTTGTTATTTTCTTCAAAACCTCCGGCGCCTGGCAAACCTGGAACCAAAATACGGAGATAGATGTTTATTCGGCGTCCGATACTAATTTAAACGATAATTTAATGGGGATATGGAATCCTTCCTGCGCTGAACCAAAACCGGGCTTTGAGCCTCCATACAGAAATTTCCCTTGCGCAGGCAGTATAGTAATTGTTTCCGCCCTCGAATAAAAACCAAAAATAAAACGCCCCGCTTACAGCGGGGTGTTTTAAATAAAGCTTTTAACGGGGGTAAATACCTATTTTTCTTTCTGCTCCTTCGCCAACGCTTTCGGTTTTTACGTCTTTTCTTTGGGATAACTCCAAGTGAATAATTCTTCTTTCGTAGGCTGGCATTGGCTCCAGCATCTTTTCTTTTTTGATTAAGGCAACTTCATCGGCAGCAGACCTCGCCGTTTCCCTCAAGTATTCAATCTTTTTTTCTTTATAATCATTCACGTCCAGGTCGATATGAAAATCTCCCGGTATTTTTCTCTTTGAAATCGCCTGCAATAAGTGCTGGATTTCAAAAAGCGTTTGTCCGTTATGGCCGATTAAAATTTTGGGGTCGGGGGTTTTTATTTTCACCGGGATTGTCTCGTCCTTGGGAAAAGAAAAATCAACTTCGACTTCCAGGGTTGTTTTTTCAAAAAAATTTTTGATTGTTTTTTTTATTTCGTCTAATTCTTTTATATTAACCATGTGAATATAGCTTGAGGGGGTTATTTACGGCGAAATGGTTTTGACAGATTTTTTCTTAAATACAAAATATTGCTGGATTATGGAGAATAAAGTTGTAACCAGCCAGTAAAGGGCTAGAGCAGCCGGCAGTTTCCAAAGAATGAAAATCGTAAAAATCGGGAAGAAATAGGTCATTTGTTTTTGCATCATGTCAGAAAACTGCCCCGCACCGCCGCTTTTCGCTTTGGTTTTTTGAGTTTTGGGGGCAATCATTTTCATTTGGATAAATTGGGATATCCCTACAATAATTATTAAAATCAAATTCGGAATAATCAATTTTTGGTCTGCCCCTCTCACCGCCTGAGACAAGTCTATCAGCCCCAGAAAAGACGAGTTTATCGCATCTATATGAAAAATGGAACCATAAAGAACGGAAGAAAGCTCTTCGGGCCGCAGTCCTTTCCAAAATACCCGGTAAAGGGCGAATAAAATCGGGAGTTGGATAAGAATCGGCAAAAAACCGGAGAAAGGGTTGATTTTTTCCTTTTTATATAATTCCATCATTATCTGCACCTGCTTTTCCTTGTTGTCTTTGTATTTTTCCTGAATTTCTTTAATCTTCGGCTGAAGTTCGGATAAAACTTTCTGCGACCTGATGGCGCGCGTCCCCAAGGGATAAAGTAAAACCTTGATTAAAACGGTCAAAGCAATTATTGCTATCCCAAAATCATTGCCCGGCAAATACTTGTAAAACAGAATTAAAAGATTAAATAACGGCTTGTATAAAATTGTATTAAAAATACTGCTTAAAAAACCCATCTGTTTAAATTTCTAATGATTAATTTTTAATTTCTAATATTTCTGCTTTCGTAAAAAGTTTATCGATTATCGACTCCATTTCCCAAAAATCTTTTTTTTCTAAACCCGGCATCACCACTATCACTCCGTCTACGCCCTTTTTAATTTGCGGCAATTTTATTCTTACCAACTCCCTTAGTCTTCTTTTTATTTGATTTCTTATCGTTGCCTTTTTGGAAATTTTTTTACTTACCGCAAAACCAAAACGAGAATTCTTTAGGTTATTTTCCACAACCTTAAGATATAAAAAATCTTCTTTATGCCCCTTTCCCTTTTTAAATACCTTTTCAAAATCCTTCTTTTTTTTAAGCCGATTCGCTTTAGGCAACATTTTAATTAATCGATTAACCGATTAACCATCTACGCGCTCAGTTTCCACCTCCCCTTCGCCCTGCGTCTTGCCAAAACTTGTCTTCCTTTTTTTGTTTTCGTCCTTGCCCTGAAACCGTGCGCCCTTTTCCGCTTCCTAATTTTTGGTTTATAAGTAAAAGACATAATATTACTAATTTCTAATTACTAATTTCTAATTACCAACGGCTAATAACTGATTTTTTTAATTATATAGTATAAGTATAGTATTTCGAAATCATTTGGTCAATCTCTGTTTTTTCTCACAAAACCAATTTCTTAAATTCACAACTTGTCCCCACATTATCAACACAAAAGATCTTTTTCTCTTTATTTCCCCCCTGCTTTGGCCTATGCTATAATTGATTTGGAAAATAAAATCTAACAAGCATAGTAGTTTTAATAATTGCCCCACCTATGACAAACCAAGAACTCTGGCAGGCGGTTCTTGCCCAAGTCCAATTAAATATTTCTCAGGCAAATTTTGCCACCTGGTTCAAAAACACAGAGATTTCTTCTCAAAAAGAAGGCTTGGCGATTGTTTCTGTGCCGAATTTATTTGTTAAAGAATGGTTGGAAAATAAATATAATAAACCAATTCTTAAAATCCTTCACGGCCTGAATGAAGGGATTAAAGGCATTGAGTATGTCGTTGGGAAAGCGGGTTTAAAGGTTGTGAATAAACCTATCCTCACGCTGCCCGAAGAGACCAATCAGCTTGAGTTTCTTGAATTAAAAGTGAACAAAGAAACGAACCTCAACCCGCGCTACGTTTTTGACTCTTTCATCGTGGGGCCATTTAACGAGTTGCCCCATGCCGCCGCCATTGCCGTTTCAAAAGACCCCGGTTCAGTTTATAACCCCCTTTTTATCTACGGAGGCGTGGGATTGGGAAAAACCCATCTTTTACAAGCCATAGGGAATGAAGTTGTCAAAAATTTTGCAAAAAAGAAAGTAAAATATCTTTCCACCGAAAAGTTTGCTTCGGAGGTTGTCAACGCAATAAAAAACCACGAGATGGAATCCTTCAAGGTAAAATACCGGGCCATGGACGTTTTAATAATTGACGACGTCCAATTCCTGGCTGGCAAGGAAAAAACCCAAGAAGAATTTTTTCATATTTTTAATGTTCTGTACGAAGCGAACAAACAAATCATCCTTTCTTCCGACAGGCCGCCAAAAGCCATCCAATCGTTAGCCGAAAGATTAAGGTCGAGGTTTGAGGGTGGGATGACCGCCGACATTGGAATACCGGATTTTGAAACAAGGGTGGCTATCTTAAAAGCAAAAGCCCAGATGAAAGGCGCGGATTTTAACGAAGAAGTTTATGAGTTTATCGCCAACTCCATCCAAAGGAATATCAGGGAATTAGAGGGGGCGTTAAACCGCTTGATTGTTTACCAAAAAATCAACGGACAGCAGCCTGACGTTGAAGTAGCCAAAAACTTGTTAAAAAACCTCCTTTCTTCGCCCGCCAAATTAATTACTTCTAGAAAAATTATCCAAACCGTAGCCGAATTTTACGACTTAAAAGAAAAAGACATTTTAATGTCTTCCAGAAAAAAGGAAATTGTCCGGCCGCGCCAGATTGCAATGTATCTGTTAAGGGAAGAATTAAAGAGTTCTTTCCCGTTTATCGGCAGAAGGTTCAACGGGAAAGACCATACTACCGCCATCCACTCTTACAGAAAAATCTTAAACGAAGTGGCGAGGGATAAAAAACTGGAAGAAGAAATCGGCTTGATAAAGGAGCGTGTGTTGAGCAGTTAGCCTATGTTGACAAGCTGTGGGAAGTCTTGTTATCAACTGCTTAATATTAACAAAACAAAAACTTAATAAAAAACGAATAAAAATAATCCACCCAACATCCAACTAGTTTTAACCAAGATAAAATCTTTTTATCCCCAAATAAAACAATCTAATTTTTTTTAAAAAACCGCCGCATAATAACAATAATAAAGTATTTATTTATTAAACCTATTATTAAATCCAATCATGAAATTATTAATTCTTCAAGAAAAACTAAAAGAGGGAATGGGTGTTATTGAAAGAATTTCTACAAAATCTTTAACGTTGCCGATTTTAAATAACGTTTTAATATCCACAGAAAAAAATTTCTTAAACCTAGCCAGCACCGACCTGGAAATAGGAATAAATTGGTGGGTTTTAGCTAAAACGGAAAAAGAAGGAAGGGTTGCCATACCTTCTCGCCTTTTTTCTACCCTTGTGAATTTGCTCCCAAATAAAAAAATAAACATTGAAGCAAAAAACAACTCCTTATTTATTGAGTGCGAAAATTATAAGACCCAAATAAAGGGGTTTTCAGCCGACGAGTTTCCTATTATTCCCAAAATAACCGAAGGAGAATCTATCTCCGTAGGCAGCGTTTCTTTCTGCCAGAGCCTGAACCAAGTAGTGGATATCGCGGCATTATCTACCACAAAGCCTGAAATTTCCGGCGTCTACTTCCTGTTTCAAAAAGATTTAATCACCATTACCGCTACCGACAGCTTTAGACTGGGAGAAAAGAAAATATATCTTAAAAACCTTTCCAAACTTCAAAAAGATTATTCCTTAATTATTCCTCAAAAAGCGGCCAGGGAAATTATAAATATTTTTGGCGAAAAAGAAGGAGAGTTGAAAATTTATTTTTCTTCAAACCAAGTGATGTTCGAGCTGCCCATGGCCGAAACCCAGCATCCCCAAACCCAATTAATTTCCAGGCTGGTAGAGGGCGATTATCCAAATTACAAAGAAATTATTCCTAAAAAATATACAACCCAGTTACAACTCCAGAAAAGCGAGTTTTTGAACCAAATAAAAAGCGCCAGTCTTTTCAGCGGAAAAATAAACGAGGTTAAAATCAAGGCCGATTCCAAAAAGAACAAAATAGAAATTTTTAGCCAAAATCCAGAAATTGGGGAATACCAATCGTCTATCTCCGGCAAAACAAAAGGAGAGTCGGTAGAAATATCTTTTAACCACAGGTTTCTCTTAGACGGGCTGGCCAATATCAAGAGTTCGGAGGTAGTTTTTGAATTAAACGGCAATTCTGGGCCGGGCGTTTTAAGGCCGGTAGGGGACCAAAGCTACCTTTATGTAGTGATGCCGATTAAAGCGACCTAAAAACTTTTAAAAAAATTAAAACCGAAAGCAAATAACCAAAAGGGGCATTAGCCCCTTTTGTATTGACAAAATAAAGAAGAAATGCTATAATTTGTCTATCAAGAAATGGTTCTTGGTCTTGGGTTTTGCCCAAGAGAAGGCAAATTAACAACTCCATACAAGGAAAGGGAGAATAACAATGGATGCGAACGACCAAGGACAAGGCGGGCAGCCACCTGTCGGTGGTGGACCTCAGGGTGCAGGGCAGCCGGCTCCGATCCCCGTTCCGGTTCTCTCAGTAGCTCCTCAAATTGTGCCGCAGAAAACCGGCCAGTGGATTTTGGGGCTGGTGGCTGTTGTTTGGGTCGTTATCTCGGTCGTCGGAGTCATCCTCCTGGCAATAGGAGGAATGGCAGGATGGACCGCGGGAAGCGTTTTCTGTCTTATCAGTTTGGCCTACCTCTTCATGGGTCTCACGCGAGTGCCCCAGGAGAAGAGGTATATAATGGAGCTCTTTGGCGCCTACATCGGCATCAAAGGCCCAGGGCTTATCTTCCAGTGGCCTTTCCTTGTTAAGGCAAGGGCAGCTGTTTCTCTATGGGAGCAGCCCGTCAACCTCTTCCATGAGGGCGGAGATGGTCAAAAGGAGCAGATAAAGATAGCCTTCTTGGCAGGCGGTTCGGCCTTGATCATCGACCCGATTGTCTGGGTGAAGGTGATAGGCGGAACCGAAAAGGTGCAGCGGGAGAACGCCGTTAGAATGATTTACGGCGTGAACAAATGGAAGGACGCTGTGAGAGAGGCGGTTGAAAACGCCTTGAGAAATGTCGTTTCCAATCTCACGGTAGAGGAAACCTTCGAGCAGATCCACGGGAGAGAAGTTGATTCTTGGTGGAACATAGTGCTTCAACACTTTCCCAATCTTCCGGAGAAACTTAAGTTATGGGGGGTTGAAGTGACTAGGGTCACTATCTCGGACTTCGAGTTCGACAAAGAGACCCAAGCTGCCCGCCAAAAGGTTTTTGAGGCCCAAAGAAGCGCTGCGGAGCAAAAGCTTCGGATTGGGACAGCCGAAGCCCAGGCCATCCAAAAGGCCCTGGAAACCGGGAGAGTGCACGCTCTCATCAGGGAAAATCTGATTAAAGGCGGGACTCCTCCTGAAGAGGCCGACAAATTGGCAGTCAACTATGTAACATTCTTCAAGTCGGCTGAAACCAAGCGGCTCATTGACTGGAGGGGCGGCGGAGGTGGCTTTCCGGAATTAATCGCTCAATTGATAGTGGCAGCAGATGTTGTCAAACGTCAGATGGGTAGTCCGGAAGAGCAGCCAGATGGTCAGGGCGGCCAAGGTGGTGGACGACAGAAGCGAGGTGGTGGTCAGCAAGAGCAAAAAGGTCAAGGTCCTGGCGAGGGAGGCCAAGGGCAAGGGGAGGGAGGATCGGCTCCTGGTGGGCAGTAAAACCAGGGGATCTTCTCAACTCAAAAGGGAGGCATCAAGCGATGTCTCCCTTTATTTTTTATTATTTTTTAATTTTTATTATTTTTTATGCTTCTCCTTGGTCAGGCGGTCCTCCTTTTTTTCCTTTTTTTGAAGATTTTTTAGACGCATCCTCTCCTTGGTCTGGCGGTGTTCCTCTGGCCCGGAATTGGCTTGCAGGTCTTGATGTTTCTCCTTGGTCTGACGGTTGTCGCGAAGGAACTGGCGTAGCCGCCATCCATTTATCCATGCCCGTTGCTGTACCTGGTGTACCTGGTGAGGGAGTGCTGCCTATAATCTTAGGTGCCCGCCAGCCGGTGGTCTTGAACCTTTCATCTTTTAGTGCTAAGAAATAACCCTCTCCGCCAGTTGTTTTTATTATGTCTTTTCTGTAGGCCTCTAATTTTTCTTCTTCTGAGGCGGCAAAAAGCCCGGCCTTTTTTACAAAATCAGTAAAGTCTTCGTCTAGCGTTTTCAGGAATGTTTCTTGGCCTCTTTTAACCTGGCGATTTATTTGCAAAAATCTTTCTCTGTCAAATTGTCCGGCAGCTCCTCGTACCACTGTCTTATTTTGGTAGACCTCTTTTTCATGATTGACGATATGAGACCTAGCTTCACCAATCGCTTTTGTGATGGCTGCTTCCTCTGTCATGCCTGCGTAACTTTCTATCCCTAATCCCGGGGCTAATGCCGCTAAACGAGGATCGCCCCTTAAAATTGTGTTATGCAATCCTCCACCATGAGCGGTTCGTAACGCTTCTCTGATTCTCTTTCTAAATCGTTCATCTTTTAGAATATCTTCATCGGTCATATCTCTTCCGTTTTTCTTTTTGAAGGACTTGTCCCAAAGCATATGGCCTTCACTAAACAAATCTTCAGCATCGCCACGGCCAACCATTTCCAAAACATCTGCCGCGGCCTGTTCTCCGAGATCTGCTCCCGTCAAAACTCGGCGTCCCAAGGAACCGGAATCATAGGGTTTTGCGTTCGCGCCAGCAGCTTCAATTTTTGGCCGGTATTGGCCGTATTTTCTAAATCCGGCCGGCTGGAACCATCGCAAAACGGGGATCTTATCTACTGCTCGAGATATACCCCTAGCTGCTGTCACAGTATTAAACCCTTTTCCGCTCCTGCCAAGTTTTTTACCTATCCATCCCGTCGATTTTTGTAAGCCTCGGTCAAATCTTGTTAACGCACCCTTCCCGGCTATCTTCCCAGCCTTTTTCCCAAAATTTATCACTGCCTGAGCGCCCATCGCCGAACTTTGGAGGGCGAAAAAAAACCCGATCCAAAGAAAAATAATTGGAACGCCGGCGAAGAAAATACCCTCAATAAAATCAACGTTTGCCGTAGTGCTTCCAGGAACCTCATTTCCATATATTTTATCCATATTTTGGGCGACCTGTTCGGCTAGATTGATAAAGAACGCGCCGATTGCTCCGATAAATGCCCATTGGAGAAAATTATTCCACCATTGCTCCCAATATTTTTTTGTGGCAGGCAGTATATAACAGGCGAAAGCTAGCGGCGAAAGAATAACCAACACCCAAATTACCACATATCTTGCCATAAAAAGCAAAGCGTAAAGGAGGTAGATAACAAACATAGAAGCATAAACAAAGGTCAGGGCAACCAATTGGCCGGCGAGTTGCCCCATTTTGTCCGGCGCGTCAGAAAGATTAGAAATCATAGCATAGCCGGCTGATTTCAAAGTAGTCATAACTCCTTCTGTTCTTGCGTTGAGGCTTTTCCCAAACTCAACTATCCCTTCCCCTTCAATTTTGGGTATAAAAGCGTTCATTGTGATATTTGAAGCATCGATAATTACTCCGCAAATAACCGGGGAAAAATTTACCAACAAGGCGACAAGGATAAAAACAGGTAAAAGTTTTTTAGTTTCATACCCTGCCAATCTTAAAATAGTCGCCAAAGCAATAAAAACCAAGACTAAAATTAGGGCCAAATTAACCAATCCCTGGGTTAAATCAAGGCCGATTCTGATTATCGGATTATTCGCCGGGTCAGTATAACTTACTCCCATGAACCCCGGGCTTAAAATCCAACTTACCAATAAAGCGGCTAAACTGGCCAAGAAAGACGCGACGATGGCGAGCGTTAAAAAAACCAGAATAATAAGAAGAGCCGGGATAAACTTTAACACAGCCAGTACCAACTCCATTACTCCCCCGCCTAACTTTTTTAGTCCCGACCACATCCCCGACCCAATACTCTCCAATAAAGAAGGTTCCTGGGCGATTTTTTCAGAGGCGCCTCTTAATATAGGACTTAGGTCTGTCCTTTTTCCGGAGGGATCAGTAACATAATAAGTCATTTTTTCCGTATCTGCTTCAAGCGTACTGCCGGCCGTGGCAATCATGGTGCCAGTCGGGCCGCTTAGATAGACATCCTTTTTTAATTTACCGGCAGAGTCAAACATCTGTGCTCGCGTGGATGGGTCTCTGATTATGTTAAAAGGGTTTTCTCCTAGCTTTATGGGTAGGTTAGTATCGGTTACGGCGCCACTATCTGCGTCCAGGGAATAATAGTCTCTTTGCGATTTAGGGTTGAAGATAGAACCGATTGGCAGCGAGTTAGGATTAGAAGGACTATCGCTAGGGTTGAACAGTATTCCAGTGTTGTCTTCAACGTTGCTTCCTGCCGGTGCGATCAATCCTCTATGATCATAGAAGTTTTGGGTTAGTTTTCCGTCTTGGCCCACCATTGCCCCTTTGATATCTTCAAGCTGAGCAGAACTGTACGCATTCCCTATTTTGTTTCCCGTAGAGAGGTTGTAAATATCTCCGGTCGCTTGGTCAACCCGGAAACCCGTTTTTATATTAGAAAAATCAAAAGGCGTATAGGAGTCTGTCGCGGCGCCTGCCTGTAAGGGTAACAAAAGGACGATTCCGGCGGAAATAAAAAACAGGAAAATAAAAATATTTTTCCTGTCATAAATAAAAGAGAAAAAGTTTTTGGTTCTTTGGTTCATAGTAAATTAAAATATTATATCACAAAAACCAAGCAGGTAGTAGCAAGCAGCAGGTGTTAATTGTTATTCTTATAGGGAATTGGCTAGATTGACCCAATCGTTGACGCTTAAAGTCTCGGCGCGTTGGGTAGGCTGAATGTTATTAACCGATAACCGCTTGCTTGTTTCTATTTTATCTAATTTTAAACTTTTAGCCAAATTATTGACAAGTTGTTTCCGCGGCTGGGAGAAACCGGCTTTTATAATCCTAAAAAATAAATCAGAAGAGACTCGTTTCTTATAATCGTCAGCCGGCATGATTTTAATAATTGCGCTGTCCACTTTCGGTTGGGGCCAAAAAGATTTTTTAGAAACATAAAAAAGGATTTTCGGCTTGGCGTAAAACTGTACCGACGCCGCCAATAAACTCATTCTGGGTGGTTTCGCGCATATTCTTTGGGCTACTTCTTTTTGGACCATCAAAACCATTTCTTTTGGCGGCGCTTCATTCTCTAAAAATTTTCTGATAACGGGAGAGGTGATATAATAAGGAAGATTGGCAACAACCTTATAACCAGAATTTGGAATATAGAATTTAGAATCCAGAATTTTTAGAATATCGTCCTGGATAATCTCAACATTTTTAATATTTTCTATTCCCAATTCTTTGCTCAAGATTCTCGCTAAATTTTGGTCTTTTTCCACTGAGATTACTTTCTTTACTCTTTTTGCCAACTCCTGGGTTAAGTTTCCGATCCCCGGCCCGACTTCCAAAATAGTATCATCTTTTTGGAGATTGGCAGATTCCAAGATTTGTCCCAGCACCTTTTTATTAATCAAAAAATTCTGCCCCAACCCTTTCGAAGGTTGAATTTCATATTTTGAAAACAGATTTTTGATATTTTTTGCCGAGGTTAAATCCATTCCCCGTAGAGGAATTTCGACATTTTAAAATAATGTCGGGCTTCCTTATTAATGCTTTGTTATCAAAGTAAACCTTATTATTTATTTTATGCCCTGTGAGATGTTTTAAAATAAAGACATTGTCGAAATTCTCCTACGGGGCATTTTTCTATTTTTCTATTTTATCATAGGTGTGGAAAAAGGTCTTGACTGCTAGGTTTTTCGAGGGTAAGATAAATAATAACTTAAAAGGAGACCAAAATATTTCTAGTTTCCACATTTTTAAATCGCTCTTAGCGATTTTGCCCTTTATAAGGGCCTATATCAGAAATATTAAGGACAAGCATATCCGAATAAGGGGATTTTTAAAAGATCCGCTTTTTGGTTTTGGGGTATTTTCGGTTATTCTTCTGGCTAGTATTTTAGCGTTTGCCCCTAAAGCGGCCTTAAAATCTCTTGCCCAAGCAGGTTTTTCTTTTTCTGAAACCGCTTCAAAGATAAATTCGGACTCGCAGGAGTCTCTATTTATTGAGCCGGTTAAAAACTTCTTAAAAGATTCGCCCGAATTAAGCCTCATTCAGGAAAATAGCATAGCCAAGGTTTCTTCGCCCGTTGTTATAACTTCCCAAACCCTAGCTTCCTTCTCCGGCGTTGATGAAGCCGAAAACGAAGACAGAAAAGAAATTATTGAGTACGTTGTAGAGGGGGGCGACACGCTTTCTTCCGTTGCCGCCAAGTTTAATATTTCAGTGAATACGGTTTTATGGGCCAATAATTTGAATAAAAATTCTGTGATAAAACCGGGGAGCAAGCTAATTATTTTGCCCGTTTCCGGCGTTATCTATCATGTGAAAAAAGGCGACACTTTAAGCGTAATCGCCAAGGCCTATAAGGGGAAAATAGATGAGATCGTTGCTTTTAACGACTTATCGGGCGAAGGGGATATTTATGTGGGGGATATTTTAATTATCCCCAATGGGACGATGCCGGTTTTGGCAAAGCCGAAAGTGTTAGCTGAAATTCCTGTCGGGTCCAGTTATTTTATCTGTCCCCATTCGGCCTGCCACCTTAACCAAGGCCTCCATTGGTATAACGCCGTAGACTTTGGGGGACAATGCGGCGATGCCCTTTATGCCGCTGCCGCGGGGAAAGTTTTGAAAGTGAAATATGGGTGGAATGGCGGGGGAGGAAATTATCTGACAATATTGCATCCCAACGGCGCAGTTACTTACTACGGCCATATTATCGCTTCTTTGGTCAACGCCGAACAAGAAGTGTCTCAAGGGCAACTTATCGCTTTGATGGGCGGAAAACCCGGGACTCCCGGCGCCGGGAACTCAACGGGCTGTCATGTCCACTTTGAGGTGAAGGGCGCAAGAAATCCATTCGTGAGATAGATTGCCGCTGATAAGCCGCTAATATTCACGCTGAAAAAACGCTGATATCAGCGTAGGCTCAGCGTATAGTTCCGCGTCAAACCCGCGGTTTTTTTAATCTTCCCTTATTCTATACATCAGCGCCTCGGTGAGGTGCTCGTATTTTATATTTTCCGAGCAGTCCAAATCCGCAATTGTCCTGGCCACCTTTAAGACACGATGGTATCCGCGAGCAGAAAGCTTCCCCGAGTCAACAAAACGACGAAGAATGTCTTTCGATTTCGAATCAACTTGGCAGTGTTTTTTTATCTGAGGGATTTCCATTTCAGAATTTACTAAAAACTTTTCTCGCCCCGCAAAAAATCTTTCTCTTTGAATTTCACGGGCTTTTTCAATATTTGTCCTTAGTTTTGCACTGAAGTTTTCTTCTTCGGGGGTAACCAATTTTTCAAATTTAATTTGCGGGACATTAATAAAAAGGTCAATTCTGTCGATCAAAGGCCCGGAAAGTTTTCTTCTGTATTTGGCAATCTGAGAAGGCGGGCAGTGGCAAGGCCTTACCGGGTCTTTGTAATAGCCGCAAGGGCAGGGGTTGGCCGCAGCGATTAGACTGAAACGAGCTGGGAATGATAAGCGGTGCTTAGCCCGTGAAATAGTAATTACTCCCTCTTCCAATGGCTGGCGGAGACTTTCTAAAACATCGCGGTGGAACTCCGGGAATTCGTCTAAAAACAGAACACCGCGGTGCGCCAAAGTTATTTCTCCCGGCGCCGGCGGATTCCCCCCTCCGATTAAGGCGACTTCGGAGGCGGTATGATGCGGAGAGCGGAAAGGCCGCAAATTTATTAAGGGCTTTTCTTTTGGCAAGAAGCCGGCAATGCTGTAAATTTTTGTAACCTCTAACGACTCGTCGAAACTAAGGGGTGGCAAAATAGATGGGAGAGAGCGGGCCAAAAGACTTTTCCCGGCACCCGGCGGTCCCTGCATCATTAGGTTATGACCTCCGGCAGCGGAAATAACCAGTGCTCTTTTGGAACTTTCCTGGCCTTTTATCCAGCCGATATCTAATACATAAGTGGGTTTCCCCAAAAAGTCTCTGATATTAGTTTGAAAAGGATTTATCTGAATTCTGCCCTCTAGATAATCAATAACTTCTTTTAGGGACTCGACCCCAATTATTTTGAAATCACCTTGGTTTTGGTTTTCGGCTGATGAAAGTAAGGCTGCTTCAGGAGCATTACTCTTGGGTAAAATCAGTTCTGAAAATCCCTTTTCTTTTGCCGTTGAAGCGAGAGAAATAACTCCTTTTACTGGCCTTAATTTTCCATCCAAAGATAATTCTCCAACAAGAATTTTTCCTCGAGGATTGAATTTGATTTGGCCAGAAGCCGTCAAATATCCTAAGGCGATAGGGAGATCGTATAAAGACCCCTCTTTTCTTATGTCAGCAGGCGCCAAGCTTACCAAAACTCGCTGTGGCTGGCTGTAGGGGGAACGAAAATTAGAACTTTTTATTGCCGCGCCAACTCGTTCTTTTGATTCCTCCACTGCCTTATCAGGCAGGCCGACTATGTTAAAACAGCGCAAGCCGAAAGAAACGTCAGTTTCTATTTCGATAATTTGGGCGTCAAGACCAATGATGGCGGCAGAATATATTTTAGATGACATTATTGTATTTTACCATTTTTCCAGTAATTAAAAGCAATGTGGTAGAATCCGCTCTTTTATTTTTCTGATATTTCAGATATAATAGACAAAGAAGATTTTAACAAAATTGAATAACTTTTTATGAAAAAAATATTTTTTGCGTTTTTTTTAATTTTATTGTTTTTTTATCTAACACCTAGTTTTATCCAAACAAGCGTTTTAGGGGCAGATAGTTCGGCAGTGCAGCGGACAGGTTGTCCTTCTGAAGGGCTGGTTCCTTGTGGCAATTCAACTTGTCCTTGCAAATTATGCGATTTTTTTCTAATGTTTGACAGGATAATTAAGTTCCTTTTATTACCTCCTTTTGGGTTAGTTCCGATTATTGCCACCTTGATGATACTTATCGGAGGGTTTATGTATATAATTGCTTATGGAGGTCCAGCTGAAATACTTGAAGGTGGCAAAAAAGGAGGGGCTCAACTGATTTCTCAGGCCAAGAGTTTATTCAAATCAGTCATCATCGGCCTTTTTATAATCTATGGGGCTTGGCTGGTTATTGATTTATTCTTTATGGTAATCGGGGTAGCCTCTTGGACGGGGTTGAAAGGAGGATGGCAAATTATAAATTGCAATTAAGATTGGCGCCCCCATAGCTCAATTGGTAGAGCACTTGCCTCTTAAGCAATTGGTTGTAGGTTCGAGTCCTGCTGGGGGCACAAAGCTTTGATAATATCCCGAAGCGGATATTGTCAAAGGTTTATCCAGTGTGGCGAGAACCTACCCCCTTACTCGCCTTCGGGCAACTCTTCGAGTCCTGCTGGGGGCACAAAGCTTTGATAATATCCCGAAGCGGATATTGTCAAAGGTTTATCCAGTGTGGCGAGAGCCTACCCCCTTACTCGCCTTCGGGCAACTCTTCGAGTCCTGCTGGGGGCACCAATATCAAATCTCAAATCTAAAATATTAAAAACTGAAATTGATTTAGAAAAGCAGAAAGGTCGAACCTTCCTTTTTATTTTTAATGAAAAGTTGTATAATTTAATTAATAAAACTTATGCTTAAGCCAGAAGAAAAAACAAACATTATAAGAGAGTTCAAGACGCACGAAAAAGATACCGGCTCTGACGAAGTTCAAATTGCTTTGCTTACCGAGGAAATCAATCGGCTGCTTTCGCATTTAAAAAAGCACAAAAAAGACGTTAACTCAAAAAGGGGCCTGTTGAAAATGGTGGCGAAAAGAAGGAAATTTTTGAGTCATCTCAAGGAAGAAAACGAAAAGAAATATGATTCTTTAGTGAAAAAAATAGGGTTAAAAAAGTAATTTTAATAAACTATGGTAATAAAGCACTTCGGTCAAAGAGTAGGAGTCTTGATTGACGTCCAGAATCTTTATCACTCCGCAAAAAATCTTTATCAGGCGCGGGTTAATTTTGGGGAGATTTTGAAGGTGGCGGTGAGCAAAAGAAATTTAATACGAGTTTTTGCTTATGTGGTTCGGACAAAAAGCGGCGAAGAAAAGCCGTTTTTTGAAGCGCTGGCTAAGTTGGGCATTGAAACAAGGGTTAGGGATTTGCAAGAATTTTACGGAGGGGCAAAAAAAGCAGACTGGGACGTGGGGATAGTAATTGATGCCATAAGAATAGCTCCGGCCCTCGATGTTTTGGTGCTTGTTTCGGGCGACGGAGATTTCATTGACTTGGTCGGGTATCTAAAAAACCAAGGAAAAAGAGTAGAGGTAATCGCCTTCGGACGTTCCTCCTCAAGCCGTTTAAAAGAGGTGGCCGATGAGTTTATTGACTTAGAAGGAGCGCCGAAAAAATATCTATTACCAAAATGAAACAACAAATATTTAAATTAGAACTAGATTCGGGGAAGAATTTTGAAGTTGAGTTCAAGAACTTAGCCGAACAGGCAAACGGAAACGTTTTAGTTCGGTACGGGGATACTTCGGTTTTGTCTGCTTGCGTGATGGGCAAAAAAGAACGCGAGGATTTGGATTTTTTTCCATTAACGGTTGAGTATGAAGAAAAATATTACGCAGCCGGCAAGATCAAGGGCCCTCGTTATATCAAAAGAGAAAGCAGGCCTTCTGATGAAGCAATTTGCAATGCGAGATTAATTGATAGAACCATCAGGCCTCTTTTCCCCGATAATTTCCAAAGGGAAGTTCAGGTGGTTTCAACCGTTCTTTCCTGGGATGAGCAAAATGATCCGGATATCGTTGGGTTATTGGCTGCTTCTGTTGCTTTGTCAACGTCGGATATCCCCTGGTTAGGGCCCGTGGGCGCAGTAAGAATCGGAAGAATTGACGGGAATTTTGTTTTGAATCCAACCTACGAAGAAAAAGAAAAAAGCGAAATAGACCTTGTTTTTTCCGGAATAATAAAAAACGGAGAGTTTTTAGTTAACATGATGGAGGGGGGATTTGACGAAGTTGAAGAAAGTATAGTTCTTGAGGCCTTAGATTTTTCGGAAAAATATTTGAAAAAAATTATTGAATTCCAGCAAGAAGTTTCAAAAAAAACAGGGAAAGAAAAAGTTGCCCTGAAGGAACCCGAGTTGGACCTTGATTTGGAAAAAGAAATCCAGGGATTCTTGGGAGACCGCTTGGAAAAGGCGCTTTTCCAAAAGGAAAAGAACAAACGAGTGGAAGAAATAGGTGACATTAAAGAGGAAGTAGTTGGTTTCGTTGAGGAAAAGTATCCTGGTCAGGGTAAAACAAAATATGCCAAAAGATTTTTTGACAAGGAAATTGGTCGGTTAATTCATGAAAATATCATAGAGCACGGGAAGAGGGCAGACGGCAGAAAATTAGAAGAAATCAGGCCTATTTCTTGCGAGGCCGGTCTTTTGCCCCGGACGCATGGCTCTGGTCTATTTTGCCGCGGCCAAACAAAATCTCTTTCTATTTTAACCTTAGGGGCGCCAGGAGACCAACAGATATTGGAAGGGATGGAAATTACCGGGAAAAAAAGGTTTATGCACCATTATAATTTTCCCCCTTATTCTTCGGGCGAAATAAAACCAATGAGGGGGCCAGGCAGAAGGGAAATCGGCCACGGGATGCTGGCGGAAAAAGCTCTTTTGCCATTGATTCCCGGTTTTGAAGAGTTTCCTTATACAATTAGAATTGTTTCGGAAATCCTTTCTTCCAATGGCTCGACTTCAATGGCCTCGGTGTCCAGTTCTTCCCTGGCTTTGATGGATGCCGGTGTTCCGATAAAGAGGCCGGCAACAGGCATTTCTATCGGCTTGGCTCGTGGTGAGAAAACAGGTGATTATAAACTGATGACTGATATCCAGGGGCCGGAAGACCATCACGGCGACATGGATTTTAAGGTGGCGGGAACGCGGCAGGGGATGACTGCTCTCCAGATGGATGTAAAGATTGACGGAATAAACAAAGAAATTATGAAGGAAGCATTGGAAAGAGCCAAAAACGCAAGGCTGGAAATTTTAGAACACATTGAAAAAGTTTTGTCAGCGCCCCGGCCGGAACTTTCGCCTTATGCTCCCAGGATTTTAACCATGAAAATCAATCCTGAAAAAATCAGAGAGGTGATCGGGCCCGGCGGTAAGATGATTAACGAAATAGTTAACAAAACAGGGGCAACAATAGATATTGAGCAAGACGGCTCCGTTTTTATTACTGCCGGAAAAGAAGAAGCGGCTCAAAAAGCTTTCGATTGGATAAAAAATATAACTCGTGAAGTCCAGGTCGGGGAGGTTTTTGAGGGCAAGGTCTGCAGGATTTTAAACTTCGGCGCCTTTGTCGAGATATTGCCCGGTCAGGACGGAATGGTTCATATCTCCAAACTCGGTAAGGACCACGTAAGGAGAGTTGAGGACGTCGTAAAAATCGGGGACATAGTCTCCGTAAAAGTAATTTCCATCGACGAGCAAGGAAGAATTAATCTATCTTTATTAGAAAATAATAAGCCCCGTTAGAGATC
>Ga0315294_10002763_pt1 | contig 19115 bp, 15 predicted proteins | sample YL17G13_40_MG_FD_203626 | JGI IMG/M metagenome (GOLD analysis project Ga0315294, IMG submission 203626) | Sediment microbial communities from Yellowstone Lake, YNP, Wyoming, USA - YL17G13_40 | ecosystem: Environmental > Aquatic > Freshwater > Lake > Sediment | place: USA: Wyoming | collected...
AAGGAATTGGATGTGTAATCGGGTTCCAAATGATAGATGCTAGATATTTTAAATGCACACGCCCGTTTTGAAAAAAGAAGCATTGTATTACCTTGATCCCAATCCAAATGAGAATTTTATTGATTGTACAATTGGATGGGGCGGCCACACTTTCGCGATACTAGAAAAGAATGCGCCGAAGGGAAAAGTATTAGGAATAGATTCAGGCCAGGAATTAATAAACAATCTGAAAAATAAGGCCAAAGCTTTAAAACTGGGCAGAAGATTAATCCTTATTTGCGATAATTTTGCAAATTTAGAAGAGATCATTAAAAATTATAAATTTCGGAAAGTTTCCGGAATTTTATTAGACCTAGGAATGTCAAGCTGGCATTTGGAAGAAAGTAAGAAAGGTTTTTCTTTCTTGCGAGATGAAAATTTAGATATGAGATATAGCTCTTTTAATCCCCAAGGCGCTGAAAAAATTTTAAACTTTTGGTCGTTATCTGAAATTGAAAAAATCTTAAGAGAATATGGAGAAGAATCTTTCTCAAAGCAAATTGCTCAAGAGATTATTAGCTCTCGCAAGGATGAGTCCATTAAAACAACAAATCAATTAGTTGAAATTATCAAAAAAGCAGTCCCCAGGGGATACCAAAGGAAAAAAATTCACTTTGCGACCAAGACATTCCAGGCGTTGAGAATCGCGGTTAACGATGAATTAAATAATTTAGAAAAAGTTCTTCCTCAGGCCTTAGAGGTTTTAAATAAAAATGGAAGATTGGTCGTAATTTCTTTTCATTCGCTTGAGGACAGAATTGTTAAAAATTTTTTAAAGAAATGCGCTAAGCCCTCCTTCGTCCCACAAAGCGTGACTTCGGAGGGTAAAGAGGGATTGCCTGCCCAGTACTTTAGCCCGGGGCGAATAGTATCAGGGCCTATTGTTAAAATATTAACAAAAAAGCCAATAGCACCTTCATTAGAAGAAATTAAATCAAATCCTCGATCAAGGTCAGCGAAATTGAGAGTGGCTATTAAATTATAAATATTTAAAATGAGCAGAACTTCAACCTTAAATTTCCCAAATTTTATCAGCTTTAGCCTGCCATTTAAGCTAATATTCAAGCTGAAGCCTTTCTTAATCTTAGGCTCTATTTTAGCGGTTTTATTTTTAGCTTTTTATATTTTTCAAATAAATTCAATAATCGGCCACACTTATCTCATCAAAAATTATGAGAAACAGCTGGCTGATCTCAGTTCTGAAAATAAAAATTTGGAAATTAATTCCGCTCAAGCTTATTCTCTTGAAAGCGTGGAAGCTCTGGTTAAAAATTTGAATTATGAAAGAATTGAAAAGGTAAGATATATTCAGGTCCTTGAAAATCAGGTGGTAGTAAAATAATTTTTTCCCCGTTTTTATGATTATATGATGAGGCAGTGGCGAATAAATTTTATTTTCATATTAATTTTCTTATTTTCAGCGACTATAATCGGTCGCTTGATTTTTATTCAAATTTTGAATCACGAAAATTGGGCAGCATTTGCCAAGGGTCAGCAGAAACTATTTCTACAGATTCCGGCCGAAAGAGGAGAGATCTTGATGAAAGATAAAAATGGCAATTTTTATAAACTGGCAATTAATAAAAAGTGGAATTTAGTTTATGTTGCTCCAACCGAAATTGAAAAAAAAGAAGAAACAGCCGAAATTTTAAGCCAAAATCTCAACTTGGATAAAGAATTTATCTTGGATAAAATTCAGAATGAGAGCTTTTACGAAATAATAAAAAACAGAATATCAGACCAGGAAATAGATAATATCAGGAAGTTAAAATTGCTCGGGGTTTATTTGGGCGAAGAATCTGGCAGGTATTATCCCCAGAAGAATCTCGCTTCTCATGTGGTTGGTTTTCTGGGCGGCGACGGGCAGGGCCAATATGGGTTGGAAGAGTATTATAATGATATTCTTGCCGGAAAAGCAGGATATCAAGAGGGAGAAAGAAGCGTCCAGGGATTTTTTCTGTCTTTTTCAGAAAAACTTTCTCCAGCCAAAGGGGGCGAAGATCTTACTTTAACACTGGATTATAATGTTCAGTTTATGGCAGAAAAACTGCTGGCAAAAGCTAAGGAAGATTTAGAAATTGAAGAAGGAACAATTATTGTTGCAGATCCCAACTCCGGAAAAATTATAGCCATGGCTAATTTTCCCAGCTTTGACCCAAACAGCTATTCGGAAGTTGAAGACTGGGATGTTTTTCAAAATTCAGCTATTCAAAAGATATTTGAGCCAGGCTCAGTCTTCAAGCCAATAGTGATGGCTGCAGCTCTTGATAAAGAAAAAATAACACCTGAAACAACCTATGTTGATGAAGGGGTTGTCAAGGTGGGAGGGTGGACGATCAAGAATTTTGCTTCCAAAACCTGGGGCAAGAGGACAATGACTGAGGTTTTGGAAAAATCAATTAATACCGGAGCGGTTTTTGCCGAAACGCAGGTTGGCCATCAGTTTTTTCAGGAATATATTGATAAATTCGGTTTTTTCCAGCCAACTAAAATTGATTTGGCAGGAGAAATATTTTCTCAAAATCCGGAATTTAAAAAGGGGTATGAAATAAATTTTGCTACTGCTTCTTTTGGCCAAGGAATAGAAATGACGCCGCTTCAGTTAGCCATGGCGTTTTCAGTTATTGCTAATGGCGGCAAATTAATTACACCATACATAGCCGAAAATTCTCCAAAAAATGAAAACTTGCCGGGAAGCGGAGAACAAATAATTTCTCAAAAAACTGTTTCTCAATTAACGAAAATGTTAGTTAATGTGGTTGAGAAAGGGTACGCAAAAGAAGCAAAAATTCCAGGTTATTATACTGCGGGGAAAACCGGAACCGCCCAGGTTTCTTTTTCAGCTTTGGGCGAAAGTAAGGCCGGATATTCCGGAAAAACAATCCAAAGTTTCGCTGGTTTTTTCCCGGCATTTAATCCTAAATTTTTAATTTTGGTGAAGCTTAATAATCCCAAGGCCTCCACTGCCGAATATTCAGCCGTACCTATCTTTCATGAATTATCCAAATACATTATTGACTATTATCAGATTCCGCCGGATTATGTTGAAGAAGAACAACAAAACCCTTGACACAAATCTTTAAAGGAGTTAAATTTATTAAATGGATAGTCAATCCTCAACAATAAATATTAAACAATTTATCCTTAAAAACACCGGTCAGGGAATCGGCTGAGTTTTCACGTGAATAGATGAAGATTCGGCCGATCCTCGAGGATCGGCCTTTTAATTGACGCCTACTTTTTAAGGAAACAATAGAAGGCGTCAATGAGGATTCCAAAGGAGGCTACTCCTTTGGTCTTTGGCGGGATAGGTGAAAGCCCCGCCCAAAGAACGTTATTAATTTTGGGAACCCAAAATTAAAAGAGATAGTTCTTTTAAAGGAGGTGGCCTGATAGCCATGACAGAAACAGAAGCTCAAGAAGCGATGGTGAATGGAAAACAAGTTTTATATAGAAGGGTAGCTAATGATTACCAAGGAATTATTACTGGCGCAACTAATGGTCGGTTCGTATTTAGCGGACGAAAAGTCGGCGGGACTGAAGAACTTTGGATAATTATTCATCCCAGCGAACTTTCACCGGTTTCTAGCGAAGAATGATGGGCACTAATCATTGCGAGGATTGTAAAAAAAAGGGAGAAAATTCAAATAGAGGAAAATGGTCAGTTTTTCCTTGCGGTCTAAGGATTAGAATATATAAAAGAAAAGGGAGAGGCAGGCCCATAAGAGAAAAAACCACTTGGCATCCGCCGGGTAATTGTTCTCTCCGAACCTAAAGTCAGGAGTAAAAGCTCTTGGCTTTTTATTTTAATTTTGGTAAATTAAAAGAACCTCTTATCTTTTTTTGGCCTCATCGCCCCGCACTAAATTTTGCAAAGAATTACACAGCGACGGCCTCTCCCATGAAACCCCTGTTAATTGCGAAGCAATTACAAGGAGATACGGAGTGGCGACTGGTTCGTTCCGGAGCCAGCCGCCGCAAGAGTTTTCTCAAGATTTATTTGAGATAAAAACAAATTTGAGAATAGGATGGCAAAATTACTACGGGGCAGGTCTAGCGACTTAGGATGCCAGGTTCCCCGCCCGCATGCCGTTATCGTTTAGTCCGGTTCAGGACGTCCCGCTCTCTTTTGGCCTCATCGTCTAGCGGCTAGGACACATGGTTCTCAACCATGCAACAGGGGTTCGATTCCCCTTGAGGCCACAAAGATTTTTGAGGAAGCTTTACGTACGAAGCCCGTTCCGCTTTAGGGGGATTTCTTTGCAGGATTCGCGAGAGTTTACTCCGGCTTGACTTATAGTGCGTGCTATTATAATTTGAAAATAGGAAATTCACTAAAATTATCTGAAACCCTAACAACAACTCTGCATTCTTAATCTGAGAGTCAACGTTAAAAAGGTCGACCATAAATATTAAAAGATGGTTTAAATAAAAATGAAAAAATTTATTATAACAATTTCAACCGCGGGCATTTTATTTGGTATTCTGTGCCTCCCCGTTTTAGCTGAAGATACGAGCACTCCCACAAAAGAGCAGCTAATGCAGCAGTTACAGCAGCAAGTAGAGCAGTTAAAAACGCAAATTCTGGCAATGCAGGCGCAAATAGAATCCTTAAAGCAGGCAAAGCAAGAAATTAAGGAAACAACCGGAGAGATAAAAGAAACCCTGCGATTAATGACACAATTGCAATATGGCATGACCGGCGAGGATGTTAAAATGTTGCAGGAGATTTTAGCAACCGATCCTGATATATATCCCGAAGGATTAATCACGGGATATTACGGTCATCTTACAGAGAACGCTGTTAAAAAATTCCAAAAGTTAGCCGGAATTGAACAGGCGGGACGAGTCGGACCCAAAACAATGTCTAAAATTAACGAACTGCTTACAGAGGGTGCCGGAAAATCCGGAAAGGTACCGCCAGGTTTATTAATTGCTCCAGGCATTAGAGAAAAACTTGGGTTTATACCCGAAATACCAGCAGACCAAGAGCTTCCTCCCGGTATAAGCAAGAAGCTGAAAGAAGAAGACAAAACAGCTCCAGTCATTTCACAAACTACCGCAACAGAAATCGGGGCAACTTCAGCTAAAATCGCCTGGATTACCAGCGAAAATGCAGACAGCAAAGTATGGTATGGAACAACAACTCCGCTTGTCGTTGCCGACCCAACTACATCAGCAAGCTCTTCCGATTTAGTTTTGAGCCACACGGTTACACTTACTGGCCTGACTCAAAGCACAACATACTATTATGTAGTAAGCTCTACTGATTGGGTAGGAAATAATACAAAAGGTACTGAGGGGTCTTTTGCGACGATAAGTAAAGAGTTAAGCTGTACGAATTCTGGTGGAACAGTAGCTACATCTTCATGCTGTCTTTCTACGAGTGATTTCCCAAGTAACTGCGTTATTGGTGCTTGCGGATGCGCTGTAGGGGATAGTCACGATGTCAAAACTTGCAATTGCGGTCAAGATAAATGTTTTGACGGTAATAAGTGCGTTCTAAAGTAAGGACTTATCTCTGAATTCCCTGACGGCCTCTCTCCGAGGCCGTCTTTTATTTCAAGAGCAAATTTCCGTTTAAGGCAGTGGCTTTCAAAAAGCCGTTTTTTTATTTAAAATGGAATAATGGCCAAAGAAAAATCATGGCATAATCTTTCAGCTGAAGAAGTCGCCGTTGTTTTTAAAACAGAATTAAGAGAAGGCCTGACTGAAAAAGAAGCAAGAGAACGTTTGGATAAATTCGGATTAAATAAACTTCCTAGAGAAAAACCCTTATCTTCTATAAGAATATTTTTGGGGCAATTTCAAAGCCCCCTGATTTATATTTTAGTTATCGCGGGCATTATAACTTTAGTTCTGAAAGAATACACCGATTCGGCTGTTATTCTTGGAGCAGTAATTCTAAACACAATAATCGGATTTTTTCAGGAGAATAAAGCTAATCAATCCCTAGAGGGTTTAAGAAAGACAATTAAACACGAAGCCAGAGTAATAAGGGGAGGAAATGAAAAAATAATAGATTCAGCGAATATTGTTCCCGGAGATATTCTTATTTTAAATTCTGGAGACAAAATTCCGGCAGACGGAAGACTAATCGAATCCTATAACCTGAAGATTAATGAATCTGTTTTAACCGGAGAGTGGATGTCAGCTGAGAAAAAGACAAATCCTTCACCAGAAGACACTCCTTTAGCAGATAGAGACAGTATGGTTTATATGGGAACGACCATTGAGGATGGTAGGGGAAAAGCAATAGTTTGTGAAACTGGAATCCAAACAGAGTTGGGCAAGATAGCCAAAATGATTAAAGAGACAGAAGAAGAAAAAACCCCATATCAGAAAAAGCTAGCTTATTTCACAAAAATCATTGGATTGATAATTACGATAATCTGCATTCTTATTTTTTTAATTGGAATATTAACCGGCGGAGAAACTATAGAGATGTTTAAAGTGGCAGTGGCAGTGGCAGTGGCTGCAATACCCGAAGGACTGGCAATAGCAATAACTGTGATTCTTTCCCTCGGGATGCAGAGAATCCTAAGAAAAAAAGGATTAGTCAGAAGACTTTTAGTCGCCGAGACATTAGGCTCAACTTCTATAATCTGCACAGATAAGACCGGAACTTTGACTGAAGGAAAAATGCAGGTTGCCGGAATTTATACTGGGACTAGAGAACTTTTGAGCGATGGCCAAAAATATTTTGGAGAAATTAATAGTAATGGAATAGAATCTCATATTCTAGTTCTAAAAATCGCTACTTTATGCAGCGATGCTTTTATTGAAAACCCAGATGAACCATTGAAAGAATGGATTATCCGCGGCAATCCCACAGATCGAGCTTTATTAATAGCTGGGCTCCAGGCTGGTTTAAGCAAAAAGGAGTTAAATCGATCACAGCCTGAGATTACAGATTTTCCATTCAGCCCAACCTTAAAATATTCAGCTTCCCTTCATCGCTTTTCAGATAAAGAAAATATTTTCTATCTGGCTGGTTCTCCAGAAGAAATTCTGGAGAAATCAGGATATATAGAGCTAGACGGCAGGCAAGAATTATTGTCAGAGGAGGGAAAACAAGAATTGAATAAGAAATACGAAGAATTGGCTGCCCGAGGAGAAAGAGTTTTAGCCGCTGCTTATAGAAAACATGAGAAAGGAGATGAAAGTTATAAAAGAGCAGAGGAATTATTTGGCGATTTAGTCTTTGTTGGTTTTATTGCTTTAAAAGACCCGCTGAGAAAGGAGGTTAAGAAAGCTATAGAGATTGCTTATCAAGCCGGATTGAGACCGATTATCATCACCGGAGATCATAAATTAACAGCTATGGCTATTGCCAAAGAATTGGAGATAAAAATTTTAGAAGAAAATATCGTTACCGGCAATGAGCTTGATAAGATGTCAGACGAAGAGTTGGAGAAAAAGATAACTAAAATTAAAATTTATGCCAGGGCGGAACCTAGGCATAAAGTGAGAATTATTTCAGCTTGGCAGCAGAAAAGAGAGGTAGTAGCAATGACCGGAGATGGAATTAATGACGCCCCGGCTTTAAAAAAAGCAAATATTGGCGTAGCTTTGGGTTCCGGAACGGATGTTGCAAAAGAAACTTCCGATTTAATTCTTCTGACCGATTCTTTTAATATTATTATTGCAGCTATTGAAGAGGGCAGAGCGATTATTGACAATATAAGAAAGGTTATCACGTTTATTCTTTCTGATAGTTTTTCCGAAATTCTTTTAGTGAGTGGTGCAATGTTTATAAGTTGGATAACTGGAAATACTCTAATTTTACCCATTACAGCAGTCCAAATTTTATGGGTAAATTTAATAGAAGACAGTTTGCCGAGTATAGCCCTGGCATTCGAGCCGAGAGAGGGGGATTTGATGAAAAGAAAACCTTACGGTCAAAATATTCCATTATTAACTAAGGAAATGAAAGTTCTAATTATCTTTATTGGCATGATAACTAATTTTCTCCTTCTAGGATTATTCTTCTGGCTCATGAAATATTCAGGATATGAAATAAGCCATATTCGTTCAGTAATTTTTGCCGGCTTAACTATTGACTCGCTTTTTTATATTTTTTCTTGCAAAAGTTTAAGGAAAAATATCTGGAATATCAATATCCTCTCTAATAGGATTTTAATTTTTAGCTGGTTTTTAGGTATAATAGCTTTAACGGCGGCTCTTTATCTTGAGCCCTTTCAGATGCTTTTAAAAACCGAACCATTAAATATCTTTGATTGGAAACTAATCCTAAGCTTAGGATTAGCAAATCTGATATTGATTGAGATTGCAAAATATTATTTTATAAAGAAAAAGCAATTTGATTAAAGATGGCAATATTTCTATATATATTAATTTTTGTTACCTCAGCTCTTTTACTTTTTTGGGCGAGTACTTTTTTAATTGACGCCCTGGTGAGAATCGCAAGGTTTCTAGGCTGGAGAGAATTTGTGGTTGCTTTTTTTATTATGGGCATTGCCGGCACCATTCCTAATCTGTCTATTGGAATAACATCAGCTATCCACAAGATTCCCCAGCTCTCTTTCGGAGATGTTGTAGGCGGTAATGTGGTTGATTTAACGATAACTGTGGCTTTAGCCGCTTTAATTGCCAAAGGATTGCCCGCCGGAGGCAAGCTGATTCAATCTTCATCGCTTTTTACAATCGCAATCGCTATTTTACCAATCTTATTAATTCATGATAAAGTTTTGGGCAGGGGCGATGGAATTATATTAATTGGGACTTTTTTTCTTTATATCTTTTGGGTCTTTTCTAAGAAAGAGAGGTTTTCTAAATCTTATAACGGGAAGAAAATCGTTCCTTTCAAAGGAATTAGATCCTCTTTTAAAGATATAGGAAAAATATTATTGGGTCTATCAATTTTACTATTAGGAGCAGAAGGAATTGTTAGATCAGCTAATTTTTTTGCAGGTAGTTTTGATTTGTCTCTGCCGGTTATTGGAATTTTAATTATCGGTTTAGTAAATTGTTTTCCCGAAATTTATTTTACCGTTATCTCCGCAAGAAAAGGTCAGACCTTTATGATTTTGGGCGATTTAATGGGGGCTGTTATAGCCCCGGCTACTTTAGTTCTCGGAATAGTCGCATTAATCTGCCCAATCGAAATTACTGATTTTTCGCCATTTACCATCGCTCGATTCTTTCTGATAATATCAGCATTATTTTTCTTCTTCTTTGTTAAAACAGACAGAAAAATTACCAGAAAAGAAGCCATATTTCTGTTGTTTATCTATGTAGCTTTTGTTGCGGCCGAAATCATCCGCCAGGCGCTAAAATGACTTGACCTTGACAATTTTTTCTGCTAAATTAAATTAATGAACGGGCTTTTCACTGGTTTAGTATTGTTTTTTATTTTTGGGGCAGGGATAGTAATTTTTCTTGTTTTTTACGGAAGAAAAGAAAAAACTGACCAAGGCCAAACAGAAGCGATAAGAAGCTTGGAACAGCAGATTAATGTTATGGTGGGGCAGATAAAAGAAATTAGCGGAGTTGTAGGCGGTACTTCTCAGGAGATGAACAAGCAGATTTCTTCCTTTACAAGGGAGGCGACTCAAATTAGAGAGGATTTAAAGCAAATCCAGAATACCGTAAAAGAAGTCTCATCTTTTCAGGAAATTTTTAAATCCCCGAAGCTCCGAGGCCAGTGGGGAGAGGCAAGCTTAGAACATATTTTAGCCCAACATTTCCCCCAAGAGCTTTGCGCGAGGCAGCACCTTTTTTCTTCCGGCGAACAAGTTGATGCGATACTGAAACTGCCAAATGGGAAAATCCTTCCTATTGATGCCAAATTCCCGGCTGATAATTTCTTAAAAATGGTAAACGCTACCTCTGAAACAGAAAAAAATTCTTGCAAAAAAAGTTTTTTAGAAGATGTTAAAAATAGAATAAACGAAATTTCTTCAAAATATATCTTACCATCTGAAGATACAGTAGATTTTGCCCTAATGTATATCCCAGCTGAAGCGATTTATTATGAGATTATTAATAATATTGGTCGCGAAGTAGATGTTCCGGAATACGCTTGGTCAAAGAAAATAATTATTACTTCGCCGAACACAATTTACTTGCATCTGCGGACGATTGAGCATTGGTTCAAGGATACTCAGATTTCACGCCAGACCCAAGAAGTTGTGAAAAGACTTGCCAGAATTAGCCAGGATGCTGTAAAGTTAATGGATGACTTCCGGAAATTAGGCAGTCATATAAAGAACGCCAGTTCTGCTTACGATAATTCAGAAAAAAGACTTTCTTTATTAGGGGAACGAGTTGAGAAAATAATTGAAACTGGGGAGAAAAAATATTTAGAATAAAAAGAAAAATAAAACATGTTAGCAGTTATTAAAACCCCGTACAACATTTCGCTTCGCTCAGTGTATACGGGGCAAGTCGGCTAAAAATATTATGACACAATTGGCAATTATTAAAACTGGCGGTAAACAGTATTTAGTATCGCCGGGACAAAAAATAAAGATAGAGAAAGTAGAAAAAAAAGAGGGCAGTGAAATTACCTTTAACGAGGTTTTGTTAGTGGAAAAAGGAAAAAGTATAGATATTGGTACGCCATTAGTCAAAGGGGCGAAAGTTACTGGAAAAGTCTTATCTCACGGCAAAGGAAAAAAGGTAATTATCTTTAAATATAAGGCAAAGAAACGCTATAAAGTAAAAAAGGGCCACAGGCAGCCCTTCACCGAAGTAGAGATTAAAACCATAGACTATAAACCTTAAATAATAAATATTAAGAGTTGGAGTTATCTTCGGCTTTCTAAAGCCGAAGATATGGTTTCTTCGTCAGCGTACTCTAATTCTCCTCCTACTGGTAATCCCCGGCCAAGCCTGGTGATTTTTTTTACATGCCCGCCGGAGGGCAGGTTTAATGGTTTTAGCAATCTTTCTAAGTATAATGCCGTGGCTTCTCCCTCGGGAGTTGGATTTGTCGCAATAATGATTTCTTTAAATTCAGCTCCAGAAATGCCAAATTTTTGAGGATTCTGGAATCTTTCTTTCAAATCATCTGTCCTTAAAAGCTTTAGATCTTCTTTTTTGAGAGCAGATACTGTTCCGCCTAAAATAAAATAAAGGCCATTATATTTCTTTGTCTTCTCAAGCGAGATTAAATCTACCTCTTTTTCAACTACTAGGAGGAGCGTTTTGTCGCGAGAATGACCCTGGCATATCTGGCACAGGTCGGTTTCGCCTTTACCATTCGAAGTCCCGTTATGCTGGACGAAGGAGGGTTCAAAGGGATTGAAACAAAAAGAACATATTCTGATCTGTTTTCTCAGGTTAGAGATTGAATTTATTAATTCGGTAACATCATTCTGTGAAACTTTCAATAAATAGAAAACAAACCGTGCTGCTGTCCGCGGTCCCACGGTCGGAAATTTAGAAAACTGCTCAATTAATTTTCGGATAGAAGGGGGATACACCCTTAATTTTTAATTGCTAAAATTATTCCTGATATCTTTTTTCCAAATTTTTAAAACTAACTCGATTTTCGTCAAAATATAACTCTACTTTGCCGACCGGCCCATTTCTATGTTTTGCCACAATGATGTCAACAATATTTTTCCGGAGAGTTTCTGGCCGATATTTGTCTTCGCGATAAATAAACATCACCACATCAGCGTCCTGTTCAATAGCGCCAGTTTCTCTTAAATCTGATAATCTCGGAATTTGGGGAGATCTCTGCTCAACCGCTCGGGATAACTGGGAGATAGCTACTACCGGTACGTTCAGTTCTTTGGCTAATCCCTTAAGCGCCCGGGAAATCTCGGTCATTTGCTGGACCATAGGGGTTGCAGGATTTCTCGCTTCCATAAGTTGTAAATAGTCAACGATTAACAACGCCAATCCCTTATCTGCCTGTAATCTTCTTGCCATTGCCCGCATCTGGAGAATATTAGTGGAAGCTGCATCATCAATATAAATTTGAGCTTCAGATAAAACTCCCAGAGCATTTTGAATGCTGACAAAGTCATTATTTTCTCCCTCGCTTGAAAGCCTGCCGGTTCTTAACCGCCAGAGGTCAACATTAGCCTGAGCCGCAATCAATCTGTCCACCACTTGGTCTATTGACATTTCTAAACTGAAAATCCCTACTGGTAGTCCTTCAGATATTGAGGCGTAGCGGGCGAAATCCAGCGCCAGGGAAGATTTTCCCAGGGCGGGCCGCGAAGCTAAAATTACAAGATCAGATTTTTGAAGACCCGATAGCAAATTATCTAGTTCTGTGAAGCCGGTAGGAACTCCCCTTGGTCCGCCCTTATGTTGAGAAAGCCGTTCAATTCTTTCGAAAGCTTCCTCAAGGGTTGCTTTTACCGGTATGAAAGTCTGGGTTAAACTTTTTTGAGCAATGCTAAAAATTCTTTTTTCTGCCTTATCTAGCAATAAGTCAACATCCTCGGTTTCGTTGTATCCCATTTGGCCGATTTCATAACTGGATTCAATCAAATCGCGCAAGATTCTTTTTCGCTGAACAATCTTGGCGTAATTCAGAACATGAGAAGCTGTTGGGACAGAATTAATCAATTCAGTTAAGTAACTGTTTCCGCCGATTGCTTCCATTTTTTCTCTCTCTTTAAGACACGAAGAAAGGGAAAGAAGATCAATCGGTTCTCCCTTTTCAAAAAGTTCCACCATTACCTGGTATATTTCCTGGTTGATTCCCTTATAAAAGTCTTTGGACATTAAAAAATCAACTACTTTTGTAATAGCTGTTTTGTCGAGCATTAAAGAGCCCAAAAGGCATTTTTCAGCCTCAATATTTTGAGGCGGAAGCTTATCCGGAAGCTCAGAATTATAGCTAGGTTTTTGATCCGTCATACTATAAAATTAGCAAAAACCTCGCGAGCTGTCAAAGCTTGACTAATTTTTACATTAACTATAGAAAGGAATTGATATAAGGAGGGATTTTTAAAGAGAAAGAGAGGGAGGAGATGGAATCGCCACAGAGAGAAATTGAAGAATTAAAACAGAGAGTGACGGCACTGACCGAAGAAAATAAAGAACTAAGGGAGATAAACAGAAAATTGGGGCAAATGCTCAACAGGACGCAGATAATGTTGCTAGTCATGGGGGTTGAACCAGAAGAAGTTCATCCCATAATGAGATCCATAGTTATGGATACCCTTATCCATAGGCTTTCCAGAGCTGTTTCACGTTGTTCTTTCAATTTATCATTGGCCAGGCGTGTATACAATATTCTAGTTAATCGTGCTGGTATAACTTCCATCTCGCAATTGCGGGTCATAATTCCTTTAGTGGGAGAAAAAAAATTTATAGAGGAAATAAATGGCCTTGGTACAAAATCTCGTCAAATTATACACGAAGCAATAGTAATAGATCGGGAAGAGAACAGGCGAATTCTAGACCGAAGAAGGAGAAAACCAATAAGGCGCCAATAGGCGCCCTTTTTTTGTTATTTAAAGTTTACAGTTTCTTAATTTTCGTTCCCTCCTTGGTGTCGTCAAGCCAATAACCCAAATCCTTAATCTTTTTTCTGATTTCGTCAGCTTTCTGCCAATCTTTTCTTTTTCTAGCTTTTTCTCTTTCTTCCTTTAATTTGAGAACTTTTTTAAATTCGGTTCTGTCAGTGGTAGCAATGAAGCGACCTGCTGTAGCAGAACGATAAATATGTGAGCGGATGATTCTTGCTGGATAGGTAATTACAAAATGGCTTCTTGTTAATCCAATCTCAAGAATTCTATCAAAACTCTTCAAAAGCTTTAAGATTTCATTTGCGCCCATTGCTGATATTTCGTTCCGATCAATAAGGAAATTCCCTCTCTTAACTAAATTAAAGATCGAAGCTACTGCTTCTGGGGTATTAAAATCATCATTCATCACTTCATTAAAACTTCTTTTTGTTTTTGAAATTAATTCTCGGACGATTTTCGTGTTTTGTTTCTTTTTCGATTTACTTCTGATATCTCTTAATTTGGCAACAAATTCAGCAATTCTTTCGCTATCTTTTTTGGTTTGTGAAACCAGTGTTTCGTTAAAATCAATCGGGGAGCGGTAATGCGTCCTGAGTAAAAGGAGTCTTAAAATATAAGCAGGGTTTTCTTTGAGAAAATCTCTAATAGTAATAAAATTACCAAGAGATTTTGCCATTTTCTCTCCTTTGACGGTTAAAAATCCAGTATGAAGCCAATATTTTACTAACGGTTTCTTTCCGGATATCGCTTCCATTTGGGCTATCTCAGCTTCATGATGGGGAAAGATTAAATCTCTGGCTCCGCCATGAATATCGTATTGGGGACCAAAGTATTTTTCGGTAATTGCAGTATCTTCAATGTGCCAGCCCGGCCGGCCCCAATTAAATGGGCTCAGCCATCTCGGCTCACCAGGTCTTGAGGTTTTCCATAAGCAAAAATCTCCCTTATTTCTCTTTTCTCTAGCTTCGTCTATTCTTGAGACCGCATCTTCTGCCTGTAAGATTGTTCTCCCCGATAACTTTCCATAATCTTTAAACTTTGAAATATCATAATAGATCCCCCCGCTAATTTTATAAGCAAAATCTTTCTTCAAGAGTCTCTTCACTTGGCTTATTATCTCTTGTATGTGGTCTGTTGCCCGGGCATATTTTGTCGGGCTGTCAATTTTTAAACTCTTCATATCCTTTAGGCATTCTTTCTCAAAATAGTGTGCTAAGCTTTTGGGCGGCGTTTTCTTTTCTCTAGCCCTTTTTATTATTTTGTCATCAATATCAGTGATATTTTGGAGGTAAGAAACATCAAAACCTTTCTCTTTGAGATATTTAACGATCATATCAAAAACAACATAAGTCCTGGCATGGCCCAAATGGGCAAAATCATAAACCGTCGGTCCGCAGACAAAAATATTGATTTTTCCTTTTTTTCTGGGCCGGAGAATCTCCTTTTTCCGCGTTAAGGTGTTATAAAGCTTTAGCCCCATATTAGTTGAATTTTATCATCTTTTGCTCTTTTTGAGAAATTATGATAAACTGACTCAAGTCGATCTAATTATTAATTTATTTTTTAAATTATCAAAATAATTTTCCATATTTTATGAAAAAAATAGATGTAATTTTCGCTGCGATAATAGGGGAGATAACAGCCTGGTATTTTATGAGTCTTCTGCAAGAAAAGGGACTGGTTGAAAAATTAGGAGGATTATCGTCTTTTCTTTGGGTTATGTTGATAATTTTCCCTATTTTGAGTGCACTATGTCTTTGGATAGCATATTTGATCGGGAAAAAGTTTTTATTTGTTTTTCAGTTAGCTAAATTCCTGTTAGTCGGGGTTTTAGCTACTATATTTGATTTAGGTTCTTTAAGCATATTTATTGGGATTTTTGGAATCACCTCAGGACTCTCTTACGACATTTTTAAGGGAATTTCTTTTATTATTGCTACTATTGGAAAATATATTCCAGATAAGTTCTGGGCTTTTAAGAAACAAGAGACAACCGGAATGGGAAAAGAATTCTCTCAGTTTTTTATTGTTACCCTGATTGGTTTTGTAATAAACGTTTTAATTGCAGATATTATCGTAAATCGGATTGGTCCTCAATTCGGATTACCACCCAAACTCTGGGCGCAATTAGGGGCAATGGGGGCAGTTGTTGTGGTTTTCGCCTGGAATTTTGTTGGGTATAAATTCATAGTGTTCAAAAAATAGAAAACGATCCCAATCTACGAATGACATCCTAATTATCCGAATAATATGATTAGGAGCATTCGGATGTTAATTTGGATCATTCGGATCGCCTATTATGACCAATTTAGTATTATACCGGAAATATGATTCCCACTTTCGGTGGGACCCTGTATTTTCTTCTTATATATGTCTCTAGTGTTGTATAGAAATTATGATTCCCACTTTCAGTGGGGCCCTGTATTTTCTTCATATATATGAATTTAGTATTGTATAGAAAATATAGGCCTCAGTCTTTTTCAGAAATTATGATTCCCACTTTAAGTGGGACCCTGATAATTTCTTCAAAATTATGAGTTTAGTATTATACCGGAAATACCGGCCTCAAAATTTCTCAGAAATTATTGGGCAGGAACATATTGTTCAGACCCTGACGAATGCGATTTCTTTGGAAATGATTTCCCACGCTTATCTGTTTGCAGGTCCGCGGGGTTCTGGCAAGACCACTATCGCTCGACTGCTAGCTAAAGCAGTAAACTGCCAGAATCTGAAAGGATCTGAACCTTGCAATAAATGTCCGTCTTGTTTGGAAATTATGCAAGGAAAAGCATTAGATTTAGTTGAGATTGACGCTGCTTCCCATCGGGGAATTGACGAAATTCGGGAATTGAGAGAGGGGATAAGGTTTTTTCCCGTAAAATTAAAGTATAAAGTTTTTATAATTGACGAATCACATCAATTAACAAAAGAAGCCGCCAATGCTCTTTTAAAAACTTTGGAAGAACCGCCTGCTCACGCCATATTTATATTAGCTACGACAGAAATTCATAAGATGATTCCGACGATTATTTCCAGATGCCAAAGATTTGATTTCCGCAGGCTAACCCTGCCAGAAATCATAAAAAGACTAGAAATTGTTTCTAAAAAAGAGGGTGTAAAAATAGAAAATTCGGCCATTGAGTTTATTGCTTTAAATTCCGGCGGATCATTTAGGGACGCAGAAAGTTTATTGGATCAAATAATCACATTTTCTGGCGAGAAAGGTGAAATTAAAAAAGAAGATATTAAAGATTTATTAGGTATTGTTGAAACGCCTTTAATTATCCAATTCGTTGATTTGCTTTTTAAAAAAGAAGCTCCCAAAGCAATTTATTTTCTAAATGAAACTTTCGATAAAGGATTGGATCCTCAGGAATTTGCCAAAGTTCTAATTAATTACCTGCGCCAGGTTTTAATAACTAAAATAAACCCAGAGCTGCAAAATCCTATAATTTCCGGCCTAACTAAAGAGGAATATCAGAAAGTTAGAGAACAAACTGGAATGATAACTGAAAAAGACATCCAAAATTCATTAAATCTTTTCCTGGAAGCCGAAAATAAAATGAAATATTCTTCAATTCCTCAATTGTCTCTAGAATTAGCCACAATTGAGTATTGCGGGGTCGTCTAATGGTAGGACAGCGGCCTTTGAAGCCGTCAATCTTGGTTCGAGTCCAAGCCCCGCAGCCAATGCCCGCCTTAATTGGCGGGGTTTTTTTGACAAATATCTACCTTGATAAAATCCTGCTTTTTCTTTTTTAATTATCCATTACTGAAAATTGCTTTACTGTCCTTAACCGAAAGAGTATAGTATAATAATGGACAACAGTTACAAAAATCTCTTTAAAAAGGAATACCAATCTTTTTGGTTGCTCTTTATAATTACTGGACTTTTGCTTGTTATAGCAGCAAGTTTTAATCTTACTAATTTTGGCCAGAAATTACTGACTTTTTTGTTGCCATCACAAGAATCAGGTTCTGTTTGTGAAATATCCACCGCAAGTAGTGTGGTAACTTCTCGGCAAATGCAAATTAATGTTAATTGTCCAGGGGCATCCTTTTTTAAACTATCCGAATCGCCGGATTTTAACGAATCACCGGAAACAGGTATTAATGTTAGGATCACCAATGTTGATCCGGAAGGTAAATTTGCAGACCTATCAATAACCTATTCCGGTGGCATTACAGAAAGCAACGGGCAACCTTTTCAAATACCAAACGCTGTTACTAATTTAAGAGTTTTAGTTGTTCTCTTTGATTATGCCAACGAAGAGCTGGGGCCGCTTAGTTTTACCACTCCCGTTTGGGCGGAAAAATTGGTTTTTGGAAGTAATTATGACGGTAGAGGTTTTTATAACAGCCTTAAAGCTTACTTCGACCAGACATCGTACGGCCAGGCAAACATTACCGGCGAGGTTTACCCTGATTGGATTTATATTAAACCGATCGAAGAATACCGGAAATTAAAGTCACTTACCACCATGAAAATGGCTGAAGATATTTCCAATGCGGTGGCTGCTAGCGGCTTTCTTAATGGAAAAAGTTTTGATATTTTGCTTGGACTTACCCCAGGCGGAGTTTTTGTCAACTCTACTTCTTTTATGGCACCCTTTGTTCCCAGTCAGTGGAATGAAAATTTTAAAGGATATTATTTAATGGATACTCCCATAAATAGCGATTCCAATATATATCAACCTATAGTTAATGAGGCTCAAACTTCCCTTACAAATAATTTAGTTTTATCACGCTTTAACCCACGATCCGTTACCGGTGTTTGGCTAGTATCCGATCCGGAGCATTTAGGAACAAATTACTTTACTAACGGTCAATTGCTATATGGCGGACAAGTTGATCCAAACCTATATAGTCCGGAAATAAAGTATCTGAAATTGGGAACCTCATTACCCTCTCCCAACACCCCAATTCTAATTTCATATCAGGCATATGCCCAGTTCACTATTCCGGATTTGATTAAAAATATCACCCCTCCTGAAGTATTAATTGATGATCGCCAGTGGTTTGGCCATTTCTTTATGCACGATTTTACGCATGCTGTTGGTCGTTTACTTAATACTTCTTCTCTGCAGATTTTTGATACATATAATCTTCCTTGGGAATTTTTCAACCGTTATGATGGGATGAGTCAGGGAGGGGATAATTCAACCAAAGTTAGATATCCGGAAATAAATGAAACCATTGAATATAATGTTCCGGCACAATTTACCGGTTACGCTAAAACAGTGCTTAATTACGAGCATCCCTATGTGCTTAATTACGGTCAAAATGAAGTTAATTTAAGAATCTATAAAACCGAGGAAAGTGATTATACCGACAGTACAAACCGAACTAAATTAATTAAAGTTCCCCTGCATTCTCCAAACGATACCGTTGCTTGGCAAGGGGTGAACCCGGCTAACCAGCTAATCAGGAAATATATCGGAAAAGAATATCTTTTACTAGAGTGGAAATATAAGGGCATCCTTGAAAACGGGCGTCATAATTTTGATTCAGAATTGCCCCATCAGGGATTGTTAATCTACCGGGTAATTGATAATAATATACTTTTAAGTCCAAACGGTGATGCTTTGGGAAATGACTATGACCACGCCATAAGAA
>Ga0315294_10002764_pt1 | contig 19115 bp, 9 predicted proteins | sample YL17G13_40_MG_FD_203626 | JGI IMG/M metagenome (GOLD analysis project Ga0315294, IMG submission 203626) | Sediment microbial communities from Yellowstone Lake, YNP, Wyoming, USA - YL17G13_40 | ecosystem: Environmental > Aquatic > Freshwater > Lake > Sediment | place: USA: Wyoming | collected...
GAAACGCGGGACGGCAAGATCAAGAAAGCCTCGCTCGAAGTCCTGTCGGAAGCGAAAAGACGCGGGGCCGAACTAGGGGCTGAGGTCGCGGCCGCGGCTGTGGGGACGGGCCTCCACGGCATCGCCGGCGAGGTCTTTCCGCGCGGAGCGGCGAAGCTGTACCTGCTCGAAAATCCCGCCCTGGACGCGTATTCCGCCCAGGGCCATGCCCAGGCGCTCTTTTCGTTGGTGCGCGAAGTCAAGCCCGAGGCCGTGTTTTTCTCCGCGACGGCCATGGGCAGGGACCTGGCGCCGAGGCTCGCGGCCAAGCTCGGTGCCGGACTGGCATCGGACTGCACGAAGCTCGGGGTGAAGGACGGCAAGCTCGAGTTCACGCGGCCTATCTTCGCCGGGAAGGCCGTCCTCAGCTTCCGGCTCAAGTCCTCGCCTGCGCTGGCCACCCTGCGTCCCAACGTCTTCCCGCTCGAGACCGCCGGCGCCGCGGCGGGCGAAGTCATCAGGAAAACTGTGGAAATCCCTGAGGGGATGATCAAAGGACGGGTTGTGGAAATCCTCCGCGAGGAAAGCGCCGAACTCGACGTCACCGAAGCGGATGTCATCGTCTCGGGAGGCCGCGGCCTCAAGGGGCCCGAGAACTTCGCCCTGCTCAGGGAGCTCGCGGCCGTCATCCCCAAGTCAGCCGTCGGCGCCTCGCGCTCGGCCGTCGACTCGGGATGGATCGGCCATCAGCACCAGGTCGGCCAGACCGGCCAGACCGTCTCGCCGAACCTCTACCTGGCCTTCGGCATCTCGGGGGCCATCCAGCACCTGGCGGGGATCTCCTCGTCCAAGTTCATCGTGGCCGTGAACAAGGACCCCGATGCGCCCATCTTCAAGGTCGCGGATTACGGCATTGTCGGCGACCTCTTCCAGGTCATCCCGCCCCTCAAGGACGCGCTCAAGAAAACGCTTTCGGAATAAGGACTCCCGGTTCTCTAACATTTGGTGTGGGTCGGGTTCATTGCTTGGACGGGACGGCTCTCTATGGCCGTGATGTCAACAGGAGGGCATAGGGAAGGGCTTTGCTCTCGGCTCCGATAAAAAATCGCCTGAGACTCGCGTCCTTCTCGGCTCCTCAGGCCCAAGACTCCAGGCTAATCTAATGAGCTGAAGGAAACCCATCCTCGGAGCCTTGGGCCGTCGGAGGCCTGCGGTTTCCCTCGTCGGACACTCGTCTCAGGCTGATCTCCGCATGGTCGCTGCAGCCCTTCCCCATGCCCTCCCATCACGGCCCTCCAAGGCCGTTTCGGCCTCATCCCATCTTATTGTTCAGCGACCCGCAATAAACGTAAGCCCCCCCCATTGTGGTCTCAAGCTTTAGCTTGAGTCTTTCTTTGTGGGTCTCTTATGTTTTGTGCGGGTTGGGGGCTTGGACGGGATGGGCTGAGCGGACCTTGAAGGTTTAGCCTTCCCGGACCGTCCTTCGAGGGAACCCTGCGCCTGAAGATGTCTGAGCTTGCTCAAGAGAACAGAGACGCCGCTATGTTAAAATGGGGACCTTATTTAGGCCCCATTTAACAAAACCTGGATAGATGATAGTTCAGACACGCGAGTTCTGAAGGCGCCGAGAAGGATGGTTCGGGAACGGCGTTAAAAACCTGAAGGGGAGCGAGGGCTGTCCCGTCCAAGCTATTGACCCAGCCCACATAAAACGTAAGAGAATCAACCTTCTTATTCCGGTAAGAGCAGGCGGTTTCGCTCCGACCGCTGTTCGCCGACCGACGTGACGTAAATGGCAGGCTCGTCCACGACCGGGCACTTGTTCTCGCAGATCCCGCAGCCGATGCAGAGCACGTTATCGATGACGGGCGCTTTCTGGGTCGCCGTCGTCCCGTCGAAGAGCTTCGTCTCGACCATGACGAACTTGATCGCCTTGGGCGAAGTCGGGCAGTGCTCCTCGCAAACGATGCACGGTCTCCCCAGCGCATACGGGATGCAGCGGTCTTTCTTGATCCAGGCCGAGCCGATCTTGGCCTTCGTCTTTTCCTCGATCTTCAATTCTTTGATCGCCCCGGTCGGGCAGACCTGGGTGCAGAGCGAGCAGTAGTATTCGCAGTAGCCGATCTTCGGGACCAGCATGGGCGTCCAGATCCCCTCGGGCCCGGCCTCCGACAGCGCCGGTTGAAGGGCGTTGGTGGGACAGGCTTTCATGCACTCGCCGCACTTGACGCATCTCTGGAGGAACGTCTCCTCGGGGAGCGCCCCCGGCGGACGGATGAGCTTCAGGTCGGACCGCTTCCGGGCCGGTGTTATCCGGAAGAACGGGGCCGCGATCGCCCCGAGCGCCGTCGTCAGGATGAGCTTCCGCCGCGAGAGGTCGACCGTCGCGAGCTTCTCCGGCTTCGCCTTCGCCGGGAACGTGATCGCCGCCGTCGGGCAGATGGCCGCGCACGTCTCGCAGTAGACGCATTCCGCGCTCCGCCACTTCTCGTTCGGATACGGCACGGCTTGTGTCTCGCAGTGCGTCGTGCACAGCCCGCACTTGATGCACTTCTCCTCGTCGATCCGGAGCTTGAAGACGTTCAAGCGCGAGAAGACTCCGAGCAGCGCCCCGAGCGGGCAGACGTACCGGCACCAGAACCGCTCCTTCCAGGCGTTGAGGGCGACGATCCCGGCGAAGATCAGCATGATCAGGAATCCCTGCCGGAAGGTGTCGTTGAGCATCAGGTTGTCCATGAACTGGGAGATCGCCTGGGCGACGGAGTTCATATGGAGGCCGTAGAGAAGGCCGACGAATCCGGACGCGATGCGGGCGAGACCCGGGAAAATGCCGATGCCGAACGAACGGTAGAGGAGGCTGAGCGGGTCGAGAACCCCCACGACGTCCAGAGTGAACACGGCGCTCGCCAGGACGAAGACGAGGACCGCGTACTTCCAGGAGACGCTTGCCGTCTCCTCCTTCTTCGGCCGGAGGAACTTCGCTTTCTTGAAGACGAAGGAAAAGAACTGGTGGACCGCCCCCAGCGGACAGACCCAGCCGCAGACGACCCGCCCCAGGACGATCGTCAAGAGGACGGTCACTCCGGCCAGGGCGAGCGAGGCGAAAAATGCCCGGGAGGCGAAGAACGTCGTCAGGGCGATGAGCGGGTCGAAATGGAAGAACCGCTCCACCGTCCGGCCGATGTAGTCCTGCCCCGTGTAGTGGCTGACGGCGAAAAGATACACGAACAGGCCGAAGAACCCGGCCTGCGTCGCGATACGAAGGACCTGAAGGATCCGGTATTTCCTAGACGGTTCTCTTTTCAATGCGCAGCTTCTCCAGTTCGAATTTGCCGAGTCCCCGCTCCTGGGCCAGGCGCAAGTAAACGAGCTCCTGCGGCTTGATGTCGAAGAGCCCGGCCCCCAGCGCGTCCACGGCCACCGCGTCCACCCCGGCGACGACCGTCTTCGTGAGCTGGGTGTCGGAGGGCCGGCCGCCCTGCGGGCCGTTCCGGATGAGGATCCGGTAGGCGTCGAGGACCGTCAGCGACGGCTTGAAGAACGCCTGGAGGTCGACGATGCTTTGGTCGAGCTTCTGGTGGAGCTGGTTCCGGGCCCCGCCGATCGCCCCCAGCCAGTTCTTCATCGACAACGTCAGCCGGCACAGGCTGTGGACCTTGGCGATGGGGACGTTGATGATCTTGTCGGCCTCCAGAAAGTCCTGGAAAACTTCCCATTCCTTGAGCCACTCGCCCTTGAGCGGGACCTTCTTCAACCGGTGCTCGTCGGAGAACAGCACCTTCCCCCCGCCCTGCTTCGCGGCATCCTGGATCCCCGACCGGATGTAGCAGCGCTTGGCCTGGTTCGTCGTGTTGTCCATCACTACCACGTCCTTGGCCCCGGCGTCGAGGCTCATCTCGACGAGCGCCCGGACGACCTCGGGATTCGTGCAGGCCGCCATCTCCGGCACCCGGTCCCAGCCGATGTTCGGCTTGATGATGACTTTGTCGCCCCTGGAAACGAACTTCTTCATCCCCCCGAGCGCCGCCACCGCCGCCCGGGTGATGGCCGCCGGGTCCTCGCCCTGGACCTGGACCAGGTCCGGCGCCGCCGCCTGGCCTTTGACGAAGGCCGGTCCTATCTTTAGATACAGGCCCGCCAGCGCCGCGCCCTTCATAAAGTCACGCCTGTTCATCGCTTCATCCTTTCCCCAGCGAACGAATATACTCCATGATGCCGTCATAAACGCCCTGGACGATGGAGGCCCGGTAGGATGGGGTCTTGAGCCTGACTTCCTCCTGCGTGTTGCTGAGGTGCGAGATCTCGACCAGGACCGAAGGCATGTCCCCTCCGATGAGGACCCAGAACGGCCCTCCCTTGACGCCCAGGCTGTTCATGGCGCCGTATGGTTTACCGGATAGAGATTGCAGCAGATTTTTGTTGACCTTTTCAGCCAGGTCCCGGGATTCCTGGAACTTGCTGTTCTGAACGATCTTCTGGATGATGTCCTTCATTTGGGAGATGTTCTTCTCGGACGTGGCGTTCTCCCTGGCCGCGATCTCGTTCACGGCCGGGTCGGGGCTGAAGTTCAGGTAGAAGGTTTCGATCCCCGTCCTTTTCCGGTTCCGGCTGGCGTTGGCGTGAATGGAAACGAAGAGGTCCGCCCGCTTCTGGTTGGCGATCACGGTCCGGTCCTCGAGGGGGACGAAGATGTCCGACTCCCGCGTCAGGATGACGTTGAAGCCGTTCTTCTCGATGAGCATCTTCTTCAGGGCCAGGGCGACGTCCAGGGTGACGTCCTTTTCCCGGCTTCCGCTCTTTCCCAGACAGCCGGGGTCTGTCCCGCCGTGGCCGGGATCGAGGACGATCGTTTTGACCCCAAGCCCCAACTGGCGGATCATGGTGTAGCCTGACCTCAGGGGGTCGGGCGGCTGGACGGGGGCGTCCTTGGGAGGCCCGGCTTCACCGGGCAGGGCTTTCCTGGGGTAGATGTCGATGACCACCCGGAATGGGTCGAAAATGTGGTAGACCCGGTAGGACTCCACCTTGGTGAAGTCGATGTCAACCGTCACGCGAACCGTCGTAGGGACCTTCTGGGCGATCCGGATGAGGCTCAGGTAATCGGTCTTGATCGGGTACCCCTGGCCCTGGAGGATGGGATTGAGTTTGGCCTGAAGGACATCGACGTAGATCCGGCCCGGGTCCGAGAGCTCGCCGGAGCTGTATTCCCGGAGCTTGCCGATGTCGAGGACGATGCGCGTGAAATTCGGATGGGTGTGATAGCGCAGGTTGTAGATCTCGGTCCGCGGGTCCTGCTCCGCGAAGAACGGCGCAGCGGCGAGAAGCAGGACCACGACGACCATAAGAATGGACCTCTTCATCCCTCCCATTATACATAAGAGAGAAACGAGTTTCGAGTTTTCCATTTAGTGTGGGCCGGGTTCACGGCTTGGACGGACGCATTTCTTTTCGTGTGAGAAGGAATTCTAGGCTCGGGGCGCGCCCTCCGTCGGCCGCGGCCTGTCCCGGCGAGCCAGGCCGCTTCGGCTCCGGGCTCCGCTCTCCTCTCCCTCCGGTCGAGGACCCGTGCCCGCTCCGCCCTGCGACGACCTCCTCCGGGCATCGCCCCTGCGCCATTGTCTATATCACACGAAAAGAAATGCGTCCCGGCCTTCGAAGGCCGCTTCGGCCCCAGCCCATACCAAACGTAAGAGAACCCAAAAATGTAAAATGTTAAGATTGTAGGTTTGACCCTTACTTCTTAGGCGCCAAATTTTTTCAGCTTCAGCGCGTGGGCGAGCATAAGCGGCATGGCGTAAATCGACCGGAAGCGGCCCAGCGTGCCGCCCGCGCACTCGATCTCCGTCAAGGTCTTGACGCCGTCCGGCTGGGCGTTCGGCGAGACGAGCACGAAAGGATTGGGGTGCCAGGAGTGCCCGCGGAGCAGGGCCGGGGTCGAATGGTCGGAGGTTATGACCAGGACGTCGGGCTTGAGCGCGAGCAGGCGGGGGATGAAGCGGTCGATCTCTTCGATGGCCGCGACCTTTCTCTCGAAGTTCCCGTCCTCGCCGGCCGCGTCCGTCCGCTTGAAGTGGACATAGAAGAAATCGTGGTTCTTGTATTCGCGCTCGAGCGCGTCGAAGAGGTCCTGCGTCTCGGCGCCGACGTCGAGTACGTCCATGCCCAGGAGCTTGGCCAGCCCCTTGTACATCGGGTAGTTGGCGACGGCCGCGGGCCTGAGTTTATAGAGATCGACCAGGTGCGGGATGGAGGGAAACTTGGAGAAGCCGCGGAGGAGGGCCGTGTTGGCCTTGGGCTCGTCCTTGAGGAGCGCCGTCAGCTCATCCAGGAACCGGTTGATGATGACGGCCGTCCGCCCGGCCTCGGGCTTGAGCGCGGCGGTCTGAACGCGGGGTTTACCGTCCTTCTGGGGGTCGGCGTCGGAGAGGACGTCCGACAATCCCTCGGCTCGAAAGCGGGCCACGAAGCGATGTTCTTTTCCCGGTGTGAGGATGATCTCGATGCCCTCCTGCCTCGGTAGGCCGGCGTTGATCATGGTACACAGACGTTCGTTCTCCGCCGTCGGGATGCGTCCAGCCCTCCGGTCGACGACGAATCCTTTCTTGAATGTGGCGAAGTTGCCGCGGGCGACGACGTCGTTCCGCCCGACCTCGACCCCGGAGCCCAAGGCTTCCAGGATGCCGCGGCCGAGCTGGTAGCGGAGCGGGTCGTAGCCGAAGAGCGCCAGGTGGGCCGGCCCCGAGCCGGGCGTGATGCCCATGAACACGGGGTCCGTCACTCCGCAGGCGCCGAGGCGCGCAACCTCGTCCAGGTTGGGCTTCCGGGCTGCCTCGAGCTCCGTCCGGCCGCCGACCGGCAGGCCGCCGAGCCCATCGCACACCAGGAGCACGATCTTTGAATCCGTCGTGTATGCCAGTTCCCTGGCCAGATCTTCCCAGTTCATAATACACTTAATATAAGGGAAATCCGGGATCGAGTCAAAGCGAGGCCGCAAACCCGGGAGGGTCGCCGGATCCGTCCCTCCGGGCAACTTTTGCCGCCGGCCCGTTCCGATGGCGAAGTCCATCAATTTGGAGTAACAAGTAGGGGTCAAACCTACAATCTTAACATTTTACATTTTGGGTTCTCTTGCGTTTGGTGTGGGTTGGGGCCGAAGTGGCATTCGAAGGCCTGGGCGCATTTCTTTTCGTGTGCTTTGGACAATGGCGCAGGGGCGATGCCCGGAGGAGGTCGTTGAAGGGCGGAGCGGGCATGGGTCCTCGACCGGAGGGAGAGGAGAGCGGAGCCCGGAGCCGAAGCGGCCTGGCTCGCCGGGACAGGCCGCGGCCGACGGAGGGCGCGCCCCGAGCCTAGAATTCCTTCCCACACGAAAAGAAATGCGTCCGTCCAAGCCATTGACCCAAGCCACACTAAATGGAAGAGAACCCATTTTTGTTAAGATTGTAGGTTTGACCCCAACTGTGATTGAAAGCCCTTGGACCCTCTGCTAGAATCAAGGCATGTCCAAGATCCTCATCCTCGATTTCGGTTCGCAATACACCCAGCTCATCGCCCGGAAGGTCCGCGAGCTGGGGGTCTATTCCGAGATCGTGCCGTTCGACATCTCCGTTGCTCGAATAAAAAAAGAAGCCCCGGGCGCCCTCATCCTTTCCGGGGGCCCGCGGAGCGTCTACGAGAAGGGCGCCCCTTTGCCGTCGCCCGGGATCTTCGAGGTCGGCCTCCCGGTCCTGGGCATCTGCTACGGGCTCCAGCTCATGGCCCATCTCCTCGGAGGCAAGGTCGCTCCCTCGGGCAAGCGCGAGTACGGCTTCGCCTCCCTCAAGGTCCTCGACCGGAAGGGCCTCTTGGCCGGGATCAGGGACAAACGGCAGGTCTGGATGAGCCACGGCGACAAGCCCGAGAGGGTCCCGCCGGGCTTCCGAGTCACGGCGAGCACGGCCAACACCCGGGTCACGGTTATCGAGGACCGGGAGAGGCGCTTCTGCGGCGTCCAGTTCCACCCCGAAGTCATCCATACGCGCGAAGGCAGGAAGGTCCTTATCAATTTCCTCTTCCGGGTCGCGGGACTCGAGGCCGACTGGAACATGGCCTCGTTCATCGAGCGGAAGGTCGCCGAGGTCCGCGCCGCCGTCGGCCGGGGCCGGGTCGTCTGCGGCCTGAGCGGCGGCGTCGACTCGCTGGTGACCTCGCTCATCATCCATCAAGCGATCGGGGACCGCCTGACCTGCATCTTCGTCGACAACGGCCTCCTTCGCAAGGGCCAATACCATGAGCTCATGGAGAGTTTCCGACGCAAGTTCTCCCTGAACGTGAAAGGCATCGATGCCTCGGAGGAATTCCTGGAGAGGCTCCGCGGCGTCATTTCGCCCGAGAAAAAGAGGAAGGCGATCGGCGGCCTGTTCATCGAGATCTTCGAGCGCGAGGCGAAAAAATTCGGCGGGGCTGATTTTCTGGCCCAGGGGACGATCTACCCCGACGTCATCGAATCGAACCCGGTCAAGGGACCGTCCTCGGTGATCAAGTCCCACCACAACGTCGGCGGGCTTCCGAAAGGCCTCAGGTTCAAGCTCATCGAGCCCCTCCGCGAACTCTTCAAGGACGAGGTCCGGACCCTGGCCCTCGAGCTCGGCGTGGACAAGGATTTCATCACCCAACACCCTTTCCCCGGGCCCGGCCTGGCCGTGCGCATCGTGGGGGAGGTCGACAGGGAAGGCCTCGACATCCTGCGCGAGGCCGACGATATCCTGCTCCATGAGGTCCGCCGGGCCGGCCTCTACCGCAAGCTCTGGCAGGCCTTCGCCGTGCTCCTCCCCGTCCGCTCGGTGGGCGTCATGGGCGACCGGCGGACGTACCAGCGCGTCGTCGTCCTCCGGCTCGTCCAGAGCACGGACGGCATGACCGCCAATTGGTTCCCCGTGCCCGCGCCCCTTCTGGCCAGGATCTCCACGCGCATCGTGAACGAGGTCCGTGGCATCAACCGGGTGGCGTTGGACGTCACGACCAAGCCTCCCGGAACGATCGAGTGGGAATGAGCATGTCGTTCATCCATCTGCACAACCACTCCGAGTACAGCATCCTCGACGGGTGCCTCAGGATCCAGGACCTCGTCGACGCGGCCTACGATCACAATATGCCGGCGGTGGCCCTCACCGACCACGGCAACATCTTCGGGGCCGTCCAGTTCTTCAAGGCGGCCAAGGCCAAGGGCATCAAGCCCATTTTCGGCTGCGAGGTCTATGTGGCGCCCGGCAGCCGTTCCGACAGGGGGTCCAACCCGAACGAGGAGACCCACCACTACCACCTTATCCTTCTCGTCAAGAACGAAAAGGGCTACCGGAACCTGTGCAAGCTCTTGACCCAGGCCTACCTCGAGGGCTTCTACTACAGGCCGCGGATCGACAAGGAACTCCTGGCCGGCCACACCGACGGGCTGATCGGGCTGTCGAGCTGTCTCAAGGGCGAGATCAACTTCCTCCTGGCCCGAGGCCGGGACGAGGGGGCTGAAGAGGCCGCCCGGAGCTACGGCTCGCTCTTCGCCAAAGGCGACTTCTACCTCGAGCTCCAGGACCACGGCCTTGAACCGCAGAAGGAAATCAACCCGAAGATCGTCGTCCTGGCCCGAAAGCTCGGACTGCCGCTCGTGGCCACCAACGACGTCCACTTCCTCCGCAAGGAGGATGCCGAGACCCAGGACGTCCTGCTCTGCATCCAGACCAACCGGAAGGTCAGCGAGACGGACCGCCTTCGCTTCACCAGCGACCAGTTCTACTTCAAGTCCGGGGCCGAGATGGCCGAGCTTTTCAAAGAGACGCCCGAAGCGATCGAGAACACGGTCCACATCGCCGCCGCCTGCGATTTCGCCTTTCCGACGTCAGGCCGCTTCCTTCCCGTCTTCCAACCGCCCAACGGCAAGTCCCTGAGCGAATACTTCGAGGAGGTCGCCCGCGAGGGCTTCCGGGCGCGGATGGATGAGGTTCGGGCGAAGAAGAAGGCCAACGGCGAGTTCAGCCACAGCCGCGAAGAGTACGAGGAAAGGCTTAGGAGAGAGATCCGCCTCATCAAGGAAATGGGCTTCGAGGGCTACTTCCTCATCGTCTGGGACCTCATCAAGAGCGCTCGCGAAAAGGACATCCCCGTCGGCCCGGGCCGCGGCTCGGCGGCCGGGAGCATGGTCGCCCACAGCATGGGGATCACCGAGATCGATCCCATCGAGTACGACCTCCTGTTCGAGCGCTTCCTGAACCCGGAGCGCATCAGCCTGCCGGACATCGACATCGACTTCTGCGGCCGGCGCCGGCAGGAGATGATCGAATATGTCACGAAGAAATACGGCCAGGAGAACGTCAGCCAGATCATCACCTTCGGGACGATGGCCGCCCGGGCCGCCATCCGGGACGTCGGCCGCGTCCTCGAGGTCCCGCTCCCCGAGGTGGACCGGATCGCCAAGCTCATCCCGGCCTTCGGGCCGGACGCCACCCTGGAAGCGGCCGTCCGGAACGTTCCGGAGCTCAAGGAACTGCGCGAGAAGAACGCCAAAGTCGCCCAGCTCATCTCCATCGCCCAGAAGCTCGAAGGCCAGATCCGCCATCCCTCGATCCACGCCGCGGGCGTCGTCATCACCCCGAAACCGCTGGTGGAATTCGCCCCCCTCTACCGGTCGGTCAAGGGAGAGATCACGACCCAGTTCGAGATGGGCGACATCGAATATATCGGCCTCCTCAAGATGGACCTGCTGGGCCTGCGCAACCTGACGGTCATCTACGACGCCCTCGGCCTCATCGAGAAGGACACGGGGGAGCGGCTGGACATTCACAACATCCCCCTGGACGACCCGCGGACGTTCGAGCTGTTCCAGGCCGGCAACACCGACGGCGTCTTCCAGTTCGAGAGCCCGGGGATGAAGGACCTCCTGCGGAGATTCCGGCCCGAGGTCTTCCGGGACCTCATCGCCTTGAACGCCCTCTACCGGCCCGGGCCGCTCAAGAGCGGCATGACCGACGAGTTCATCCACCGCAAGAACCACCCCGAGCTGACAACCTACGAGTTCCCCGAGCTCGAGCCCGTTTTGAAGGAGACGCGGGGGATCATCGTCTACCAGGAGCAGGTCATGCGCATCGCCGTCCAGCTGGCCGGCTTTTCCCTGGCCGACGCCGATATCCTGCGCAAGGCTATGGGGAAGAAGGGCAAGGACATCATGAAGGCCCAGAAGCAGCGCTTCATCCAGGGCGCGAAGAAGAACGGCGTCGCCCAGAGCAAGGCGACCAAGGTCTTCGACCAGATCGCCCAGTTCGCCGAGTACGGCTTCAATAAGTCCCACAGCGCTGCTTACGCGTACCTGGCATACCAGACGGCCTACCTCAAGGCCCATTACTCCCGGCACTTTCTGGCCGCTCTCATCACTTCCGAGGCCGAACGAGGATCGACGCCGCAGGTCGTCAAGTACATCACCGAATGCCACGAAATGGGCCTCAGGGTCCTGCCGCCCGACATCAACAAGAGTGACTATCCGTTCACCGTGGAGGGAGAGAGCATCCGCTTCGGGCTCTCGGCGGTCAAGAACGTCGGCGAGGCGGCCATCCGCGAGCTGCTGGCCCTGCGCGGGAAACACGGGGCGTTCACGTCGCCGTTCGACCTCTTCCAGGACACGGATTCGAAGATCGTCAACCGGAAAGCCCTGGAGAGCCTGATCAAGGCCGGCGTCTTCGACTCCCTGGGCTGGAGACGCTCCCAGTGTTTCCACATGTTGGACCGGATGATCGAGTACGGCCACGAGGTCCAGAAGGCCGTGGTCCAGAAGCAGAACCTCCTGTTCGGCGGAGGGGCCCTCGAACCGCCCGAGGTCCCGGCCGAGGTCCGCGAGATGCGGGAGTGGGATGAGTCGCTCCTCCTGTCTTACGAGATGGACGCCCTGGGATTCTATATCACGGGCCACCCCCTGGCCCGGTTCAAGGGCCGCCTCAACAAGCTTGTCTCCCACGACATCGGCGACCTCGACGAGCAGAGGGACTTCGACAAGGACGTCCGGGTCGTCGGCATCATCGCCGTGATCAAGCCGCTCAAGACAAGGAAGGACGAGCGGATGGCCACGTTCCTCCTCGAGGACATGACCGGCCGGATCGAAGTCGTGGCTTTTCCCGAGGCCTACGGCAAGTCCAGCGCCTACCTGAGGGAAGGTCAGCTCGTCTGGGTCAAGGGCAAGTTCGGCGGCGAAGGGGAAAGCCGCCGGATCAGTCTCAGCCTGGTCATGCCCCTCACCGAGGCCATGGAGAAGCAGGCCAAGCGGATGATCGTCCGGATCTTCCTCCCCGGCCTTGAGGACTCCGTCCTGGACACGCTGAGGGGCGTCCTCGACAAATACGAGGGGAAGTGCCCGGTCCTCTTCGAGCTCGAGACGCCCCACGCCTACCGGATGTTGACCCAGTCGACCGAGGTCCACGGTGTGACCCCGACCGAGGAACTGAAAAAGCGCATCGAGGACCTTCTCGGTGAGGACTCGATCCGTATCGAGTATTGAGCACGGGCCCTCGAAGGCCTGCGCTCCGGGCGACCGGGTCCTCGATTCGGTGAACCGCGAGCTCCATCCCGGGCTGAAGAACCCGATTCTGACGATCCATCGGGTTTTATTGGATCTTCTTCACTCTCTCGACGAGCTCGCGGAACTTGGCCGTTTTCCGGATCCTTTCCAGGTCCTCCTGATCCTCCAGGGCCCCGACGTCGGAGAATCCCTTGGCCACGGCCGTTTCGAGGTGCTTCAAGGCCGCTTTCGCGTCGCCTCGAAGGGCCGCGACACAGGCCATGTTGAAATAGATGTTCCTTTCGCGCCGGTCCCCGTCAGGGCAGGCCTCGGCAGCGAGCTCGAAGAGAGACGACGCCCGCGGCCAATCCTTTTGGTCATAGCTCTCAAAGGCCTTTTGCTCCATGTTGACGCTGATGTCGAAGAGGATGCGGTAGGCAAAACTCCGGTCCTCCACTGTCCCGGCCGCCTTCGCCTCCTTCTTCAGAAAGCCGAGCTTAAGGTCCTTCAGGACCTCAACGAATCTCATCCTGTCCGAAGGGGTCTGCTCGATCAGGGTATAGGCGCGGACGAAATCTCTCCGGATGGAGACGTCCTTCTCGTCCCGCTTTTTTTCCTCTTTCAGGAATTGAGCGAATTCACGCGTCCTCTGGATCCTGCCCGCTTCGGCGGCGGCGCCGGAGTCCCGGAGGCCGTCGAACAGCTGCGAAACCGCTTCATACTGCCGCGCGGCCCAAAAGACCTTTCCCGACGCTTTCAGGGCCGAAGCGTTTTCGAGCTCCTTCCCCAGCATCTCGTCGATCAAGCCTTCGTTCCTGCTTCTCTTTCCCTGCTTCATCGCCGTGATCTCCATCCAGCCGACCGCGCGGCCGCATGTCTCCGGGTCGGGCCATTGGTGCGGCGCTTCATAGTAAAGGACCCGGTGCGGGACCTTGGCGCCGTCGAGGTCCGCGTCCAGCCGTTTCATCTCCGGGTAATTGAAATCGGCCAGGCCGATGATCCCGAAATAAGAAGAGGCCCCGATGTCCTCGGGCTTGGTCCCCGTGTTCGAGATCCCGGCGCCGACGCCGATGATCCCCGCGACCCGCCGCATGATGATCCTGGGAAAAACGCAGGCGGCCCTCGAACCCCCCGAGAACCCGCCGGCATAGATCCGGGTCTCGTCGACGGGAAGCCGGGCGATCGAATCTGCGAACATCGCCTGGGCCGCCTTCAGGTTCGCCTCCCACGGGCCGTTCCGGGAATTGTTCGAAGCGACGAGGATCCAGCCGTACTTCTCCGCGGCCTGAAAGAAACGTTCGACCGCGACCGGCCCCCTGGCTCCCGGGTCGAAAAGGTAGAGGATGGGTCGTTTAACGGTCGGCACGAAATCCGAAGGAAGGTAGAGGGCGTAGCTCTGATCGGCAAAGTCGCGGCAAACGACCTTCTCGATGACCTTCCCTTTTTGGAACTCGTCCGGAGCGGCCGCGGGCGCGGAAAGAAGGGCGGCGACGAAGACGAAGACCCAGCCGAGCCCGGCGACATGTCGATGAGCGGATTGTGATCGCATGGTCACCCTACATGGAAGCATTGTAGGCGAACCCTGCGGTCCATATCAAGAAAGTGAATGGAATCACATCTTTCCAAAAGACGCCGCCGGGCCTCGGGGGCATCATCCGTCAGGGCCTTGAATCCGTAAGGGCCGGAGTGGAGGCCGCGCAGCAGGGGCCTCGTCCCGGCCGAAGACTTTCACCTCGCCGGCGCCTCGGCGGATGAGGTTCATGATGAGCTTGATGACCGGTTCTCTTACGCATGGCGTGGGTTGGAGACTTGGACGGGATCGGCTAACGGCCCTTGATGAGCGCCAGGACCTTATCGATCGGCAGCGCTTCGGCGCGGTTGCCGTCGCGTCCCACCATTGTCCGGGCTGCGAAGAGGGAGTTGTAGATCGCTTCCTCGGTGGCTTCCTCAACGGCCCGGAAAAGGTCGCTCATCAGGTCGTTGACGATCGGGTCGGGGGTCTCGACCGTGGCCCCCCGGCCGCGGTGGGGGATGGTGTAGGCGGTGCTGAAGGCAATGGCGTAATCGCCCGAGCCGTTGGGCATGCAGGTCGTGGTCCGGCCCATGCCGATGAAGGCCCGCCGGGCCAGCCGTTCCAGGTTGCGCTCCGAAAGCGGTGCGTCGGTCGCGATGACGATCATGCAGGAGCCGTCTCCCCCCGTTTCCTCTTTGTCCGGGCGGAGTTTTTGATACAGCGGCACACCCAACATGACCAGCTCGCTCCCGAAATTGGCTTGGACGAGGACGCCGACCGTGTAGCGCTTCCCGCCCCATTCCTCTGTCATCCGCGAAGCCGTGCCGATGCCGCCCTTCCAGCCCAGGGCTTGCGTCCCGGTGCCGGCGCCGACGGAGCCCTCAGCCACCGGCCCTTCCCCGGCCGTGCGGATCGCCTGCCAGACGTCCTCCTTGCGGACATGCAGGCCGCGGATATCGTTCAACGACCCGTCGTTGGTCTCTCCCACCACGGCGTTCACAGAGCGCACGTCCCCGCAGCCCGGCTGCTCCAGAATATATTGGACCACCGCCTCCACCGCGGTGCCGACGCTGAGCGTGTTCGTGAGGATGATGGGAGTTTCGATTTGTCCCAACTCCCGGACCTGGGTCGACCCGGCCAGTTTCCCGTAGCCGTTGAAAACGCTGATGGCCCCCGGCGCCTTCTGCAGGAAGATGTTGCCTCCATGGGCCAGGATGGCGGTAACGCCCGTGCGCACGGCGTCGCCCCGGTGGAGGGTAGCGTGACCCACCCGCACGCCGGGAACATCGGTGATGGCGTTCAACGGGCCCGTGGGCATGACGCCGGTTACCAAGCCCAACTCACGTGGCCTTGGCCGGGGAGTTTCGTTCGCGGCCCCTTCGCCATGAAGCGCGAGCAGGAGAATGACGACGCAGACGGTCGGCGTTATTTTCTTATTCATAAAAGGATCGTATGTAATGGCCCAAGTCTTGTCAACCTTGGGACGGGCCCCGCGTATCAAAGGCCTATCCATAGACCTGGTCGACGCCGGATCAAAGAAGATCCTTGTAAATCCGTGTAAAGAAACTATGAGAAATAGACTCCGGACCGGCCTGGCTATAAACCGCATCTTTTTTGCCTGGCCCGGCGTCGCCGGGGGATAATGTCCGAAAACGGACAGGGGCTGTTCCAAGGGCGGACGAGAGGAAAGAAGGCTTGGATGTTTCTCCCGGAATCGGGTCCGGATGGCATGTTCTTTGCAGTGGTGATGCGCGGATCCGGTACGGCGAGGGACAGCAACTTTTTCGCCCTCCCGAGCGTATATATCAGCGGAGGATGAAGGATGGGTTACGGGATTTCGAGGCGTGGAAGTTTAGGTCACGGTATCGAAACAAAGACGGAACATGGCCACCCCCTGCCCCAGCTGCCAGACGAGTAACCCGGATACCGCGAATTACTGCTATAATTGCGCGACATCCTTCCACGAGATCCGTCCCCAGGACATTTCCTCCGCCGTCACGCAGACCATCGAATCCCATTCCTGGAACCTCGAGCCCGGCACGGCCTTCGGAGGCCGTTATCAGATCATCGAGCAGCTTGGCCGGGGGGGCATGGGGCGTGTTTACCGGGCCCTCGACACGAAAACGCGGGAGGAGGTGGCCCTGAAGCTCATCCGGCCGGACATCGCCTCCGACCAGCGGACGCTCGAGCGGTTCGTCAACGAGATCAAGCTGGCCCATAAGATCTCCCACCGGAACATCGGCAAAATGTACCACTTCGGCGAAGACGAGGGCCTTCACTACATCACGATGGAATACGTTCCGGGCGAAGACCTCAAGAGCTTCATCCGGCGATCGAGGCGGCTCGACGTCGGGACGACCGTCGCCATCGCCAAGCAGGTCTGCAGCGGCCTGAGCGAGGCCCATCGCGCGGGCATCGTCCACCGCGACTTGAAGCCAGGCAACATCATGGTCGACAAAGAGGGGAATCCCAAGATCCTGGATTTTGGGATCGCCCGGGCCCTGGGAAGCCAGGGCGTCACGGCCGAGGGGATCGTGATCGGGACGCCCGAGTACATGTCTCCTGAACAGGTCGAGGGGAAGGAGTCCGATTGCCGTTCCGACATCTATTCGTTCGGCGTGATCCTCTTCGAGATGGTCACGGGCCGGCCGCCGTTCGTCGCGGACACGCCTTTCGCGGTGGCGTTCAAACACCGGTCCGAAAATCCCCCCTTTCCGGAAAACCTGAATCCACAAACGCCGCCCCAGCTGGGCGCCATCATCCTCAAGTGCCTGGAAAAGGACAGGGAGAAGAGATACCAGTCGGCCGAGGACGTCTGCCGCGACCTGAGCCAGGTCGAGGAAACCATCCAGACGGCGGCGGTCGCCGCGCCCTGGACCAAGCCCACGACCCGCAAAACGCGGCCCGCCCGGAGGCCGTCCATCCCCTGGTGGAAGGCCCTCGTCCCGGCGCTCGTTTTTCTCAGTGTTCTCGCGGCCGGGCTCGCCATCCGGGAAATCATCCCCAGGGCCACCGGCGCCGTCCACACGGTGGCCGTCGTCGGCTTCGAAAACCTGACCGGGGACGCGACCTTCGACTATCTGAAAAAGGCCATCCCCAACCTTCTCATCACCAGCCTTGAGCAGTCTAAATACCTGGACGTGATATCCTGGGAGCGGCTGAACGACTTCGCCGGACAGAAGGACGGGGGGACGGACATGCCCGCCGAGCAGGACCGCTGGTTCGAGATCTGCCGCCGCGAAGGCATCCAAGCCATCGTCCTGGGGAGCTTCACCAAGGCCGACAACCTGTTCGCCACGGACGCCAAGATATACGAAGTCGAGACCAAGAACCTCCGTAAGAGCGTCAGCTCGAAGGGAGAAGGCGTCGGCAGCATCCTGAGGACGCAGATCGACGAGCTGAGCCGCGAAATCTCCAAGGGCGTGGGCCTCTCGGAACAAACGGCCGCGCGGGACGCGGTCCCGATCAGCAAGGTCACGACGGCGTCCATGGAGGCCTACAAGCTCTTCCTCAAGGGCCAGGAGGATTTCGACCGCTACTACTATGACGAGGCCCGACGGTCCCTCGAGATGGCGGTCCAGAGGGACCCGGGGTTCGCCCTGCCCTATTACTACCTGACGCGCGTTTATTCGGCCCTGGCCGACGCCCCCCGGGCTGCCGAATCCATGGAGAAATTCAAGAAATTCGGCAAGACGGAAATGGGCAAGGGGAAGGACGGCCTGTATGCCGCCGCTCTTTCCGCCCTGGTCGAGAAAGACCAGGAAGGATATGTCAAAGGTCTGAAAGGCATCGTCCGCGCCTATCCAGACGACAAGCGGGCCCACGTGGACCTGGCCTGGTTCTATAAAAACGGGAAAAAATACGACGAGGCCATCATCGAATTCAATAAGGCGCTCGAGATCGACCCCGCTTTCGGATACGCCCTGAACATGCTGGCGTATACGTACGCGGAAATGGGCAAGTCGGAAACGGCGCTCAAGACGTTCGAGCGCTACGCCGCCGCCCTGCCGGGCGAAGCTAACCCCCACGATTCCATGGGCGACCTGTATTTCTTCTCCGGCAATTTCGACAAAGCCAGGGCCAAGTACGAGCAGGCCCTGGCCATCCGGCCGGGATTCCTTTCGGCCTGGAAACTGGCCTACCTCCACGCCATGGACGGGGACTACGACCGGGCCCTCCAGTGGGTCGACCACCTCATCACCAACGCTCCCACGGACGGCATCCGGGCCCAGGGCTACCAGTGGAAAGGTTTCTATGACTCCATCATGGGCCGCTTCGCCGAAGCCCTCGCCGAACTCGGCCGGGCCGAGGCCATGGCCAAGGCCTCCGGAAACGCCGAGCTCGCCGACATCACGCTGCGGGGGGCGCTTTGGATCTGTTACGATTGGGGGAAGATCGACCTCTGCCGGACATACCTAAAAAGACGCCTCGCCACCAGGGCCGAGAGCGGCCAGGGAACACCGACCCTGAATAAGGTTTACGAGCTTCTCTACTCGGGCCTCCTGGACATCAAGAACGGCGATGTCACCACAGCCCGGAAAAAGCTCGTGGAAATCCAGGCTCCCTCCGGCTCTATCGCCGAGAAAGAGAAAAAATTCAACCAGCTGGCCGTCAATCTCCTCAAGCGGGAGGTCCTTTTAGCCGAGGGAGCCTACGGCGAGGCGGTCCGGGTGTTCAGGGAAGGGCCGCCCATCCAGGTGGATCTCGCGGCTTATACAACGGTCCAGCAGAAAAACCTGCCTTTCCAGGCCGACTTCGCGGCACGGGTTTTCGCGAAAAAGGGCGAGACGGACAAGGCCATCGCCGAATACGAGCGCCTCGTGTCGCCCGACCCCGGGATCCGCGAAGGGGCGTTGGTCCATCCGTTCAGCCGCTTCAGGCTGGCCGCCCTCTACGAGGCGAAGGGCACCCCGGAGAAGGCGGCCGAACAATACGAGGAAAGCCTCAAGGTCTGGAAGAACGCCGATCCCGGCCTTGCCGAAGTTTCTATCGCCAGGAAAAAACTCGCGGCGATAAAAGCCAAGCTAGCCGGCCCGCATGGGGCGGCCGGCAGTCTTCTCTCCTCTTACTTTCTCTCCGAAACCCTGATCGTTCCTTAAGGCTTTTCAC
>Ga0315294_10002765_pt1 | contig 19113 bp, 12 predicted proteins | sample YL17G13_40_MG_FD_203626 | JGI IMG/M metagenome (GOLD analysis project Ga0315294, IMG submission 203626) | Sediment microbial communities from Yellowstone Lake, YNP, Wyoming, USA - YL17G13_40 | ecosystem: Environmental > Aquatic > Freshwater > Lake > Sediment | place: USA: Wyoming | collected...
CTTACGGTCGCGGGTCGGATGCAAAACCGCTCCCTTACGGTCGCGGGTCGGATACAAAACTCGGAAACAAAACCGCTCCCTTACGGCCGCGGGTCGGAAATACGCCTGGGGGAAAAACCGGGGGACGCCACGGAATGGCGTCCCCCGACAATGAACGTGTTCACTTGATCGACAGGGCTATTTGCCCTTGAGCTTCGCGATCGCTTCCTCGATTCCGGCCAGTTCCTTCTTGATCTCGTCCCTGTACTCCTGCAGCTCCTCCAACTGCTCGGCAGTGGTGATGAAACGTCTCTGGGGACCCGATCCGCAACAGCACTGAGATATGCCGTGATGACCGAACATCATGCCGCGTCCCTTCATACCCCTCTCGGGTGGGTTACAGCACATTTGAATTCACCTCCTTTCGCATTTCGGTGCGAACTTCTTGTTAAGTGATTTAGCAAATACTGAATTGCTCTCCAAAAAAAAGAGGTCATTTCTTCTTCTTCAGATCGTCGATCCGAGCCTGGACGTCCTCGAGCTCCTTCCTCAGGCTGCGCTCACACTCGCGCAAATATGCAAGCTTGTCTTTTGTCTCCCCTTCGTCGTCGGTCATGGAGTCGGGAGCGCAGCATTCGCAGCTGCACACACGGAAAATCACCTGCCCACATTTTTCGAGCTCTGCGGGATTGACATCGTAAGGAATGAAATAGCCCTGTCGCTCGCTTTGGACCAGCCCTGCGAGCTTGAGGACTTTGAGGTGCTGGGAGACCGCCGACGGGCTGACGCCGAGGTCTGAGGCGAGGTCGTTGACGCAAATCGGGCCCTTCTGTTTCAGAAGCTCGATGATCCTGAGACGGGTCTCGACCCCGAGGACCTTGAAGATTGCGGCATGGCGTCTGTGCGTGTGGCCAACCATTTAAGTAATTGCTTAAATACTACGGAATTCCGAACCGGTTGTCAAGTCGGGCTCCCCCGGGTCCGCCGCTTTTCTAAGCGGCACAATAAAGAAAAAGAGCCGACTGGAAAGTCGGCGGACCCGGAAATTGATCTTGCCGGTGCGCCGCTTTTCTAAGCGGCATAATATAGAAAGAGCCGACTGGAAAGTCGGCGGACCCGGGGGAGATGGATCTCCGGAACGATTCGGCAGCGGGCGAAAGTCGATCGCTCATTCCACCGATTCAAGGACAGTGCGTCGAAGGGTCGAACCGGGAAACGGCTGAACGCCGTTTCCCGGTCTTTAGGACCGCCCTGGCGCTGATCGGATTCCCTTCTCAGCATATTTCCGATCGATAGCGAGGTTGTAGCGGAAACGGTGCGGGACGGGTCGCGTGGAGATCGGCCGGCGTTTGGCAAAACCGTGTGTTGACTGCCATTGCATGCTGTGTTACCATATCAAACCCAAATTCGCGGATACGAATGTGAATTCGGTTGCCTGGAGTCTGTCTGAATCCGCGCATTCTTTCATTCGAAACCGACCGGTGGAAGCCGGGGGAATACAAACGAAAATGGTCCGGCGGAGGAAACGTCATGATATCGCGTACGATTATCTTTCCGGCTCTTTTCATTTCGCTGTTTGTCGCCATGGGATGTTCGGGAGGAGGCGGAGTCCCGGTCATCCCGCCTGTCTCCAGAGACGGAGTGGATTTGACGGACACCCGCTCAGCCGGGGGAAAGCCCGGCGGGCATGTCCTTTGGGGATTCTGGCGAGGGGTGGTGGATCTCGAGTCGGGGCAGTTCGAGATGGCGCCCCTGAGAGGAGCCGCGTTCCATGTCAACATTGCGGGACTCCTCGAAGATACTCCGGGCGGGCTTTCAGTACATGTCAACTCGCTCGACGTCCCCCAGAGGCTGCTGGATTTCGATTTGACGATATCGCACCCGGCGCCGAATTCCGACCTTCGCGGGTTCGACGTCCGCGGCATCCTAATGGGTCCCGGGGACACGATTGTCGCGGGATCGGACCCGACGCTGGTGTTCAATGCGCCGAGCGGCACGATGCTGCTGAACGCGGACGGGTACACCAGATGGTGGAATGCCGTGGAGTTCACCAAGGCCGGCTTCCTGGGCTACGACGACGACCACGTAATCCCGGGTTACCTGATCCCCCAGACAACCCTTAACCCTTACAAGTATTTCTCCGATCCGCTTGCGCCGGGGGATCCGGTCGTGCCGGGCGTCAATCAGTCGAACAGAGGCACATTCTCGACGAACCTGACGCCTCCGTCTCTCACCAGGAACTACCGGGTGAGATTTCCCGTCTTAGGAGGCAAGCCGAAGCTCGGCTTCCATTACGCGATCGACGCGAGCTACGCGCCGCCCACGGGTGGATCGCCGAAGCCGAAGCCGATCGGGGATTTCCCGCCGCAGGCGAACTGCCCCGAAGCGTTTCACATAGAGGTGGGAACCGAGGGCAGCTCGGTATACTACGAGAGCGATCTGAATCGGGGCGGCAACCTCGTCCTCCGGATCGAGGTGTTCGACTGGGGCGCATCCGGCAACCCAGAGGGGATCCTGGGCGAGATCTCCGGAATCACGGTCGAGTCGCCTACGCTCTGTGAACCGTACAGCGCATGGCCGATTACCCCTTTTCCGGGATCGCAGCCCAACAGCGGTGTCTTTGCGATCACCATTCCCGACGTTCAGCCCACAGGATGCGAGGATCAGAATGTGCTGGTCACGGTGAAATCGAAGAACCCGTGGAGCTACGCGCCTCCGAACCAGGGTCCCGATTATCCCGAGTACGCCGACCTCGCGGCTTACGCGCTGGTTGAGGTTCCTGTCTCAACTCTCAAACCGTCGTTTCTTTCTATCGACATAGACTCACCCAACGGCGGCGAGGTATGGCCGATTTCGTCGGAGCAGACGGTCAAGTGGTCGTGGACCGACGAAATCCCGTCCGTCGACATCCACCTCTCGCTTGACGGCGGGGCGAGCTACGACGTGCCGGTCGCTCTCGGGATCGCGAATACCGGCCAGTACAAGATCGAGTCGGTGCCCAATACTCCGACCGACCAAGGCAGAATCCGGGTTTCGAGCTCGGCCGAGCCGGAAATTTTCGGCGAGTCGGACAGTGACTTCGTCATCGAATCCGTCATAACGGTCAACATGCCGAACGGCGGCGATTTCCTCCTTGCCGGGACCTCGACCGTCATCAAGTGGACCGCAAGCGAAACGGTTCAGAACGTGGGGATTCTTCTCTCGATGGACTCGGGCGGGAGCTTCCTGGAGTCGCTGAGTCTCGGGACTCCGAACACCGGGGAATTCGTGTGGGAATATATCTGCGAGGAATATGTCAGCAACAAGTGCAGGATCGAAGTGTTCGACATCGATCAGCCGCAGGTCCTGGACACGTCCGACGCCGATTTCACGATCCTCCCGGTTCCCGACGCGCCGATAACCGTACTGTCGCCAAACGGGGGCGAAGAGTATAAGGCCGGCCAGCCGGCGGAGATCACATGGGGGGCGAGCGGCGCAATCGGCGATGTCGCCATATGGCTTTCGATCGATTCAGGACTGAACTATGACATTGAGCTTACACCTTCAACCCCAAACGACGGGAACTTCACGGTCGGCGCCATCCCTGACGGTGCTGTCGGCAGCGCGTGCCGGATCAGGGTCAGCGATGCGGATGATCCCGCGGTTTACGATGCAAGCGACAATGATTTCGCAATCATGCCGAGCATTACCGTTTTGAGCCCTAACGGTTCGGAGTTGTGGATCGAGGGCAACGTGCGCGAGATCGCCTGGGATGCCTCCTCAGCCATCGATAAGGTGATCATTCTCAAATCGAGCGACTCCGGGCAGCAGTACCTGACGCCCATCACGCTGTCGACCGATAACGACGGCAGCTACATGTGGTATATCGAGCCGTCGGGCGACAACGGAACTCATCAAAGGATCCAGATTCTGGATGCCGACGATACATCGATCCATGATGAATCAGACTCCGATTTCACGATTTTCCCGGAGCAGGAGGCGCCGATAAACGTTCTCTGCCCGAATGGGGGCGAAACATGGATCGCCGGGACGTCGCGGGAAATTTCATGGACCGCACTTCCCAGCATACCCAACGTCAGGATCGAGCTGTCGGTGGACGGCGGCTCAACATGGCCCTATGTGGTTGTCGACTCGACACCTAACGATTCTTCGTTCATCTGGGATTCCGTGCCGGCGTATGCGGTGGGCAGCTTTGACCGCATCAGGATCTCGGATGTTCTGAATCCTTCCGTAAGTGATATAAGCAATGCGAGCTTCACTGTTGGAGAGATGGGCGAGCCCTTTATGGATATCCTCGATCCCATTAACGGGGAGACCTGGCAAATCGGCTGCAGTCAGTCAATGCAATGGCAGTGGGGGGGCCTTGTCTCACAGGCGGACATCTCCTTCAAACTCGACAACCTCGGCACGTACTCGATTATCGCTGACAATGTCGCGAATAACGGCACTTGTGTAATCCCCACGTTCGAGCCGGATTACATCAATGATCTCAGCTTGTGGGATTCCCCGCTGCTAACCGGAGTTGTCAGGATCGAATCTTCCGATGACCCGGCGATTTTCGACGAGGTAAACATCGTTATCCCAATCAACCTGGGTATTCTGTACGACATGGTTCAAGCCGCCGATCCAACTGATTCGGACGGCGACAATCTACCGGACGAAGTGGAGCTTTTCCTTGGGACCGATGCGCAGAACAAAGATTCCGACCTTGCCGGTCCGGATGCATTCTTCGACAGCTTTGAGATATTCGGCAACGGCTATTTCGATTACTACGATCTGATCCCCGATGCCGACAACGACGGTTTGATTGCTCCTCTCGATTCGGATGATGACGGCGATGGGATTAACGACGGTCAGACAACCGACAGCGACTCTGACGGCATCCCGAATTATCTTGAGTACTACGGCTACACATACAACTGGATGAGCGGAACCTATCATCCGTGGGATGGCCATTCAATCGACGAACCCTATTTCAAAACGGATCCTCTGCAGCCGTCGACCGATCAGGATCCATACTCAGACAGCATGGAGGTTTCGGGAGCGTTCATGGATGTTTCGGTTCATGAACCGGGTGATTACCCCATGATACCTGCCTATCCGGACATAATTGTCAGGCTTGAGGGCTATGATGTCACCGTCAACGAAGAGATAACTCTCGAGGAAGGCAATTCTCTTGAGAAGGGAACCGAGTGGAGTACGCAGACATCATGGGGAAGTTCATACTCGTTCCAGCATGGTTGGGAAGTCAGTGCCGGAGTCGAGGCGGGATATGACGACGGATTCGTAGGCAAGGTATCAGTGAGCGGTAAGTATGGGCAGACATATAACACTACCACCACCAATGGAGTAACAGTATCTCTCGGTGGGTCCGCGGCATCCTCACAGGAGTGGAGCAAGGCGACCTGCACCAATCCGACTGACGCCGCCCACATGAAGATCTACCTCAAAGTCTACAATCAGGGAACATCGTGCGCCAGCAATATAGTGCCGACAATCACTCTCAAGATCGGCAACAGAAATGTGGCCACATTTGACACTGGCACGACGATCAACATTCTGGAACCCGGCGGAGTGTATCCTGCGCAGCCGAGCACCTACTGGGTTCTCGACAGCGCAAGTTCGGGGCCCATCATACTCACTCTCGATGAATTGCGTGCGCTGGAGTGCGGCGCGCCGGTCAGTATCGTAATGACCCAGATGAGCGCGGATGTAATGTTGATGAATGAGAGCGGTCAGTGGGAATCGGCAGGCGACTGGGGCGAATACATGGCAAGGTGCGAAGCGGTCTGCTCCAATATGTACCTAGAAATCGGCGGCGGGAATTTCCTTCATTACCTGGTCTATTCGGGCAATGAACCGTCAGCTCCCGAGGTGACATTCGGTGACGCCCTGGCGTGGGCAGCGGGAGCCGGCACTACACCGACCGAGCTCTGGATCACGTATACCGATGACTCCGGGCAGCAGAAGACGGCCTCCCTTGAAGACTGGCAGTTCGCTTTCGATGCTCAGACACTGATGGATAACGGTTTCACCGGCTCGCCTCTGCAGCCCCCAACTGCGGACTTTAACCTTAATCATCTAGTGTTGTCTCCGTACAGTGAGATCCTCGGCACAATACCGCGCGAGCAGATCCCGGATGTTGAGGGCCCGCAGGTGATCTACGCGTATTTCGATAACCTGCAGAAGAAAGTGCAGGCTCTGACTTTCGACTACAGCGGGATCCAAGGTGTCGAGTTTGTCGACAAGGATGCTGTCGTGCACGACATGGACGAAGTCATATCCGGATCGGGCCTTTTCGCGGTTCAACTCGACACCGGCTACGTATACAGCGGTACCGAGGTCGTCAGAGCGTACAGTGTCGATGACTCCATCCCGTACACTGAGGCCGACGTTGAGAAGCTGGTTTATCCGGACATACCCGAGCCTGTCCCACCCGTGATCACGGACGTTGCCCTGTACCTAGCGAACAGGATGTTCAGAGTTCAGACTGTCGATGACGCCGACTGGCCGACGACATATGTTACGGCTCAGTTCTCGTGCTCGCCTGAGATCGTTTCCATGACCAAGGGAGCAGCTTACGGTGATTATTCGGACAGGTGGTATGGCCGACTGCCCGATTGCGTGACAACGTATAACTACAATGATGTTGTAATCAAGGCTGGCGTTACCGCTGATGTCTACGCTGAGACCCATTATATGTACGGCTGGCAGAATCCCAGGGCCCAGAGCAGCGACGAGTACTATGTAACCCAGGCCTCTCTGGGCACCAATCCGAATCCGGATGAATGGAATATCGATTACTTCGACCTTGACGGCTATGGCGATGAGGAAGGATGGCTGGACATCGTTACCAACGATTGGACGAACTCGCATACTATAGAAATGTGGGAAACTGACACCGACATGAATGGCGATGTCTTTCTCAGACCGCGAAACAACGACACTTTCACATTGCACTGGATAGGTTACCAGTGGCCGATTCCGGTGGAAATCGCCGCCTACGATGGCGGCAAGGAGTATCGTCTGATTACCGAAGACGACTGCAAGGGTACGGAGTTGTTCGGAACCATGTACCTCGACCTCTATTCCCGTTCGAGCTGTAACCCCATACAGACTTTCCCGTTAGTGTTGATCTACAGGACAACGTACGGCAATTTCGGGAAAATGCGGATCAGAAATCCGCAGTGTTACCATAACTGGTATGGGGACCATTTCTCGGTCGACATTGACTGGATTACATTCGGTGATGTCATATTCTAGAAGTAAAGGGAGATATTGCAGCATGGCCGTCGTCACGTACTGCGATGACAACGAGACCTTCTTATACACGTTCTGAGGGAGGAAGGAACAATGCTTGATAAAAGGATTCGTGGAATAATCCTGCTGGTTGCCCTGGTTGGGTGCGCCGGCTGCGGCGGAGGCATCGTCCTGCTGTCGGTGAGTGAAATCGACGGACCGGGTTCGATGAACGAGAACCAGGTTGCGGATTACGCGGTGACGGTTTCGAGCGGCCTTGACCTCGCCTACGCATGGGCCGTCGACCCTTCGTCGGCGGGAGATTTCACCAATGCCGATAATGCATTAGCGACATTCCACGCGAATGAAGTGACCGTGAACACGACGGTGGACATATCGGTGTCGGTGACCGGGTTCAAAGCCGAGCCTGAGCTCGTTACAAGGGCTATCACCATTGTCGACACCAACCAGGCCCCTGTTGCAGCCGCTCACAGCGACAAGTCCAGGATAGGCAACGGCCAGGAGGTCCGTTTCTTCGACGACACGACCGATCCGGAAGGTGGCGGTGACATCATCAAGTGGGAATGGGATTTCGATTTTGACGGTAACGCGGGTTTCCATTCGGACAGTGAGGAGAGGGAGCCGATTCATCGGTTCGACACGGCCGGTGATTACCGCGTGCAGCTTCGAGTGACCGACACAAGCGGCATCAGCGACATGCTCGACACTCCTCTAAGCGTCGCCGTTGTCGAGAACGTGGCGCCCGTTATCACCCAGGTGAACCATTCGAGAACGACAAGCGAAGCCGGCAATGAGGACGAGGCCGTGCAGCTTGAGGTCGTCTTTGAAGACTACGCGCCGCCGGGCGGGCCGCACAGCATTATCTGGTCCTGCGACTACGGCTGGTTCGACGACTACACGAGTCCGACGCCGAAATGGTTCCCGGGCGCCGAGGTCCTGGAATGCGATATCGCGGTGCACGTGATCGATGAGTTCGGGCTCATCGATTCCGGCTCGGTGCATCAGTGGACAACGAGTCTCCCAACGATCGTCAACAGCGCGGCTCCGGGCAATCTCGTGATCTCGGAATCGCTCGTTGACGCGTTCGACGGGACGCTCAACCCTGCCGCTTATGCCTTCCCGAACGACACCGCCGACGGGAATGTCGTTCTCGCGTCATTCTGGGCCACCTGGTCGGGTAACAGCGTCGCCGGTATCCCGGCATTGCTCAGCATCTATGGCACGTACGCGAGCGAGAGCGACTACATACATCTGATGATCAACATCGGCGAGCAGAAGGAGACCGTCATGGACTTCGTGACGTTCCACTCATATGAGGGCCCGTACTGGCTGCTTGACACCGACGCGGGCTATTACTCGCTGACAAGGGGCTGGAACGGCGACTCGAACGGCCTGCCGCAAACGTTTGTGTTCGACCGTGACGGGAGATGTCGCTGGGCGTATGTCGGTCAAGTCACGTCGACAGGCGATCTTGAATCCGCCATCGACCAGCTTCTCTGATGGGTCTCGAATCCGCGCCGACTGAATGCGCGGGGGAATTCGAACGAAGCGATTTTTCACGGATAAGAAAAGGAATATTGATTCTAAATAGAAAAGCCCCTTGAAATTCAAGAGGCTTTGAGAAATGTTTTCAGAGTTTATTCGAAGTTTACCGGGTGCCATCGGGCAAAAACTTGCTCAGGAAGACAGGGGTGGGCCGGCATTGGTACCAGTAGTCGGAGTCGAGGCTCTTGACGAAGGCAGCGACGCTCGCGCAAGAGCAAACCTCAATGTCCTTCACAATCCTTGCCTGAATATTTACCGCCTGTTCCATCGACACAGGCCCACGCTTGCAGCACCTCATTAGTTTCCTTGTATGTAAAGTTACCCAAGTCCAACTTTAACCAAAACGACTGGTAATGATTCCCGCATTGCACATAGTCCAGCAGGTACTCTGGGTGATAACATTCCCAGCCAGGCTTGGGACAGCAAAACCATTCTCCGCCCACGTAAGTACCTTCTGTGATCTTAGACGGCGGTTTTGCTGTGGAGGTGAACCCTATGGACCACTCGCCCCCCGGCGTGGCGGGGGACTGGATGAAGACCCTAGCCGTAGCTTTGACGTCGTCGGTTTCGTTCGGATACACACGTCCATTCTCGCCAGAACCTATACTGTCCTTCTCGGACCCTTCCTCCGGCCACACTATTAGGCGGAGTTCGGTGTCGAGGATCGGCTCGTAGCGCACGGTGTCGTCCGGAGCCACCACGGCAAGAGTTGTGAACGGCGGCAGACCTGTCTGTGTGTTCGGAAACCAGTTCACATAAAAGAGGCTGTCGCCCACGGAGGTGAGTGTTGCGATAAAATTCTTCATCTCAGTCCGGAACTGTTCGAGGACGTCCGGGTCAGGTATCGTCTCGTTGTTTATCCTGTAGACAATGAGCGGGGGCCCCCAGTCCACGAATGCAGCTTCGTCCACGATGTCATCAAGATCATCCTGCAACGAGCCTGACGAAACCAGGCTCTTGAAAATCACGCTCACGTCATCCATCACATCGCTGTGGGCGTCCACCACAGAGGAGGCAATGGTCAGAAGACTGTTATCCGGACGGAAGCACGAGACGAGTTTGTCCGTTCCCGCAGAATTGGGGACGCCGAACGGGTTTGTGTAATCCTCACTGTTAGATTGGACGATGACCCAGAACTCGTGAAGGGGCAGGCCCGTGATATTGTCCGCTGGGATTTCAAGATGATACGAGTAGAAGTTCGGTCCTGACCCGGTCGGGGTCATGTCAGATGTGGTAGCATAGTAGGGACCGCTAAGGACGGTCGACTCGACAATGAGCTTATAGTCCTCCATAACGCCGCCCACAGGTTGGGAGTCCCAGTCGAAGACATCCACATCCAGAACGAGATCGCCTCCCTTGATGATGGGGTCGCAGTAGTACACGCTCGAGGTGTCCCGAACCGTGGCGGCGACCGCTTCAGGGGCATTTGCGGGGTGTGTTGTCTCGTCAATCCAGCTCGCCACGACCGCGTAGCCGAACTTGATGCCGGTTGCGGTTGGGAACCTGAGGTAGTAGTTCCTCCAGTTGGTGGAGGTCACATGAAAGACGCCGTTGTCGCCGGTGGCCGCAAGGAAGGAGCAGAGGTTCTGTGACGGTGCCAGGCCGTCGGCGAAGTACTTGTAGGGATTGAGTGTGGCTGTGGGCGTATAGCCCGGCGTCGCCAGCTTGCCCTTGGTGTAGCCGAAAACGCCGGAGTTAGGGAACTCAGGGGCATTGAACCACCTGGTGTACCCGTCCGGCATTCCGACCGGTCCCAGGTAGGGGTCCGGCGCAGTGAGCTGGTAGTCGTACATCACCTGGTCGGTTGTGGAAAACCTTGCGTACTTCAGATCGGGATTGTGAGCCATCTGCTTCGACCCTTTGCCCATGAAGATGCCACGGACGTCGTAGGCTCTGTACTGCGGGAGAGTTGGGAAGGGGTGCTTGATGCCGATGTCGAGGTCGACATCGACATAGCCCGGGCCGGTTAGTGTGCCGATGACGTTCAATTGCAGGTTAGCGGCACTTGCGTTAAGGAAGGTGACGATGTTTGCCGCGAAGCAGGCGCCTCGGGCCGGGACTGCATAAGCTGTGCTGTTGGCGATGTCCACATAGACATCCCAGTAACCCCAGAGATGGGTCTGGCTTAGTCCCTCGTGACTCGATGCTCCGAGCGTCATCCCGGGCTCAGTCACAGGGGGGATCGCATTGTCGCTGCCGGCGCAAGCAGTGATGGCCAGCAAGAGCACAGCGATCATCAGAGAAGAGAATATCTGTCGCATCTTTGTGACCTCCTTACTTTGAGAACCGTGTATCATATGAGCCTGCGGCCGGGTAAGATATTTCGCGTAAAGGTGCTAAAGAACCTTCAACATTAAATTATAGCACTAATAGCGGGATGATCAGAAAAAATTCCGAGAACTTGTCCCGGAGGTCGGCTCGAAGCTTAGGTTGAATTCGCGGAAACTGCTCTGAGACTGCACTTCGCCTTATTTCATCCCCGCTTCGCGAGAGGTTTATGCTGATTGGCTGGGGAGCTAGGAATTGAACCCAGGTCTCAAGGGCCAGAGCCTTGCGCCCTACCGTTGGACCACTCCCCAGCGTGTAAAGAGAATGTACGTTATCGAGTCTGCGGTGTCAAGGGTTCGAGGCTCGCGGCGCTCCGGCGGGGCTCAGACGACGAAAGCAATCCATATCCATTTCATGAGCCAGTACAAGGCGATGGCAATCAGAGCTGAGATGGGGACGGTAATAACCCAGCCTATGAGGACCTCTCTGACCAACTTCATATTCACGGCCTGGAAGCCTCTCATAAGGCCGATCCCAACGACGGCTCCCACAATGACATGCGAGGTGCTCAAAGGCAGCCCGAGTTTGGCGCTAAGCAGTACAACGGTGGCGGCTCCGAATTCGGCGGCGAATCCGCGGGTCGGGACCACTCCGGTGATGGCCTTGCCGACGGTGGCCATGCACTTAGCGCCGAAAGTGGCCAGTCCCGCGATAATCCCCACTGCGCCCAAGGCCAGAACCCAGGGTGAAACCTGCTCCCCCACCGATGTGACACCGTGCCGGAGTGTGATAAGGACGGAAGAAACAGGCGCAATCGCCGATCCGACGTCGCTGGCGCCGTGGGCAAAGGCCATATAGCAGGCCGTCATGACCTGAAGGACGGAGAACACTCTCTCGATTCGACGACGGGAGTGGCCGTGATGATGCTTTTTCACGATACGTCGGACAAGTATGCGGGCCAGAATGGCTCCGGTCAGCGGGATGACTATCGCAAGAGTGCATAGCTCCGCGGCGTTTGGGTGGATATTGATGACTTCCAGTCCCTTGAAGAAGATCTCAAGGACGATGACGAGCAGATACATGAAGACCAGTATGGGGACGATCTGCACCATTGCCTGCTGGGGATCGCGTCGGCGTATGATACCGTACAGGATCAGCGTGAATATGAGCGCGGCCATGATTCCGCCGGCAAGGGGGCTGATGAACCAGTTCATGACGATGGGGGACAGGCTGCTCCATTTGACGACTCCGAAGCCCCCCACTGTGAGCCCGAACCCCGCGAGCGATCCTATGATCGCATGTGTGGTTGATACAGGCCAACCGCGGGCGGTTGCGAAATGGTTGAAGATGCCGGAGGCCAGCATGGCGGCCATCATGCCGAGGATGAGATCGATCTCCTTACCCTGAAAGGCGCTCACATCGAGAATTCTGCTCTGGATGGTGGCGGTGTTATGCCCACCGATGAGCATAGCGCCGAGGAACTCGAAAATGGCGGCCACGATAATCGCGTTCCTGTAGCTGAGAGCTTTGGACCCGACGCTGGTGCCCATGGCGTTCGCGACATCGTTGGCTCCGATGTTCCAGGCCATGTAGAAGCCGAAGACACCGGTCAGGGCTATGAGAATGTTGATCTCCACCACACGTCCCGAGGTCCCGACCACGACAAGTCATACGTAAGCCGGGTCTTCCGGACCCGGCAACGTGAAGGACCTGTCAGCGAGCCAGGATATTCCTCAGTTCCTTCGAATACCGTTCAGCGGCGTTGGCGATTCTTCCCAGGTTTCTAATGAACTCGGTCCAGAGGATAAGGTCGACGGGCTTCATGTCGTCGGCGATGCTCACGAGAGCCTGGCTGAACTTGTACTGACGCTTGTCGGCCTCGTGCTCGATCTCGCTGACTTTCTGGATCATGGCGAAGACCTTGACGGCCTCGGGCCCGCCGAAGCCCGCCTCCAGAAGCTCGTCCAGCTCGTCGCCGATCTTGTGAGCCTGGTTGATGCAGTCGATGACGTGGCCGACGACGCGGTCCAGCTCATCGACGAGGGCGGGCGGGACCGCAAGTCCCGGCTTGAGGGTGGCAACGACGGCGAGGTCTTCGACGCGGTCCGCGATCTCATCCTGGGCGGAGAGGAGGCGTCGGAAGTCGCGGCGGTCGACGGGCATGAAGAGGGAGCGGGGGAGATTGTCTCTCAGCTCGTTTTTGATCTCGTCCGCCTCATGCTCGAGGGCCATGATTTCCTTCGCGATCTCTTTCACCCTGACATGCTCGCCGGCTTTGAAGGCCGCGATGAGCTCAGGCAGTTTTCCTGCGGTCTCGACGCATTTGCTCATATGGTGGCTGAGAGCCTGGAAGGGCGAACGTCCGAACAGGTTGAAGATGTTCCTGACCATGCCGGGGAGACCTCCACTTTACGACAAGGATGGAGTATAGCAGGGCGTGAGGGCAATGTGAAGAATGGTTGAAGGTGCGAAGTGTCTAGCCTCTCACACCGAGGCTGGTGCGGAACTCGTCGGGATGGTGGCAGACGCTGATCGCCGTCTCCATGGTGAGCTTGCCTTCCTGGACAAGACGCTTGAGGTCCATATCCATGGTTTTCATGCCCCATTTGGAGCCTGACTCCAAAGCGGTAGGAATCTGGTGTGTCTTTGCCTCGCGGATCATGTTGCGGATGCCATGAGTGGCGACCAGGGTCTCTGCTGCGACCACTCGTCCGCCGCCGGTCTCGCGGGTGCGCGGAAGGAGGGTCTGGGAGAGGATACCCACGAGTGCCATGGAGAGCTGGAGGCGAATCTGGGCCTGCTGATGAGCGGGGAAGACGTCGATGATGCGGTCGACGCTGGAGACGGCGGAGTTGGTATGGAGGGTTGCGAAGACAAGGTGTCCGGTCTCAGCGGCGGTGAGCGCAGTGGAGATGGTCTCGAGGTCGCGCATCTCGCCCAACAGGATCACGTCCGGGTCCTGGCGCAGCGCGCTTCTCAGGGCGCGCGCGAAACTCACGGTGTCGGCCCCGAGCTCGCGCTGGGAGATGATGGCGGTCTTGCTGACGTGCTTATACTCGATGGGGTCTTCGATCGTGATGATGTTGCAGGGGCGACTCTCGTTGATGAAATTGATCATGGCGGCAAGGGTGGTCGACTTGCCCGATCCGGTAGGGCCGGTAACCAGGACAATGCCGCGCGGCTTGAGAGAGAGCTCCTTGCAGACCTCCTCCGGGAGGCCGAGCTCCTCGATCTTGGGCACGCGCTGCGGGATCGTCCTGAGAGCGATAGCTATGTTGTCGCGCTCGTAGAAGACATTGACGCGGAACCTGGAAATGCCCGGTATCTCGTAGGCGAGGTCGCAGTCGCCGTTCTCCTCCAGGTTGTTCTTCTGATAGTCGTTGATGATCGCAAGCGCGACCTTCTTCGTGACCTCTGCAGTGAAAATAGGGTAGGATTTGTCGCGGATCAGCTTGCCGTGAAGTCGATAGACCGGATAGTCGTTGGCTCGGATGTGGAGGTCGGTGCAATCGTTCTGAAAACCCTTGACGAGGGCCTCGTTCAGCTCAAAGGCTTTGACTTTCGAAACGCCTCCGGCTCGTGTCTGCTGGACCATCTATGAATCACCGCCATGCCCCTGGGTGAAGGTTACCCCAAAAGCGATTATATCACAACAGGCACGCTGAAAGCCTCGATGGGGACATGACTAACCCGGGGGCTTGGACGGGCCAAGACGCGAAAGCGAGATGGATGGGCTTATCCAGGATCTGTTAACCCGCAGCATTCTATGAACGGTTGAGCCCGATTCACAGGCAAGGGGACTGACTCACGGTCTTGCTGCATTGCTGACAGAGCGGAGCCCGGGGGCATCCAGACCACCGGGCACCGCTCCGGGACTGTCTCACCACTCGCCATCGGGCTCTTCGATGGCTATGTCGGCTATGTACCAGTCGACCCCTATTGGCGTGTGATACGACGGCATGTCAGGCATGTGGACCTCCAGCACAAAAAGCATGGGCCACGTGCCTGGGAGCGCGCCCGGGACCGCCTCATAGCCCTCCGTGGAGAACACCGCCGGATAGTATTGATCGGGCTCCCCATCAGGAAGCGGCTCAAGATTGCCACCCCCCCCAATGATCAGGAGATCGTCTATGCCGAGCGACCATAAATCCTGGCCAATATCCCATGTCCGAACGTCGATAATTATGTGTTCGCAACCATAGGCGATCGGGTAGTCCGGATCGACAGGTTGATCCTGTTTGATCGAGAACTCGAAGGGCATAGGCGAATTCGCCTCCGGCCCGAAATCGACTGCAGGATCAGTCACCGGAATCACCAAAGGCTCGTCCCAGTGAGCATATATGGCATACGAGGCCTCAATCGGACCTTCGGCAGGGGGACGGATTATGTAGGTTCGTGTCACGGTCTTCCCGGCTTCGAACATGTGACGGTTCTCGTTTGAGTGGAAGCGCATGAATGCGTTGACAGTGCCGAGATTCTCTCCTGCGGAGAACTTGCCCGGGTAGTACTGGAAAATGGGGAATCCCTCCTCTACCTCGAATCCGTAATACTCCAGGTCCGGCGCCCATATTGTTGTCCAGCCGTCCGGGTTCATCATCTCCGCATCTCCCTTTTCGGAGCTGGAATACCTTTGGAACCAATGATCGTACGGCGTGAAGCCGGCCTGCGCGCGCAGATCATTATCGGGCCAGTACTGAGACGCTGGAAACATGATTACTCCCCGGACATCGAAAGCGGTGTAAACCGGGTTGTCGAAGGGATGAGTAATCCCGACATCCACTGACAGATCGCCATCCGGCAGAAGATGGATGTTCGATAGGGATATGCAGTCGGTGCACGGGGAAGACTCAAGGAGCTTCACTGCATTAAGGTGGTAACCCCAGTAAGCGGTCGCATAACGATCCGGTACAACGCTTGCGTGAGAGCCATCGCGGGCAATTCTCAGCCTGTAGAGTCCCCAGGTTACGAACCGCCCACGGCCTGCAGGCAGTGAGGCCGGATGACCTGGCGCGGCTGCGCTCAGATCCGACGCAACACCCACTGGGTCTGCACCATCAGCTGCCAAACACCCTGAGAAAAAGAGCGAGAATGACAAGAGCAGGATAGGAACTAGATTTCTCATGGCTTCTTCACTCCCTCGCGGAGCCCGGAGGCATCAGAACCACCGGGCACCGCTCCGGGGCTGTCTCACCACTCGCCATCGGGCTCTTCGATGGCTATGTCGGCTATGTAGAAGTCAGTGCCAATGATATGGTAGGAGGGATCCTTCGGATCGCTGATTCGGAAGATGAATATGAATGGCCATTCTCCGGGCAGCGCGCCGGGGATCGCCTCGTAGGCCCCAGGGTCGATATAGCTGGGGCAGTACTGATCCTCCTCGCCATCCGGTATTGGGTCTATGCCGCCGCCGATCTGAAGAAAGGGCAGATCATGGATCTGCATGTTCCATTCCTCCGGGCCTATGTCCCATGTCTTGATGGTCATGATGATGTGTTCATTGCAGGGAGCGTCCATGGGACAGTCAGGATCGAAAGGCTGGTCTTGCGTTATCGTGAACTCGTAAGGCATAGGCGAGTTCGCTTCAGGTCCGAAATCAACTGCCGGATCCGTGACGGGTATCGTGAGCGGTTCGTTCCAATGGGCATAGACTGCGTAGGACGCCTCGATGGGGCCTTCGGCGGGAGGACGGATGATGTAAGTGCGGGACACCGTTTCCCCCACTTCGAACATGTGACGATTCTCGCTGGAGTAGAACCGCTTGAATGCGTTGAGAGTGCCCAGATCGTCGCCCGAGGCGAACTTGCCTTTGTAGTACTCGAAGATCGGGAATCCCTCCTCCGGCTCGTAGTAGCCCTCGTTGTACTTGGCATCCGGCGCCCAGATAGTCGTCCAGCCATCGGGATTCATGAGCTCGCAATCCCCCTTCTCGCTGCTGGAGTATCTCTCTAACCACTTGACTCCGTCATTATACGGGGGAAATCCGGCCTGCACGCGAAGGTCATTATCGGGCCAGTACTGCGATGCGGGAAACATGATGATCCCGCGGACATCAAAGCCGGTGTAGACGGGATTGTCGTATGGATGCTTGATGGATATGTCGACCGACAAGTCGCCGTTCGGGAGAAGATGGATGTTCGATAGGGATAAGCAATTGGCGCAGGGGGAAGTCTCAAGGAGCTTGACGGCGTTGAGATGGTATCCCCATGAGACCGAAGCCGAGCGATCGTTGACTACATCCCACCGAGATCCGTCGCGGGCTATCTCAAGGGTGTAAACGCCCCAGCCGATGAACCGCGGCTCGCTGGATGCATGTGTTCTCTCGCCAGTGGCAGAGGTGCTATCCGGAAGGACAGGCGCTACACCTGTGCCCCCGGCGGTAGCGCATCCCACGGCCAGCAGGAGACAGCCGATTGAAAGGAAAAGTGATGTTCTCATGTCTCTAGCCTCCACTTGCGATTATGGGATTACTCCCTGACTCAGAAAAGCCATGTAGCCCTCATCGACCCAACCAAGGCCGAAGACATCGTATATCGGCTCGCCCCCGGGATCAGAGTATGAAGGATCGCGCAGACAGAGACTGGAACCCGTGAACGGATTCCCAGGCGACCACAGACCGTTTCCGTCAGGCGAGGTCTGCCATTCAGGCGATATCACTGCTACCATCTGTTGCCAGTCAACATAGAAGCTAAAACTCCGCACCTCGACAGGCCATGGCTGCTCTTCGCTTCCGGTAGCCGAATGATAGTAGCTGACGGCAAACCAATGCTCACTCATGCCGGACATCTGATAACAGGCCAGATCCGGACATCTGTTATACCCGCTTTCCTGGATTGTGTAGATCAGCGGGATTGCAGGGGGCGGCGGAAACGGGGTCGCTGCCATGTGCACGATGAAATCTGAGTATTCACTGCCGCTTTGGAAGCAGTCGAACCAGGTTAATACCGCCTGGTGGATATCCGAAGACTCGCATGTGATATCGACTTTCGGAAGGCAGTTGACCCTGGCGAATTCCCCCCCGACCGTGATCCGTCTTGCGCTGGACGGATTGGCGACGCCCGAAGGCGACCAGTTATTGTAGAACACCTGCCATCTCATGTCACCCCACATCTGATCTAGTACTCGCTGAGTCCAGACCGCAGCAACTCTCCCTTCTCTCACCGGGGATATGTTGGGATGGTATAGTATCCCCGCATCTATGCTCGATGCGCCCTTCTCGTCGGTGTTGAGCGGCGCAACAGGGTACGGCGAGTCCCACTGCGACGGTATGAGCATGGCGCTGTAGTCATGCCTCGCGGCCATTATGAACCGGACAGTCGGGTTCACGGTTTCGTGCTGATTGTAGATCACAAACAGGTCACCCCCCTGAGCGTCCACGCAGATGTCAGGCTGGATCTCGTCTCTTGCCGGCACGCAAAAGGGCAGACGAACCGTCTCGTCCCAGTCAGGAACCCACACGGGCCCTCCCTGGTAAACAGGGAACTGAAGGTACCTGTAATAAAGGTCCCAGTGCTCGTTCGGATCGGTTCCTGTAAGCTGAGACCAAATAACGTGTACTCGAATAGTGCCGATCATGGCTTCTTGAGGGCGGCTGTAGGTTACTTCAACGACCGGATGTCGACAGTTCGTCAGAGGACATCCTGTCAGTCCTTGCGGAGCGGAGAACGTGTCGGAAAGGACGAGGCTCGAGTTCAAGTCTGCAAGCACGAGGTGAATCTCCGATGCAGCCTGCGTATTGTCGTGCCGAACGAATGCGGTGACCAACGGTGAGATCGGATTTCCCTGGTTGATTTCGTCTTCCACCGCGATATCTCCCGGCATGATACCTGAGGGTGTCGGCGTCACCCACATAGTTGACGCGGAATCCAGGCTGTAAGCTGTGCCCCATGAAATCCCGTCATCGAACGCCTGCCCCATGCGAGGAATGCCGGATTCATTACCCGGCTCTGTCGGACTGATGCGCCCGTTACATCCGCTCAAAATGACAAGTGCAAGGACTACCGCAAGTGTCAGGCATGCAGGCGCATACCTGCCCCCCCCCCCGGGACAGGGCGGGCAGCGTGT